>FWWM01010148.1_pt1 | contig 16918 bp, 13 predicted proteins | sample 2228351 | NCBI WGS metagenome assembly FWWM01 (sample SAMEA103939774, study PRJEB20133) | metagenome | reverse complement strand
TCTCTTTTATTTATAATCTGCTTTAAACCCCTTTTGTATCTTGATATTCTTTGGACAATTTTGTGCAACGTTCCAACATCTTCTGGATATGAGATGTTACTTTCTATAACTGTCGTATCTATTCTTACTTTTCTCGGCTTTATTATTTTCGCCTTTTTTAATTTCTTTATTAATTCTTCGTTCAACTCGTTTATTGAATACTCTTTGTGTTTATCAAAGTTGAAGAATCAGGGACTTTATCTTGCAGACCCAAATTGCAAAAGTATCTTAAGTCTGTTCTGGTATTCACTTCTTTTTCTATCATTTCAAAACCCACATTGTAATAATGCTTCAGGAACATAATCCTCACATATGAAGGGTATAGAAGGTCTTCCTCTTTTTGTGCAGAAATGTTTTTCAAGAGGTTTTATAAGGTTTTGATCATTTAGGATTTGATATGCGGTTTGTAAAATTGGGTGAAGGAGAAAAGCCTTTTCGTCAGCAAGGATTTGAAATCAGTCTTTTGATTTTTTCCTAATCAACATATTTATATTTTACACCTCCAAGATAAAAAATTTGTAAACATTTTAGGTGAGATATAACGAAAAAGAAAAAAGGATGAAAAGTTTTTTAAAACTATCTTGCTTATTTATAATCTTTTTTTCAGGATAAACTAATTAATATAAAAAAACCGGCAATCACCGAGGATATTCTTAATCCATAATAGTTACTTCCGAATGTTTTCAAAGTAATGAAGACAAGTATCTCTTGAAAAAAAGTTGACAATATATCTTTTTGGTGCTATAAAATCAAATGGAGAATAATCATAGTCATTATAATCAAATAAATTGAAAGCACCTCTTGTATAATAAAACTCATCAATTGATTGATAATATCCAATTTCCCACTTAGGAATATCAGCATCTAAATAAATTATTCTGCTGAATAAATAAAAAAACAAAAATTAAAAGCAACAAAAAGTATTCCTTTAAATGTCCCTTCACCTCTTCTCTCCTATCGCCAACAAACTTCCTCCAAACCAATTTGGCAATACTGAATTGATTAAGTTTTCTAAACGCACAACAGAGAGTAATAATTGATTTAAAAATGGATTTATTTTTAATCCAATCTCTTCAATTAAATTTAAATTTGATTTTTTATCCATCAATATCTTTCGTAAATAAAGTAAAGGCACCAAACTTATAAAAAAATATCTAACATATAATGTAGTAAACCCTGAATTTTCCAGTAATTCTTTAATTTGTTGTTTCGTATATCTTCTTTTATGACCCGATATTTCATCGACTTTACTCCATAACCATTGATGGGCAGGAACAGTAATTACTATCTTTCCTTTGTTCTTTAGCATTTTCCGAACATTATCCAGAACGTGCTTATCTTCCTGTATATGTTCAATTACATCAAACATACATATTACATCAAATTCCTCAAAAAAAGGTGGTGGTCTCAAAAGATCAAATCTGTAACAATTTTTAACTCCTTTGCTTTTCGCATACTTTAAACCTTTTAAATGCATATCACAAACAGAAATATTGGAAAAACCTTTCTCCATAAAATATTTAGCTATATTCCCAGTTCCACAGCCCAAATCTAAAATTTTGTCGTTTTTAGAAACAAATTTTAATATATTTTTCAGAATAAATTCTTTTCTCCCCACAAACCAAAAATGCCAATCTTCATTATCAAATAGTAAATCTAAGCCAGATGCATTGTAATCTTCATTGTTTTCATTTATATATTCATCAAATATATATATATCATTCTGTACTTTATATTGTCTAAGTAACATACTAAACTGCCTTGTTAAGTAAAATAATACCCAATACAATCATCACTATACCAGTTATTTTATAGATAGTAATACTTTCTTTAAATAAAAGAATAGCAAAAAAAGTTGTTAGTAATGCCAGGCCACCTAAAATAACTGGATAAGCCTGTGATAATTCAAATTTTGCTACTACAATTATCCAGAAAAAAGAAGATAAAAAAGCAGATATTAGTCCGCTTATAACATAAGGATCTAAAAAAAATTTTATAAAAATTTTAAAATTTTGTATTAAGCTATCTGTAACAACTATCTGGTTTTGATTTACTATCCATTTAATTATAATTTGACCATAAATTGTTAGAATCACAATACCGATTATATATAAATATTTATTCATTTTAATTTTCCTTTCTGGTATATTCTTCTTATTATGGTATAAGGTCTTGGTTTTGTTTCTATAAAAACCTTAGCAAGATAACCTCCAATAATTCCTATAGAAAGTAAAGTTAGACCACCCAGAAACCATATAGAAGCAATTAAAGAGGACCAGCCCATCAATACAGCTCCATAAAATATTTTTCTATAGACTATATAGGCTATATATATAAAGGAAATTGTTGAAATTATAAACCCCATATTAAAGATCAGCTTTAAAGGATAAACCGAAAACGATAACATAGCATTTACAAATAAGCTAATTTTTTTAGATAAGCTATAAGTTGTGGGACTATGAGAGTGTTTTTTTACAGGAATTGCTTTTTGATTAAACCCTGTTATAACCCATATACCTAATAAAAACACTTCTTTTTCTGTGTGTTGAATTAAAGCATCTTTATAGTTTTTATTCATTAATCGAGCCGTAACAGGATTCTTTGGGATTTTATAATTACTAATTTTGTTAAATAAAAAATAAAATATTTCACCAGAAATTACATAATAATGATAAGTATGGATACATAAAAAGAATTGGTTGAACAGAACGATGAAATTGAAGAAGCCGAAGGAATATAAAATTAATAGATAGTAGTAAGAAGAAATATAAGTAGTAAGTAGAAAGAAATATAAGAATAAGAAAAAGGTTATAAATATCATTATGAGCGGTTGTAAGAGGGGGGTAAAATCAGCGATAGCATGGTTATGCTCAATTTGTATCTCTTTCTCTCTTTTATTCGTAGTGAAAGGAGTAGTTAGAGGTGATGAAATAAATAAGAATAAAAAAGAGGAGGCGGAAAAATACACAAGAAAGTCAATCACATATCTGAAGATGATATATCCGCCAAGGATAGAGGCTCTTTCACAAGAAGTAGAATTTCTATCAGGTTTTGACCTTGTAGGATTTATAGAGAAGAAGATAAGGGAAGCGGTTGAGATGAAACGCTTTGATTACAATGATGTGAAGATACCGGAAGGAGCGAACATAAATGATATAGCACATCTTGTCAAAACATATATAGATGAGGTAAAGGTGGATAGAGCGAGGGCGGAAGCAAAGATGGATTGGCGCTTTAAAGACCTTGTGATAACAGCGGATGACATAAAAAGAATAGCGGAATCAGCATACTTATATAGACCAGAGATAAGAAAGTTTCATGTAAAAAGGAAAATTGTGTATGATAGGGATTCAGGTGATATTACGGAAACAATTAAACAAATTTTTCTGCCTTTCAGCGGACAGATCAAAAAGCGTGATGGAAAAGCAAAAGATATTATAGAGGTGAGCATAGGGGTAAATGTGAGGTATTGGCGAGTTGATTTTGACACTGGCGACCCCCGAGATGTAGCTCAGATATACGCGGAACACAAAAATTCTGTGGTCGTGGGAGAAGACAAAATTTTTGAAACTCCTCTTGAAGCATTTATAAGGTGCACAGATGAGGCTGTCTTCTGGCTATCACGCAAGATAAACGCAGAAACGAGGAAGATCCCTGATTTTTTATTATATGGACCTGTCGCGTCTGTCTCAGCGTTCAAAGTCTTTAGTCCAATCACAAAAAGAGATGGAGCTTATCTTGATTCTGATTTTGCGGTGATGGAGAGAGTTGAGGAGGAGACGTTACCAAAGAACGGAGCTGGTGAAATCGGGGCTGGGGAAATTGGGGCGGGTGAAAAGGGAGAGAAGAAGGAAGCTGAAGCGAGGAAAGAGGAGAGGAAAATAAAGGAGATAAGGGTTGGATGGGCTCGAGCAAGAAAGATAGTAGAAGATGAAAGTTCGCTTTCAGAGTTTCAGATACTTGCAGGGTCTCCTGAGGTTGGCCAGCTCATAAAGGAATATCCACTTGTGGGTGTAGGAGCCTTCATAATGGGAGGCTATATCTTAGGACCGAAACTAACGGACACAAAAGGGGAAGTAAGTAAAAATGGTATTTTGATCTCAATCAGACCAAAAGCAAACTTAGCAACTGCGTTTTCAGTGAACCTTTCAGAATTATACTTAATTGGTGGTGCAGGGTTCACATTTCTTCAAGGAGGAATTGACATAGCGGGATACGGCGGATTGAGAAAAAAGTTTTATATAAGGTCACTTGCACTTGCTCCGCAGATGCTTATCGGATACTCTCGCCTGTTTATACCTGTGGAAACTGGAGAGGAAATCGCTCAGGGAGAGAGCATAGGTATAATTCCATCTCTGAGCCTTGAAATGTTTTTCCATCCCCGCTTTTCCGTTTTTGTTTCTGCAGAATACAAACTTTTTACGAAAGTTGAGAGTGCAAAATATAAAATTTTTGATGTAGAAAGAGAGGTCGAAATAGAATACATACCATCTGGACTTCTTTTAGGCGGTGGATTTGAGGTAACAATCTTTTAAATTTCAAGAGGTATTGGATTTTGTGCTTGGTGTGGGTGTTTATCATCTTGATATATTTTGAGTCGTTTTAACATATTCTTTCTCTGGAAGTTTTTGGGGAGCATGCCTTTGACCGCAAGATAAATTAGCCTTTCAGGATGCCTTTTGAGAAGCTCTTCTGCCGTCATCTCTTTCAGACCCCCCGGGTATCCGGTGTGCCACCTATATATTTTCTGCTTCCACTTCTTTCCTGTGAGAGATATATATCTTGCATTTATGACAATAACAAAATCTCCGACATTCTGATTTGGTGTGTATTTTGGATTATGTTTCCCCTGAAGAATAGTCGCTATTTTTGAGGCAAAACGCCCAAGAACCTTCCCCTTAGCATCAACAATATACCACTTCCTCTGCGCAAGTGCTTCCTCTTTGCTCAGAAATTTTGTTGAACCCGCATACATAAATCACTATTCTTGCCACAGAAAATAAAAATTTCAAAAATTCCCGTTTTTTTGTTTCTTCTTATTTTTTTATTTTTTTATTATTACTCTATTCATTTTCTTTTCTATTTACTCTGCGCTTCGTTTTCTGCTATTCTCCCGCTATGACCCAAACAACGTTGTACTGGTGGAAGAATGTCCATGCATTTGCGACACCTCTCCTGAGAGATTTTTTTACATCCATGACATCTCCGACAAGCCTTTTTACGATCTCTATCATTCTTATAAGTCCCACCGCACCCGGGGGATTTGTGCAGAGGGCACCACCAGAAGGATTTATAGGTAATTTCCCCTCCTTGAAAAATGAGCCGTCATGGATTGGTTTTACGAGCCTCTTTTCAGCGACGAGCTCAAGAGCTTCAATTGACATAAGTTCGGTATGTGGGAAGCATTCCATTATTTCTGCGAAGTCCACCTCCCTCTTCGGGTTCTTTATACCAGAATTTTTGTATGCTCTGCGTGCCGCATGTCTGAGAGAACTAAGATGCGCTATATCATCATAACCGGGATAATAAGGGCCTATATTTGTGCCAAAACCATCGATCCATGCTCTTCTCTGTTTTGATTTAACTATATCTCCCCTTGCAAATATTATAGCGGCGGCTCCATCGGTTTTGGGAGGCATCATAAGACGACGAATCGGTTCCGCAACATAGGGAGAAGAGAGTATATCCCCCAAAATTATCTTTTCCCTTATGTGAGCATCCTCATTAACAAAACCATTCCTCCTGTTCTTTATTACTATCATACCGAGTTCCTCTTCCCCTATTCCAAGCCTATCCGTGAAGACCTTGGCTTGTAGTGCAGCGAAGTTTATAAAATCAAGACCAACTCCCCGAAGATACCAAGTATTGGCATACATTGATGAAAGATGTGCAAAATTAATATCCGATGATTTTCCATAGCCTACAACAAGGGCGATCTTGCTCCCACCACTCATAATATGTGTCACAGCATAGACCGCCCCAAAAGCACCATCTATATACCTCAAAAATGTATGAGATTTTGGATTTATATCAATCTTCTGAATGAGGTCTGAGACCCTCGCATGCGGAGAGAAAGAACATTCAACAAAGTAGTCTATATCCTCAATCGATATATCAGCATATCTTAACGCTTTGTCTATTGCTTCCTTCGCAAGGTCAAGCTCAGAAAGGGGAGATTTCTCTTCCTGTCTTGAAATTCCATAACCTATTATACCAACCCTGAGCATTTTTAAAATGATAAGAAATAGAAAACAAAAAAGCGTTCATCTCAAAAATTTTTACTTTCATGAGTATTGATTTCAATCTTTGATTTTTTTCACAAGCTTTACCATCTCAATTGTGTTCTTTGCCCACTCGTATCCCTTATTTCCGTGTTTTCCGCCTGCTCTGTCGAGTGCCTGCTGCAAATTATCAACTGTAAGGATACCAAAAATAATAGGTTTCTCCTCATCGAGGGAAACACGCATAATACCTTCTGTCACACCCTTTGCGACAAATTCAAAGTGTTGTGTTTCTCCCTTTATCACACATCCGAGCGTTAAAACAGCGTCAAATTTGCTTGCAAGAAGCTTTGCGACAAGAGGAATTTCAAATGCTCCAGGAACGTAAAAGACCTCATACTCAACATCCTCTGCTTCCGCAAAAGCTCTCTTTGCACCATCAAGAAGAAGTGAAGTTATCAATTCGTTAAAACGAGATACAACAACCGCTATCTTCATGATAGAAAGAAATATCGTAATGATTTATTTTATGTTGAAAAATCAATTTTATGTGTTGAAGAAATGGTTTCAAAAGAATGATCAATCCAAGATGCTCATAAATTCAAGTAGCTCAAGCTCCCTTTTTATAATATGAGTTACACCATTTTTGTGAAATTCTCGTTCAACGCCTCTGAAATTCACAGTATTTACGGATGCTACCCCAAGGAGTGAGCTTGTAAGAAAGACCTCATCTTGCTCAAAAATTTCATTTGGTCTCAAAGACGCTTCAAGACACTCTATACCATTACTGTTACATATATTTATAACCTTTTGGCGAGTAATCCCGTTGAGTATTCCAAACCGTATAGGAGGGGTAAAAACTTTTCCATCTTTGACCCAAAAAATATTCGTTCTTGTCCCCTCAGCAATAAGGCCGTCGTATAGAAAAATCCCTTCATCAAAACCTTCTTTTTTCATTTTCTCTCTCAGAACAACATTTTCAAAGTAGCTTATGGGTTTCAAACCTGCGGAAAAACCATGCGGATTCCTCTGAAAGTCCAAAATCTTTATTTTCAGACCATCGGTAAAATCGTATGGAAACTTATCAACAAGGAAAAAAATATGACTATCTTGTGGAATTGACCTTTCTCCAACGACAAGAAATATTCTGAGCATAGCTTTTTCATGCACCGAGCATACCCTATATGCTCCCGCCTCAATTGTGCTTTTTGGAAGTTCAATACCCCATATATTCTTTGCAGATGATGATAGCCTTTCCAAATGCTCCCTTATGAACACAGGCTTACCCATAATTATTTTTATAGTTTCAAAAAGTCCTACCCCAGAAAACAGTCGAACTGCAACCTCTTTTTCAATGTGCAAAACCTCAAAAACTTCCCCTCCATCAAGCTTGTAGAGTTTCATATCTTTTTTTCTTACTTACTTATTTCTTACCCTTACCTAATCTTTTATCTCACTTACCCTTATTTTATCTTTTTTTATTTTATCGTTTTATCTTACTTTTGCTCTTCACATTTTACTTTAAAGCAATATATGCCCCACCAAAACTCACCGCAGACGCAGTCTCATCTACCCATATATCCCAACCAAGTATATCTCCTTTCGTGCTAATACCCTCGAGCATCTTTAATATGGTATAAATAGGTGCAACACCGCAAACACGTCTTGAATTACCATCAATAGTTATGCTCTTCAAGAAACCTTCCGCCGAATTTTGGGCAAACTTGGCAAGCGAGACTATATCCTTTAATCTGACCAAAGATACATCGTATGGAGAAACAGGCTCATCTCCAAATCTTACTCCAATGTGAGCAAAATCAGCACCAGCAATGAAGACAACCCCATCAGGGATTTTCTCTTTCAACTTCATAATAATGTCTTCAAACTGAGAACCCGTGGAGCCAAAAGAGTCAATACCAAACCCAGTCCTGATGTCAGTCGCAAGCAAGTCTCCTTCCATATTTCCAGCAGATACCGTCCGATTTCCCCCGGCGGTCACAAGCCCATGATAAAGCCATGACGCGGAACACAAAACAGGAACAAAATGGGCTGAAGGAAAAAGATATTTTATGAAGACAGCTTGAAAATCAATAGAATGTTCGTTTTTATGAAGTATCTCATCTTCAAATGCAGTATTACCAATAATATCTTTCATCATACCGACCATGTCCTTGTTAACTTTCAGGACACCAAAGGGAGTTTCAAAGTCCTTATCTGTAAGTATAAGAGGGTAAGGTGAATAAGCATGCGATGTTCCAAATACAAAGAAAAGTTCAGGTTTTTTAAGTGAGTTTTTGAGGAAACTCCAGACCAAGCCATAAATCTTCATACCATTGACTATCTCTATGTGAGGTGATATAACTGCCAGAACATTTTTCTCTGCTCTATCTGTTCCAAAAAGCTCGAGAATTGAGGAGAAAAATTCTTCCGCTTCCCTGCCTCCTTTTGGATAAGACCTACCCGCCATATTGCTCTTTCTCAGCTGAGCGGACCTGAACTCCTCCCTCTTTTTGACCTTCACAGCATTAAATTTGTGAGAGTCAAGGAAACCTTTATCGTCGAGGGTCTCAATAAGCTTTCTTATCTGGTCTTGGGGTATTGGGATTTTGAACGTGCTCTCAATAATGCGTTTTATTTCACTTTCGGTCTTCGTTCCATCGAGCATTGACAAAACAAGAACCGAAATTTCATTAAGTAAAAGAGTATCATCCACGTACCCTGCTACATCCCGTAGGATAAACCGTCCGTCACCAAGTGGCATTATCTCTACATTGAGCCTCAAACGAGGCTTAGGACTTAGGTCAATTACCTCCATTGAGCAAAATGTAAAAAATGAAAGGATAAAAATTGAATTTTCAGGGTTTTGCCTTTTTCATTATAATTACCTCCTTTTTGATTACATTTTTTATCAACTATAACATCTTGCAATTGTCCTCGCCCTGTCATCAGATCAAGTCCCCCCTTTTCGCTCTCACTACTCCTCTATGAAAAAGTCGACGAGAAGGAGGGGGCATTGATTTGGGGTGGGTAGCTTGCTCACTACTCCTCTATGAAAAAGTCGACGCGTCTGTTTATAGCCCTCCCCTCAGGAGTTTCATTCGACGCTATTGGGAAATCAGAGCCCTTGCCAACAGGTATCAGGTTCTCCTTTGGAACACCAAAACCTGAGAGTGCCTCAACTATTCTCTGTGCTCTTTTTTCCGTCAATTCCCTATCAAAATCTGGTTCTCGCATAGGGTCTACATGCACCTCAATTCTTATTTTCCGCCCAGGAAGCTCCCTATTTATAAAATCTGCAAGGGTACGCAGCAAATCCAATGATCCCGGAAGTATCTTATCTCCTTCTAATTCAAAAAATATCTTTTCTGGGAGCAGAATTCTCATTGTCTCTTTTTCTATTGTTATTTTCTTTTCAGGTTCCTTTAACCTAACCTCCCCTGTCCTTTCAAGGACTTTTTTTATAGGTTCAAGGACTACATCAATTCTTTTTTTCTCTCCAGCAGCAAGTTCCACATTAAATTCAGCAGGATTATACCCTTCAGAGGCTATATTGAGCTTGTATTTTCCGGGTGAAAGGATAATTTCATAGTTTCCAGCAGTAGGGTCAGAGAATACAGGGGGGAGATTTGTCCCGGGGACTGAAATTATGGCTAACAAAGGTTTTCCATCAGCTGATGACCTGATCGAGCCTACAACGGAAGAAAAAGCTTTACGCTTTCTCATTAAAACTTCAACTTCCTTGAATTTATCTTTTTCAAAATATACCTTTAAACCCTCGGGTTCATAGCCGTCTTTTCTGAATAGGACTTCCCATTCACCGGGAGTAATTTCGTAAGATATAACTTCACCTGAAGAAGGGTCGGTTGATTGATTTGAAAGGTCAAACCCAGGATAGGATACTATCACATCCCCGAGCGGTACCTGTGTTTCAGCATCTTTGACTATGAATTTTACCCTTCCCCCTTCCCCAGTGATAAAAGTTTTTTTAAACGGATCCCAGAAGATGTTGAACCCAAAGAAGACCTTCCAGGTTGGAGAACTTTTCAGCATAACATCTGGTCCAGTTTCAAATGAGACGACAACTGGCGGAACCGGGTTAAAATCTCCGGCGATAAAGAATGTAGCTTCTTGTATTTCCTTGGGTATTCCAAGCCCTGAGGAGATAAGTGGTATAAGCTTGAATCTCAACCCTAAAGATATGAATTGTGGCATATCAGAAAAACTAGCATTAAGAGGTGTAGGGATATAATACATGAAACTCCACTCAGCAAATGCAGATATATATTTGGTGATCCCCCTCTTTGAATCCCCAAACTCAAAGCCAAGCCCAAAGTCAAGATGGTTGTAAGGTTCTATAAGCATAGCGGTTTTGATGAAGGAAGGAATAGTGAGATCAGGTATATCAAAAACCTTATTTGAATTATCAAAGGTGAACGATAGAGACATATAAATTTTCGGGTTCAGGAGGTCTATATCCTTCCAAACCTCTCTTTTGAAAAAACCTCTTTCATCAAAATCATATAGTGCAGATATACCCGGAGCTACCGATAGTGATGCCACTTGAGGTTTTCTGTATTTTGAGTGGAGGCTGAATCTTCCCCAGAGAGAAAGCGTTGCTTCCCTTGAGGCGAGCATATATGAAAACTTGGGAATTATGGAGATGTCCCCTAAAGCATGAACATTGTCTTCTGACATATCAGCTCCGCGCCACCTATACCTTACAAGCCAAGAGGAATTTTCCCAAGATATGAAAATGTCTGAGGAAATTATCCCACCAACATCAAACTTTGGACCACCTATACCGGCAAAAATATAACTGAAAAAACCACGTGAATTTGCCAAATCATAATAAACATTCTCTCTTTTTTCCTTCAATATGAAATGGTCTCTGCTTATTATTTGAACTGAGCTATCTGGTGTATCAAAAAAACCTGCGTATGCTCCGATGGAGAGAATACCAAAATCTAAAGTTCTTGGAGAAACAACGCGAAAAAGTCCGCCTGTTCCTCTCAGAGATGGATTCGGATGGAAAAACTCCCACGGAAGCTCCCGAGACCAGGCAGAACTTGTGCTCAGAAGAAAAATAATAAGATAGAGGAAGACAAGATTAATGCCACCACCTTTCCCTTCATCTCTCTTCTTTTTTTCATCTTTCCCCTCTTTTTCCCATCTCCGACCCGTCCAGCCCACGAGAGAAAGGAAAAGTCCTGAGAAAATCATAAATGGCCCCCATAAGATTGCAGGGTTTTGAGAAAAAACATCAGAACCATATAAAAGACCAGATAAAGATACTATAGAACCAAAAACAAAGATAACGAAACCAGACCATTCCCATACAGAAATCATAACTAAAAATTTAATTTATCTACGAGCAAAAGGCAAGTTGCCAAATTATGGAAAATGAGGGTTGTTATCCAGAGGGTAAAGGGAGCAAGGGTATATAAGGAAGGAAAACTTATCAGTGAGATAGGGAGGGGATTACTTGTTCTCGCAGGCTTCGGAAAAGATGATACGGAAGATGATCTGATATTTGTTGCAAGGAAGGTAGTGAACATGAGAATATTTGAAGATGAAGCTGGTAAGATGAACCTTTCCTTGAGGGATATTAATGGGGATATTCTTGTGGTTTCTCAATTTACACTTTACGGGGATGCAAGATGGGGTCTGCGTCCATCTTTTGATAGAGCTGCACCGTTTGAAAGAGCGAAAGATATGTATGAGAATTTCTGTAATCTTGTTTCCAAAGAGCTCGGGAAAGAGGTAAAAATGGGGGAATTCGGTGCGATGATGGATGTTGAGCTTATCAATGCTGGTCCTGTTACAATACTACTTGATTCAAAAAGAGAATTCTAATCTTTCATTCATCGAGATAAGGTTGCGGAGTTTCTCTCTGAGGTGGTCAGTAACCATCTTTCTTCTTTCCGCTGGGGTTTTGCTCATAGCCATATCAATTTCGAATTTGCATTCATCTCCTACGACTAAATTTATGGTTCCTTTTCTTGGTATCCATGCACCTGGTGGCATAATTTTCTCTGTTCCTAATACCGCAACAGGATAAGTCGGGAGTTTGAGCAAATCAAAGAAGAAAGAGACTCCATCTCTAAAAGGGAGAAGATCAACGGGGTTCCTGCCAGCCTCCCCCCTTGTTCCTTCTGGAAATATGCAAAGTGCATCAACATCAGAATTATTCAGACAAGATATAGCCCCCCTTATTGAGCTTATAACATTATTCTGTCTCACAGATGGATGTTCTTGTATTTTCATACCCCAACCTATTATTGGGATTGAAAATACTTCCTCCTTGGCAAGGAATTTTATTGACTTTCCCTCAAAAGCAAGGGAGATTGCAGGTATATCAAGGAAGCTCATATGATTTGAGTATATTAGGAATTTCCCTCCCGGTCGCTTTCCGATGAATTTGACGCGCAGCTTTATTCCGAAACACTTGAAAATAAGCTTATACCACAAGAGTGTTTGTCTCTCGGATAATTTTCTCGCTATATCTTTTCTCATTATCCTGATGAGAAGTGGGATGAGAATTATCACAATAAAAAATGGAATTGAAGCAATTATGAAAATGATGGATCTTACTATCCTATCTGCATAGTAAATTATATTGTTTTGCTTTTCTTTTCCTTCTTTTCCTCCTTTTTCTTCTCCGCCCATAAATAAATTTTCATAAATAAAGTTTGAACATATTTGTTTTGAGTTCTGGGAAGCGGTTCGTAATTTTTTCAAGTTCAGCTCTATATCTTTCGATTTCTTCTTTATACATTATATAATCAAATTCAATTTCGCTCATTATCTTTATTATGTTCAGGAGAGAGAAAATTCTTTGCGTATCTCTAGTTGATAAAGATAGAGATTCTTCTGCTACTTTTTTGGCAAGTTGAGCCTCGCCCTTTGAAAGTAATATCTTTGATAACGCAATTTTGTACTCTGGCTCACTTTCTATCTCCTTTGATTCAAGGATTGCTTCATCAAGGAGTTTTTCCGCAATATGAAAATTTCCTTCCCCTATGTATGAGAGCGCCAGAATAAGTTTATACCTTGCTCTTTTGTAAGGTGAATCTGTATCTGGCATAATTTTATCAATTATACTACGTGCATACTCATACTCACCAATTGATACTTTCATAAAAGCGAGCATTTCCATTGTCTCCCTGTATCCATAGTTATCCCCTATTTTTTCAAATATACTTATGCTTTCGGTTATGTTTTCAATGGCTTTTGTTATCTTGCCAGATTCAAAAAGCATCTGAGAAATGTTAGCAAGGGCAATGGCCTGTCCCCTCACATTCATTATTGATTTTGAAATCTCAAGATATTCTCTACAGAACACAAGAGCAGTATCGAGCTCCCCGAGCGCAAAAAGTGTCGCAGCATAGTTTGCAAGAGCAGTTCCCCTCATCTTCATGTTGTCAATTTTCATTGATATCTCGTAGAACTTCATAAAGAAATTTTTTGCCTTTTCATACTCTTTCATCGCAAAATAACATCTTCCAAGGGCATTTATTATATCAGCGTATATATCTGTGTGCACTTCCTTCATATTCCCATCAAAAAGCGAGAGGGCTTTTTCTCCATATTTTATGCCATCATGCGGTTTACCTCTATCAACGTAAAGGTGGCAAAGTAGAGCCAGAGCTTTTGCAACATCTGGTCTGAAAGTATCATGAAGTGAGAATTTATCCACTATCTCCATGTATATTTTTTCCGCCCCATCGAAATCACCCCTCACCTGCAAACAGTCTGCAATCCATATTTTTGCTTTTATCTCCTCTGAGCTCCCGGTTGCATATTTGAGCGACTTGGAAAAAACCTCAAGAGCATTATCAATCTCACCTATATGGTAGAGAACCTTTCCAAAATCAATGCAACACTCATATACCTCACTGCGCAGCATGTCATCTACCGAAAGTGAGAGAGCCTTTTGGAAGTAAGTTTTTGCCTCCTTCATGTTGAACCTTGAAGCACAAAGAGCCCCAGCTCTCTTATACATCAGGAAAGCTTCTTTGTTCATCATTGCCTTCTCAGCCTGAGATGCAGATATAAGTATAAGTTGAATATCATCATCACATATACGTCTTGCGCAATCAAAAAGGGCGGAATGTATCTTCTGCCTGCGGGACTTCAATAGTATATCGTAAGCAACATCCTTGAAAACCCTCCGCTTGAAAACTATTATGCGACCATCCACATCAATAAAACCATGTTCTTTCAGCGTTCTCAGAGAGGAATCAAGATCAATCTTTTCCTCCTCAAAAAACAATCTCAAAACATCAATGTGAGGAGTATCAAGACATGCAATAACAGAAAGAACATATCTGGGTATCTCTGGTAATCTATCTATCTTTGATAATATGAGTTGTCTTATACCTATCGCACTGGGCAGAGCAATTCCGTCTTTAAGACGAACAAGCCCACCTTCCAAGACGAATGCGCCTTTCTCACGTAGCATTAAAACAAACTCGCTTATGAAAAGAGGATTTCCACCAGTCCTTTCCCATATAAGATTTAAAGTCTTTTCCTCAACATCTTCCCCAAGAAATTTTCTTAGGAAATCTCGGGTTTCCTCAATACCAAAGTTTTTGAGTTCCACAAATTCCCAACCATCAAGTTGCGATAAATTAATACTTCCTTTATCAAAACCCAATATTATTGAAAAATCAACATCATATTTTTTGCCAATACCGAAAAAAAACTGCTGTGTCCTTATGTCGGTGTTTTCAAAATTATCAACAATAAGCACCTTTGATGGAAACATACCGGATAAAACCTTTGCAATGGTCTTCATAACCTCAAACTCTATCTCATCAGGGGGCATATACTTCAACGGAGAGTTGGGAAAGATGAGACCAAATATATATCCGAGAAAATGAAATGATACATTGTATCTTTCTGAAATATCAATGATTCTTCTCTCATAAGATCCTTCCGGGAGAATTATTTTTTTTATCGTGCTATATGGTTCTTCTTTTGAGCCTGCGGGCGCTTTAATGACACCACTTAAATTTTCTGCGAGGAACTCAATAAAACTTGAAACACCAACTCCTGCCTCACCAAAAATCGCTATCCTACTCTGTTTTTTGAGAGCCTCCCTAACGTATCTTAACTCCTTCTCCCTTCCTACGAACCTCTCAGACCCCTTTTTCCGCCCAACGAGTTCAAAAACCCTAATGTATTTTGACTTACCTTTAAGCTTCACATCAACCGGTCTATACTCAAAAAGATCAGATGTTATAAGATAAGTATTCTCATCAACAAGGAAATGTCCAGATTCAGATTCTTCCTCAAGTCTCTTCCCAATGTTCACAGTATCTCCCATTGCAGTGTAATCTCCCTCTCTTTTATATATCGAACCAACGACTGCTTCACCCGTTGATATACCTCCATGAACTGATATGCTCCCATCAGGGTAATTAGCTTTCATGAACTCAAGAATATCCAGAGCTGTCTGAACTGCTCTTTTTGTATCATCACCAAAAGCGCGTGGAGCGCCAAAAAGAGCCATAACTTCATCTCCTATGAATTTGTCTATGGTACCACCATTTTTTATTATTATTGATGCCAGCTTGCCTAAAATATCCTTCATAAGGTCTCTTAACTCCTCTGGGTCAAGTCGTTCTGAAAGGGACGTAAAACCAGATACATCTGCAAAAAGAACAGAAATAGGTCTTCTCTCCCCCTCAATGGCCACATCTGCGTCATATCCTATCCCCCCAATCTTGCTGCCTACCCATCCCCCTTCTTCTCTTACCCTCTCCTCTGCTATTCTTTCTACCCTCCCTACATCTTTCTTTATCTGCTGGTCTTGTTCGCTCACCTGCTGAAGCCTCATAACTAATTCATCCTCATGCGTCCTTGAAACCCCTCCCCCGCTCCTGCGTCGTTCATGTTCCCTTTCATGAGGCTTGTCGGAAATCCTCACAAACTCATAACTCTCCGGTTTGCTCTCAAACTCTCCCTTTTCCTCTTTATCTTCCCCCACCGCATGACCTGCTAACTTCTCTTTTGCAATCTCCATCTTCATCTCAATGCTCTCACCCAATTTCTCGACACCCCTCAATCCTGTGCTCTCTTTAGCCCCCGTTCTCGCTCCCACCTCCGTTCTCGCTCCCATGTTAGCCTCCGATACCTCAGTAAGCATGCTCTTGCCATGAATTTCCGCTCCACTCCTGCTTTCACTGATACCTTGACCCAAGAACTCATCCTTCGTCTCTACCTTTGGAGACTTTGTTCCAGCGTCGAGAGATTTTCTCTCCCCAACTACTCCCCCGAGTTTCGCACCACACTCTCCGCAAAACTTAAAATTTGGTGGATTATCAAAACCACATTCCGAGCATATATTTTTAAGCTTCTCTCCACATTCCCCACAGAACTTAAAATTAGGGGGACTTTCAAAACCGCATTTTGGACATTTCATTTCACCTTATAGTTTAAAACTCTTGTCGTTTTTGTCTTCTATTGCAGTTAGAAATTTATCTTCCTCCCAGCTCAAACTCAGCGGAAAAGGTTGAAAAACTATCAAACAGATAGCACACATCTGAATCAAGAGCAAGCGGTGTAAGGGAGACAAAGGTTGGGTTTTAGAAGCAAAGCTTGGATTTTAGAGACAAAAGCTGTGTTCAGAACCTTGATTGAGATATACGCTCCTG
>FWWM01010140.1_pt1 | contig 16923 bp, 19 predicted proteins | sample 2228351 | NCBI WGS metagenome assembly FWWM01 (sample SAMEA103939774, study PRJEB20133) | metagenome | reverse complement strand
CTCGGCCGCCTCGCGCGCGAGGCCGTGCGCCGCTCGGCCGAGCGGGGGGGAATGCGGCTTGCGGAACTCGAGAAGGACGCGAGGGGCGTCCCCCGGCGGGCCGGGGGCCTCTTCTGGTCGCTCGCCCACAAGCCGGAGTGGGTGGCCGGTGTCGTCGCCCCGCATCCCGTGGGGATCGACGTCGAGGCCGTGGCCGAGCGGCCGGCCGGGCTTTTCCGCCGGGTCGCCCGCCCCGGGGAGTGGGAGCTCCTTTCGGCGGAGGCGCCGGAAGTCGCCTTCGCCCGCCTCTGGACGGCCAAGGAAGCGGTCCTCAAGGCGAGCGGCCAGGGCCTCTCCGGCCTGGCCGACTGCCGCCTCGTCGCCCGGGAAGCCCCCGACCGGGTGCTCGTAGAGCACGCCGGCCGAAGATGGGCGGTCGTGCAGAGGATCCTCGAGGCGGCCGTCGCCGCCGTCACCGTGGAAGAAGCCTCGGCCGACTGGACGATCGAAGACGCAGCCGGCCTGGCCGGGGAAGCCTTCCGCCCGCTTGACAGGGGCGATCCCGAGCGCTAAGAGACACGCCAACACGCTGCCCGAAGGCAGCCTGTACATCGCCGCTTGACTCGTAAACGCCTGGAAGGCCCTGCGCCGGATGAATCCGGCCGCAACCGCCCTCCGGGCGTTTTTGTTCCCGGCGCACAATCCGGCCGCGAAGGCCCCCCAATCCGGAACATGGGTTTTTGAGCCGCCGATTTCCCGGCGAATCCTCATTCCTGGAAGGAGGCCTGTATGCGGTCAACCCGATGCGTTGAACGGTGGATCCGGATGATTGCGCTTTTGGCCTGCGGCATCGCCCCCCTCCCCGCGGCCGCCCAGCAGCCGACCTACGGCCTGGAGGAGATGAAGGTCGTGGCCGCGCCCGTGATCCAGGGAAACCGCCTCGATCGCTACGCGTCCCAGAAAACCGAGGTGACCGAGGAGCAGATCCGCGACCTGAACGCCCAGGACGTCGCCTCTGCCCTGCGCCGCACCCCCGGGGTCAACATCTCGCGCTACAACCCGATCGGCTCCTTCGGCGGGGCCGAGGGGGGCGGGATCTTCATCCGCGGCCAGGGCTCAAGCCGCCCCGGCGCCGAGATCAAGACCCTGGTCGACGGCGTCCCCATGTACATGAGCGTCTTCAACCATCCCTTGCTGGACCTCCTTTCGATCGACTCCGCGCACACGATCGAGGTCTACAAGAGCCCGCAGCCACACGTCTTCGGCAACGCCTTCGCCGTGGTGAACCTCGTCCCCAAGCGGATCGAGACCGAAGGGTTCCAGACCCGGCTCCAGGCCGCGGGCGGAAGCTACGACACCTTCGTCGCCACCGGCGACCACGGGGGCAAAACCGGCGCCTGGGATTACTTCGTGGGCGGCGGCTACCGCACCTCGGAAGGCCGCCGCAACGACGCCGACGGGGAGCTCCGGGATTTCTTCGGCCGGATCGGCTACCGGCTCAACCCACACTGGAGCCTCGCTCTCTTCACCCTCTGGAACGACAACGAGGCGAAGGACCCCGGCGCCAAGGGAACCCCGGCCGCCGCCCGACTCGGCACCTACGAGACGCGCTCGCTGTTGACGACCCTCACGGCGAGCCACCGCTACGAGCAGGTCGAGGGCTTTCTCAAGCTCTACCGCAACGGGGGCGAGGGCGACTGGCGCGACCAGCCCGTGGGGGCGACGATCGAGGATCTCTACAACGACTTTCTCTTCTACGGCCTCAAGGCCCGCGAGGTCTTCCGGCTCTGGCCGGGCGGCGAGGTGATCGCCGGTCTGGACTGGGACCGCACCGAGGGCGACTACAAGAAGAAGATCTCGACCGGGGCGCGGGACGACTGGAACGGCGAGGATTTCGTCATCTTCTCGCCCTACCTCGCGGCAAGCCAGCTCATCGGCTCGCGGGAAGGGTTCTTCGCCATTCCCTCGGCCGGAGTCCGCTACTACGAAAACACCGAGTTCGACGCCGAGTGGGCGCCGCACGTGGGGTTGATTTTCGGGTATCGCGACATCGAGCTCCACGCCGGCTATTCCCGGGGGGTCATCTACCCGGGGCTGGACGTGATCGTCTTCTCGGAGAAAGTGAACCCCGCGCTGCGGGACACCTGGAAAAACCTGGACGCCGAGACCGTGGACCACTACGAGATCGGACTCCGCCATCGGTTCGGCAAGCTCGCCGTCGCCGATGTGACCTTCTTCTACGACGACGGCAAAGACCGCTACGTGATCGTTCCGCCTCCCCCGCCGCCGCCGCGCTACGGCAACGTCGAAACCTACCAGGTCAAGGGGGTCGAGACGACGCTCACGGTCTTTCCGTTTGCGGACCTCGCGCTCTTCGGCGGGGTGACGCTGCTTGAGACCGATCCCGCGGATCTCCCCTACGCCCCGGACTTCACGCTGAGCGCCGGCCTGAATTTCCGCTTCCTCGAGCGCTTCCGCCTGAGCCTGGACTGCCAGTACCTGAGCGACTTCCACGTCCTCTCCCAGGCGAGGCGCCTGAACGCCGCAAACACCCAGGAGGCCGACGAATCGCTGGTCGTGAACGGCAAAATCGCCTATCTTTTCGACCTCCCCGCCTGGAAGGCGGCGGGGGAGATTTTCGTGGCGGGCGAAAACCTGACCGACACGAACTACGAGTACCGCCCCGGCTACCCCATGCCGGGGGTGAACGGCATGGCGGGCGTCCAGCTCAAATTCTGAGGGGGGAGGAATCCATGGCGGCCGGCCGCGCGCGGCGGGACTTTTTCGACGCCCGCGCCTCGGACTGGGAGGCGAGCTGCTACCCGGAGGAGGTGCGCGGCCGGCTGCTCGAGCTGTTGCCCTGCTTCGATCTCGCCCCGGCCGCCCGGGTCCTCGACGTGGGCACGGGCCCCGGGGTCTTGATCCCCTACCTCCGCCGGGCGGTGGGGCCCGCGGGACGCGTCGTCGCCTTCGACCTCTCGCTCCCCATGGTGCGGAAGGCGCGCGAGAAACCCCTCGCGCCGCAGGACCTGGTCCTGCAGGCGGACGGCCACCGCCTTCCGTTCCGCGCCGCCGTCTTCGACCGCGTGATCTGCTTCGCCGCCTTCCCGCACTTCGACGACCCGGCCCTCGCCCTCGGCGAAATGGCCCGGGTGCTCCGGCCGGGCGGCAGGCTCGTCATCGCGCACCTGCTCTCGCGCGAGGAGCTCGCCCGCCACCACGGCGGCCACGACGCGGTCGCAGACGACATCCTGCCGGATGCCGACCGCATGCGGCTCCTGTTCCGCGGCGCGGGCCTCGAGACCCCGACCATCGAAGACCGGCCGGGGCGGTATCTCGCGGCCGCCGGAAAGCGCTGAATGCGGCTCCAGCCGGTTCGCCGGTGCCTGCGCGCGGGGCGGGCTGCAAGAAGAGGTACCGGAGCCCGGGTGGCGATTCCTTCGATGGCGAAATCTCACGCAGGATACCGCAATTTCCGGCACCGGTTCGAAGGTTCCCGCAACGGCATCGATCCGTGTCTTGTCGTTTCGATCCACCAAAGTACGGCGTTCAGAGCCGGATCGGCGATCGCCTCGCTCGAAGCCGCCGTCTTCGGTTTCCGCGCTTGCGGCTTTATGAAGTGCTTGCATCCATCGGCCGGCATCTTATGACCGGCAATGCCTTGGGACGATGAACTCGACCTTGCAGCCGGTCTTGGTCTTGTGATGGAGCATTTCCCGATTCATGTATCGACGATCCGTGAAGACACGGCCCTCACGCAGGCGGTCCGAGTTGGTTGGAATTCCGGAAGGCCCCGTAGAGACCACGGGCTGATCGACACCTTAGACCCTTTTTGGATTGGCGCCGTTGCGCGATAGAAACGATTTACATATGCGCCACGATGGACGTGAAATGCAACCGGCGCACGAAGGCCGTAAGAGCAACCTGCGCGGTTCGTAGGCGCACGATTCCACTTTCTTGCCATGAGGTCATAACCCTTGGAATTCGATCGGTACGCCGGGCCGCCCAAGAGGGCGACGTCGCCTGCAACCCGCTTTTTGTCCGCCTTGAGCCTGCTGCGCTATTTAATTCCAGCCAATCGAATGCCAAGCAGTAAACGGAACGGCAGGATTTGCACAATGGTTCTTTTAAATCTGTACGGAAGTTTATCCAATAATGTCTCGTATAAGACAATTGGGAATGTGGGGAGACCGATATATTTTTCTTTGGCTCCTATGTAAACCCTGACCTTTGAGAATCCCACCTTTTTGAATAGTTCACTCAATTCCGATGTAGTATATTCCTTCAAATGAAAGCCGGTTGCCACTTCATCGAAGAATTTTGAAATATCGTGGGGGCCATTCAACCTATTCGGTGTAATGCAAAAATATACCCCACCAGGAATTAGCACATTGTAAATGTTTTTTAATTGTTCAAATGCGTCGTCAGGGTGCAAATGCTCCATGAGCTGGTTGCTGTAGACTACATCTACACTACGTGGGGGTATTGGAACGCTCACACCGTCGGAAAGAATGAGGTGGAAGTTCGGTGGGCGTTTCAAACTCTTAGTTATTTCATCAGAGACATCAACTGCATAAACCTCCTTTACATGTTTGGCCAGTTCGACAGATAATGCACAATCACCAGATCCGGCTTCCAGAAATGTGATGTTTTTATTTAGGAATGGTCTAAGCAATTTCATCTGCAAAGCAACATCCTGAGCTGTTGCGAGGGACGACGATTTGCGTGTCAGTTGCGGATGAAGTGGAACACGCCGATAGAGTTCATCGTACAGAAAAGAATAAAGATAACCCCTATCTTGTTTCGATGCGCATCGTAACTTGTCTGCTAGTTCTTTTTCTATCTCGTAATGCTCCCTTAGTTGTTCGATCGTTCTGTGCTCACCCTTCATTGACCTGTGATCCATACGCTTTGTCCTTGTGCTTTTACGAGTCAACGCAATCGATCAGCGACAGGAAACGAAACAGGCTGCCCGCGGCATGCGGTTTTTATGGGAGCTGTCAAAACGGCATCTCATCGTTGACTGCTTCTTGGCCTGGCAAGGATTCATCGGCACACGTGCCCGCCCTTCGAGTGCCCTGATCAACCGACTCGTTCTAACGACTCGGATGCATGAGCCAGGGCTGGAAATAGCCCTCGCCGTTCATGCGGTCGAAAGCAACCAGGTCCTCTTGCGGGTGCCATGCGAGGTGCCCGCCATCCTCCGTCAACCGCGTGACCCGGATCGCCTTGCCCGCTTCATGCGTCTCCTGCCCGTGTGATGGGGACCAAATCGCGAGCACAATGACCAGCGCGCCAGCGACAAGGCGGATCCAGCCGTTGGACGGGTTCACAATCATAGGGCTCATTGCATTTCTCGCCACGGGGATGCCGCTCAACGAGTTTTCAACAACGCGCCGCTGGCGACGCGTCTTCCGGAGCGCAATGTGAGCATTGGTCCTTTACGGCTTTGCCCGTTTACACATATCCAGCAGTTGTTGATCGGCGATCACCAGCGAAAACCCTCCGGTGAGCGTGATCGCCAGGTTCGAACAACGTTCTACCGATCGCCATGGGAAGTAGGCGGTTGTGCAAACCCGCTGAACCAACCCGAGCCTCTCGGCCGAACCCAGAATCCTACGTGATCGAAACCCACCTCGCACTCTTTGAAACGTCGTTGCCCACTGATTGAGTCGCACTCCCAGCGCCTACCGGAGGGATCGATAACGGTGACCGAGGTCGGTCCAAGGGAACCGGCCAACGCGTGGTTTCCTGCCGGGTAGCTTGACGCGAGTTCGTTCCATCCCGAATAGGTGTTTCTCAGCCAGTACGTTCCAAGCAACCAGAGGGGGATCGATAGCAGCGTGGCCACCAGGAGCCATAACGGCGGCTTACTGCGTTTTGATTGCCCTAGTTGGTCGATGTTCGATGGTTCTTTTCCGGGCTTCATTTCGGGATCGAGACCTTTGGGTAACAAACGGGAAAAGGGGCCGGGCTCCCGTGATTGGCTATTGCAGCCGCGTCACCCCGGCCGGGCCGCCCAGCGCCTCGCTGCCCCGCGCCTGCTCCGAAAACCGCATCGCGGAGCGGCTGGAGGTCTCCTGCCAGGCGAAGCGGATGATCATCGACGCGATCGGCTGCCTCCCCACCGACCGGCACGGCGCGGATCTGTTCTTCCAGCTCATCCCGCGCCGCCACAAAAAGGAAGACTCGATCCTGACCTCCAACCGCGGCTTCAACCCGGGGCGCGAAATCGGCGGCGACCCTGGGATCGCCGCGGCTCCCCCGTGCCGGACCCTTCACCACACGACGACGATCAACATCGGCCGCGCTTTTCAAATCGCCGCGCGCCTTGGCTCACGGCCTGACACGGGTTTCTCCACAGCCTCTTAGAGCCAGCCGGCAATAAGCCCGGAGGCAACCACAACCAACAAGGCGGATACAAGGATTTGCACCGTGCGAAGAGTTGCTTTTTTCAGGATTCTTGTGCCGATAAAGGCCCCGGCGAATGCGGCGGCGCAGGCGGCGATCACCATGGGCCAATTTATGGCTTTGTTGTGGAAGGAAATGTCCGCGCCATAGACAACGATGCGGGACAAATCAACCATGACGGCCAGCACTACCCCCGTAGCCACGAAAGACTCTTTCCCCAGTCCCGCCTTGATGAGGAACATGCTGCGGAAAGCGCCTTGATGCCCGGACAGGCCGCCAAAAAAACCGCTGATCGCGCCTCCAATCGGAAGCCATTTCCTCTCCAGCGCCATGTTGGAAAATGAAGGCGAGAGCTCCAAGCCTACGAAAAGAATAATGAGCACCCCGATGACGAGTTTAAGCGCAGACACCTGGATTTCGCGCCCGAAGGCCCCGTATTCGTAAAGAGGCGGGAACTCTCCGAGCCAGGACAACAGGAAGGCGCCAACGAATGCCGCCAACACGGCGGGCAGCCCGAACTTCAGAAGAACCGAAAAGTCCGCTTTCCTGCCGAGCAAGCCTATTTTGAAAAGGTTATTCGCCAAGTGCACCATCGCCGTCATCGCTATGGCCAATTCAAGAGGAAAAAATATCGCGATTACCGGCATGAGCAACGTGCCCAGCCCAAAGCCTGAGAAAAGCGTTAATGAAGAAGCGCCCAGTGCCGCCATGCAGACAACGATCAGTTCCAATAGGATCTCCTTGACTCCCGAGGGATCGCCGAAAAGCTTCGGGCGCCGCAGGCGACCGTCCGCCTCACCCTCCTGTCAGGCAGCCCCTTGGGTATCGCCCGCCCCAACCGACGGGGGCTTGCCAAAGCGCGTCCGGATGCACTCCCGGGCGCTCTAGGGAGACTGCTTCACCGTCCCGGGGCCGCTTCGCACGAAGAAGTCGCCCTCCGGCGCGCTCTCCAGCCCCTTCCACTTGAGGAACACCGGCTCCGGGCTGCGCCGGCAGCTCACGACGCAGACGGTTTTCTTCTCCACCACTTGACACTTCGGGTCGATTCAGGTCCCGGCGCGGTCGCCCAAGGCGTTGCGGACGACCTGGGCGAGATGCCGCATGAACGTGTCATCGGTCCCGAGCCGGTCGCGCTCGATCCCCACGATCGATCCGTCGTCGGCCACGCCGATCAGGAGGTCTCCGCCCTCGGTGTTGAGGAACGCGGCGATCGTCTTCAGCGCGGCGTGCGTCACGCGACGGTCGTCTTTCCGGTCTTCCTTGAGGTCCCAGCGCAAGCTGGGCTTGAACGCGATCTTCGAGATCTACGTCAGTTGCTGATACGCCGAAGAGTAGTCAGAGCTATCCGTCGTTTGTTATAGTCCAAAATCGTTCGAGGCTCCAAAATGGTTCATTTGATCTTAGACAACCTCGCAGTTGAGAAATATGTTCGTAGTAACTTTTTTCATCCAGTTCCGTCCAGTTGATTTCCCGCCATCGTTTCTTATGCGGTGATTCTATTTCCGGCGCTCTGCTGAGATTTTTTAGAAGAATACGATCGATTGGGGGATGTGCTACTGCAGCCAGTGAAGTATTAGCATTTGGTCCTATAATGACCATCGATTTTAAGTATACTGCAACCAACTTGGCGGCACGCCCGTAAGTGGCTCTATCGATATTTCTATTTTTGAGGAAATCCATAATCGAGCGGCAGCAGATTTTGTGCTGCTCTTCGAATGCTTGTTGGTCGGTAGTCAATCCTTCAGGATTGCGCAAGAAATCGGCAATTCCACAACTTTCTAAGGCAGCTCGGAGATTCTCAACAGTGGTGAAGCCGCGCTGGGTAGCGCGTGCGGCGGCCCATACGGAAAAACGGTGCCGGTGTTCAAATAGATCATACGTCATGAGGATATACCTAAATTTTGTCTATCTGACGACGGAACAGCCGGCGCACTGCATTTGCGCGTCCGGCTGAGCGTCGTGTTGGCCGTAGCTTCATCCTTCGATTGTCAATCTTTCGTGCGCATTCTCACCTTGCCGCCCTCAAATTGTATTGTGATATCCTCACCCTTTACGTGACGCTCTGTTCTCTTTTCCGGGAGTAGATAGAGCGCTCCAATCAGAATTGCAGCTCCGATCAGCGTTATCACAACCCCTTGGCTTACTCGCTTCATTGATAACTTCTTATGCTCGGAGAGTGACATAGAGACATCTGCCGTACCGCCGACTCCCCGAAAGGCAACAACGATGCCGAGCAGTCCAATCAAGCCACCAAAGACAGCAACAAGGGCTCTGACTATTCCGGTCGCCTCGGAGATACTGGTCGAAAACTGGGTCTCGATGACTTCTCCATTCGCCAGAGCGAGTTTTACTGCCACAAACAGGAAAAGCAGCACTATAGGTGCTGGACCTAAGATCGAGTGCAGTCGGCTGTGTCTCATGTTTCTCCCCCTCCTTAGGTCCTCAAATCGGCTAACGGTTGGGTTCATCCGCAGGCAAAGCGTGTCCACTTCAATCGTTTTTAGCTGTCAATATTCTGCAAAGTATATCGAAATCCTTAGGGGTAAGGGTTTCGCCATACAGTCCATTGACTAACCACAATCCGTGCTCTCTAATCTTCCTTATCGGTGAATGCAATCCCAACCAGTCGGGGGATGGCTTACATTCTGGACACAGAGATACCGTCGAGATGAGTTTCCTCTCCAGAGACAACCGCCGATCCTTGTCGTCAACCCGAAACACAACAAATGAAAAGTGTCTTTGTATATGTTCCGAGACTGCTCTTTCTACAGAACGTTTCCGATTGGTATCGAGAACAGGCCCAAAACGTTCTCTGGCTTCCCGGCTCGTCAAGTCCCATTCCCATTGCTCCCCAAAAGGGTCATTGGCCTTCTCCAACAAGGCACGCCCGATATTTTTCCGAAAGATGCTGCGATCCTTATTTTCTTGAACAAAATGCTGCTTCAAGCGGGAAGGCAATTGATTTGCGCCAGTGTGCGTACCAACTCGCACAATTCTATCTGCCCCGTGGGCTGATTCTCCGTCTTCGAACAGGATATAGATACCATTGTCAGGTATCTGGTGCGTATCAAACCGGAAACGCTGCCGCGGCAAGGAGTTGAAAAGCCGATGCAATTGCTCACAGACTTGACGCATTCGAGCCCAACCGTTTCAGGTGCTGCAATTGTCTTCCTATGGAAAGGCCTTTTAAGGGTATTTCGTATGAGTTCAGTTTGGGGAGCAGATACTCGCGATATCTGTTCCCTGCCAAAATGACAAAATGGTCTCTGTCCAAATCACAGTATCTGCGTAATGCCTGCAGCACCTTGTTTGCCCAGTTCTTTCTTTCTCGGGCCGGCATCTCTTTGAGCATGACATTATATGGATCAATTTCCTCGTTCAGTTGAACCAAGCAATACTTCGCTGAGAGAATGAAGATCTGGTCCGGAGAAAACTTTTCAGCATATTGCAGAGCGGCACGAAAAAGTGGGCTAACATATAGGTCTTTCGCCTGTGCCCTATGAGGAAGCTTCTTGCTGACGCAAGATATCAAAAAGATTGTCACCATAACATCCGTATTGGCAGGCTAACGGGGCTACGAACCGCCAGTGGCCTCAATCACGCTTTCGTGCCGACCGGCGGTCCGGTGAAAGCGCTTGTTCTCCGGCGCGTTGCGTTTCCGGGAAACGGTAGGGTCAAGCCGCATTGCGGAGCACAGCGGAGAAACGTCGCCTCCAACCCGTTGTCAGGCTCCTTGCCAACATGCCGTGATTCGCACCATGAGAGTCGTTTAAATTGAGACCCTGGCTGAATGGACCTTGGCTGCCTCGATCAAGGCGTTACTTGTTAGGGCTGCTGGTCATCAACCAAACCGTCGGTTGTTTGGCATGAACGTTACGGTGGCTCTGTTCCCGTCCCGTTACAGCGAGGGCACTTGGCTTGGCCATCTCCCTCGCATACATGGCATTTCTTGTAGCTATCATTTTCGGGGAGATAACCTTTACCTTGACATTTGGGACATGAGACTTTTCCGAATCCATTGCATAGATTACAAGCAGCCATGATTTGCGACCTCCTCAATTTATTGAACCAACGGAAAAGGTCAGCGGCGAGGCTTTTCCGCGGCCGCTGGACCGCCTTGTTGGACATTAGAATCTGACCATTTCCTTTTGCTTAGGATTCCCAATGGCAATAACATTGGCAATAACCAGAATAAATTCCACCCGATCAATCCGACCGAGCGAAAACCACCATAGGACCATATGGCCCAAGCTATAGAGATAAAAAACATTCCATACGGCGCGAGCATGAGCTTCCAGTAGGGTGTCGATGCAAATCGCCACGGCGCAACCCAAACAGCCGTGAAAATAGCAGCGCAGGTTAAACCCGCCCCGGATAGTCCCTCTACGATTTTCCCCTGAAAAAGAAATAGAATAGCAAGGACAAATACCCAGATGAATCCGCCCGTCCACCCTGCAGTCCACCCTGCTTTTTCACCTATCCTATCCTTCATTGCTTTTCTAACTTCCGTATTCGATTTGAATCATTTCTAAGGGAAATTAGGCACAATCCCAGCAGCAGAAGAATAAGGAAAAAAGGAGGATTTCGTTCGTAGCCCGATGCGCGAGGAAGGCGTTGATCTCCGGCTCGTACATCTCGGCGGAGTGGAAGACGTTGTGAAGGCGGATATAGCTTCTGAGTCTGTGGAAATCGGTCTGCTCCCTGCGCGGACTGAAATGGCGGGAACGCAGGGCTTCGCGCAGCCGATCGCGCAGCCTGGGTCGGCGGGCACAACCAACCTGACGCTTGGCCAGGGATGGCGGGGGTCGTTGTGCATCGGCACTCTGGCTTGCCGGGTCGGCGTATGGAAGGTCAATCGACCCTTTTCAGGGATTGCACCGCGCGATTGACGATGCGTTAGGTTATTTCATCGATTCTCTATTCTATAAAGCACGCCCTCCTTGTGACTCGAACGAATACTCAGTGATATTCGTTTGTTTACCACAGAAAGAAAACCTGGTCAATTTTGGGTTTAGGCCAGGCGCTCTCCGCGGAGGCGCCCGCGGGAGAGCGGCCCATGAGCAAAACGAACGGCAGCGGCCGTGATCCATGCCGGCCGGGTTGGGGCACTCAAGGCTTCTTCACGCGGCGCTTCGGGGAAAACGCGGCGGCGGCGATGAAAATCGAGGTCGAGACGAGCACGATGGTTGCGCCGCTTGGGGCATGGAAGAGGTAGGAGCCCAAAAGCCCGAGCCAGGTGGAGAGGACGCCGAAGGCCGCCGCAAGCAAAAACATCCGGCGCAGGCTGTAGGTCAGCTGGTAGGCCGCCGCGGCCGGGTTGAGGATCAGGTTGAAAATCAACAGCCCCCCGATGCTCGCAAGCGACACCGTGATGGCCGAGCCGGTCAGGACCAGCATGGCGTAGAAGATGAGGTTTGCCGGCAGCCCCACGGCAAGCGCAAGCTCGCGGTGGAAGATCACGGCCTGGATCTCTTTGAAGAAGAGGGTGACCAGCAGGATCACCGCCAGCGCCACCGCCGCGAGCAGCACGAGGTCCGGCCGCGTCACCGTGAGAATACTCCCCCAGAGCAACTCAAGCGCCGCGGTCTTGGGACCGGGCGTGACCCCCATGAAAAGAAAGGCAAGCCCCAGGGTGAGCGAGAAGACGATGCCGATGGGGGTGTCGGGGTTGAACTCGCCCCGGTCGGCGAGCGGCCCGATCACGGCGACCGCCGCCAGGCTGAAGAGAAAGGCGAAAACGGTGGGGCTTGCGCCGAAAAAGCTCCCGCACAGGGCTCCGGCGAAGGCCGCGTGGGCAATCGCCACCCCGATGAAGGAGAGGTGCATCGTCACCACCAGCACCCCGATCAGCGCGCAGGCGGCCCCCCCCAGCGCCCCGGCCAGGACGGCGTTCTGCATGAATTCGTAGCGGAGAATCGAGAGGTCCACGGCACCCGTTGGCGGTTCAGAGGTCGATCTCGTCAGCGCCGTTTTCGGCGTCGTACAGGCGGCCCAGCGTCTCGCGGTCGAGCAGGGTCTTCGGTCCGCCCTCCGCCCAGATCCGCCCCTCCTTCATCAGCACCACCCGGTCGCAGAGCGCGGCCGCGGCGCGGTGGGCATGGGTCACCATCAGGGTCGTGAGCCCGGTTGCGCGGTGGATCGACTGCACCAGGGCGAGGATGGCCGGCCTCGCTTTCCGGTCCAACCCGGTCGTCGGCTCATCCAGGAGCAGGATCTCCGGCTCCTGGGCCAGGGCACGTGCGATCGCGACGCGCTGCTGCTCCCCGCCCGAGAGGTGCCCGATCGGCCGGTCGGCCAGCCGGGCGAGATCCACCCGCTCCAGGAGCTCCGTCACCACCCGCCGGTCCTCCTCCTTCGGCCGGCGAAGCAGCCCCAGCCGGCCCGAGCGGCCCATCATGACGACCTCCCGCACGCGGATCGGCATCCGCGGGTCGATCCCGTGCACCTGGGGGACATAGCCGATGCGGCGGCGCAACGCGGCGGGGCAGCCGTTGCTGATGTCCCGGCCGAGCACGCAGACCCCTCCGGAGAGTACTTTCCCCAGCCCGTTGACCAACGTGAGGAGGGTTGTCTTTCCCGCGCCGTTTGGCCCCAGGATGCCCACAAGTTCGCCCCGGGCGACACTCAGGCTGACCCCGCGCAACACCACGTCCTCGCGGTAGGAGACGACGGCATTCGTCACGCGGATGGCAACCGCGGCGGTCTCGTCATTTGCCGAGCGCATCGCAGAGCAAATCGACGTTGCGGGCGAGGGCCTTCTCCCAGGTTTCCGTACCCGGGAACCCTCCCGGGAAGTTGCTGAGCGTCACCGCGGGCACGCCGAGCTCGCGGCCGATCGCGCGGCCGGGGAGGCTTCCGCTCTGAAGGTTGTCGACGACGAGCCGGACGGCGGATTCCCGGCCGGCGCGCACGGCCTGGGCGAACTCGACCGGGCTCATCTCCTCCCCGCGCCCGAAGACGCCGGCGAGCGGAAACCCCGCCCAGCGCACGAAATCGGCCTGCATGGCGTTCGCGAGAACGGGGGCGGCGCCGGCCCCGGCGGCGGCAAGCCTTGAGGCCTCGCGGGCTTCGGCCCGGTGCACGGCAGCGACCCGGCGGCCCGCGGCGGCACGGATTTCCCCGGCCATAGACGGCAGGGCCTCGGCCAGGATCTCCGCGATGCGCCCCGTCGCCGCGGCCTGGACCGCGGGCACCATCCAGTTTCCGGGCACCGCGAGCACCACCCGCTCGAGGACGGGGTTGGCGGCGGCCCGGAGGAGGGATTCGCCGAAACGAGCGCCCTGCCAGTCGTGGAGCATTAAGAGCCGCGCCGAGGCCAACACCTCGAGGTCCGCGGGCCGGAGGTCGAAATGCCCCGGGCAGGAGGCGGGAGGAATGAGGACAACGACCTCGACCCCCTCGCCCGCAAGATCGGCGACGATCTCCGCGATCAGCGAGGTCGAGGCCACGACCTTGAGGCGTAAGTTCGGGGTTTGGGCCGCCGGCCCGGCAAGGCCCGGGTCGGCGGCAAAAAGTAACACCCCGAGGAAAACCGCCGCGACGGCGGGACAGCGGGACAAAAACAAGACCCACGGGCTCACGGGCGTTTCTCCTCTGCCTCCGAGGGCTTGCGCCGGCGATACCAGTACCAGGCGGAGGGCCGGCCCCGTTCTTCGCCCACCTCGAGCCGCAGGCGCTCGAAATCCCTCGCAAGCAGCGCCTCGACCTCCTCGGGGGCGATCCCCCGGATCCGCCGGCCGATCCGGCGGGGAAACCAGGCGTAGAGCATGTAGTCCCCGCCCGGCCGCAGAAGGCGGGCGAGCCGTTCCGCGTAGCGCAGCCTCTCTTCCCGCCGCAAGCCGAGCAGGCAGCCGATGTCGAGCGCGTAGTCGAAGGGGCCGCGAAGGCCCTCCAGGCGGGTCACGTCCGCGCAGAGAAACTCGACCTCGACGCCCGCCGCCCTGGCCTTGCGCCGGGCGGCGCGGACGGCCTTGGGCGAGAAATCGACCGCCGTCACGCGCCAGCCGCGCCGGGCGAGCGCGATGGCGTTCGTGCCGGTGCCGCAGCCGAGGTCAAGGGCGCTTCCGGGTTGCGCCGTGGCCAGAAATTCGACCACCTCGGGCGGGGTGACGTTCGTGTCCCACGGGGTGTCCCCGCGCCAGTAACGCCACTCGAAGCGCAGCCGCTCGATCAGCCCCATCCGGACCGTACCGCCTTCGGGAAAACGAAAACGAAAAGACGCGTGCAGGTGGGCGTGGGCGCCGCCCTGCGGGCCTTCGCGACCCGCCCGGGGATCTTCCGCGGGCCATGCCTTCGGGCATGGGTTGAGATCCCCTGTAGCGGTTGCCGTTGTCGAAGTCAATCGTCCCTGTTTGCATCGGGCCGCCGCGGTGTTACGGTACATCTCGGCGGACGGCCGGGTCGGGCCGTTCCTCAAGGAGGAAGGTATGGATCTGCTCCGTGGCGTCGCGCTGGCGGCCGCGCTGTTCGCGGCGGCCTGCGCGTCCTCGCCCTTCAAGAACACCTGGAAGCCCGCCGAGGAGAAGGCGGTCTCGCTTCGCGGCCGCAGCGCGGCGGCCCTGTGTTTGAGCGACCTCGAGGCCCTGCGCCGCAACGTCGAGGAGGCGATCGCCGAGGAAATCGACGCCCGCGGCGGCCGGGGGATCCCGGGCTACACGCGGATCGACGCCGAGGGGCTCGCCGAGCGCCAGCGGGCGTTTTCGCTGCTCCGCGAGCAGGGCGTTCCGCTCGCGCTCGTCGTGCGCACGGGCGGCCGCGAGCGCGAGGCGGTGCGCCTTTCCCCCGGCTTCGGCGGCTGGTGGGGGCCCTGGGGGAGAGGCCGCGGCGGCTGGGTCTGGGGGTGGGATGTGTTCTACGATCCCGCCTTCGACTACCCGGAGGCCACGGTCACAACCGAGGTCCGCCTCTACGACCTCGAAAGGGATCGGCTGCTCTGGGCGGGGGTGAGCCGGGCGCGGGTTCCCGCGGACTGGGTCGCGTTTTACCGGGGGCTTGTGCGGGAGGCCCTCCTGCGGATGGAAGCCGAGGGCGTCCTCTACTGAGTCGACGCCTGGGCCGGGGCGGCCGCGGTTCCCCCGTGGCGCTGGGCAAGCCGCGTGAACATCTGCGCCAGGCCGACGCCCAAGGCGAAGCAGGCCCCGATGTCGAGGTTGCGGTCCGCGGTCTCGTCGAAGAAGACGTTCAGCGCCGAGGCCATTCCTTCCGCCGGGCGCCAGTAGCAGATCATGAACGGAACCCGCGGCAGGGGATGCAACACGACGGAGATGTCGGAGGCGAATTGCGGGGCCACCTCGCGCCCGCCGAAGAGGTGCACCATGTCGTCGAAAAGCGCCGTGTAGGTGTCGGCGACCCGGCGCATCGCCTCCTCGCAGCGCTTCTGGAAGAGCGCGTAGCGCTCGCGGCCCCCCCGGAGCTCGCGGAAGGAGACCCAGCGGCCGCTCGGCTCGATCCCCTCCCCACGGAGCACGTGGGTGAGAAAAGGGATCGCGACCCAGGGGTTCACGTGGATGTCCGTGTAGAAGTTCCCCTGCGCGTCCACGGCGAACTCCTTGCCCAGGACGCGGAGCGCGATCCGCCCGTCGACGACCTCCGCCCCGATGCGGCGGCCGGCCGCCTCGAAGTCGAGCGCGGCGAGCTCCGCGCGCAGCGCGGCGAAATGGGCCGTGCCCTCGGCCTCGGGGATCTTGGCCGGGTCGGCGCCCCCCGCGTATTCGCGGAGCACCGCCGGGTCAAGCCGCGGGCACTCCTCGAGGCGGCGCATCCCCCGGAAAACGGCCCCGGCGAAGGCAAGGCAGGTTTTCTCCCCGCAGTTGCCGCAGTTCGACTTGTCGAGCAGCTTGAAGATTTCAAAGGCGTTTTGCGGTCGCTTCATCGGCTGAAGATCCCTTTCCCTCCTGTTCCGTGACCCGGTTACCTTAAGTAGACATTCCGCGAGGCCCTGGCAAGACGCCAAAACCGGCGAAGGGGAGGGCTGAGGCCCCGGTGCGCATTGACAGCGAAACGGGGCCCGTGGTAAGCGTCTCCAAACGGATGCCGAAGCATCCGCCGGCGGAAACAACCCCGGAGGCCACGAAGGCACGATCTCCTTCGTGGCCTTTTGTCATCGCCCGGCCGCAAAAGAAACGGCGGGGCATCCCCCGGGCGGGAGACCCCTGATGCATCACGACGACCGACACCCCCACCCCGGCCCCGGCTCTCCCGACGGCTCCCCCACGGCGCGGGAAAAGCTCCGCATCCGCCTCGCGCACGCGCTCCGCCACAGCGCGGAACACGGGGCCTCCTTCCGCGAACTTGCGCTCGAGGCCGAGCGTCTCGGGGAAACGGAGGCCGCCCGGAGACTTTACGCCCTCGAGCGGCTGACCGCCGAGCAGTCCCGGGCGCTCGAGGAGGCGCTCGCGGCGCTGGGCGGACCGTGAGGGGGAGTGCGCCGCGGCTTGACGGGGGCGCATCGAAGCCGTTAAGAAAAAGGGCCTTCGCCCCGCCGCCCGTCGGCCCCTTAATGACTCGATCGCAGAAATCATGCGGCTTTCCACG
>FWWM01010068.1_pt1 | contig 16931 bp, 10 predicted proteins | sample 2228351 | NCBI WGS metagenome assembly FWWM01 (sample SAMEA103939774, study PRJEB20133) | metagenome | reverse complement strand
ATTTGATCCTGGCAGCGCGCGCCTCCGGCGCGCATCAGCTCACGCCCTCGCCACGAATCGCGTGAGGAGTGCATGCACACTCTCACCCCTGGCAGCGTGCGCTGCTGACGCACCCGCAACCTGTAGCGGCCTGCACTTCCGACACGTACCGATTAGTTCATTCTCATCCCCAACCAGAAATATCCGTCTCATTCGCATACCCACTCACCCCTGGCAGCGCGCGCCTCCGGCGCGCATCAGCTCACGCCCTCGCCACGAATCGCGTGAGGAGTGCTCGCTCACCCACTCACCCTGCCGCCCGGCCTGACACACCCAGAAATGCTATACTGCCTCTGAGTAGAAAGGAGCACGTATGGCGTTGATGCAGTTGTCTCGACAGCGTATCGCAGCGCTGTTGACCTGCTGGCTTTGTATGTACCTGGTCGCCTGCGTGGCACCCATGGCGCAATCATCGGCAACTGTGACCCCTGAACCATTACCGGCAACACCAACTGCCGTTCCAATCACTGCCACCGATCTGCTGCAACGAGCGCAGGCAGCGCTTGAGATTGGTGATGATGACACCGCTGCCGAATTGCTCAGCCAGTTGTTGCAGGTTTTCCCGGCTGCGCCGGAGACAACACCGGCACGCCTGTTATTGGCCCGTTCGTTCGCCGACCGTGGGCGCTGGACATCGGCGGCTGAGGTGCTGCGGCCATTGCTCGCCGTACCGGGCACACCGGCGTATGCGCCGGCCCTGTTTCTGACCGCGCGCGCCCATGAGGCTGCCGGTATGCACGAGGCCGCCGTAGCGACGTATGCCCAGTATGAAGCGCTAAACACCCCACTGGCACCGTATGCCGCAATGCGAGCAGCCGCACAGTTGCAGGTGCTCAATCGTCTGGCAGAGGCCGAGACCACCTATCTGCGGGCCGCCGCCGGTGAAATGGCCGCCGGTCAGCGTGCCGCTGCTTACGAACGGGCGATGATGCTGGCCGTTGCGCAGGAACGGCTACCCGATGCCATCGATTACGCCCGCAACATCCTGTCCTTCGCCACCCAGGCTGATTACCGGGCACGCCTGCTGGTCCAGGCAGCCGATCTGGCTGCAACCGCCGGTGATCCAGCGACCGCCAATGCGTTGCGCCGTGAAGCACTGGCAGCCTTTGCCGGGGCAGAGACGGTCAGCGCCGTAGATGCGCTCCGCGCTGCCGGCGACCTGCAGTTCGATCCGTTTGCGGCGGCTGCGGCCTATCGCGCCGTTGAACGCTGGAATGACGTGATTGTCATGCTCGATATTGCCCTGGCGCGTGAGCAGAATCCCGGCGAAGCGCTGCGCCAGCGCGGGTTGGCCCGGCGTGCGTTGGGGGATTTCGCGGGGGCATTGGCTGACCTGGCAGCGGCTCGCGAGCGTGAGCCGGACAGTGATACCGCTCGCCAGGCCGCGCTGGACTGGATTCAAACCTACGGGCAGAGCGGGGCCACCGCCGAAGCAGCAGCGCTCTACCGTCAGTATGCGGATGATCAGCCGGATGATCCGCGAGCGCCGATTGCCCTCGACCGGGCGGCTCAGTTGTACGACCGGCTTGGCGATAGCGCAGCGGCAACCGCTACCCGGCTCGAACTCGGCCAACGGTATCCGACAACAACGGTTGGCCTGACCGCGTTGCATCGGATTGCCCTGGCACGTTTCGATGCCGGTGATCTGGCCGGTGCCGGCGAACTCTGGCGGTTGCTGGCAGAGCGGGGAGAAGGGATCGGACAGGCGTTAGGTGCATTCTGGGCCGGACGAGTGGCGAAACAGATGGGTGATGAGGCGGCTACCTCCTTCTTCCAACAGGCAATTCAGGCTGCACCGGAAAGTTACTATGCAGTGCGTGCGGCTGAAGAATCAGGCACAATCACAGCAGGATCAATCCCTATCGCTGCACCCATTAGTAACGACGATTGGGCATTGCTGAGCGATTGGGTGCTGAGCTGGGCAAGTGGTGAGACCGATCCGGGTCTGGTTGGCGTCGCTGAACGGGCACGGCTCCTGCGCGAGGTGGGACTGTACACTGAAGCGCACGGCGAATGGCTCGATGGCCTGCGCCGGGCCGGCGACTCGCCGCTGAATCTGCTGGCGCTGGCGCAGGCCGCCTATCAGGCCGGTGCCACCTACCCCGCATTACTGGCTGCGGAACGCATCAATCGCCTTGCGCCGGCCACTGCCGCGCCGATACCGACAGCATTACTCCGCCTGCGCTTCCCGACACCGTATGCCGATGTGGTACAGCGTGAAGCAACTGCATTCGGGGTTGATCCATTCTTACTCTACGCCCTCATCCGGCAAGAGAGCCTCTTTCAGCCGAACGCAACCTCGTGGGTAGGCGCACGCGGATTAACCCAGGTGATGCCCGATACCGGGCGCGGGATTGCTCAAAACCTGGGGGTCAGTGACTTCAACCTTGACGACCTGTATCGACCGCATGTCAGCATTCGCTTCGGCGCCTTCTACCTGGGTCGCCGGATCAGCGACATGAACGGCAGCCTGCACGGTGCGCTGGCCGCCTACAACGGTGGACTCGGCAATGCACAGCGCTGGGCAAATGGCACTGTCGTCGGTGACCCGGATCGCTTTGTGGAGAGCATCGACTTTGCGGAAACGCGGAATTACGTCTGGGCAGTCTATGCGTTTTACGGCGTCTACCGCGGGTTGTACGGGGAGTGAGGTGAGAGGGCAATCCCACCCCGGCCCGCCCCCGCTGGCGGTGGGATTGCCCCACCCTGGCCTGCCCACGTTTAGAGGCAGCTAGCATCTCCATAGTACTCGAATGAGAGCGCCTGAAAGGAGTGAAAAAGCCTCTCAACTGGCGCTCTCCGACTATCTGCGTCATACCATATAGCTCCTTACAAGTTTCATCCATCCCCTATTCCATTTCTTGAACAAATCTTGAGCCACCCTTTACCCATGCTTGAGCCGGAATCGCTACACTGAATAGGGTGATAGACGCAGCGCTTTTGAAGAAGGTAGATCAGTGGCAAGGGGGCTGAGAAGCTGCTGTCGTTTCCTGATCACACCACTGGCAAAGTGTCATAAGCATGATCGTGCGTGAGGACAATCGATGCGCACTATGCTGCTATCAGATGAGGGACTCCATGGGACGTCGCATTCGTCATCATCAATATCGGCTATCACAACGCACCATCGGATTTCTCGTTGCTGGCATAGGACTGACAGGCATCCTGATTGCCAGTTTGATCACAGCTCAACCGGGCAGAAATACAGCAATTACGGCTGATGCTTCCCAGATTGCCGATGGGCGATCACTGTACGTAACATATTGCGCCAGTTGTCATGGTCTCAATCTTGAAGGACAGCCTAACTGGCAACGACCACTGCCCAATGGCATGATGCCGGCACCACCGCATGATGCCACCGGACATACCTGGCATCATCCCGATACTTTCTTATTTCAAATCACAAAGTATGGCGGGCAAAGTGTAGCCCCGCCGGGGTATATCAGCGGGATGCCGGCGTTTGGCAATCAGCTCACTGATCGTCAAATCTGGGCCATTCTGGCCTATATCAAAAGCACCTGGCCGCCCGAAATTCGGGAAGCGCAGGAATCTATCAACCGCCAATCGCCGTAGCTGATTTCTTTCACACCACACTTGCAGAAGGAGAGATCTATGCTTTCACGACTCACACGGCGGGGTTTGTTGCGCTTGTTTGGCGCAGGCGCTCTCGCCTTTGGCAGTGGCGTTCTGAATGGGTGTGCCCTACCGACGCGCTCTTCTTCCATGCCGCAGCCGCAGACCAATCCCAGTCCTGCCTTTACCCCCGATCTCGATCTGACCATACGCGCAGTTGCCGCAGAGGTGCCAATCCTGCCGGGAACGCCGACCAGGGTGTGGACATATCAGGCTCAGGTGAATGCCGGCGATCCGGCAGCAGTACAACCCATTCCCGACAGCTATCTTGGTCCGATTATTCGTGTTCGCACCGGGCAGAAGGTACGTATCACGTTTGAGAATAAGTTGCCTGATCCCCGGCAGGATTCGATTATTCACTGGCACGGTCTGCATACCCCACCCGCGATGGATGGGCATCCGCATACAGTGGTACGTCCCGGCGAACGTTATGTCTACGAGTTTACCGTCACCGACCGGGCCGGTACATACTGGTTTCATCCCCATCCTCACGGCCAGACTGCCCAACAGGTCATTATGGGTCTTGCTGGACTGTTTGTGGTGAGTGATCCTGCGGAGGATGCTATCGGGTTGCCGGGCGGTGAATATGACCTGCCACTTGTCATTCAAGACCGTACCTTTGATGCTGACAATCAGTTCGTCTACGACTCAGACCCAATGACCCGCCTGATGGGGTTTCTCGGCGAGCGAATTCTGGTCAATGGCCGGCCAGACCTGACCATCACCGCCGCGACCCGCGCATATCGCTGGCGCATCCTCAACGGATCGAACAGTCGTATCTACAAGCTGGCCTGGGATTCGGGCATGCCACTGACGGTCATTGCCACCGATGGCGGCCTACTTGAACATCCGCTTACCCGCCCGTTCGTTATGCTGGCGCCGGGTGAGCGGATCGAACTCTGGGTTGATCTCCGCGATATTCCACGCGACACCACCCTCAAACTGGTAAGTCAGCCGTTCAGTGGCGCAGAGGGCGTTGGCATGATGGGTGAGAGCGGGAATATGGATCACGGGATGGGTGGTATGCACGGTCAGATGGGAATGATGCGCAGCGGTAATGCCCCGCCCCTTGGTGCACCGCTCGACATTCTCCAGGTGCGGGTGACACGTCAGGAGCAAGAAACGCTCGTGCTTCCCGCCTCGCTGATACCGATCCAGCGTCATCGGCGGGAAGCAGCTGTTAATGCGACAACACCACGGCGTATCGCACTCTCGCTGCGTGGTATGGAATGGCAGATCAATGGGAAAACATTCGTGATGGACGAAGTGGCGCCGGATGAAATTGTACGGCTGAATACCCTCGAACTCTGGGAGATTGTCAACGAGACGAATCCAGGTGAAATGATGGACCCCATGGGAATGGCGCATCCCATTCACATTCACGGTGGTCAGTTTCAGATCGTTCAGCGCACGGTGCTTCCCGAATTACGGGCCGGTTGGGAAGAGGTGAAGGATGGATACGTTGACGAAGGCTGGAAGGATACCGTCCTGGTGATGCCCGGTGAACGGGTGCAGTTATTGATGGCCTTCCGTGACTATACCGGTATGTATGTCTATCACTGCCATAACCTTGAACACGAAGATGCCGGCATGATGCGCAATTACCGGATTGAGGCATAACGGTCTGACTATATCCTGGCAAACAAAGGATTGGATACATGCAAACATCACCCTCATCACACGACGACCACCAACATGCAGCAGGACCTGCTCAATTAGCACACGATCATCACGATCATAGCAATCACCGTATGAGTTCCCCACACGCTGCCGGACATCTGTCGCACCAGGATCATGTGGAGCATTCACCAGATCTATTCCGACGTCGATTCTGGCTGGCATTCGGATTAACGATCCCGGTTGTGATCTACTCACCGATGATTCAGCAATTGCTGGGATACACTGCCCCTACCTTTCCCGGTAGCGATATGATCGGCTTCTTGTTGGGAACAGTCATCTTCTGGTATGGTGGATGGCCTTTTTTGCAAGGTGCAATTAGCGAAATTCGGCAGCGCACACCCGGCATGATGACGCTGGTAGCACTGGCAATTACTACGGCTTATGTCTATTCAGCAAGCATCAGTCTTGGCCTCATAGCCGGCATGGATTTCTATTGGGAACTGGCAACGCTTGTAACCATTATGTTACTGGGGCACTGGCTGGAAATGCGTGCTGTAGGAAGTGCGCAGAGTGCGCTCAACGAACTGGCAAGGCTCATCCCCGATACTGCCGAGTTGTTAACACCTGATGGCAGTACTCGCACTGTGGCGGTACGTGAGTTACGTAATGGCGATGTAGTGCTCGTGCGTCCGGGTGCAGCAGTACCGGCAGATGGTGTTGTTGAACACGGCGAAAGCCAGATCAACGAGTCGATGATAACCGGTGAAAGCCGTTTGATCGATAAATACCCTGGTGAGCGTGTGATTGCCGGTACAGTCAATGGAAATGGCGCACTGCGCGTAAGAATTGACAAAACCGGCGATCAAACTGTATTAGCCGGTATCATGCGCCTGGTTGCTGAAGCTCAGCGTAGCCGGTCGCGGATGCAGGAACTGGCTCATCGTGCTGCCTTCTGGCTGACCTGGATCGCATTAGGAACGGCATTCCTGACTGCTCTGATCTGGGGTATTACCAATGGATTGAATGAAACAACGCTTGAGCGTGTAGTAACAGTACTGGTTGTGGCTTGCCCACATGCACTTGGCCTGGCTGTTCCGTTAGTTGTGGCAATTTCAACAACGCTCGCGGCGAAAAATGGCATACTTGTGCGTGAGCGACGTGCGCTCGAGGCGGCTCGTCGCATAAACACCGTTATGTTCGATAAAACCGGTACACTCACACGAGGTGAGCTGGGTTTGGTAGCACTGGCGACCAATGGTACGCTTACTGATGACGAAGCTCTGAGGCTCGTTGCCGCAGCCGAACACAATAGTGAGCATCACCTGGCACGCGCAATTGTCACCGCAGCTCAGGAACGGGGTCTTGAACTGCCAGAAGTTCAGTACTTCGAGTCTCTACCCGGTCGTGGCATCAAGGCAACTATCGGAGATGCAACCTATCTGGTAGGTGGCCCACGTCTGTGGGAATATCTGGATGTTTCCTTTCCTGATGAGTTGCTCCAACGGATTACGATTTGGGAACAACATGGGCAGACGGTTGTCGCGCTCATTCGGGATCGCGACGTGCTGGCAGTACTTTCACTTGCCGATGTTATTCGACCGGAGTCGTATCAGGCCGTGCGCATGCTTCAGTCCCAAGGGATTGAAATTGCCATGCTAACCGGTGACTCGCAGGCGGTTGCTGATTGGGTCGCCAAAGAGTTAGGAATTTCGAGAGTGTTTGCCCAGGTGTTGCCAGAACATAAAGCTGCGAAGGTGCGCGAATTGCAACAACAAGGTAAACGTGTAGCAATGGTCGGCGATGGCGTCAACGATGCACCTGCACTGGCGCAGGCTGATGTCGGAATTGCTATTGGTGCAGGTACCGACATTGCCCGGGCTTCTGCGGGAATTGTGCTCGTGCGTAATGATCCACGCGATATTGTGCGCATTGTGCGGCTAAGTAGTGCCAGTTATGCCAGAATGGTGCAAAATCTGGCCTGGGCTGTTGGCTACAATGGAATTGCCTTGCCGCTGGCTGCTGGCATCGCTGCACCGCTAGGTCTCACACTACCGGCATGGATGGGGGCATTGCTGATGTCACTCAGCACTGTTATTGTCGCTCTCAATGCACAACAATTACGCTGGCTTGACCTTCACGTGGATTTGAAAGACAGAATGGATCATTAATTCCCTACGCCCCCACTGCACTATACCGCTGCACGCCGCCGCGCCAGAGCCAGCGCAACAACAGCCCAAACAGCCCAATCCAGGCCAGTTGATGCGCGAAGCCCCAGATGATTGCCAGCAGATCGATCCGCCCCAACAACAGTTCGAGCGGAAAGGCCAGCATCGCCCGGAAAGGCAACCAGTCCAACACCATTCTGACCGGTGGCGGCAGCAGATCGAGCGGTACCAGATAGCCGCTGCAAAATGCATACATCCCAAACCAGAAATCTTGCAGCGCCAGCACTTGCGTCCACCAAAAGCTCAGCACACCGATACAACACTGGTTCAGAAAGTAGACGGCAAAAGCCAGCACAATGGCCAGCGGCAACAGACTCCACCGCAGCGGATCGGGCTGCGGGATCGCTCCCGGTGCGATCAAGGCCGTGATCAGGGCAATCGGAGCAACCATCAGCAGCCGGAGCGGTTTATCGGCCAGGGCCATCGCCAGGTACCGCCACAGGGGGTGAACTGGTCGCAACAGGTGCGGCGACAATTCGCCGAGCCGAATCTCGCGTTCCATATCCCAAATGATCCACACCCCGGTCAATTGCCTGATACAGAGCGCCCCCACAAAATAGGCCACAAAATCGTCACTGGCGTATCCACCGATCACCCCATCTCCGGCCAGCGTGCGCCAGACTGCCAGCATAATCAGCGGCAACATGCCGGTGATCACCCAGATCAGCAGTTGCGCACGATACGCCAGCGCATCGGCCCAGGCTACCCGCATCAGAGCTGCAAACTTGGCAGACATACCCGTTCTCTTTCTGTTTCACCACAGAGGCACAGAGGGCACGGAGGAAAATAACTACTCTCTTTTCTCTGTGCCACCGGGCAGGAACCGGACTTTGGCGTGCGGCAGCCGTGCTGCCGCGCTGCGCTCACTCCTACCCCCTCCCAGCGCCACCGGGCAGGAGACGCCCCGTGCCGCACGCTCCTGCCTTCCACCCCCCTCCCAGCGCCACCCGGCAGGAGCTGCCCTGTGCCGCATCCCGCTCACTCCTGCTCACCCCTACCTGATGGTGGACGGGCGCCAGCACGCTCTCACCCTATACCCACCGTACTAACGCTACCGGGCAGGTTGAGCGAATGTCCCCTCTGCGTCGCGACGATGTTATCATCCACCATCCCACCGACATCGCAGGCAACCGACCACCTTTCTCCACTTGTCGAAGCAGCCATTCGGCGCTACTATAGCACCAATCGGCAATGAATGCCATCTATCGTACAGGGAGGTACGCCTATGAGTCGCATCGTGCGGGCGCCACGCGGCACAACGTTGACCTGTGCCAACTGGCAGATTGAAGCGGCCTACCGCATGATCCAGAACAACCTCGATCCCGATGTCGCCTTCGACCCGGATCATCTGATCGTCTACGGTGGACGCGGGCGAGCGGCCCGCAACTGGGAGTGTTTCGACGCCATCCTTGCCACCCTCCGCCGACTCCGTCCCGACGAGACGCTGATTGTGCAATCGGGGAAGCCGGTCGCTGTCTTCCGTACTCACACCGACGCTCCCCGCGTGCTGATCGCCAATGCCAATCTGGTGCCGGCCTGGGCCACGCAGGCCAATTTCGACCGCTGGGAAGCTGCCGGGTTGACGATGTACGGGCAGATGACCGCCGGAAGCTGGATTTATATCGGTACCCAGGGTATCCTGCAAGGCACCTACGAGACCTTCGGCGCGCTGGCGCGCTCGGCGGGCTGGGGAACGCTCCGCGGCAGGCTGGTGGTCACTGCCGGTCTCGGTGAGATGGGTGGCGCGCAACCGCTGGCCGTGACCCTGAATGAAGGTGTGCTCATCGCAGTCGAGATTGACCGCTGGCGGGCAGAGCGTCGCCTGCGCCTGCGTCAGGTGGATCGCCTGAGCGATGATCTCGAAGAGGCGATGACCTGGGCCGAAGAGGCACGGGCGAGCGGCACGCCGCTTTCGATTGCGCTGATCGGTAACGCAGCCGAGCTACTGCCTGAGATGCTGCGCCGCGGTGTGGTTCCTGATGTGGCAACCGATCAGACCAGCGCCCACGATGTGCGTTACGGCTATATCCCTGCCGGATTGTCACTCGCCGAAGCTGCCGAACTACGCGAACGCGACCCCGCCGAGTATGATCGGCGTGCGCTGGCGTCGATGGCCGAACACGTGCGTACTCTGCTGGAATGGCAGCGCCGCGGCAGCATCGTCTTCGATTACGGCAACAACCTCCGCCAGCGCGCCTTCGATGCCGGTGTTCACGATGCGTTTAACTATCCCGGCTTCGTCCCGGCCTACATCCGACCTCTCTTCTGCGAAGGCAAGGGGCCGTTCCGCTGGGTGGCCCTCTCTGGCGACCCCGAAGACATCTACGTCACTGATCGCGCCATCGCCGAACTCTTCCCCCACGACGAACACCTCGGTCGCTGGTTGCGCCTTGCCCGCGACCACGTCGCCTTCCAGGGTCTCCCCGCCCGCATCTGCTGGCTGGGCTACGGCGAACGGGCACAAGCCGGCTTGCTTCTGAACGACCTGGTCGCTCGCGGCATCGTCAAAGCCCCGATTGTCATCGGTCGTGACCATCTCGACGCCGGTTCGGTCGCCAGCCCCAACCGCGAAACCGAAGGTATGCGCGACGGCTCCGATGCAATCGCCGACTGGCCGCTGCTCAACGCCCTGATCAACGCGGTCGGTGGCGCCACCTGGGTCAGCATCCATCACGGTGGTGGCGTCGGGATTGGCTACAGCATCCACGCCGGCCAGGTCATCGTCGCCGACGGCACGCCCGAAGCCGCCCGCCGCATCGAACGGGTGCTGACCACCGATCCCGGTATGGGAGTCGTCCGCCACGCCGATGCCGGCTATCCCGAAGCCATCGCGTTTGCCCGCCGTCACGGGATTGATATGCCAATGCTGGAGTGAGCCGGTATTGCCGACGGGGTGACAACGCTCCCGCGGCACCCGGCCCCGGCCCAACCCCGGCCCACCATATGCGAGAGTGCTGAACGGCGCACGCACGTATCTGTCACCACGGGGGTTATGCCGGTGTTGGCCTGAGCCGATTGGGTCGGCGGGGTGACAACGCTCCCGCGGCACCCGGCCCCGGCTCAACCCCGGCCCGCCATATGCGAGAGTGCTGAACGGCGCACGCACGTATCTGTCACCACGGGATGGCTATGCCGGTGTTGGTCTGAGCCGGTTGTCTCGGCGGGGGTATCGCTCTCCCGCGGCACCCGGCCCCGGCCCAAGCCCGGCCCGCCATATGCGAGAGTGCTAAACGTCTGGAATACTAACAACCGGTGCGTAACACCAGAGGCGATATGATAGAACCATGTGATCTTCTGATTCACTCTGTGTCCCAGCTCGTCACCTGTGCCGGGCCACCTGGCCCTCGTCGTGGTGCCGCCATGCGCGATGTCGGCATCATTCCCGACGGCGCCGTGGCGATTCGCGGCTCGACCATCATCGCCGTCGGATCGAGTAACGAACTCCGCCGTCGTTTTCGTCCTGCGCAAGAAATTGATGCCGGCGGTCACGCCGTCTGCCCGGGTCTGATCGACTGCCATACCCACATCGTCTACGCCGGGGATCGGGTTGCCGAATTCGAGCAACGCTGCGCAGGTGCGACCTATCAAGAGATTATGGCCGCCGGTGGCGGCATCCTGCGCACAATGCAGCTCACCCGGGCTGCGACCACCACCACTCTGGTTGCCGAGACCCTGCCCAGGCTGAACCAGATGTTGCGGTTTGGTACCACCACCGCCGAAGTCAAAACCGGGTATGGTCTGGAGCAAGACGCCGAACTACGCCAGCTCGCCACCATCGAGCTGCTGGCTGCCGTCCAACCGATTGAACTGGTACCGACCTTCTTACCGGCTCACGCCATACCACCAGAGTTCGCCGACCGCCCCGATGCCTACATTGATCTGGTCGTCGAATCAATGTTGCCTCTGGCCCAGGAGCGCTACCGCAACTCGCTCTTCGCCGGACATCACATTCCCCTCTTCGTCGATGTCTTCTGCGAGCGCGGTGCCTTCGATGTCGCGCAGAGTCGCCGGGTGCTCAGTGCAGCCCGTGAACGCGGCTTGCCCCGCAAAGCGCACGTCGATGAGTTTACCGAATTGGGAGGACTGGCAATGGCCCTGGAAATGGAAGCCACCTCGGTCGACCATCTTGATGTGACCGGTGCCGCTGCCTTTCCCGCGCTGGCCGCCAGCAACACCATCGCCGTCTTGCTCCCGCTCGTCTCGATCAATCTCGGTATCACCCATTTTGCCGCTGCCCGGCAGATGATCGATGCCGGCGTCGCGATTGCCCTCAGCACCGATGCCAATCCCGGATCGGCGCCGTCGCTGTCGTTACCGCTAACTATGGCGATTGCCTGTCGCTACCTGCGGATGGTACCAGCCGAAGCCCTGCTGGCAACCACGGTCAATGCGGCACACGCTATCGGGCTGGGTGGCAGAATCGGTGCATTGATGCCCGGTATGCAGGCCGACCTGATCATCCTCGCCGAGGCCGATTACCGCTGGCTCATGTACGAGTTAGGCGGTACGCCGATCGCGCAGGTCATCAAACGCGGTCAGATTGTCTGGAAGTCGTGATTCAGTTGCCAACATGCCAACACACTCAACGAGGAGCTATGCAGATTCGTGAAGTCATTCTTGATGGCGAAAGCCTGACCATCGAACAGGTACTGGCCGTCGCTTACGGCCAGCCCGGTACCCCTGTCGTGCGCCTGGCCCCAATTGCCCGGCAGCGAGTCGAACGGGCCGCGCAGGCGGTGCAAGACTTGCTGGCACGCGGTGTGGTTGCTTACGGCATTACCACCGGTTTTGGTGCATTTAAAGATCGGGTCATTGCCCCCGACCAGGTTGAACGCCTGCAATACAACATCCTGGTCAGCCACGCTGTAGGGGTTGGGCCGGTCTTTGATATTCCTACCACCCGCGCCATCATGCTCATTCGCGCCAACACGCTGGCCCGTGGGCATTCGGGCGTGCGTTTGCAGACGGTTGAACGTCTGCTTGATATGCTCAACCAGGGCATACATCCCCGGATTCCCTGCAAGGGATCACTGGGCGCGAGTGGCGATCTGGCGCCACTGGCCCATATGGCGTTGCCGCTCATCGGGTTGGGCGAGGTCGAATGGCAGGGTGAGGTATTGCCGGCGGCAACGGCTTTGGAACGACTGGGCTGGCAACCGCTTCATCTGGCCGCTAAAGAGGGGCTGGCCTTAACCAACGGTACCGCGGTCATGTGTGCGCTGGGCGTGATCGAAACCGCCCGCGCCGAGACCCTGAGCGCCACTGCCGATATTGCCGGCTGCCTCAGCTTAGAAGCGCTCTACGGCACACCGGCAGCGTTCGATGCCCGTTTGCACGCACTGCGCCCCTTCCCCCGCCAGATCGAATGCGCTGCCCATCTGCGCCGCTTACTGGCCGGCAGCACCTTCGTCCGCAACAACGACCCGCGCCACGTCCAGGATGCCTACACCCTGCGCTGCATCCCACAGGTACACGGTGCCGTGCGCGATGCAATTGCCTATGCCCGTTGGGTCTTTGCCATTGAACTGAATGCCGTCACCGACAACCCGCTCCTGTTCGTTGACGACGATGGCAACGTCGAAGTCATCTCCGGCGGCAATTTTCACGGCGAGCCGCTGGCAATCGCTCTCGATTACCTGGGCCTGGCTGTAGCCGAACTCGGCAACATCGCCGAACGACGCCTAATGCGGCTCACCGATGAAGCATCCAACACCCATGTCTTGCCGGCCTTCCTGACCAGGGCCGGTGGGCTGAATTCGGGCTTCATGATCGTCCAGTACACGGCAGCGGCTCTGGCTACCGAAAACAAAGTGCTCGCCCACCCGGCCAGTGTCGATAGCATTCCCACATCGGCAAACGTTGAAGATCACGTCAGCATGGGTGTCACTGCCGGCCTGAAACTGCGCAGCATCATCGACAACGTCAGCCAGATTCTGGCGCTTGAGCTATTCGCTGCGGCGCAGGGCATCGACTTCCGCCGCCAGGAACTGGGCAGTCAGGCCCGACTGGGGCGCGGCACCGGGCCGGTGTACGAACTGATTCGTCAATACGTACCATTCATCGCCGAAGACACCCTCCTCCACCCCTACATCACTATCATCAGTGAACTCGTCGCTCAGGGCAAGATCGCCGCTGCCGCTGCCGTTCACGACGACGCGGATGCGTAAGCATCGCTCACCGCAATCCAGACATCGCCAGCCGGGAAGACGAAACAGCGCGTGCGGAAGCCTGACGCTTCCGCACGCTGCCCAGGCTCTGACGATAACTGCACAAGCGTGATCTGCCAGTAGACTATCACCTGGCGCTGCACCTGAATGATGCCCTGCACCGACCTGCGTTGACCCGTTGACTTCCGCCCCAACCGCTTCAAGGAATTTAAAACGACTTCTACCGCAGCAGTAGGCTTTAGTACGAGCTTCTCATCTTCTCCTCTCCCGCGCTGCGAGAGGAGCTGGTGGAGAGGACGTTCAGCGCATACTCAGGTTCTATCTCCTGCATACGTTCGCCAATCCTGTCAACCCCTGAACTAGAACTTATTTCAAAAACATCTACTGGAAGCTATCTCAATTCATTACTGGCAGACTCCATGATCGTGACGAGCACACATAGCATCCTCATTGATCAGCAGGGTCAGCAGTGTACCACGCGCCGGATCGTGAGCATGGCTGGCGCGGCAGCATGGTTGCTGCACGCCAAACGTCGCGACATGCGCCTGACGAGCGTACAATGCAACCAATCCAGCGCGTGATAGCACCGGAGATGGTCGTCAGCCCTCCTCACGTCGCGACATGCGCCTGACGAGCGTGCAATGCAACCAATCCAGCGCGTGATAGCACCGGAGATGGTCGTCAGCCCTCCTCGCTGCCATACCAACAGACCGCGAGCAGGGTAGACTGTCGTCATTTCCTGCTTTCCTTCACCCTACTCCCTATTTCCTATTTCCTATTTCCTACTTCCTACTTCCTACTCCCTATACTCTGCTCCCTATACCCTACACCCTACACCCTATTTCCTATTTTCTACTTCCTACTCCCTACTCATCCAGGTTTGTTATAATGCCAACAACTGCACGACAGAGCGCAGACGGCTGCGCGTTTTCGTTTGACATGTATTCCTGCCCGAAACAGCGTAAATCGCCACCTGACGCGGAGCAGTCGGCGGGAACATCTATACCTGATGAGGACACCACATGACCACACACAGCATACCGGTACTGGATTTTGGTTCGCAAACCGCTCAGCTCATCGTGCGGCGGTTGCGTGAGCTAGGCTACTACAGCGAGTTATTACCACACGACGCCCCCGAAGATCAGGTGCGAGCGCTGGCGCCGGTTGGTATTGTACTCAGCGGTGGCCCGGCAAGTGTCTACGAACCTGGCGCCCCTACGCTCCCGTCGTGGTTGCTGGAGAGTGATCTACCGGTCTTCGGTATCTGCTACGGTATGCAACTAATCAGCCACACCCTGGGCGGGATTGTCACCCGGCCGGCTGGCCGCGAATACGGCCCGGCGATGATCACCATCACTCATCCGCACCCCCTCTTCGCCGACACCCCAACCGAGCAACCGGTCTGGATGAGCCACGGTGATCGGATCGAACAGTTGCCCACCGGCTTCACAGCGATTGCTGCCAATCCGGCAACCCCCTTCGCCGCCATTGCTGATGATCGGCGCAAGTGGTATGGTGTTCAGTTTCACCCCGAAGTGGTGCATACCGTCTATGGCCGAACCATCCTGACCAACTTTGCCCGTCTGTGTGGGGCACGCCCTGAATGGCAACCGAACAGCTTCGTCGCCGAAGCCATCGAGCGGGTCAAAGCCCAGGTCGGCGATCACGGGCGCGTTATCTGTGCGTTGTCTGGCGGTGTCGACTCAGCCGTGGCCGCGCTCATTATTCATCGCGCTATCGGCGACCGCCTGACCTGCGTCTTTGTTGATAATGGTCTGTTACGGGCAGGCGAAGCGGAACAGGTGATCGCTACCTTCAGCGAGCATTTTCACGTGCCGCTGATTGCGGTTGATGCCCGCGAAGAGTTTATGACCGCTCTGAAAGGGGTGACTGACCCCGAACAGAAGCGCAAAATTATCGGCGAGAAATTCATTCGGATCTTCGAGCGTGAAGCCCGCGCCCTCGCCGGGGTTGAATTCCTCGCCCAGGGCACTCTCTACCCCGACGTCATCGAGTCGACAGCCCCCGACCGCCCAAAGGCGGCGAAAATTAAAACCCACCATAATGTTGGCGGTCTACCAGCCGACATGCAGCTCAAACTGGTCGAGCCGCTGCGCTATCTGTTCAAAGACGAAGTACGCGCCGCTGGCTTACAACTCGGGCTGCCCGAAACGTGGGTCTGGCGCCATCCCTTCCCTGGGCCGGGGCTGGCAGTGCGTATTATCGGTGAAGTAACCTGGGAGCGCCTGGAGATACTGCGGCAGGCGGATAAGATCTTTTTGGAAGAGTTGCATGCCAGTGGCTATTATCGCGCCACCCAGCAGGCGTTTGCCGTCCTGCTACCGGTACAGAGTGTGGGGGTGATGGGTGATGGTCGTACCTACGGCGTCACGATTGCCTTGCGCGCGATTACGACCGAAGACTACATGACCGCCGACTGGGCACGTCTGCCTTACGAGCTGCTGGCCCACGTGAGCAGCCGCATCGTCAACGAAGTCGAAGGGGTCAATCGGGTTGTGTACGATATTTCGTCGAAGCCACCGGCAACTATCGAATGGGAGTAGTCAGCATCGGCAGCGCCGTGCTACAATAGAGCCATGCGCATACCACGAACAATCGCAATTGACGGCCAATCGGCCGCAGGGAAAAGTACATTAGGTGCACTGCTTGCCGCTGAGCTGGGCTACCTCTACTTCGACACCGGTGTGATGTACCGTGCACTGGCTCTGGCGGCGCTGCGTGCCGGTATCGATCCCGATGATGAGGCCGCGCTGACAGCTCTGGCCCATCGGTTAACTATCGATGTTACAGCACCAACGGTGACGGATGGGCGTCAGTATACAGTGCTGATCGATGGCGAAGATGTGACCTGGGCCATTCGCGACCCTGACGTTGAGCGGATTGTCTCGCGGACAGCCCGCTTTCCAGCGGTGCGGCGCGAGATGATTCGCCAGCAGCAGGCCATCGGGCGGCGGGGGCGCGTGGTGATGGTTGGCCGCGACATCGGGACAGTGGTGATGCCTGATGCTGATCTGAAAATCTATCTTCAGGCATCATTGACCGAACGGGCACGACGGCGCCTGGCCGAACTGCGCAGCCGGAATATTGAGATGTCGCTTGAACAGGTTGCCGCAGCACTGGCGGAACGCGATGCGCTGGACGCTCACGTTGCCCAACCGGCGGACGATGCGATTATCCTGGTGAACGATGGTCTGACGCCGGCTGAAGAGGTGGCATGGGTACTACT
>FWWM01010133.1_pt1 | contig 16935 bp, 17 predicted proteins | sample 2228351 | NCBI WGS metagenome assembly FWWM01 (sample SAMEA103939774, study PRJEB20133) | metagenome | reverse complement strand
AAGATTTCGCCCCGGGTGTGAGCAATATAGATGTGCTGGTTACATCGAGCAAGCAGCCTATCCAGAGGATCTAGGGCTTCGAGCTATGGGGCACAGGGATAGATGTCGCGATCTACACGCCAGAGGAGCTCAGAGAGATGGTGGAGATAGGGTATCCCCTGGTACATATGCTCAGGCTATCTAGAATCATCCTCGATGACGGAACCTCCAGATCCTGGATCTCAGGCCCAGGGTGACCGGGCGAACGAAAGAGATTCTCAGGAGATCTGTTATCGCTGCCCTAAGCCCCGCCCCAAAGAGGTGCTCCTCTAAAGAATACATAAGAGCTGCTCACCACACACCACGCTGTGAGGCATCTAGTGAGATATGCTGCAGCTCTGAAGCCGGGGGCCAGCGAGATCCCCGTATCGGATCGGGGGTTTTTGAGGCTGCAGAGGGGCTTAAGGATCTATTCTATTCTGGAAACCGAGGGAGGCGAGGAGAAGAGACCTAGCCGAGCAGAATGCCTGGATCCTCGTTGAGAGGGCTGTGGATGCAATAGTAGCGGGGATGGGGCTCAAGCCCATAGATCTAGAGGCTGTTGGGGAGGAGCTTATGGGGAAAGCAGATGCAGCTGTAGAGATCTATGAGGAATACGGATACATGGTGATAGCAATAACCTAGCAACCCATAGAGATCGGGCGCTCTAGAGGCTTTGCTCTTTATAGCTCTTGTGAAATATACTATGGATGTGATGAGGAAGAGCCGTTTGGAACGGTGACATAACCTGTCTCAGCTGATCGGCTCCCAACATCTGTTTAGCCCTGCCATCTCTGACCATCAAGAGATAATAGATCTTTGACATATCTAGATCCGTCGAAACGCGCTGGCCTTCTATCTCTAGCTTTCACAGATCTGTGATTTTGAAGATAGCTTCTCGATCCTAGATCTATGTTGAGGGCTATAACGCTTTCCAAGCTCTGCCGAGCTGAGGAGCCTGAAGATGGCTCCCGAGATTGCCGGGTTGAGAGAGGATCTTGCGAAGCCGCGGGCAGCTATACAGGATATGGTGTCTCTTATAAACATGGCCAGGGAGTTCCTTTGGAACCACTCTCAATAGCTGAGGGAAGACGAGTCTAAGCTCCCAATACTTTCTCAATACCCGCTGGCCAGGGCTGTTATAGAGCACTATGTCAGGCTCAAAGGATCTTTTAGCCTGGATGAGCTTCCCTTCACACTATCGGCGTGCGAGATCTACGCTAGGATCTATAGCGGTTCTTCAAAGAACGTTGTTTATAGCGGGGATGAGGCTGTTTTAAAAATCTCGGAGCGTGTTTAGAGCCTCTCGATCCCGAGCTCTAGCTGGATCTGTTTGTAGAATTTTGCGAGGAACTCGAACCTCTCCCTAGCTATTTCTCTAGATATTTCTAGATACAGCTTATCATATATCTTTAGAAGCTTTTCCTCGAAGTGCTTTAGAGTCTCGTCAATGCCTCTGCCCCACAGCCCTCCCAGCATAAATGTTCTCGCAACCCCTATAGCGCCTATTGCGTCTATCTTATCAGCATCGCTCAGGATCTTTCCCTCTATGCTGCTAGGCTCGTGCCCATAGCTATAGCTGTGGCTAGCTATGGCATCAACTATCCTCGAGATCTTCTCCTCCCCGTACCCAAGAACCCCCAGGATCTTTTTGGCAAACTCTGCAGAGGATTGCGGGTGGTGGGCATGGCCCCCTATATATCTTCCAACATCGTGGAGAAGGGCTGCTATATCGAGGGCCTCCAGATCTATCTCTCCCCCGTGCTTCGAAGCTATGTATCTACAGAGCTTTCTAACCCTCTCTATATGCTCCCAACCATGTACAGGGTCTTTTGATGAGAGGCTCCTAACAAGATCCTCTAGCAAGGATACCCTGGGATCCATGGTGAGGGCCCACATATATTGTCAAGCCGGGGAGGGCTATATAAGGAGCAGCCTACATAGTTTTCTCCCAACAAGCGGTGTGGGAGAGCCATAGATCTGTTTAATTAGGCGGCGAAAGATATATAAGCTCTCCTCCATAAATGGGATGCGGTGGCAGAAAATGGTGCAGCAGGCACAGAACGTGGTTCTAGTGGGTAAGAAGCCAGCTATAAACTATGTCCTAGCAACCCTAACACTACTCAACCAGGGCATGGACAAGGTTGTTATAAAGGCCAGGGGAAGGGCTATCAGCAAGGCTGTAGATACCGTGGAGATCCTGAGGAGCAGGTTCCTCAGGGACAAGCTAGCAGTAGCAGGGATCACGATCGGCAGCCAAGAGGTAACAAGAGAGGGCGGGAGAACCTCTAGAGTATCCACGATAGAGATAACCGTTACCAGAAAGGAGTAACCCTCTTTTTTCCACACAGTTTTCTCCACAGCTATAGCTATTCTATAGATATCTTTAAAACCCGCAAGAATCCCAATACAGGGCATCTATTGAGGAGAATAGCTCTTGCAGCAATAGCCTCCGTAATAGTTGTGATAGCGATCTTTCTAGCACTGCTAGCACCACAGATAACAACACAGCAGGGCAGAGAGGTGAAGCTAGTGGTTATCACTAGACTAGCACCTGAGGAGGGCAACAGCCTTAGAGAGAGGTTCCTCAAGAGCGATATAGCCGCAAAATACGGGATCAAGGATGTCGAGTTCAGGAAAGAGGATACTGGCAAGTGGAGATCTTTCGTGGAGAGCGGCGCGGTAGACATATTTCTAATAGGGGGCTACGCTGTTTTCAAATCAATGTGCCAGGACGGCTACTTCGAGCCCATAACCAGCAGAGATATCATATCTAGGGCGAGCAGCATCGGAGCTGATCTATATAGAGATGATAGGGGCAACACATGCTTCCTCTCCATCTCGAGAACAATATTCAGCTTCACGGTTAACAACGACTATCTCTCCAGATACTCCCTCCCCAAGCCATCATCGTGGGAGGATCTCGCCAGCCCCATTTTCTCGGCATCGCTGCTCAAGGGGGACGCGGCGATATCTTTCCCAATACCCTCTAAGAGCACCACAGCCGCAAGGACTATACAGCTCATACTCCAGAAGCACGGCTGGGAGAGGGGCTGGCAGATCCTCACTATAATAGGGGCCAACTCTAAGATCGTTGAGAGCTCTGAGAAGGCTAGAGACGATGTTGCATCGGGGGTCTCTGGAGCGGCGCCAACTGTGCTTATATATGGGTTGAGGGCTGTGAATGCGAGCGGTGGTAAGGCTGAGTTCATAATAGCCTCCCAGGGGTTGTTGCCAGATATAAGCCCTGTGGCTGTTGCGAAGAACACTAAGAATAAGGAGGCTGCAGAGGCATTCATACTTTGGCTTTTGAGCGATGAGGGGCAGAGGGCTCTTGCAGAGCTCTTCTACTATCTCCCGTACCAGCTTCCCAGGGGCACTCCTCTAGAGGAGATCTATAGGAGGGCTTCTGGTAATATATATCCATATGATCCTGGTGATTCTTCTAAGTGGGAGCTCTCCTCCATATACTATTTCGAGGCAGCGATAGCTGATCCGGATTCTAACACGTTGTTAAAGAGGATCTGGAGTAGGGCTGTCTCTCTATACCTCAGCGGCTCCATGTCGAGCAGAGATCTAGATGTTCTTATCTCTAAACTCGGATCACCCCTCGAGATCGATTATAAGGGCTCTAAGAATATGTTCACAAAGGACTACGCGATCAGCATTAACAATGCTCTCAAAAAACCACAGGAAGCGGATCTCTTCAAAAGCTCTGTGAAGAAAGCAGCGATCGAGAGGTATAGCTCTATACTCAAGAGCCTCGGTTGATAGAGAAGAAGCACCGATAGGGCTTGAACAGCTATCACGATCTATTATTCAGGTTTTTATATACCCCACAATATTAGCGGAACACAGGATCTATGTGTAGGGGTGGGATAGTGGGCCTATCTCTTCGAGAGCGTCTGCTGGGAGCCGGGGAGGGGGGATATATATCTCTATTGGTTCTCCTGGTTCTGATCCTTCTGCTCGTTGTTCCCATAGCATATCTCATCGCCTCGAGCGTGAGTCTCGAGCAATTCGTAGATGTTATTACGAGCGTGAAGATACCGCCCGATGGCGAGCTCTATACCGTCTATAGCTATCCGGGCTATAAGTTGATATATATAACTGGGCCTGACTATGGGCCTATTATAAACTCTCTCCTCGTTGCCTCTATAGCTTCTCTCTCTGTTATATTTCTATCAATGATCACTGTTCTGGCTTCTCTCAGCATGTCTAGATCCAGGTGGCTCTTAGGCTACCTATTGCCTCTCCTAGCATCTATACCCATGCCGTTTCTCTCGGCATACGCTATAATCCACCTGTTCCACAGAGACCTGGGGATAGTTAACATTGCTCTTGACCACCTGGGGGCAGGGTTTAGAATAGCGATCGACGGCCTTGCGGGCGTGGCTCTCTATCAGATCATCCATTTTCTCCCGCTGGCACATCTTCTCCTCCTCTCATATGCTGAGAACATAGATAGGGGCTTTATAGAGGCTTCTTGGAGCCTTGGTGCTAGGGCTGGATCAACGATAATCAGGATCCTTGTGCCCCTCATGAGACCGGCTATAATAGCTGTGTGGTCTCTTATCTTCATACTATCCATAGAGGATCTTGTGGGGCCTCTTGCATTTAGCAGGAACAATGCTGTGAGGAACCTGATCTCATACCAAGCCTATATGGGGTTCGTATCAGAGTACGGCTACCAGGTGGGCCCGAGGGTTGCTTCACAGGTGCTTATAATGCTGATCATAGCTATAGCTATGCTGATTCCCTTCTATAGATATCTCTATGTCTCTAGGATAGGTGTTATCTCTGTCAGGAGGATCTATATAGAGATCAGGGGTGTGTGGGGCCTCCTCCTCAGGATCTTTGCCTCAGCTCTCCTCATATCCCCCCTAGCCCCCAACGCCATGGTTCTTCTATATTCTTTCACCAGAAACTGGTTTCTCAGCGCCTCCCCATCCTTCGCTGGGCTTGATAACTATGTCGATGTGGTCTCGAGCCCCTATTACTATAGAGCGGTGATAAACACCTTGATCTACACGGTTGTCTCGTCACTCCTAATACTTGTTCTAGGCTATCTATCCGCGTACTCGTCAATGAGGCTCAGGGGAGGCTTGGCTCTAGCGACAGAGGCTCTCTCAATGGCGCCTCTAGTGATCCCTGGCGTGGCTGTTGGCATAGCCTACTACCAGCTCTTCCACAGCATTGCCAGAGGCTCTCCAATGGATCCGGTATATATGCCGTGGATCTATCTCATAGCCACCTATACAGTCAGAAGGCTTCCCTACATGGTAAGGCCTCTCGAGGCTTCTCTCCAGAGCATCCCTAGATCCTATGAGGAGGCGTCCTCAAACCTCGGTGCCGGTGTTGCTAGGACTATGTGGGGGATAGGTTTTCCAATGATCTTTGGGTCTGTTAGCACGGGCCTCCTAGTATCATCGATCCATGTTATGGCTGAGGTGAGCACAAGCCTGATCCTTATAGGCAATGTGGCTGTGTCGAGCGCCCACCCCTCCCCAATAACGCCTGTGATTGCTAGCCTCTTGATATATGATCCACAGCTGATCCACAGGGCTTCTTCGATGCTCATACTAACAATAGCGATCGTTATTATCATCTCCCTAGCTATAAGCACCTCTCTCTCAAAGATCCTCAGGCTCCCCCGATCCGCGTGAGAGGATCTGCTTGGGGGCGATAATCCTATATAGTTTTGGTGCACATAATAACATGTGGCGGTAAAAGTTGCCGAGATACAAGACGGTCGAGCAGATCCTCAAGATCCTGGGGAACCCTGAGCAGGTTAGAAACATAGGGATAATAGCCCACGTTGATCATGGGAAAACAACCCTCACAGACACGCTCCTAGCAGCAGCCGGGATCATCTCTGAGAAGCTGGCCGGAGAGATCCTCGCCATGGACTATCTCACAGTGGAGCAGCAGAGAGGAATAACGGTGAAGGCTGCCAACATAAGCCTCTACTTCGAGTTTGAAGGGAGGCCCTATGTAGTCAACCTTATAGATACGCCGGGCCACGTTGACTTCAGCGGCAAGGTCTCTAGAAGCCTGAGGGTTCTGGACGGAGCAATAGTTGTTGTCGACGCTGTCGAGGGTGTGATGACCCAGACCGAGACTGTGCTTAGGCAGGCTCTTGAGGAGAGGGTGAGGCCCCTGCTCTTCATAAACAAGATCGATAGGCTTATAAGGGAGCTCAGGATGAGCCCCCAAGAGATCCAGGTGAGGTTCGCCCAGATCATCAAGGAGATCAATAACCTTATAGAGACGTACGCGGAGCCCGAGTTCAAGCAGGCGTGGAGGCTAGACCCCGTCAAGGGCCACGTGGCCTTCGGAGCGGCTAGGGATAAGATAGGCCTCACAATACCCTATAGCCAGAGAAAGGGGGTAAAGATCCCCGATCTTATAGCTGCATATGAGAGCGGTAAGAGGGAGAACGTGGAGGCTCTGCAGAAGAAGATACCAATACACGAGGCGATACTGGAGATGGTTATAAAGCATGTTCCAAACCCGAGGGAGGCTCAGAAATACAGGATCCCCAAGATCTGGAGGGGCCCCCTCGACTCAGAGGTTGGAAGGGCCATGCTGGAGGCAGATCCCAACGGCGCTGTGGTGTTTCTAATAAACGATATGAGGCACGACCCCCACGCCGGGTTCGTAGCCACTGGGAGGATCCTCTCGGGTGTTCTTGAGGAGGGGAGCGAGCTCTATCTAGTCAATTCGAAGGTGTCTCAGAGGGCTCTCCAGGTTGGTCTCTATATGGGCCCGTTCAGGGAGCAGGCTGGGAGGATCCCTGTTGGAAATATAGCTGCTGTGCTTGGGCTTGATAAGGCCAGGTCTGGTGAGACTGTCATCGATCCCAGGTTTAAGGATATGATGGTTCCCTTCGAGAAGATCTCCTATATCTCTGAGCCCGTCGTAACCATAGCTCTCGAGCCTAAGAACCCTGCAGAGCTCACCAAGATGATCGACACTCTTAGAAAGCTCATAATAGAGGATCCAAACCTGATCCTGAGGATCAATGAGGAGACCGGCGAATACCTATTATCCGGGATGGGCCACGTCCACCTAGAAGTGGCTCTAACACTGCTTAAAGAGAACTACGGGATAGAGGTGGTAACATCACAGCCCCTGATCATCTATAGAGAGAGCATCAGATCAAAGAGCCAGGTTCTCGAGGGCAAGTCGCCCAACAAGCACAACAAGCTCTACATAAGTGTTGAGCCTCTGAACGACGAGACAATAGCCCTCATAGCCTCGGGAGAGATCTCGGAGGATCAGGATCCCAGGGAGAGGGCCAAGATCCTGAGGGCCAAGGCCTCCTGGGACTATGACGAGGCTAGAAAGATATGGGCGATAGATGAGAACATAAACATCTTTGTCGACATGACAAGCGGTGTTCAACACCTCAGAGAGGTTAGAGACACGATTATACAGGGCTTCAGGCTGGCTATGAGGGAGGGCCCCCTTGCTAGAGAGCCTGTGAGGGGTGTTAAGGTGATCCTCCACGATGCGGTGATCCACGAGGATCCGGCTCACAGAGGGCCTGCACAGCTATACCCAGCAACCAGGAATCCTATATACGCTGGGATGCTCCTCTCAAAGCCAACCCTTCTAGAGCCTCTGCAGAAGGTGGATATAAAGATCCCGTCCGACTATATTGGGGACATCACTGGGGTTATTAGCAAGAAGAGGGGGAGGATAGTGGATGTTGTGGAGCTCTACGGCAACTGGGTGAGGGTTATATCAGAGATCCCTATAGCCGAGAGCATAGACCTAGCAACCCTGCTGAGAAGCGTCACCTCTGGGAGAGCTATATGGGGGACTGAGTTTAGCAGATGGACTCCCGTTCCAGACAACCTTCTCCCAGAACTTATAAGGAGGATCAGGGAGAGGAAGGGTTTCAAGCCAGAGCCTCCAAAGCCTGAGGAGTTCCTAGGGCCCTAGCCACTATCTATAAATATCTCCTAACCATCTATAGAATAGCCTGGCCTTTTGCACACAACAGGGTTTTATGCCATGCCTTGTGTAGTGTCAAGGGATCTGATGAAGATCTTTAGAGGGGGTGTTGAGGCGCTAAAAGGAGTCTCTATAGAGATACCGTGTGGAGGTATAACAGCGCTCGTTGGCAGGAACGGGGCTGGGAAAACAACATTTATAAGAATAGCCTCCGGCCTTCTAAAGCCAACGAGGGGATATATAGAGACCCTCGGGATCGATGTTTCTAGCAATGCTGATCAGGTGAGGAGCAGGATAGCCGTGATGCCCCAGGGCAGCCTTCCACCCAGCTTCTCAACACCTCTCCAGCTTATCTCAACATACCTAGCCTTCAGGGGAATACCTATTGGCGAGGCTCGGAGAAGAGCCAGAGAGATCCTCAATGAGCTGGGGCTTGGAGGGCTTATCAACACCAGGTGCAACGAGCTCTCCCTCGGGAGCCAGCAGAGGGTTGTTGCCGCTGCAGCTGTGGCCTCTGGGGCCGAGCTTATTTTTCTCGACGAGCCCACCTCCGGCCTCGATCCTATATCGAGGAGGGGTTTTTGGAACTCTCTCCTGAAGATCAGGGGATCTGGATCCACTATTGTTATGACAAGCCACAGCCCCGAGGAGGTCGAGGCCATAGCTGACTATGTTGTTGTTATGAGCTCCGGCAGGGTTGTTTCCCAGGGCCCTGTTAGGAGCGTTATAGAGGGGCTCGGCTTCTCCAGGGTGATCGAGGTTTATGGCGATGGATCTGTTAGGATCGATGGTGATAAGGTGGTGAGGATAGGGGGTATTGTTGTTGCCTACTATAGGGATGAGGATGCTGCTGAGAGGAGCCTCGCATCTGTTATTAGGAATGGTGCTAGGGCTAGGGTCAGGCCTGTTGGGGTAGCGGATATCTTGATCGTGAGTGAGGGCGGCTTCTATGAGGGCTATGAAGAGCCTTAGATCTCTTCTCTGGCTCTCCATATTCAACGGCTATATACCCATGAGGAGCAATCCTCTCTGGGCTATCTCCTCCTTCCTCTCGCCCTTCTCGTTCTTCTTCCTAGTAATGATCATTGGTAGGCAGGAGGCGATAAACTACGCCCTGATAGGAGGGCTGGTTCTCTCCATGTCCTCCTCAACCTTCGGCCTTCTCGGGGACATAATATGGTATAGATCAAGCCTCAAGCTTCAGGAGATGTTCCTAGCAACCCCCACGCCCTACTGGGCATATGTTCTCGGGCTCGCCCTCTCGGCATATATATGGGGATCCCCATCTATAGCTGGCTTCATACTCCTCCTCTATATATTCGGGGTGCTTAGGGATCCTGTGGGCCTGTTGTTCATAATAGCCCTGACCGCGGCTCTCTGGATAACGATCTCTTTCATAGTCTTTCTAATATCAACATATATCAAGACAGAGAGGATTGTCTGGCCCCTGGCAAGCATCCTGGGCCTGGGATTATCTGTTTTCCCGCCTGTTTACTATCCAGCCACGCTGTTGCCAGAGCCTCTCAGGGCGATAGGCATCATACCCCCCACGGCGTCTGCAAGCCTCTTGCTCCAGGTATATGCTGGGATAGTATCTATAGATCCTATCTATATCTATGGAGCAATAGCCAATCTAGCTGCACAGACAGTGCTATGTATACTTGCGTTTGCCCTCAGGCTGAGATCCGTGATCTCCTAGCCCAGAGGCTCTAGATCTATTTAACCACCAGCACAGGGGCCCTTGATTTGTTGAGAACCCCGTAGGACACGCTCCCAAGAATGATCCTCTTGAGGGTTGAGAGCCCTCTGCTGCCAACCACTATTAGATCTGCAGAGCTCTCCTCAGCAACCCTGGCTATCTCCGTGCTCGGATCACCCTGCCTCACAAAAGCTCTATGGGCTATGCCCTCCCTCGACAGGATCTCTGAGGCCTCGGCAGATATCTGGCCAGCAGCCTCGCTAGCGATCCTGATAGCGTTAGGGTCGCTCGATAGAGAGGCAGCATCAACCACGGTGACCACGAGGATCTCTGAGCCATATTTCCTAGCAAGATCTATCGCCACCTTAAGAGCCCTCCTAGCATGCTCAGAACCATCATACCCCAGAACAATCCTGGCGAACAACCCGCGAGCCCCAATGCTCTATAAACATTGAGGGGTATATAATAAGAGGCTAACATATAAGCCTGCTAGCCTCTATCCGCTCACCTCTGGGTTACAGGGCATAGGGGTTTATCCCCTCTAAGAACCCTCACAACCTCCTCAGCAGCTGTCACAGCAAGTCTTCTACTAGTTTCCACAGTATATGTTACAGCGTGTGGCATTAGGATCATGTTATCAAGCCTTGCGAGCCCGCTCTCGGGGGCAGAGGCTCTTCTTCAAAGACATCTAGGGCTGCACGGCTATCCAGCCTTCTTTGAGGGCCTACTAGGGTTTTTGTATCCACTACAGCTCCTCTTGCTGTGTTGATTAGATATGCCGTGGGTTTCATTAGCCTCAGCTGTTTTTCCCCATTATATGTCTTGTTTCTTCTGTTAGTGGCACGTGTATTGATGCGAAGCCGGATTCTCTGAGTAGATCCTCTAGGGATCTGAACTCGATCCCGAGCTCTTCCTCGAAATCCTTTCTCCCAGCTATATCGTAGTAGAGGATCCTCATGCTTCCGAGACCGATTATGCCGAGATCTTTCCCACAGCTCGGTTCCCATGAGCCCTCTAGGTGTGCTGAGAGATCTATACAAGGATCCTCTTCCCACATACCTATCCAGTACCAGGATCTTTCTTGAGGGTGTGAGCATTAAGGCTATTGTTTGCTCGGCAACAGCTATTGAGTTCACGGAGCGATGGTGACCCAGATCCTGTGGCGGGTCGCGGCTCTAACATCGATGTTACCATAACCCACCCCCGCTCTAGCGATATTCTGAGCCTGGGTGTGTCTCGATAATCCTCTCTGTTATGGGCTCAACGCTTTTCACAACAACCTGGCGTCTGCATCTCCAGCCAGGCTTATCAGCTCCTCTTTGGATTTAACCAGCTTGTTTGGCACGATAACCCCGCCGACCTTCTCGAGGATCTTGATGGCATATGGATATATAGTGTATATGACGACTATTTTGTGCCTCTCCATATTGCTTCCCATGTATAGCTGTGATTCTCCTCTTAACAGGATCTCTGCTATGTTGCTATTGCTATTGCCATTGTTATCAATATCCCTGTTGCTAGTGAGTATATCCATGTCCTGGCCAGCTTTATAATAGATTTTCTTGAGAAGATACTTATCCCAGAGGCTATTGAGTAGCCTGTGGCTGAGAGCACCAGTGCGTAGGTGTGGGATAGGGGTAGCCCTAGGTGGGTTGCTATCGATATAGCTATAGCTACTGAGAGCCCTATAGATGTTATCGATAGGTGTCTCACGGAGAACCATCTGAACATGCCCTCGAGAAGGGCTGGGGATGGGAGTAATGCTGCCAGCCCTCCGAGGGCTATTGGTACTAATAGTCTGTGGCACTCCAGGCTGCTTAGAAAGCCGAGGGTGTTTGCTCCCAGCAGGATCCCGTTTGATATTGATATCGCTGTCGTTGCGATCCTCGAGATCAAGAGGATCCATGCTCTATGGCTTAGAATCGACAGGATCCTGGAGAGAGCTCTATACATAGCTAGGCTTAGAATGATCATGAGGATCCCCGAGAAGATCCACAGGGCGGAGATCTGGGCTAGCCACAGGGGATCCAGGCTTCCCCTAGAGATCCCCTCACCAATGCTAGCACCGATCAGGCCTATAGATGCTGAGAAAGGTATGGAGAGATATGTTGATAATAGCGTGGGGAATATTATGGAGAGATATGCCTCCAAAACAGATCCAGGGCCGCACGCTGAAAAGCTCCTCATAAGAGGCCCCAGGATCAGTGTTCCCAGAGTTATCGAAACCCCCGAAATGATCCTCGACGCTGTGCCCCTAACCCCTATAGAGATCATGGGGCCAGCCACCACTACCGAGTTGTTATAGGCTATCAGAGCCGAGGCCAGGAAGGCTAGGGCTATGTCGAGCAAAGCTGGTACCGCTTTATAGCAGCTCGAAGCGGATTATATATAGCTCTGGGTTCTTGCCCAGAACCTTCTTCCCATAGATCTTCATGAGCTCTTTGAGCAACTCAGCCCTATCCCTAAAACCATCGATCCTGGCGTCGTGGTCATCTATCTCCGAAAGCCTCTTCCTATCTATATGCCTTATAACAGCCCTCCCGATCCTCGCGCTGCCAACATAGATCTCGACAACCTCTCCAACCTTATAGCTAGATCTAAGCCTAATAGTGGATCTCTTCTCACCCTTGAGAATAGCATCAGCATAGCTGAGCTTGAACACCAGCCTCTTCATCCCAACCAAGCTATAGATCCCCCGCTAAGCTTATAGAGCTTATCGCCACATGATCCCTAGTCTCTATGCTGCATATAACCCTGAGCTTGGTGAAAGAGCTTTAGGCACTAGATTAGAAACAGATTTATAAGCCCTCTCGGGAGCGCTGAAGACCTGCCGAGAACCATGGTTGAAAACTAGTTGAATATTATATAGATTAACTATAAAGTGAATTAAATGAAAAGCGTATTTTGATATTTAGTATAAGGCTGTTCTACAATATAGATTACGAGGTGTCTGTATAGGTCGTGCCGGTTTTCGAGAACAGTTGCTGTGTTTCCAGCGATAATCGTGATAATAGGTATAGCTGCCTTCCTAAGCGGCATATATCTTGGAGGGCTGGCGCTTTGCAAGCACCGGTTTAAACAATTGCAGCGCCACGCACGATCACCGTAATGCAGATCGTCACTCAGATGGTGATACCAACACAGATCACAACACCAGCTACGCGACACAGCCGCCCACAACACTCATGGGATGAGAAGAGATCTTGGAGGGCGGCCTCATACAAGCTTTTCTCCTAGGATCTATGGTTTTAGCCTTCGAGCGAAGGGTCAAGGGCTGGGGTATAGCAAGTTGGCGATGCTTGTCATGAAGTCTCTAAACGTGTCACTGTTATGTATTATTATCTTGAAGCCCTTATCTCTGCACTGGGTTAGAGGCTCCGCGATCCTCTTTGTCATCACATGGATCTCCACGTGATCATTGTGGGATAGGCCTTTCGCCGCGCACAGAGCCTTCGAGGCTGTTTGGGATGCCACTATAATTGTTCTTAAGCCTCTTCTAAGCATGCTCTCCAGCACAGCGATCCCATCCATGTTTCCCTCGAGCTTATAAACATCGATCCTCTTTATATGCTCCTTAAGATCCCCGCTGGGGATTTCGAGCTTATCTGAGCTGAAAACAGCTATTTCCCCGCGTCTAAAGGCTCTATCGAGGATCTTGAGGAGGATCTCTACCCTTTCCACTGGCGGCGAGAAGGCTCTGTACCCGTGGTTCGAGAGTATCGATGCTGTGCCCTCTCCTGTGGCTGTGATCAGCGCTCCGAGCCTGCTAAGCTCCTCGAGCAGGTTTTTTCCTTTCTCGAGAGACACGAGGATCTTTGCTGAGTTCTTGCTCGTGAACAATGCTGAGGATAGCTTTGCTGGATCTATGGATGATATCTTCTCCTCGAGATCCTCTGCCGGTACCGGGGCTATCACCTCGGCTAGGTGGAGCTCGATGCCCCTCGATTCAAAGAATCCTCTCCACCTCTCCCAGGTTTCTCTTGTGCCTGCAAACACTATATCTCTCCCCACTTCTCCTCAGCCTCTCTGTAGAGCTGCTCTATCTCAGCGGCTATAGATCTATTCATGGGGCCTTTATCAGATGCTCCAGCATATTCCTCGAGCTCCTCCTCAGAGGTAGCTATAATGATCACTGTTGATGCTGGTATGCTGGAGAATATGAACCTTATCGCGTTCTGGGCCTCTGTGGCCCCCTCAACTGATAGGAGGGATTTTAGTAGCTCGTATAGCTTGAATGCCTTTTCAAGCCACTCTCTATCCCTAAGACTCCTGTGATCCCTAAGCCTATCTATATCTTCTTTCTTAAGCCTCCCACCCAGTATGCCGCCGGCGTGGGGGACTCTCACCAGGATCCCTATGCCCTTCTCACCAGCTATGGATGCTATCTCCCTCCCGGGCCTCTGCTCAAGAGCATTGTAGATGAGCTGGATCGCCTCCACCTCATCGTGGGAGACTGCTTCGAGGGCTTCTCTCAGAACGTTTCTCTCAGGCCCCAGGGCTATTCCAACGTGGAGAGCTAGATCCTTCTCCACAAGCCCTCTCATAGCCATATATAGATTCGGATCCCTCAAGATCTCTAGGGGAGGATTGTGGATCTGGATCAGGTCTAGGGGCTTTTTACCAATCCTCTCACAAGATCTCTTTGCGGCTAAAACAAGGTACTCGGGATCATATCTCCTCGAGGGCTTCTCACCCGGCGAGTATATATCATACCCTATCTTCGTGGCTATAACGAGATCCCTGACGCCGCTGCCAAAGGCTCTCTGGAGCAGTAGCTCTCCATAGCCCTTGCCATAGACATCAGCTGTGTCGAAGAGATTGATCCCTAGATCCCGTGCCCTCCTAAGGATCCTGACAGCCTTCTCAGGATCTATATCTCCATACAGCCCCGTGAGGCTGTATACACCGAAGGAGATCTCGGAGACATCTAAACCCGTTCTCCCGAGCCTTCTATACCTCATAGAGATCACTCGTTCGAGTGGGTTCCCGGCTTTAGGTTCTCAACGCTGTAGAGGATCCTGTACTCCTTACCCCCAAGGATCCTTGAAGCCCTCTCGGCAACATCCTCTATCTTCTCCCCACCATCGGCGTGGACCATGAAGTACGCTCTGTGATCCCACTCACCGTTCAGCGGAACTCTATAGACAACGTGGGTTGCCTCGGGTATCTCGAGGGCTATTCTGAGGCAGTCCTCCTCAGATCCCTTGAGGATAACCATACCATCCCTCACGATCCCAACCCTGCTTCCCTCGAGCGTGGCCCCCATATTTCTAAGCACCCTTCTTCTATAGAGCTCCCTTATCAGCTCGACAAGCTCCTCCTCTTTATACCCATATTTGGCAGCAACCTCTCTGTAGGGCCTCTCTGTGAGCGGTATCCATCTAGCGAGCTCTGAGAAGGGCTCTTTCCTAAGGCCGAGATCCTCGAAGGTGGGGATCTTCTCTGGCAGCACCTCGGGCTCGGACCACGAGATCCCTTTATAGAGGTCGAACTTGACCGAGAGCTTATATGTTCTCTTACCCAGGAGGACTAGGTAGTCTTTAGAGCCCACGGCCCTCGCTATTTCCTCAACGCTTGCCATTAGATCCTCGGTTGTTCTTCTCTTGATGACGAACCATATATCATACCTCTCGTGGATCCTTACATAGTTATGGGTAACCTCAGGATCCCTCAGGAGGATCTTTCTGAGGGTCTCTTTAGCAACGGGATCCTGGATCCTCATTGCAACAAGTGCAGCCACCTTGCCCGAGGCTTTGTAGTTTATGTTAAACCCTATCCTCTTTATAGTTAGATTGGATCTCAGCTTCTCGATCCTCTTTTTAAGATCTCCAAACCCGATCCCGAGTCTCTCCGAGATCTCGAGGTATGGTGTCTCTGTCAATGGGAATCTGTATTGGAGCTCCATCAAGATCCTCTTATCCAGATCGCTGATCATGTTCTCACCCATTGGTAAAAGACCTGCGGAGGATCTGATCCTCTAGGAACTCCCCCAAAGCTCCTAGAGCCTTGTTTACTATCGAGGTGGTGACTATTTCGAGAACCTCCCTCTGACCCTGATCCAGCTTGAGAATCGAGACTGCCCTCTCAACCTCCCCCCTCCTTATGCTCTCCAGAAGCCTAGCATAGCTACTGAGCTCGAGCTTTATATTCTCGAGGATAAGCATTGTTTCGAGCCTCGCCACGTGCCTCTGGATCTCGTTGTCTAGGTCTCTAAGCTTTTCATAGAGATCCCTGAGGATCTTTTTCGAAATGTTCTCAAGAGAATCGAGCCATATATACCTATCACCCAGCTGCTCCCTAGCATCAAGATCCACATTCCTGGGGTTGCTAAGATCTATGAACAAAGCCCCTCCAGATCTATCCACATCCCTTGCCCTCACTATAGGCTCTCTAGAAGATGTTGCCAGAAACACTAGATCGCTTTTATCGAGGGCCCTAGAAGCATCTATAGCTGTGTAGATCCTCCCATCGGGAAAGATCCCTGCTAGTGCTTGTGCCCTGGAATATGTTCTCCCAACTATAGATGCGCTTCTAACCCCCTCGTTTTTCAAAGCACCAGCGATTCTCCTGGCAACCTCGCCTGTGCCGAAGACAGTGATTCTCTTGCCCGGTAGGGGGCCCAGGATCTCTTTTGCCGCTGAAACAGCGACCTCAGGGATCCCTATGGATCCGCTGATGCCCAGCGATCTCCTAATGCTTATAGATATCTCTATAGCTTCCTTGAAGATCTTTTGAAGATGCTTGTCAAGAGATCTCTGGGAGAAGGCCTTGGCGATAGATGCTCTAGCCTGGTTAACTATATCGATCTCAAATGGTGCGGGGGACTCGCCGCCTGAGAGCACTTTGAGCATGTGGGTTAGCAGCTCCCCGCCGCTGTAGATCTTTGGGTCTATCGATGCTAGCTCCGCAACCCCCGCTCGAAGATCCTGTGATAGATCTTTTATGCTTTCTTCATAGCCGCTGAGATAGATCTCGAATCTGCTGCATGTCTCGAGCACCAGGTATCCTAGATCCTCTAGCCCTGATCTCTTAACCCTCAAGAGATCCTCGATCTTGTTGGCTATAATCTTAACCCTCTCAACCCCCTGGTAGCCGTGGATCTTGTTGTTGATCGCTATCGCCGCGATCCCCAGCCCCAAGATCCTCATCAGCCCTCCAGATCGACTCCTGTTCTCTTCCCCACAATCTCGCAGAGCCTTCTCCAAGCACCTATCTCGTCTCCCCTGAGAGCCATGCTTCTAAAGACCTCGTCCCTA
>FWWM01010127.1_pt1 | contig 16938 bp, 18 predicted proteins | sample 2228351 | NCBI WGS metagenome assembly FWWM01 (sample SAMEA103939774, study PRJEB20133) | metagenome | reverse complement strand
CCCGATCCAACCCTAACCTCGGCCTGGAGACCCTGCGGGCAGAGAGCAGGTTCTTCAGGAAAGTAGAACAGGAGCATGGGTGCAGGGGCAGGAGACGGAAACGGGCAGGCCGTAAGTATCAAGGAAAGGCCCGCCAGATACCACCCAGACCACCTGAGTCCTTTCATTGCAGCTACCTCCGGTACATGCCGTATGCCCCGCTAAAGTATGCGCTCAAACTATGGGGGCTCTACCAGATCGATCGTTTCTCCCGCATAATACGAAGCCCACTGGGAAGGCTCGCATCTTCGTCGATAACCAAACCTTCTAGGGTTGAAGTTTCGTTGATTTTCTGGAACTGAACCCTTTCGGGTGGTTTGTCCGGTAGACAACGCCAGGTCAGGTCAACCGGGAACTTAGAGCCAACTGCTTCTTCAGCTTTATGCTTCCTGATAGTATATCTGGTTGTTTCAGGAAACGGCTGGGGGTCTGGGATGCGAACAGCCTGGCCGGCTGGAAGGGGGGTAGCCTCAAGGATAGGCGGTTCCGCAGCTTTACCAATAGACCACTTTGAATCCTCCACATGGTTTGTTACCATCACTCCCTGGCAAACGCCATTTGCCTTGTACATGACGGGTATGACTGGTGAAATTGCTGGAGTATAACTCAACAACGGGCAGGCCGTAAGTATCAAGGAAAGGCCCGCCAGATACCACCTAGACCACCTGAGTCCTTTCATTGCAGCTACCTCCGGTACATGCCGTATGCCCCGCTATAGTAGGCGCCCATATCGGTTACGTTGACAAACGTACCCTCCCTGAAGTCGCCCTTGTCCCTGGTTATCCACAAAAACACAGTGGCCGCAAACCACCCCTCGTGCACGATGTACGCTTGAGACATGACGTAGTGGCCTTCCAGGCCGCCATTCCTTCCGGTAGGGTACATGGCTATCACCGGCTCGTTGTCCCTTCCGATCTTGCCCCGCACGATGTCCCGCACGCGCCAGGTGTGCTGACTGAAGTCGACCCAGGCAATGGGAAGCCCTACGATGGTCGTGACACCTGCGGCGTATACGAAATTAACAAACGCTTTGTGGCTGCCCCTCATTTCCCAGTTTTTGCCTTCTGGACTAGCATTATCCCTGATCCAGTTGTTGGCTCCCGGAATCATGTTGGTGTCGCGGGTCAAGCCCGAACCCATGAAATACCAAGTATCTGTGTAACGGCCAATTTTGGGTTGGTAAAAGGTGGAGCCCAGGTGCACCGGTTCAAACATCAGGAAGGCTACGTCCCTTTCCGTGGCAGGGGGTACCGCGTCTGCATTTACAAAATAGGAGTTACGCAGTTGCAGTTGACTGGACATTCTTCTGTGTGCTAGGAGGAGAGTGCTTAGCCAAGCTTCTCCAAAGGGGGTGATGCCCATGAACCCACCGAAGTGCGATGACCTGGACTACATCCACTTTCTCATCGCCGCTCAGCGGGTCTTCACCTGCACCGAGGCCGCCCGCTGCAGTCCAGAGGAGAACAACCCTCCCGCCCATGATGCCTTTACCCGCCTGCTGCAAAGACAGCCACCCGACACGGCGGCGCTGTGGCAGGAGGCCAAGGCCTTCGTGAAGCTCAGGAAGGGGCTTCTGATCCTGGACGACACCACCCTGGATAAGCCCTACGCTCGGGACATGGATCTGGTGAGTTACCACTGGAGCGGCAAACACCAAAGGGTGGTTAGGGGCATCGCCCTCATGACCCTGCTGTGGACGGAGGGGCAGGCCCTCATCCCCTGCGACTTTCGGGTCTACGACAAGCCCCGGGATGGGAAGAGCAAAAACGACCACTTTCAGACCATGCTCCAGAAGGCGAAGGAGCGGGGGTTTCAGCCGGAATATGTCCTGATGGACAGCTGGTACGCTGCTTTGGAGAACCTCAAGGCCATAGCCCGCTTTGGCTGGCGGTTTCTGACGCGGCTGAAGGGCAACCGCCTGGTCAACCCGGAGGGGAAGGGGAACCTGCCGGTGAGCGAAGGGGCGATACCCCCGGAAGGGCGGGTGGTGCACCTGAAGGGCTTTGGGTTCGTCAAGGTGTTCAAGGTGTTCCGAACGCTCTCCAAGGACGGGGAGGCGGAGTACTGGGCCACGAACCATCTGGGGATGAGCGAAGAGAAGCGGGCGGAGTTAGAGCGGCAGGGATGGGGGATCGAAGTGTACCATCGGGGGCTCAAGCAGTGCTGTGGGGTGGAGCGGGCCCAGGTGAGGAAGGCGGTCTCCATCCTGCGGCACCTCCTCCTGGCTTTGCGGGCCTTCCTCCGGCTGGAGGTCTACCGGCTGCGCAAGGGGGTGAGCTGGTACGAGGCCAAGGCGTCCATTGTTCGCGAGGCGATACGAAGTTATCTCGCCCATCCCCTCCACATCCTTCAGCCAACTGCGTAAGTCCTACTCAAAATGGCGGGGGTGGAGCTGTAGACTTCAGGTAGCACACGAAGGGATGTTAGATTGGCTGCAAAGCTTATCCCCCATCCAGCAGGCCCTGGCTGCTGCCCTTTTTACCTGGGGGCTCACCGCTTTGGGGGCCGGGGCAATCCTTGCTACGCGGGAAGTCAACCCCCGCCTGCTGGACGGCTTGCTGGGGTTTGCTGCCGGAGTGATGCTGGCGGCTAGTTACTGGTCGCTGCTAGCCCCAGCGCTGGAAATCACCCAAGGCGCGTGGCTTCCCATCGCGGTTGGGTTTTTGCTGGGCGGGACCTTCGTCTGGGGAGCCGACAAAATCCTACCACATCTGCACCGCAAGGAACCGCTCGAGGCCGCCGAAGGGCTCAGAACCCCCTGGAGGCGCAGCGTTTTGCTGGTTCTAGCCATCACTTTGCACAACATCCCGGAAGGGCTGGCAGTAGGGGTAGCGTTTGGTGCGGTGGCCTATGGCATTCCCGAGGCCACCCTGGGTGGAGCGGTGGCCCTGGCTATAGGCATTGGGTTGCAAAACTTACCGGAGGGCCTGGCGGTGGCAGCCCCGCTGCGGCGCGAGGGCCTATCCCCTTTCAAGAGTTTCTGGTTCGGCCAGCTTTCGGCCACGGTAGAAATACCTGCTGCTCTGCTGGGTGCCGCTTTTGTGGGCATCGCCCTGCCAGTACTGCCCTATGCTCTGAGCTTTGCCGCTGGGGCCATGGTTTTTGTGGTGGTGGAGGAAGTGATCCCGGAAATCTCTCGAAGCGGCAATACCGACCTGGCCACCCTGAGCCTTATGCTGGGCTTTGTAACGATGATGGCTCTGGATGTGGCCTTGGGCTAGTTCCACGTGGTTCAGTAATGCCTTGGTAATAGGGTCATCCTAGCCTTTATGCAAAAGGGGTAGTATGGCCGTTCAGCCCGCTTACTGGGAGCATTTCTACCACCAGGCCGATGTGGGGGTGCGGGGGGTGGGGGCTACCCTGACCCAGGCCTTCGAGCAGGCCGCCCTAGCCCTAACCGCGGTGATTACCGATCCGGCCAAGGTTCGCCCCCTGCAGCGGGTGGAACTGGAGTGCGAGGCTTCCCGGGCCTCCTGGCTGCTGGTGGACTGGCTCAACCGACTGGTCTTCGAGATGTCGACCCGCAAGATGCTTTTTAGCCGCTTCGAGGTGCATCTGGCACCCCCCGACCTAGGCGGGCCGCTACAACTGCACGCGCTGGCCTGGGGAGAACCAGTGGACGTAAGGCGGCACCAGCCGGCGGTGGAGGTTAAAGGGGCTACGTACAGTGAGCTAAAGGTCTACCAAACCCCCCAGGGTCTCTGGGTAGCTCAGTGCGTGGTAGATGTGTGAAGGAGGGCTTATGGACCTTGGCCGCCTGGAGCAAAAAACGCCTTATGAGTGGTGGCTGATGCCCACGCCCCCCATGCGGGTACCTGGCATCCTATACGCCAGCGAGGCCCTGCTGAAGGAGATGGACGATAAGGTACTGGAGCAGGTGGCCAACGTGGCCAGCTTGCCGGGCATCGTGCAGGCTTCCTACGCCATGCCCGACGCCCACTGGGGCTATGGCTTTCCCATCGGGGGAGTGGCAGCTTTCAGCGAGGAAGAAGGGGTGGTTTCGGCAGGTGGGGTGGGTTTTGACATCTCCTGCGGGGTGCGCACCCTACGCACCGGGCTGACCGTGAAGGATGTGGAACCGGTTAAAGAAAACCTAGCCCAAGGCCTTTTCCGCCATATACCCGCAGGGGTGGGCAGCACGGGCCGGATTCACCTCGAGCCTGAGGCGCTTGAGGCCATGCTGCAAGGTGGGGCCGAGTGGGCCGTGAAGCAGGGCTATGGTCTGCCCGAAGACCTGGACTACATCGAGGAGCGCGGGCGCATGGCCGGGGCCCAGCCCGAGCTGGTCTCTCCAGAGGCCAAACGGCGGCAGCAAGACGAGATGGGCACCCTAGGCTCGGGCAACCACTACCTCGAAGTACAGCGGGTGGCCGAGGTCTACGACCCCGTGGTGGCCGAGGTTTTTGGCATTGCAATAGGCGATGTGGTAGTGAGCATCCACTCCGGTTCGCGCGGCCTAGGGCACCAGGTGGCCAGCGATTACGGCCGGCGCATGGTACAGGCCGCCAGCCAGTACGGCCTCTACCTGCCGGACCTCGAGCTAGCCTGCGCCCCCATCCGTTCCGAGGAGGGCCAGGCCTACCTGGGGGCCATGCGAGCGGCCATCAACTGTGCCCTGGCCAACCGGCAAATCCTGACCCACCTGGCCCGCGAGACCTTCGCCTATCTGCTGCCCAAGGCCGAGCTACGCCTGATTTACGACGTTTCCCACAACACCGCTAAGCTCGAGGAGCACTGGATCGAAGGCCGACTCCAGCGGCTTTACGTGCACCGCAAGGGGGCCACCCGCGCCTTGGGCCCTGGTCATTCAGCCCTTCCCCCAGCCTACCGGGCGGTAGGCCAGCCGGTGCTCATCGGCGGCACCATGGGCACCGCTTCCTACATCCTGGTGGGCACCCCTGAGAGCGAAGCCCGCGCCTTAAGCTCGTCCTGCCATGGGGCCGGGCGGGCCCTGTCACGCCACCAGGCCCTCAAGCGCTGGCAGGGGCGGGCAGTAGTGAAGGAGCTGGCCCAACGCGGCATCATTGTGCGCAGCCCCTCGCTGCGAGGGGTGGCCGAGGAAGCTCCCGGCGCCTACAAGGACGTTTCGGCAGTAGTGGAGGCTGCTCACCAGGCCGGGCTTTCACGCAAGGTGGCCCGGCTCGAGCCACTGATCTGCATCAAAGGCTAGGCGTACAGCGATCCACGCGGCGTAAACCCTAAAGAGCACCTCTACCAGCCCTAGCGCTCGAGCGCCCGCAGGAGTTGCTCGAGCTGGGCCTGGTTCACTGGCCCCAGGTGGCGGGCCCGCACCGTACCATCGGCCCCTATGAGCAAGGTGGTGGGCAGCCCGCCGACCTGAAAGCGCCGTTGCAGTCCGTTGTCGAGGAAGACCCGGGCCGAAAGACCGGTCTGGCGCAAAAAAGACTGGATGGTGCCGGGATCTTCGCCAGCATTGAGCAGCACAATGGGGTAGCCCTTCTGCTGATACGCCACCAGCAAGGGCATCTCGGCCCGGCAGGGAGGACACCAGGTGGCCCAGAAGTTGAGCAGCAAGGGCTTGGGCAATTCGCTGAAGCGGGCCTCCCCCAGATGAACCTGGCCGGGCTCGAGGTAAGCCAGCACCACCTCGGACTGGGCGGGCGCCGGGGTATGGCGCAGGCTTTGTTGCACCCCCAAGGGCAACGCCGCCAGAACCAAAGAGGCCAGAACAGGCCCCAGCAGGGGGCGGGCCTGGTCTTTAAGCCATAGTCCGGCTACCAGTACCCCCACCGCCAGCCCCCAGGGCCAGTTCCAACCCCCACTGCGGATATCCACCACGCCCCATAGGGCCGCTCCCAGGCTAGGCCAAGTGGAAAAGTGTTCGAGGGCATACCCCACCCGCGCGGCCAGCAGGGTAACCAGTACCAACCACCCAGCCCGGTGCTCCAAGCCCTGCCGGGCGGCTAGAGCGGTAAAAACCAGCACCCCCAGCAGCAAGGCCAGGTTGGGCCAGCTTAGGGCCAGCGGCCCCAACAAAAGCGCATCCGGGCTCAGCCCCATAGCGGCCTCCAGATCAGCCAGGCCAAGAACCCCAAAGCCACCCAGGGCACCACCCGGCACCAGGAAAAAGCGCGCAGGCGGCAGGCCAGGCCAGAAAAGTGTTCACGCTTCAGCTTCAGCACAGGCCACAGTATATCCCCAGGGGGTATATTAGGCAAGGGTGAGCCTCAGCGCATCTGGACAGGAAGGGTAAAGGTCAGGGTAGCCCCCCCCTCCAGCCGCAGGGTGAGGGGCACCCGCTGGCCCTCCTGCAAGGGCTGGGGGTTTTTCTCCCGCAGACCGTAAAGCATCAGATGGTACTTGCCCGGTAACACCTCGAGCCGCCCACGGGCCGGCACCTCCAAGAAGCCCACCCGCTTCATGGCCGAAACATCGCTATGGTCGTGGCTATGGCCTCGGCTAGAGGTGGCCTGGTGAAACTCCACCCGGGTAGCGATAGGGGTACTGGCCCCCACGATGCGCACCGGCCTGGGGCCGGGGTTGTAGAGCACCAGGTAGGCCGCGGTGATGTTTCCTGGCACCCGGCGAATCCAGCCTTCTTTAAGCTCGAGGACCGGCTGGGCCCAGGCCAGCCCCCCCAACAACAAGAGACCTAACCAACGCATACCCACCTCCTAGCGGTCGCGCCAAGCAAAGCGCCAGGCCGCACCCAGCAACGCCAAGCCTAAGGCCACAAGCCCTACCCCGAGTGTGAGCCCCCCGCCGGTGTGGCCCAGCCACTCCTTGAGCAGGTAGCCGGTAGGCCCTACCAGCACCGGGGCCTTTAGAGCCCGCAAAAGCTCCACCCGAATGAGTTCGAGGGGGTTGAGCAAAAGCGCCGGCAGCAACAGCCCCTCCAAGGGGTACTGGTGCAAAGCGACTGCCAGCGCCAGCAGCAAAGGGTCGTAGGCCAGCACCAAAAGCCCCCACAACAAAAGTCCCAGGCCCAGCGCCCGGGCGGGCTCGAGGCCCGCCCCCACCCACCCGGCCAACCCTACCCAAAGCCACAGAAGCCCTAACCCAGCCAGCCCTAGTAGCCCAGCGGCTTGGCCACCCAAGCCCAGCAGGGCCGCTCCCAGACCCAAGCCCACCCACAGGGGCAAGGAAAGCCCTACCCCCACCCCCAGCACCCCGGCCAGGTAAAGCCCCGCTGGGGGCTGGGGCATCCCCGCCCAGAAGGCCCAGTCCTCTCGGGCGGCCAAAAGGGGGGTCGAAAGGGCTAGTACCAGGGGAGGCAACAACAGGGAAAGGCTGGCATACAGCGAAACCACCGCCACCGCCTCCCCCCGTCCAGCAAAGGCCAGGGCCAGCAGGGGCAGCAGCAGGGCCGGGGACAAGGCCCAGGGGTTGCGCAACACCGCCCGGGCGTAGAGCAACCACAAAGCCCCCATGCCTACCGTCCAAACCCCGGCACCCAGGCCTGGCGCCGGCCTCGCTCCAAAAGGTCGTTCCAACGCAACACCGCCCCATGGTGCTGGGGGCGCTCGCGCAAGTAAGCCTCGAGGTCGCTTGTGCGGGCAAAGGCCAGGAGCCCCACCCCCATGGGAGTACGGAGGCGCTCGCTGTAGAGGAACACCGCCTGGTTCGCCGGTAGAAAGCGGGCTTCGCGCCGGGTCGAGGCGGCAAAGTCGGCTACGTACAGCTCCTTGGGCCTAACCCTAGGCCCACCATAGCCCAGCAGGTGGTCGAGCAGGCAGCCCACGTCGTCGTAGGCATAGACCTTGCCGGTCTGGCTCACCATCTGGGCCGCATAGCGGGCATCCAGAATGGTCATATTGCAGTAAGGACAGGCCTCCACCCCCACCCGCAAAGGACGGGGCGCAGCCCGGGCCACCCCGAGCAGGGAAAAGCCCAGCAGGCCCTTGAGCAACCTTCTTCTGTTCACAAAACCCCCGATTGGCCACCCCGCAGGGGCAGGCAACCCACCCCTGCGGGGCAAAGGGCTAGTGGCCGTGGCCGCCCGAGCCCGTCAGGCCGGCGTGCTTGGCCAGCAGGTTGATCAGGTTCATCTCCGGCAGGGGGGCCAGGTCCAAAAGGGTCTGCCAGTCCAGCACCCGGGTACGCCCTAAGTCAGGGTTGGCCCGGGCAAAGGCCATGGCCGCCTCGGCGTTGCGGAAGGCCGCTATCTTGGCATCCATCACCACCCAGCCGCGCTTCTCGCCCCACAGGTAGACCGCCTGGCGGGCGGGGATCAGGCTCACCGCAGCGGGGCCTTTGGCCGGATCGTAGGCCCCCCGGTCGGTTACGTAGAAGGTGGTGCCCTCGCCATCCTTCAGGCCGTAGACATAGGCATAGTTGACCATGCAGGCAATGGACTCAAAATGGATGGCCTCCATGCCTTTCTGCGGCTCCTTGAGCGCAATCTGGCTATAGGTCTGCTCGAAGAAACCAGGGGTAAAGGTACGGCCCATCCAGGCCCCGGGGGCCGGGGTTCTGAGGGGCATCTCGCAGAAGGCACAAAGGCCCCGCTCCCAGGGGATGGCCTTGGCCGCTACCCTATCCGGGCCCACGCCGGAAGAACCCGGCATCTGCATAAACTGGGCCAGGGCCGAACCCAGAGCGCTCGAGAGACCGAAAGCCGAGAGCAGCTTGATCGCCTCACGACGGTTCTTTAGCATAGGGATTCTCCAGAATTCCTTCTTCCACCACCTGGCCGTTTTCCAGACGCACATAACGCTCGGCCAGGCGCAAGACTTCCTCTTTCCGATGGGCCGACACAATCACCAAGCCGCCGGTGGCGGTGTGGGCCAGCAACCAGTCCTGCAAGCGCCCTAGGCCCTCGGCATCCAGGGCCGAAGCCGGCTCGTCCAGCAGCCACAAGGGGGCGTAGCCCATCAATCCAGCGGCCAAGGCCAGCCGCTGCCGCCACCCTCCCGAAAGCTGGCCCACCGGTCGCCTAAGGTAAGGTTCCAAGCCCATGCGCTCGAGGGCTTCCTGTTCTTCCTCTTGGCTAGCCCCTTTGAGCCGACGGGCGGCCTCGAGCACCTCGCCTACCCGCAAAGCGGGGGGGAAGGCCACCTGCTGGGGGATGTAGGCCCGCCGGCGGGCGGCCTCCAGGCTGCGCGGCGCGAAACCGAAAAGGGCTATCCGGCCTGCATCGGCCCTGAGCCGCCCGGCCAAAAGGCCCAGCAGGGTGCTCTTGCCCGCACCGTTGGGGCCTAGAAGGGCCAGGCTACCGGCCTCCAGAAAGAGGCTTACCCCCTTCAGGCGGCCTTTTTTGTGCAGGTCTACCACCGTAACCACAGGCTTCCTCCTAAAGCCAGCAGGGCCAGGCCCACGCCCCAAAGGTTGACCCCAGAGGCCGCCCTGGGGGCTGGCCGGGCCTGAAGGTCGGCCAGCTCGAGCAACCGCAGCCCTGGCACCTGGGCCTCGGCCGCCTCCCACAGCAGTACCCCTGGGGAAAGGGCCAGGAGGCTCAGATCGGGCTGGCGGGCGGCCAGAAGGGCAAAGCTCGAGGAAGGCAAATAGGGGATGGGCAGCGGGCTGGCCCGGTCGAAGGCGTTGCCCTCCAGGCGTAGCCGGGCCTGAGGGTCGTCCACCGCCAGGTCGTAGAGGTTGCCCACAAAGGTGTTGCCCTGGGCCCAAAGGGTGTTGCGGTCGCTGTCGCGGGCAAAGAGAAGGCCGGTGCCGTTGTGCTGGAAGGTGTTGTTCAAGAGCCGGGTCTCGCGGCTATCCAGGGAAAGCAGGCCGATGGTGTTATGCCAGAAGTGGTTGCCCCAAAGCTCGCTTTGCCACTCCTCTTGCAACATCAGGCCGTAGCGCAAAGGCCCCACCTCCTGGGTGAAAGTGTTGCCCACCAGCCGGTTTTTGGCTCCGTGCATCAGGGCTGAGCCAACCTGGTTGCCCTCGAGGTGGTTGCCCTGTAGGTGGGCCTGGTAGGTAAACATCAGGTGCAGCCCGTAGCGCCCGGCCCGGCTCAGGCGGTTGCCCTCCAGGTGAACCCGCTCGCCGTACTCCACGTAGAGGTTGTCCAAAAAACCTTCCAGGGTATTGTGGGCGATTTCCAGGTCGTCGCTGCGAAAGGCGGTGATACCGGGGGCCTGGCCCGTGCCGGAAAAATGGCTGTGGCGAATCTGCGCCCCACTGGATTGCTCCAGACGCACCGCGCTGGGTACCCCGTGGGCCCTTAGACCCTCGAGGCGGCAGTGTGGGCACCTCCACAACCAGACCGCGGCGTCGGGCTCGTAAAAGTCGTCCTCAGGGCCGGTGTTCCGAATGGTCAGCCCTTCCACCACAATACCCTCTGCGGCTAGCTGCAAGGCGCTGCCCCGCCCGCCACCATCCAGCACCGCGCCGGGGCGGGCTACGAGCCGCACCCCCGGGGTGGTAATGACCCAGGGGCCTTGGTGTACACCCGCCTCGAGCACCACCGTCTGCCCGGGGGCCAGCGGGGGCAAGGGTGCAGGGGGAAGCACAAACAACACGGCAACTCCAGCTTGGTTGAGGCTCTATACGCCTTTGTGGGCCTGGGGGGAACCTAAGCCCAGCAGGCCAACCAAGCCCTGGCAAGGGCGGCTTGCCTGGTGGGCGCGACTTAGGCCCAGTGGGGCGGTGCTCGGCTAAAGAGGCGGTACAGCGGGGCTAGATGGGGCGGGGCAGGAAGGGCCGGGGCCAGCCGGCCCAGAAGGTACCCCTCTGGGGCCTCAGGCTCGGCCAATGCCCCCACCCCATCACTAAAGCCGCCGATTATGCAAAGCGGACAGTGGGGCTGCGGCGTGGGGTTTTGGGCAGGGGCCGATGAGGTGTCGTGCACCCGGCACAACTCAGAAGCGGCCCAAAACCCCAGCGGCAGGGCCTGGCTGCGGGGGTCGCGCAGGGCGTACTGGCTCGAGGCCAGCCCCAGCAGCAGGGCTAGAACCCCCCGGAGCCAAAGCAGAGCCCACCGATCTCCCCTCATCTCAGGTCATTCTGGAGAATAATACCGGGACGGATGTCCCATACAGTATATCCCCTGGGGGTATAGTATACTGTGGACAGCCCCCGGCGTAGGCCGGGAAAGGAGCCAAGAATGAGCGAAGTCTACGATGTGGTCATCATCGGCGGGGGGCCAGCCGGCCTGACCGCAGGCATTTACACTGGGCGGGCCAACCTCAAAACCCTGATTGTGGAAAAGGGCCTGCCCGGAGGACAGATCGCCCAGACCGAGGAGGTGGAAAACTACCCCGGCTTTCCCGAGCCCATCAGCGGGCCGGAGCTTTCCCAGCGCATGGTCCAGCAGGCCCAGCGCTTCGGAGCCCAGATTGTGATGGACGAGGTACAAAAGCTAGAGAAAACCCCCGAGGGCTTCCTGGTCAAAGGCTACGAGCGCAGCTACCCCGCCCGCGCGGTGATCCTGGCCACCGGAGCCAACCCCAAAAAACTGGGGGTTCCAGGGGAGGAGAAGTTTTATGGCCGGGGGGTCTCGACCTGCGCCACCTGCGATGGTTTCTTCTACCGGGGTAAGGAGGTCGTGGTGGTGGGCGGCGGCGACGCTGCGGTGGAAGAGGGGCTCTTCCTCACCAAGTTTGCTTCCAAAGTAACCCTGGTGCACCGGCGCGACGTCTTACGGGCCAACAAGACCGCCCAGGCCCGGGCCTTTGCTAACCCCAGGATGCAGTTCATCTGGGACACCGTGGTGGAGGAAATCCTGGGCCAGGAGACCGTAACCGGGGTACGGCTTAGGAACCTCAAGACTGGGGCGGTGCAGGACTACCCTACCGATGGGGTCTTTATCTTCATCGGGCACGAACCCAACACCGCCTTCCTTCAGGGTTTCGTAGCCCTTCGCCCGGACGGCTATGTGGAGGTGCGGGATGAAATCTTCACCTCGGTGCCGGGGGTCTTCGCCGCCGGCGATGTGGCCGACCCTATCTACCGCCAGCTTTCGACCAGCGTGGGGGCGGGCACCCGCGCAGCCATGATGGCCGAGCGCTACCTGGCCGAACGGGAAAGCGTAGCGGTGCCCTAAGGAGGGCCGAGGTGGAAGCTGCGCTGACCCCTTCGCCCAGCCTGCGCTACCTGAACCCCGCCTGGTTTGCCGCGGTGATGGGCATCGGCGCGGTGGCTTTGGCCCTGGCCCAGTCCGGTTTGCGCTGGCTGGCCCTGCCCCTTTACCTCCTAGCCCTTTTGGGGCTGGCCCTCCTCCTGGGCCTCTACCTGGCCAAGCTACTCCGCTACCCCCAGGCGGTGCTGGCCGATCTACAGCACCCCCTGATCGGGCAGATGCTGCCCACCCTGCCCATTGCCCTGCTGGTGGTCAGCCTGGCCACCTGGGCTTTGCCCTTGGGGCCCTGGTCAGAGCCCCTGGGCCAGGGGCTTTTCCTTCTGGGGACGCCCCTCATCTTCCTGGTGGGTCTACTGGTGGTCTACACGGTGAGCACCCGGCTCAAGCTACCCCTCGAGGCCGCCAGCGGGGCCTGGTTCATTCCCCCCGTCTCGGCTCTGCTGGTACCCATGGCGGGAGGGGTGTGGCTTTCCACCTTTCCCGAAGCCTGGCAGAAGGAAATCTGGGTGATGAGCGGGCTCTTTTTAGGCATCGGCTTTTTCCTCTTTCTCTTCGTGCTGCCTAGCTTCCTGCAACGCCAGTACGCTTTGGGCCGCTTAGAGCCGCATCTCTTGCCCTCGGTCTTCATCGGCCTGGCCCCGGTGGGGCTTTTGGTGCTGGCCCCTTGGCGCTGGCTCGAGGGGGGCGCCAGGGTGGGCCTACTCCCTGAGGACTGGCTGGCGGTATGGCCAGTGGTGGGGCTGGCCATCTGGGGCCTGGGGCTGTGGTGGCTTTTCTACAGCCTGGCCCTGCTCTTGGATACGCTTTTGGTAGAGTGCCGTCGGCGCCAGTTCCGCTTTGCTCCGGGTTGGTGGGGTTTTGTGTTTCCCTTAGGGGCTTTTACCCTAGCCACCCTGGCCTTGTCTAAAGCCCTGGAATCCGCCTTCCTGGAGGTTGTGTCCTGGGGGTTGCTCTGGCTGTTGGGAGGATTTTTCGCCTGGGTGCTGTTCCACTCCATCCGGGCCTGGGCTGGTATGGAAGCCTTGCGCCCGCCCAAAGCCTGATCACCCCTGCCGTTCCAGCCGAACACCCGAGGGCGGACCTTAATCCATAAGCAAAGTTTATTGATCAACGTTTTATTTGCCGTTGAGTTCTGAAGGAAGGCGGACCTAGACTCGTACCACAAGGACCCCTTGTGAAAGGAGTCGCATGGAGACCGCCACCCTGCTGCACACCCAGACCCAGGCCATCAACGCCATCCGCATGCTGGCCGCGGATGCGGTTGAACAGGCCAAAAGCGGCCACCCAGGCATGCCTTTGGGTATGGCCCCGGCAGCCTATGTGCTCTGGACCCAGTTCCTGCGGCACAGCCCCACTAACCCCCACTGGCCCGACCGCGACCGCTTCGTACTCTCGGCAGGGCACGGCTCCATGCTGCTGTACGCCTTGCTGCATCTGACCGGCTACGACCTGCCGCTGGATGAGTTAAAGCGCTTCCGCCAGTGGGGCTCGGCCACTCCGGGCCACCCTGAGCATGGCCACACCCCGGGGGTGGAGGTCACCACCGGGCCACTGGGCCAGGGTATCAGCACAGCGGTGGGACTAGCCCTGGCTGAGTACAAGCTGGCTGCGGAGTTCAACCGGCCCGGCCACACCGTGGTGGATCACTACACCTACGTGCTGGCCTCGGACGGCGACTTGATGGAGGGGGTTTCAGGTGAGGCCTGTAGCCTGGCCGGGCACTGGCGGCTGGGCAAGCTCATCGTGCTGTGGGACGACAACCACATCTCCATTGATGGCCCCACCCACCTGGCCTTTACCGAGGATGTGCTGCGGCGCTACGAGGCCTACGGCTGGCACTGTAGCCGGGTGGATGGAGCGGACACAGCGGCTATGGCCCAGGCCCTGCGGGCCGCCCAGGCCGACCCCCGACCCTCGATTATTGCTGTACGCACGGTGATTGGGGCTGGCTCGCCCAAGGCTGGCAGTCACAAAGTACACGGCGAGCCCCTGGGCCCCGAGACCCTCGAGGCCACCCGGCAGAACCTGGGCTGGGCCCATCCCCCCTTCGAGGTACCCACGGAGATCTACGCCCACTTCCGCGAGGCCATCGCCCGGGGACAGCGCCTCGAGGCCGACTGGAAGGCCCGTATGGCGCGCTACGCCGAGGCCTACCCCCAGGAGGCGAGGGAGCTAAAGCGCCGCTTGCAAGGGGAACTGCCGCCCCTCGAGTGGGAAAAGCTCATCCCTGGCTTTAGCGGCAAAATCGCCACCCGTGCCGCCAGCGGCAAGGTGCTCGATGCCCTGGCCCCAGCCCTGCCCGAGCTTCTGGGGGGCAGCGCCGACCTGACCCCTTCCAACAACACCCAGGCCCAGGGGATGCACTCATTTTCGCCAGAGAACCCTACAGGCCGCTACCTCCACTACGGGGTGCGGGAGCACGGTATGGGGGCTATCCTGAACGGGCTTAACCTGCACGGGGGCTACCGGGCCTACGGGGGCACTTTTTTCGCCTTTTCCGACTATATGCGCCCGGCCATCCGGCTGGCCGCACTGATGGGCACCCCCAGTATCTTCGTATTCACCCACGACTCCATCGCCATCGGCGAGGACGGCCCCACCCACCAGCCCATCGAGCACCTGGCCAGCCTGCGGGCCATGCCCAACCTCTGGGTGGTCCGTCCAGCAGATGCCCTCGAGACCGCCTACGCCTGGCGGCTGGCCCTGGAACGCCAGGAAGGCCCCACCGCCTTGGTGCTGACCCGGCAGGCGGTGCCGGTGTTCGAGCGAGGCCGTCTGGCCGGAGCGGAGGGGACTCTGAAGGGCGGCTACGTGCTCTCCGAGCGGGCCAATGCCAAAGCGGCCATCGTGGCGACCGGCAGCGAGGTGGCCTTGGCGCTGGAGGCCCAGAGGCTTTTGGATGAGGAGGGCATCCCAGTGCGGGTGGTGAGCCTGCCCTGCTGGGAGGCGTTCGAGGCCCAGCCCCCCGCCTACCGTGATGCGGTTTTGCCCAGGCACCTGCCCACCCTGGCGGTGGAGGCCGGGGCCAGCCTGGGCTGGGAGCGCTACGCCGATGGGGTGCTGGGTCTCGACCATTTCGGGGCCAGCGCCCCTTATCCGGCAGTCTACGAGAACCTCGGCTTCCGGGCCAGCAGTGTGGCCCAGGCCTTGCTGCACCTGCTGGCCGAGCGAATGGAGGGCTGATGCGTCTGCGGGTGGAGCCTTTACCCCAACCCAGCCTGCGCTTCGAGGATGTGGTGCTGGTGGTGGATGTGATCCGGGCTACCAGCACGGCTACCATGCTCCTCGAGGCCGGGGCCCGGGCCTTGTGGCTTACCGATCACCTGGACAAAGCCCGCCGTCTGCGGCAAAACGGCGAGGTGCTGGTGGGCGAGGTAGGGGGCCTCAGGCCTGAGGGCTTCGACCTGGGCAACAGCCCCCTCGAGGCCCGGCAGGCCCCAGTGGCGGGCCGGGTGGTCGTCCAGTCCACTACCAACGGAACCAAGGCCGCCCACCTGGCTGCCCAGAGCGCACGGGAGGTCTTGCTGGCCGCCCTGCTCAACGCCAAGGCGGTGGCTCAGGAGGCCCTACGGCGGGCCCGGGAGGAGGTGGCCATCCTTTGCGCGGGCAAGGAAGGGGCTTTAGGCCTGGACGACCTCTACACCGCCGGGGTGCTGGCCGACCTGTTGCAGCAGGAAGGCCTGACCCCGGTGGGCGACGCGACCCGGCTGGCTTTGGAGTTCTGCTGGCACCACCTCGACCCTAAGCGGGTGCTATCCCTCTCCGAGGCCGCCCAGGCCCTAGAGCGGGTGGGGTTGGGGAGGGATGTGGCCTTTTGCGCCCAGGTCGATCTCTCCTCCCGGGTAGCCCGCCTGAAGGAGCGCCGGGGTGAGGCCCTAGTCTTTGAGGGGTGAGAGATGAAAGCGCTTATTTTCGATGTGGACGGGGTCATCGCTGAAACTGAGGAAGCCCACCGCGAGGCTTTCAACCTGGCCTTTGCCGAGGCCGGCCTGGACATCGAGTGGAGCCAGACCCTCTACCGGCGGCTATTGTGGGTGACCGGGGGCAAGGAGCGCATCGCCCACTACCTCTACCACTGCCCGGAATGCCCCAAACTGCTCGAGGCCAGTATCGCCCAGCTTCACCGACGCAAAACCGAGATTTACAACCAACTCCTGGCCCAGGGCCGGGTGCCCTTCCGCCCTGGGGTGTTGCGGCTTTGGCGGGAGGCGCGGGAGGCCGGGCTGCGCCTGGGTATCGCCACCACTACCTCGCTGCCTAACGTACTGGCGCTTTTGGCCCAGGCCGGGCCAGGGGCCGAGGGCTGGTTCGAGGTCATCGTGGCCGGGGATATGGTGGCGGCCAAGAAACCAGCCCCCGATGTCTACCAGCAGGCCCTACATCGCCTGGGGCTTTCCCCCCAGGAGGCCATAGCCTTCGAGGACTCACACAACGGCTTGGTGGCGGCCCAGCGGGCCGGGCTGCCGGTGCTCATCACCCCCAGTTTCTACACCGACGACCAGCGTTTCGAGGGGGCTTTGGCAGTGGTGGAACACCTGGGCGAGCCGGACAAACCAGCCCAGGTGCTCTCGGGCCCCCAAAAAGGCCCTGTGGTAGTGACTCCGGCCCTGTTGCAAAGCTGGCTACAGGTGGGGGTGGGCTAATGCCACCGGTGCTGCACACCATCGTCTTCAACGCTGAGGCCACAGAGCACCAGGTGCGCCAGATGGCCCGCCAGGCCCGGGAGGTGCTCACCCAGATTCCCGGCGTGCAGAGCCTCACCTTTGGCCAGGCGGTGGTGCGGCAGGCCCGCTACCGTTACCTGCTGGTGGTGACCTTCGAAAACGAAGCGGTTATTCCCCTTTACCGCGATCATCCGCTGCACCAGACCTTTGCCGATCAGGTTTTCCGCCCCCTGGCCCCCGATCGCATCACCA
>FWWM01010124.1_pt1 | contig 16941 bp, 14 predicted proteins | sample 2228351 | NCBI WGS metagenome assembly FWWM01 (sample SAMEA103939774, study PRJEB20133) | metagenome | reverse complement strand
TTGAGCCCGATTCCACCAAGATGGTTTGACCCCGTACGCGGGCAGAGAGGGGTCTTGCTCGGCCCGTTCTGGGCCGAAAGGGTTAAACGTGGCCTGTTGTGTTTTAAGCAACTCCTGCACGGCAGGCGAGTCCGGAGAGCGGGCGGCCGGCCACAGAAGCGACTTGAGCCGGTCGCTGCGGGATTTGCTGCGTTGTTCCAACAAGGCCCCTGCCCATTTCCCCGCTTCAGAATCCTTCTTCAGCGCTCTCAGTGGACCCTCAAAGCGTGGGTCTTGCAGCCAGTCGCGAGCCTCGTCTTGTTCAAGTACCGGCTTGACCTCCGCGATCGTCTTCGGTGTCAAAAGGGAAACCATCATCTCGGTCGTCCGGTCATAATCCTCCGGCCCCAGATTTTGACTGGCCCATAGAAGGGCCTCAGATATACTGGCAACCTCCTCATCACGAGGCTGCTCCCGCCACGTGCGCTTTCTTTCGTCGAACTGTGCGCAGTAGCGGACAAAGGAGACGAGTTCCTCACAAGCATACTCCTGCCAGACATGCTCAATGCGCCTCTGAATATCCGTATCCCCCCAGGCCAGGGCGCGGCGGCGGCGATATTCCCGGTAGAGTCGCCCCCCGCGGTCCCATTGCTGATTGAGCAAAGTTTGCATCCAGGCGTCAATCTCGCCCTCAATGCGCTCCTTTTGGCGGCGTTCCTCTTCCTTCTGCTTGTTCCACATCTGTACAGCAAAGCCGGCCAGGGCGGCCAGAAGTGCCGTCCAGGGAAGATACCCCGATGTAAGGACAGTTCCCATATCGGTAAGGACATCTTTGATTCTTGCAAGGAATTCCCACCCTGCGGCAAATTGCAAGAGACGCCCAAGCAGCCATATAAGAGGGGCAACCAACAGCCAAGGGAAGAGAAAGACAAGCCCTTCCCAGAAGGACTTCCACGATCTTGTTCCCAGCCCTGCTTTTTTCAGTCCCATCGGTTCTCCTGAGAACGGTGTTCTACCCCACCACCTCCACCCCCCACGGCGTGGCCAGCCGGCCGATCCCCACCTCCACCAGCGGCTGCACCTCCGCCGCACTGCGGTACGGCCCCAGCACCCCGATCTCCACACCCGTTGCCGCAAACTCGCGCACCCGCCGCACCTCACTCGCCCCGGCCGGCCGGCCATCATCCCGCGACACCAACAGAAACTTTCCCCCGCTCTCCTGCACCAGCCGCACCACCTCCCGCTGCTCGGCCAGGCTCAACAGGTCCGCGTAGAGGAGCACCTTCACCAGCACCTCCGGCCGCACCATGCGCGCCTGCTTGACCACGTAGGTCAACTCGTTGCGAAAGTTCAGCCGGTAGCCGCTCTTGTACGCGCTCAGGTTGGGCACGACCAGCACCTCCGCCGCCCCCTCTTCCAACGCCAGCCGCGCCTCCAACGCCTTGACCGAGGCCGTGTGCGTCCCCAAAGGGTAACCCACCGTCGCACACACCTGCACCCGTGAGCCGGCCAGCGCGGTCACGGCAAAACGGGCCCACACCGGCGGCACGCAGACCGCCACGAAATCGTGGTCCCGCGCAGCCATGCAGAGCAGCCGAACGTCATTCTCTATATGGTCTGGCCGGAGCAGCGTCGCCTCGATCAGGTGCGCCAGTTCCATCGGGCGCCCTCCATCTCACTCCACCGGGCTCAGGCGAGGGTTGGGGCGGTAGTGCACGCCGGCCCGGGCACACGGGTTGCCGTCCACCTCGACCACGTCGGCATAGTAGGCCAGGTCACCGCGCAGAAGGCACCGCCCCACGGCGTAGGCGTCCACCGGAACCCGCTGGTCTTCAAAAGCGCGGATTCTTTCCGGGGTGAAATCGTCGGCCACGACGATCTTGACGTACTCAAAGCCGGCCTCGTCCAGCGCACGGCGCACCTTCCAGACCAACTGCGGGTTCACCCCGGTGGGAACGAACTGCCCCATCTGCTCCAGGAGGGAGCGGTCCACCATCGTCTCATCGGTGCCCAGGCGCACTCCCCAGAGCCGCCGGCCCAGCCGGCCGGCCACCGCCAGGGCCGTACCCACACAGTCGTTCTCGAAATCCACCGAGACGATCAGGTCCGCCTTCGGGCCGATATGCCGGCCAAAGCGGGCCGCCGCCTCGGCGGTGTCGCCACCATAGCAGGCGATCAGGGAGAGGGGAACGGTGGCTACCCCCGGCCGGCCCCACCAGGCCCCCTGCGCGTCGGTGCCCACCCCCAACGCCCCGCTGATGTAGGCGGCATAGCCGTCCCCCGTCTGCACCAGGTGGTGGTCAAAACGGGCCGGGAAAAAGAGCACCGGCTTGCCGCCGGCCGCCTCCACCACCGCCGTCGTGTTCGTCGCCACCCGCGTCCGCCGGGCCAGTACCCCCAAAAAGTCGGTCTCTAACTGGGCAAAGGTGGCATAGTCCCCCTCGATCGTCATCACCGCCTCGTAGGGGCCGGCCCGCTCGCCGTCGTAGAGGCTCATCACCCGCAACCTGTCCCAGCCGGGCACCCAGGAGCCGTCCTCCGCCGGATAGCCGCTGCACAGTTTCAGGATGGCGATCGCCTCGTCGGTGCCGCAGACGACCACCTCCCGCCGTTGGTAGACGACCATCCGTACGTGCGGGTGATGCCCATCGCGCAACAAGACCTCTTGGGTGCGGCAGAGGTCCTGGTCGGCATAGTAGCCGCTGCGCATCTTGGTCACGGGCAGGTTCAGGATTCTTGGATCCAGTCGCTCTCGCACCCGCATAGCCTACCTCGTCAGGTCATCTCGGAGAAATGTCTACCTGTCCCTATTATACCCAAGAAGAAAGAAAAAGACAAGGGTCGGCGGAGGGACCCGTTCATCCGTGTCCCCACCCGGCCATATCCCCATAGGCAAGAAGGGATTCGAACTCAAGTAGGCCTCGTTCAACAGGCCGACCTCTTCCTGCCCGGCCACATCCCCATGGGCAAGAAGGGACTCGAACCCTTACGCCTTGCGGCACATGCTCCTAAGGCATGCGTGTCTGCCGGTTCCACCACTTGCCCGCAGGGTAAATGATAACACAGGTGCGGCCACCTGACAACTCACGCGGTCTCGGGCGAGTTTGTTGCACCCCTTTCCCCTCTGTAGTAGAATAGGCCCCGGTGGTGGGTGGCAAGGATGATGCCTGAGCAGTGGCCAGGAGAACGGAACGAACGATGGACACACTGAACAAGGTCCTGGGCCGGGTTCCCCTTCCGATTCTGCGTCAGATGGCGCACTTTTGGGGGATTCCCGATCTGGAAAAGGCCGGCCGGCCGGGCCTGCAGGCCGGCCTCGAAGCCCAGATGTGCCGTCCCCAGGCGGTCCGCCAGGCCCTCCGCCAACTCGACGCCGAGGAGCGCGAGGCCCTCCGCGCCGTCCTGGCCGCCGGCGGCCAGGCCCCCGCCCCCTGCCTGACCCGTCGCTACGGGTCGCTGCGCCCGCCGGACCTGATCGCAGCGGACCCCGCCGGCCTCAACGCCCTCGAACGGCTCTACCGGAAAGGGCTGCTCTTCCGCGCCTTTGCCGCCCTGGGAAACTGGCGTGGGGCGGTCCTCTTTGTCCCCCTGGAGATGCGTCCCTACATGCCCTGGCCGGCTCCCGCGCCGGCCGAGCCGCTGCCGCAGGTCGCCCCGGAGGAGGTCACCCCTTCCCCGCCCCACCTGACGCTCCACCGGGATGTCGCCTGCTTCCTGGCCCTGCTCTGTCGGCAGGACCTGCCCGAGGAGGCCCAGGAGGACGGCACCCTCCGCCAGGCCCTGGAGGGGCTCTTTCCCTTCCCCCATCCGGCCTACCCCCACTTTCTGCTTGCCCTGACCCAGAGGGCCGGCCTCCTGGCCCCCGATATGGCCGGGACCCTCCGCCCTTCCCCGGAAGGGCGACAGTGGCTACGGGCCGACCCCTGGCTGCGCACACAGACCCTCTTTCACACTTGGCGCGACGACCCCCGGTGGGACGACCTGGCCGCCATCCCCGAACTGGAGGTGGAGCGGCTCTGGCCGGCCGACCTGGCCTTCCCCCGAAACCGCGTCCTCCAACACCTGGCCGTAATCCCGCCCGCCGCCTGGTCCCCCCTGGAAGCCTGGGGCCGTCGGGTCTGGGAGCAGGAGCCGGACCTCCTCGGCGCCCGTCCCCCGCGCATACGCCTGCGGGAAACGGGCGAGCGGTTGGCCGGCCCGCAGTCCTGGTCCCAGGTGGAGGGACGCTACCTGGAGTTTCTTCTGCGTGGCCCGCTGCACTGGCTGGGGCTGGTACAGTGGGGCCGTTGGGGGGAAAAGGAGGTCGTCAGGCGGACGCCCCTGGGCGAGGCCCTGCTCGATCAGGCCGGCCGACCGGAACTGGCGGACGAAGCGATCATGGTGGAGGGTAACTTTGAGGTCTGGGTCCCCGTCGAGGCCGGCCCCTATGCCACCTTTCTCCTGGAGCAGTTCACCGAACGGGTACAGCAGGACCAGGTCAGCCGCTACCGCCTGACCCGACGGGCCCTGCACCGGGCGTTGGAACGGGGAGAGACGGTGGACCGCCTCCTGGACCTGCTCTCCCGACATGCCCGCGACGAGGTCCCCCAGAACGTCGCCTACACCCTGCGGGAGTGGGCCAGCGCCTATGGGCAACTGCGCCTGAAGCGGCCGCTGCTGCTCCTGGCCCAGGAGGCCGACCTGCTGGAGGAGGTGCTGGCCGACCCCCAGGTGCGGGCGGCCTGCGGCCGGCGCATCGCCCCGACGGCGGTGGAGGTCACCGAGGCCCAGGTCGGCACCCTGCTCGAACGGCTGGAGCGGCTGGGGCACCTCCCGAGGGTAGAGGCCGACCTGCCCGCCGGTCAGGAACGCTTTTCCCTGGAAGTGACGGCCGGGGAAGGGGCCGCCCTGCTGGCCCTGCTCTGGGCCTGGGGGGGACGGACGGGCACGGGCCGGCCGGCCCAGGCCCTCAACCGCCTGGGCGAACGGTTGCTCCGCCTCCTGCCCCGCCGCCAGGTCGCCTGGGCCCGCCGACAGCAACTGCGCTGGCAGGAAGAACCGCCCACCCCGCCGGAGGAGAACGGTTGACAGAGCCGGACACAGGGGCTATACTGAGGCCGGCGGGAGGAAAAAACCTCCCCCACCGGTCAACCGAACAGACGAGGTGCCCATGAACCGTTCGTCCTCCTCCAACAGACCCCAAGTGTCCCTGGTCCTCCCGGTCTATAACGAGGAACACCGTCTCCATACCCTGCCCCGCATCCTCTCCTTTCTGCAGAGCCAACCCTTCCGCTGGGAACTGCTCATCGTGGACGACGGCAGCGTTGACCGGACGCTGGCCCTGGTGCAGGAGTTTGCCCGGCAACATCCAGGCGTCCGCGTTGTGCCGGCCTCCCACCGGGGCAAGGGGCATGCCGTACGCAGCGGCATGCTGGCCGCCCGGGGGCGGTATCGCTTTTTCAGCGACATTGACCTCTCGGTGCCGATCGAGGACCTGCCCCGCTTCCTCCCGGCCCTCGAGGAGGCACCCGTGGCGATCGGCTCCCGTGAGGCGGCGGGCGCGGTCCGCTACAACGAACCCGCCTATCGCCACCTGATGGGACGGGTGTACAACCTGATCGTGCAGGCCCTGCTCCTCCCCGGGATTCAGGATACTCAGTGTGGCTTCAAAGGGTTCCGCGATGACGCCGCCGAGGCCCTCTTTTCCCGGCAGCAGATTGACGACTGGGGCTTTGATATCGAGGTGCTCTACCTGGCCCGCCGCATGGGCTATCGCATCGTCGAGGTGCCGGTCCATTGGACCTACGGCCGGGGCAGCCGCGTCCACGTCCTGCGGGACTCCTGGCGGATGTTCCGGGACATCTGGCGGGTGCGCTGGCGGGCCTGGCGGGGACGCTATCGCCTGGAGAGGAGAGGATGAGTCAGCGTATCGGCGTGCTCGGAGGCACCTTCGACCCGGTGCACCATGGCCACCTGGCGATCGCCGAGGAGGCGCGGGTGCGGCTCGAACTGGAGGTCGTCCTCTTTGTCCCGGCCCGCATCCAGCCGCTCCGTCAGGACCAGGCGGTCTCTTCCCCCGAACACCGCACTGCTATGCTGGAGCGGGCCCTCCTGGGAAATCCGGCCTTTCAACTCTCCCGCGTAGACCTGGAACGGCCCGGCCCTTCCTACACGGTGGAGACGATGGAACTGCTGCGAAGACGCCACCCCCGGGGCAGTGCCTTTTACTTTATCCTGGGCGGCGATGCCCTCGCCGACCTGCCCCGCTGGAAAGAGCCGGAACGGCTGATGACCCTGTGCCAGTTCGCCGTCTTTGAACGGCCGGGCTGCACCTTTGACCCCCGCACCCTCTTTCTGCGCTACCCGCTCCTGAGGGAACGGGTCATCCTGCTGGAGGGTCCCCACCTGGCGATCTCGGGCGCCGAACTGCGCCGCCGGGTACGGCAGGGCCTGCCGATTCGCTACATGCTGCCGGACCCGGTGGAGGAATATATCCGCGCCCACCGGCTCTATCGGGAGTAAACGAGGGGAACCCTACTGCAGATAGTTGAGCGGGTCGGTGTAGGAACCCTGGTACTTGACCTCAAAGTGCACGTGGGAGCCGGTGCACCAACCGGTGCAGCCGATAAAGCCGATCAACTGGCCCCGCTCGACCCACTGACCGACGCCGACCTCCGGTTGCTGGGCCATGTGCCCGTAGCGGGTCACCCAACCCTCGCCGTGGTCTATGGCCACCATATACCCCAGGCTGCCGCTCCAGCCGGCAGACGTCACCGTCCCGGCCGCGGCGGCATAGATCGGCGTGCCCCAGGGGGCGGCGATATCCATACCGGTGTGCCAGCGGCCGCCGGTCCAGCCAAAGCGGTCGGTGATGCGGCCCATGGCCGGCCAGGAGAAGCGTTCACCTCCGGGGAGGGCAGCGTAGGGCGGGGCGGTCAGACGCACATAGGCCGGGCGGTAGCCCTGCGAGACGGCCGGCCGGGGAATCGGCTTGGCCGCGCCGGGCACAAAGACAACCTGCCCCTCCTTCAGGGTGTACGGCTCGCGGAGGTTGTTCGGCGCATAGGCGATCAGGTTCCCCTTGCGCACCCCATATTCCTCGGCGATGCTCTCCAGGGTATCGCCCTCCTCCACCGTGTGCAGCAGACCATCGGTCGGGGGAATCTTGAGTTCCTGCCCGATCGTCAGGAGATTGGCGTCCTTGAGGTCGTTGTACCAGTAGAGGGTTTCGACGCTTAGGTTGAACTGGGCCGCGATCGTCCCCAGGGTGTCGCCCTCCTGGACCGCGTAAGCGATCTCTTCCTCGCGAAGCATAAAGCCGGCCGGGGCGGCCTCCGCCGAAGCCGGTTCCGGGATGCTGGGTACGCCGGGGCGCGGCCCCTGGATGGTGACCGGGATGGCCGGTGCGCTGGCATAGGCGCTGAAGGCGGCCTCTTCCTCGGTGGTGGGGGGCTGGAGTTGCTGCCAGATCAGGGCCAGTCCTCCCTGGTTGGCCTGCAGGGGCTGGGCCAGCACCCCGCGAAAGCCGCCGGCCAGGACCAGCACGGCCAGGAGCAGGAGAATGACCAGGTGTGCGGCCAGGCGGGGCCGAGCGGCGCGATCGGGGACAAGCCGACGGGTCCGGACCAGCAGCGAAACAACCTGCCGACCGGCCTGGCGCAGGCCGGAGAGCACCTGCTGCCAGACGAGGTCGAGATGTTGAGCCACCCTCGACCGTTCGGAGAGCGGCCGGCCACTGAACTGCTCTAATGAGGACCGGGCCTGGGCGATAGCCTGGCGCAGCCGAGGCCGCGCCGGGGGAAGAGAGGGCCGATCCATTCTCCTCGCATTGCCGTGGGCCCACGGCAAAGGTTTATCCATCAACAGGCTCCTTGAAGAACCTTACAAGGTAAGCATACTACAAGAGTGCACATTTGTCAAGCTTTTTGCCCCAGACAGGGCCATATCAAAGTCATTGGCCTCTGCCGGGAAGGGCCCGGCCTCGGCGCCCGTGCCGCGTAGAGCCGGCCCGACAAGGCGCCATCGCACGCGCGCGTCACGTGCCTGCAGCCGGGCCCTGGCCATTCGTGCCACACCGACGCGACTTTGGTATCGCCGTGGCCCCAGAGCAGAAAATCCTCTGCTTTTCCCTGGACAAGGCCGGCACAAACTTGCGCAACCGTGTACTCAGACCCCCAGCAGTTCGCGGGCCTTGCGCACCGCGCTGATGGCGTCCTCGGCATAGCCGTCGGCGCCGATCTCCTCGGCCCAGGCGGCGGTGACCGGGGCCCCGCCGACCATCACCCGCACCTGGTCACGCAGGCCGGCCTCGGCCAACGCCTGGATGACCTCCTTTTGCACCAGCATCGTCGTCGTGAGCAGCGCGGAGAGCCCGACCAACTGGGCCTTTTCCCGGCGCACCGTCTCGACAAACCCCTCCACGGGGACGTTCACCCCCAGGTCGGTGACGGCAAAGCCGTTCGCCGCCAGCATGGTGGCCACCAACGTCTTGCCGATCTCGTGGATGTCGCCAGCCACGGTGCCGATGACGACCCGCCCCAGGGTGGTCCGCTCTTCCCGGCGGCGGGCCAGTTCCGGCTCCAGGACGGCCAGGGCCGCCTTCATCGCCTCGGCCCCCATGGCCAGGTGGGGCAAAAAGTACTCGCCTCGCTCAAAGCGGTCCCCCACCTCGCGGATGCCGGGGGCATACCCCTGCTCAATCGCCGTCATCGGCTCCAACCCGACCTCCAGGGCCTTTCGGGCCAGGCCGGCCGCCTGCTCGGCGTTTCCTTCCAAAACGCTCTGCGCCATCTCTTGCAAGAGGGCGTCGTGCTCGCTCATCGTTCCTCCTAATAGATTCGTTCCTTGATTCGTGCCGGTTTATTTGCAGCAAATCCGCTGCTCTTTACCTCAGACGAGGCCGGCACGAAGGTACGAAACCGTGCACCCAGTGCTAATCCGAGCATTCATGGAACAGGCCTTCCTGCCTGCCCGGACAGGCTCTAAATCCAGGCGGGCAGACGGTCCAACCCGTAGGGCCGGCCGGCCTGGAGGGTGATCCGCTTCAGTTCGGCCTCCACCTTGGCGTCCAACGCGGGCGGTTGATGGGCCTCGATCAGTTCGCGGGCCCGCCGGTGCGCCCGTTCGGCCGCGTCCAGGGCACCTTTCTCCTCCCAGGTCTGGCGAAAGTCCCGGTCAATCACCGGCGAGGGCAGGTGCACCTCCTTCTGGAAGTTGAGCAGGGTGTGCTGGGTGGAGAGAAAGTTCCCCCGGTGGCCTACCTGACGGATAATCTCCAACCCCAGACTGTCGCCGGAGGTGTCAATCCCTTTCAGGAAGCGACGGACACTGGCGATAATCTCGCTGTCCAGGACCAGTTTCTCCAGACTTTGGCAACTCTCAAAGTCGAGCATGCCGGCCGAAGAGATCATGTTCACGCCGGCCAGGGCGGCCAGGAGCAGACCCAGCGCGGCCTCCATGCCGGTCTGGGTGTCCACCACCTTGGCGTCACTCAACCCCATGTAGGCGTGGGTGGGCAGGCCCAGCGACTTGCCCACCTGGACGTAGGCCAGATCAATCATCATCGTCTCGATCGCGCCCATCGGCGGGGTGCCGGTGCGCATGTCAAAGGCCGCCGGCGATCCGCCCCAGACGATCGGCGCCCCCGGCCCGGCCAACTGGTGGATAACAATTCCGCTGAGCGACTCGGCGGCATGCTGCACCACCGAACCGGCCAGGGTGACCGGCCCGGTGGCCCCGGCCAGCGGCATGGAGACGAGTTCGGCGGGGACGCCGGCCCGGGCACAGTCCACCAGGTTGCGGCAGGTGATCTCGCTCCAGAGCAGCGGCGGCGAGGGACAGCAGTCAAAAACAGCGCGGGGCTTTTTCCGAAGCGCATCCCCCCCCCCTGCCACCAACGCCAGCATCTCGTGCATCACGGCCCAGGTCTCCACGGCAAAGGCCCCCGTCACGACCGGCTTGCGGCTGACGCGCAGGGCCAGGTGCAACCGGTACAGGTCCGAAATCTCTTCGGGCACATCGGCACAGACCAGCGCGGTGCTGACCGCGTCCATCATCGGCAGGACGTCGGCCAGTTTGAGGTGGGCGACCAGGTCGGCGGTGACCGGCTTGCGCGAGCGCGTGCTGCCGTGGTCGAGCACATAGATCGCCGCAGAGCCGGGGTCAAAGTGGACGTCGTCGCCGCCATAGTGCACGACCGGCCGGCCCTCCAGGTCGTACAGGTAAAAGGAACGGGGCACCGTCTCCAGTGCCCCGTCCACCAGGTCGGCCCGGATGTGCACGGTGCGGCTGTCCTGGTCCACCCTGGCCCCATGGTCGGCCAGCATGTCCAGGGTCTCGTCATCATACACCCGCACACCGGGGTCCTGGAGCAGGGCGTAGGACTCCTCCAGGATGCGTCGTACATCCTCCTGCGAAAGCCACTCCAGTTTCGGTCGGTTCATCGGTCCTCCTGAAAACTCAATGGACGCCGAACCGGTCGGTTGCCGGGGAGACGTCCTCTCTGGCCTGTTCGCTGATGACCAGGCGGTTCCGGTTCAACAGGGCAAAAGGGACCTGGACGACATCCAGGTCCTTTCTCCCAGGCAAGGCGATCTGGGCAAAGGTGATCGGCAGAAAAGGGGTCGGTGCACCGTTGAGAAAGGTGGGCACATCACAGTCGGGGGGCAGGTGCAGGGTGCCGACCACCCGAAAGTGGCCGACATAGGCCCGCACGATGACGGGGCAGCGGGGGACGCGGGCTTGGGGGATGCCGACCACCCGGCCGCGCCCCGCCGGGGTCGAGACCTCGTGCAGCACAAGCACCTCGGAGCGATGGACGAACCAGGGGCCGGCCTCGGAGATCGGCTCGACCCAGCCCTGCTCCAGGTCAATGATACGCGGGTCGTGGATGGTCAGAAAATCATCCGGGGAGCGGTTTAGGCGGTCACTCAGGCGGGTGCCGGCCGGCAGCCGGATGATGCCGGTGAGAATCCGCCGGGAGGTGTACATGATCACGGCGGTGTCCACAAGGTCGGGCCGGGTCGCTGCTTCATCCATCGTTCACCTCCATGGTGTTCCTGGCCGGGCTGGGGCCGGTTGTTGGGGCCCGGCATGCCGGACCCCGACCGGCCCCTCAGCCGCGTCGTAACCGGAGGAAGCGGCGCCTGCCCACCTGAATGACCGCCCCATCATCCTGCGGACTGACGGTGGCCAAGGGGTCCTCCACGCACCGGTCGTTCACCGTAACGGCCCCCTGCTGGATGAGGCGGCGGGCCTGGCTCTTGCTGGGCGCCAGGCCGGCCTGCTTCAAAAGATCGATCAGCACCATTTCCCCTTCGATGATAAAAGAGGGGATTTCGGAGGGGAGTTTTCTCTGCTGAAAGATCCGCTCGAACTCGGCCTCGGCCTCGACGGCGGCCTCGGCGCTGTGGAACTGGGTCACAATCTCGCGGGCGAGCCGCTTTTTCACCTCCATAGGATGGGCCTCCCCAGAGGCCAACGCCTGTCGAATCGCGGCCAACTCGGCATCGGGGAGATCGGTCAGGTTTTCAAAATAGTCCATCATAACTACATCAGCTATGCTCATAAGGCGGCCGTACATCTCTTTCGGCGGGGTGGTCAGATCAATCGTGTTGCCGAAACTTTTGCTCATCTTGCGGCCGTCGGTGCCGACGAGCAGGGGGCAGAGGAGGACCTGCTGGGACGGCTGGCCCAGGGCCTCCTGCAGTTCCCGGCCGGCCAGGATGTTGAACTTTTGGTCGGTGCCGCCAAACTCGACGTCGGCCCGAATCGCCACCGAGTCGTATGCCTGTAAAAGCGGGTAGAGAATCTCCATCAGGCTGAGCGGCCGGCCCTGCTCGTAGCGCAGACGAAAGGTCTCGTGCTGCATCATCTGGGCCAGGGTAAAACGACTGGTCAGGTCAAAGACGTCGGCCAGGGTGAAATCGTTGAACCATTCGCTCTGCCAGCGCACCTCGGTGTGCTCCGGGTCCACGAGGAGAAAGAACTGTTTCATGTAGGTCTGGGCGTTCTCCTGAACCTCCTCCGGGGTAAGCCGCCGGCGACTCTCATCCCGGCCGGAGGGGTCCCCGATCTGGGCCGTCCAGTCCCCCACGATCAGGATGACCTGGTGCCCCAGGTCCTGAAACTGCCGAATCTTGCGCAGGACGACGGCATGGCCCAGGTGCAGGTCCGGTTTGGAGGGGTCGAACCCCAGTTTGAGGCGCAGTGGCTGGCCGGCCCGCAGTTTCTCCCCAAGTTCCTCTCGGACGATCGCCTCCGCCACCCCTCGACGGAGCAGCCGTTCCAGGTCTTGTGTCACCATCGGTCCTTCCTCCTGAGCAAAGAAAAGGGGAGCGTGGCCCCTGTGGTTCCACGCTCCCGGCATCTCGCTGCGATGGGCGGCCCTGGATGGTTCGCGGTCGTGGAACCTTAGCCGGTCCCCCCTCGGGGGGCCGGATAGGAGTACCCACTGCGCTCCTGGTACCAGCACCGCTCGAACCAGCACCGACGATCCATCGTTCTGTCTCCTGGTTGTCGGAATTATTCTAACATGGGGGAGGGGGTGTGTCAAGTTGGATTTCCCCCGCGCCCTGTGCTATAATGCGCTTGCCGGTCAGGATGATCCCTCGGGCGGAAAAGGCGATGCACCTGCTCTATGTCGGGCTGACCAACTTTCGCAACTACCGCTCCCTGGAGGCGCGCCTCCAACCGGGGACGACCATCCTTTGGGGCGAGAACGCCTCCGGCAAGAGCAGTTTTCTGGAGGCGGTCTACTTTCTGGCCACGACCCGCTCGCCGCGGGCCGGGGCCGAGCGCGAACTGATTCACTGGGACGCGCCGGTCGAACTGGGCATTCCTCCTTTTGCCCGCATCGTGGGACGGGTGCAGCGCGAGGACGGCCCGCAGGCGATCGAGGTGGTGATCCAGCGCACCCGGGACCACGAGGGGCGCATCGGGAACCGCTGCCAGAAGCGCTTTCGGGTGAACCGGCGGGAGGTGCGGGCCCGCGAGGCCGCCGGCCGGCTGCGGGTGGTCCTCTTTGAACCAGAGGACCTGCGCCTGATCTCCGGTTCCCCGGCCCGCCGACGCCGCTACCTGGACGAGTCGCTCATGCAGGCAGACCCGCTCTACTGGCAGGCCCTGCGGCGCTACCAGCGGGTTCTCCTGCAGCGCAACCGCCTGCTGCGGCAGTGGCAAGAGACCGGTCGGCCGGCCGAATCGCGGGAGCAACTGGCCTTCTGGAACCGCGAACTGGTGCAGCAGGGCAGCACCCTCATCGTCGCCCGCCGGCGACTGCTCGACAACATCAACAACCGGCTTACCCGACTGCACGGCCGCCTGGCCGGACGGTCGGAACCGCTCACCCTGACCTACCGGCCCAGCGTGCCCTGTGCGCCGGAGGAAGGGGTGGAGGGGGTCGCCTTTGCCTACCGCAAGGCCCTGACCGAGACCTTTCGGCAGGAGATCGGGCGGGGGACGAGCCTCCTCGGCCCACACCGGGATGACCTCGGCTTTATGCTGGGCCCGGTGGACCTGGCCATCTACGGTTCACGGGGTCAGCAGCGCACCGCCACAATCGCCCTGAAACTGGCCCAGGTGGAGTGGTTGCAGGAGCGGAGCGGGGAGGAGCCGGTCATCCTCCTCGACGACGTCCTCTCCGAACTGGACCCCCAGCGGCAGGCCTACCTGCAGGGGTGGCTCCTGGAAGGCCGCTACCAGGTGTTCATCACGGCGACCTCCTTGCAGGTCTTTCGTCCGATCATCCTGGAGCAGGCCGCTGTCTATCAGGTGGAGGGCGACCGCTGGTCCCCTGGCCGGCCCACCCCCCCCCCAAGGGAGCCCTGATGAACCGGGAGGAACGGGCCCGGCGGCGCATCGCCCTGGCCGGCCTGGTACTGAGCGCCATCCTGGTGGCCGGTGGGCTGACCTGGTGGGGCATCCACTGGGGGCAGGGCCGGCGCCAGGCCCGCCAGGCCGTCCTGTCCTATATCGAACGCACCGAAGAGTACTCCGCCCCGGCGGTCTGGCCGGTGCTGCGCTACACCAACCCCCGCACCCTCAGCCACATCTATGCCACCCTGAGCGCGATCACGCCCCCGCCAGAGATGGCCGAGGCCCACGCCGCCCTTCTCGAGGGCTATCGCTTTACAATGGACGGCCAGGAATGGCTGTTTCAGAGCGTGGGGGACGGAGAGATGCGCGCCGAGGCCGAATTTCTGCTCTCCTGGGGCCTGGCCCGGGTTCAGGAGCACTACCGGCAGGTCCAGGAGTACCGCCGGTAGGGGGCGGATCGGGATCGGCCCCGTTCCTGGGGCCTGGTCTGGATTCGGGGGTGGGGGACGATCGCGAACGGCCCCTCATTCACCAGCCAAAGGCCAGCCGGGTGACCAGGCTCTGGGGCAGGCCGGCCCGGCGCATCCGTTTCTGGACCGCCTCTACCTCATAGGGCACTCGACGGACCTCGGCCGTTCCCGCCGCCGTGTCCAGCAGGAGAAAGGCGGCGCGGGGGTCGCCGTCGCGGGGCTGGCCCACCCCGCCCGGATTCAGAATCCAGCGGCCCTTGCTCAGGTCCAGCCTCTGCCCGTCCTGGAGCCAGCGTCGCTCGCAGCGGCTCCGTTCGTCCTCATCTTCTACCGTCAGGTGAAAGGCCAGGGGGACGTGCGTGTGGCCGACCAGGCAGATCGGCGTCTCAAAGAAGGCCAAGTTTTCCAAGGCTACCTCGGGGCTGGCGACATACTCCCAGACCGGTGCACGGGGGCTTCCGTGGACCAGGGTAAATCGCTCCTCCTGCACCAGCGTATCGGGCAGGCCCTCCAGAAAGAGGCGGTTCTCCCGGCTCAACCGCTCGCTGGTCCATTCGCAGGCCCGGCGGGCATCGGGGTTGAAATCGGCCAGGTCCAGATGCCCCAGGCAGGCATGGTCGTGGTTCCCCACCACGGTGATAAACCCGCCCTCCCGCACCCGCTCCACACAGGCGTTGGGGTCAGGGCCATATCCGATAATGTCTCCCAGGCACCAGACCTGCTCGGCGTCGTCCCCGATCGCTTCCAGAACGGCCTCCAGGGCGGTCAGGTTGCCGTGGATATCCGAGAGTACCGCGATCCGCATTGACTACGTCCCGTTCAAATCTTCAGGGGGTATCATACCACAACTGTCCCGATTTTGCCAGTCGGTTTGACAACCCGGCAGCCCTTGGGTATGATGGCCTCGCCTTTTGACCGTTGTTGTGGAAAAGGAGGAACCAGATGAACCCCAGGTACGCCGTTATCGGGGCCGGCCGGCAAGGCACCGCCGCCGCCTATGACATGGCCCGTTGGGGAGAGGCCGGCCGGGTGCTCCTGGCCGACCTCCACCTGGAGACGGCCCGGCGGGCCGCCGACCGGGTCAACCGCCTGCTGGGCCGCACCGTCGCCGAGGCCCGCCAGGTGGATGTAAGCGACCCCCAGGCCGTCGCCCGCTTGCTCCAGGAGGCGGACGTGCTCCTCAGCGCGGTGCCCTACTACTACAACCTGGACCTGAGCCGGGCGGCGATTCGGGCCGGCGTCCACATGTGCGATCTGGGAGGCAACACCGAGATCGTCCGCCGGCAACACCAACTGCACGAGCAGGCCCTGGCGGCCGGCGTCAGCCTGATTCCCGACTGCGGCCAGGTCCCCGGAATGGGCACGGTCCTCATCGTCTACGCGATGGGACTGCTGGATGAGGCCGGGGAGGTGTATATGTGGGACGGCGGCCTGCCCCAGAACCCCCGCCCGCCCTTCAACTACCTGCTGACCTTCCACATCGCCGGCCTGACCAACGAGTACGCCGAGCCGGCCATCTTTATCCGCGACGGTCGCATCGTCCAGGTCGAGCCGATGAGCGAGGTGGAGACGGTCGAGTTCCCCGAACCGATCGGCACCCTGGAGGCGTTCGTCGCCGGCGGCGGCACCAGCACGATGCCCTGGACCTTCGCGGGCCGCCTGCGCACCCTCCAGAATCTGACCCTGCGCTACCCCGGCCACTATGCCCAGTTGAAGGCGTTCTACGACCTGGGACTGTGGAGCCTGGCACCGATCCGGGTGGGAGAGGTGGAGGTCGTCCCTCGCGAGGTCTTTCATGCCCTCTTTGAACCAAAGGTGACCTTTCCTGAGGACCGCGACCTGGTCATCGTGCGGGTGAAGGCGCTGGGGAAGAAGAAAGGGCAAGAGGCGGAGGCGCTGGTCGAGGTCATCGACCACTTTGACTCCGAGAGCGGGTTCTCGGCAATGGAGCGGACCACCGGCTGGAGCGCGGCCATTGTGGCCGAGATGATGGTCCGGGGAGAGACACCGCGGGGTGCTGGCGGACTGGAGACCTTTGTCCCGGCCGGCCGCTTTATCCAGGAATTGCGCCGCCGGGGCATCCCTGTGCGGGAGCAAGTCCGACCCGTCGCCTAGACAGTTCCAAGTCGCTCAGTTGGGGACACACCGGGCCCGGACCTCGCTACAATCGCCGGCCAAGGGGCCAACCTTTTGGGATGCGCCTGCCCGCCATGCCAGAAGCTCCTTCCCTTCCCCAGTAGATGCGCCTGCCCCTCTCCGGTAGAGGCGCCTTCCCTCCATGCCAGAAGCATTTTTCCTCCGTGCCAGAAGTATTTTCCCTCTGTGCCAGAAGTACTTTCCCTCCACGCCAGAAGAACCTTTCCGCTTCCAGTAGAACCACCTTCCCTCCATGCCAGATGCGCCTTTCCCTCTCCAGTAGATGCGCCTTCCGTCTATGCCAGATGCACCTTTCCGTCTCTAGCAGATGTGCCTTCCGTCTATGCCAGATGCACCTTTCCGTCTCTAGCAGATGCGCCTTTCCAGACCCTGCGGGAGGATAGCGCCCAATCTCCGGGGAGGTGTTGGTCGGATGGAAAAATCGAAGGTGGAACCAGCCCTCGCAGTTCCGGCACGGCCATATCAAAGTCATTGGCCTCTGCCGGGAAGGGCCCGGCCTCGGCGTCCGTGCCGCGTAGAGCCGGCCCGACAAGGCGCCAGC
>FWWM01010121.1_pt1 | contig 16943 bp, 15 predicted proteins | sample 2228351 | NCBI WGS metagenome assembly FWWM01 (sample SAMEA103939774, study PRJEB20133) | metagenome | reverse complement strand
CACGCATCGCTTCGCCTCCGGTTTCATTGCTAAGACGAAGGCGGCGCGAAAAAGTTGCAAGAAACCGAGTTTTTCAACAAGCTGCTAACTCTTTGCTTCCGCCTTCGAACCTCGAACCTCCCGCTTCAATCCCCGGTTGCCTCCGACGCACCCCGGCTGCATTTTAGGCTTGCACCGCTTTGCAGCAGGGGACTAGAGTGTGGACTCCCAGCTCTCAGAGCCTTGCTCCAACTTCTGCAACTGTCCCGGAGCGTTATCTGAGGCCTCGGGACCAAGCTAGGGGGGATGATGTGGGGAAGCAAGAAACCCGAGCAGAAAACCGGTGTCTCCGCGCAGGAAACGTCGCCCGCACTGCGGGACCGGCCTGCCGGGAGGCCTGAGGAGGCAGCAACTATGAATCCGAACGAAACTCTGCGCACGGGCGCCATCCCGCAGAGCGTGCCCGGCGCTGTCGCGCGGCTCGGCCCGAGCCTGCACCTCAAGGGAGAAATTACGGGCAACGAAGACCTGCACGTGGACGGCACCGTGGAAGGTCTAATCTCGCTTGAAGACCGCAAGCTGACCGTCGGCTCGAGCGCCAAGCTCACCGCGGACGTGCTGGCACGCGAGATTGTCGTCTATGGCAGCGTCAAGGGCAATCTGCGCGCCCGCGACCGCATCGAGATTAAAAAGGACGGCTCCGTGGTCGGCGACCTGACCACCGCCCGGATCATGATCGAAGACGGCGCCTACTTCAAAGGCGCCATCGAAATTGACCGCGGCGAAGGCGTGGTCGAAAAACCGACCATCGTCCGCGCGGCTCAGGCCGTCCAGAAAACCGCCAGCAGCTAGCTCGTTCCCGGACGGCCTCGGTACCCTGTTTCGGGGACGCTGCTCGCTTTCTGGCCGCGGGGGCATCGGCCCCCGCGGCTTTTTTTTTGAGGAGTGGTCTGGCGGGACCGTCGCATCGCCCAGCGGCGCACGGCGCCATTGCCTGCGAACGAATTTGTGGCCCTGGTGGTGGACGGGATTCGTCTGCGCTACCGGCGGCGGGCCGATCGGTCGGGCCTTGCGCTGGCAGGAAATCCCCGCGCCGGTCCGGCCGGCGCAGCAGAGCCACGCCACGGTGGAGCGGGTCGCCCGGCCGAGTCTGCCGCGGGCCAAGCGGGTGCCTGCGGCCAACCACCCCTGGCGAAAGGCCATCCGCCGGGAGGTGCAAGAGCGAGCGTTGAAGGGGGCCACGGTCGCGGCGCGGCCGTCGTTGGCCTGGCCCTCCGCTGCGCCCTAAGCGCTTCGCGCTTCGGGCTCCGCAGGGCTGCGCTCCGACCCAGGCCAACGACAAGAAACAACAAAACCAAAAGAACCAAAACCGAAAAAGGGGACATTTTAAAAGAGCTTTGACATACGTGCGTTCGCGCGTTGACAAAACTCTGGCGTTTCCTTATCTTTAGGGTTTGCCTCTTACGGGAAGGGTGTGATTTGGGAATGCGGACTTATATGCCTCGGGGTCGCGAGGCCACCGAACTGACGCAGGGCAACCGGTGGTGGGTGATTGACGCTGCTGGGCAGGTGCTCGGCCGCGTGGCCACGCGCGCCGCCCGGCTGCTGATCGGCAAGGACAAACCGCAATTCACCCCGCATTTCGATTGCGGCGACCATGTGGTCATTATTAACGCCGCGCAGATTCGTCTGACCGGGAACAAGCTCGAGCAGAAGGTCTATCGCTCCCATTCCGGTTACCCGGGCGGCTTCAAGGAGTTTTCCGCGAAACGCTGGCACCGCGAGCGGCCCGAAACGATGATTCGCGAAGCCGTGCTCGGCATGCTGCCGAAGAACAAGCTTCGCGCTCGCCGTGCGCGCAAGCTGCGGATTTATCGCGACGCGAAGGGACTCGCGCGCCACGCCGGACAGAAGCCCCGGCCAGCTTCCCTGTAACCGCGGCGAAACGACGTACCGGATTCAGGAGGAACGTTGAGCACAACCCCGATCGCCAGGGCGGAAAAATTCTACGGCACCGGCCGACGCCGGGAAGCTATCGCTCGCGTGTTCGTCCAGGCGGGCAGCGGCAAGTTCACGGTGAATGGCCGTCCGGTGGAAGACTACTTTCGAAACGTGGCCTGGCTGAAAGCCGCCGTCGAGCCGCTTGAGTTCACGCAGGCAAAGAACCAGGTGGACGTTTACGTCACCGCCAAAGGCGGCGGCGCCGGCGGGCAGGCAGGCGCGGTGCGCCTGGGACTTTCCCGGGCGCTGGCGCTGTTCAATCCCGACCTGCGCCGACCACTGCGCAAAAACGGATTCCTGACGCGCGACCCGCGCATGAAAGAGCGCAAAAAGTACGGGCAGAAGGGCGCGCGGAAGCGCTTCCAGTACAGCAAGCGCTAGAGAAGCAGCAAACAGGGACAAGTGAAGAGTGACGACAAGCACCGGATGTGATGCGCCGCCTGTGTCGGGGCGCAGGTCACTTGGTCCTTGCCACTGAATCACACGGCCGGCAAGGTGCCGGCAAAAGGGTGTTCGCTTCTCCCTGCGGGGCGGAGCGCCAAACACCTATCCAAAAAGGAGGTCCGTTGGCAGTTGAAATTTCGATGAAGGAGTTGCTGGAGGCCGGCGTCCATTTCGGCCACCAGACCCGCCGCTGGAACCCGAAGATGAAGGAATACATCTTCGGCGAACGTAATGGCATTCACATCATTGACCTGCAGAAGACCCTGAAACTCTTCCGCGAGGCCGCCAAATACATCAGCGAACTTACCGCACAGGGCAAAACCGTGCTATTCGTGGGCACCAAGCGCCAGGCCAGCGAAGCCGTCGCCGAAGAAGCACAGCGTTGCGGCGCGTTTTACGTGAACAACCGCTGGCTGGGCGGCACGCTGACCAACTGGGCCACGCTGCAGAAATCCATCAAGCGGCTGCGCGAGCTGAAGGCCATGAAGGAAGACGGCCGCATGGACCTTCTGTCCAAGAAAGAAGCGGCCCGGCTCGAACGCGAGCTGAAGCACCTGCAGCAGAACCTGGCCGGCATCGAAGGCATGACCGCGCTGCCGGATTGTCTGTTCGTGATTGACTGTCACACCGAAGAAATTGCCGTGCGCGAAGCGCGCCGCATGGGCATACCGGTGGTCAGCATCGTGGATACCAACTCGGACCCCGAACTTGTGGATTATGTCATCCCCGGCAACGACGATGCCCTGCGCGCCATCCGCCTGTTCACCTCCAAGATTGCCGATGCCGTCCTCGACGGCCGGCAGGCCTATGCACAAGGGCAGCTCGCTGAGGCCAAGGCCGCCGAAGCCACCGGCGAGGAAGGCTACCCGGTAGAGGCAGGCGCCGAATACGTGGATACCAGCGCCTACGAGGCCTACGAACAGCCCGAAGGCGAATACGTCGAAGCGGAAGAGGAACCTTTGGACGCCGAAGGAGTTGAGGTTCCCGAAGGCCAGTACGCGGGCGGAGAATCCGCGGAAGAGGTCGTGCCCTTCGAGGATGAGAAACCCAACTGACCGGGCTCCGCCGCCGGTCCTTGGGGATCGTTGGCCCGCGGAACCGCACGGTGCGCGGAGCCAATTCTGTAAGGCGGGGCTTTCCGGGTCCGGTAGCCTGCTGTTTTCCGGCGGCAGCAAACGAAGCCGCTGCTCCCCCGCCAGCATCGAAACCGTACGAACGGCAAAACTCGAGGAAAAGGACTTTTTCACTCCCATGACTACGCAGCCGAAGGAAGTGAACATCTCCGCGCAGCAGGTGAAGGAGCTCCGCGAACGCACTGGCGCTGGATTCATGGACTGCCGCGCCGCGCTTATTGAAGCCGCTGGCAACGTCGACAAGGCCATCGAAATCCTGCGCAGGAAGGGTCAGGCGGCTGCGCAGAAAAAGGCCCAGCGGCAGGCCAGCGACGGCCTGGTGGGTAGCTATATCCACATGGGCGGGAAAATCGGTGTGCTGGTCGAGGTGAACTGCGAAACCGACTTCGTGGCCCGCACCGAAGATTTTCAGAAATTGTGCCACGACCTGGCCATGCACATCGCTGCGCTCGACCCGAAATACGTGCGCCGGGAAGACGTGACCGAAGAAATGCTGGCTCGGGAGCGCGATATCTACGCCGCGCAGGCCCGCGAGCAAGGCAAGCCGGAGCCGGTGATCGAGCGCATCGTCAACGGGAAGATGGAGAAGTTTTACGAAGAAAACTGCCTCTACGAGCAGCACTTTATCAAGGACGAGTCGCTCACCATCCGCGAGCTAATAGACAATTTGGTGGCCAAGGTCGGCGAGAAAATCGTCGTTAGCCGCTTCGTGCGCTTTAAAGTCGGCGAAGCCGGCGGCGAAAGTGTGGCCAGCGAGGAATCTTCCTCCGGTTAGTCTTCGCAGCGCGCTGGCACCTTGGCGAGGCCGGTCCACCATCTTTGCACTCGGCTCCGGCGATGCGCTGTTGGCAGCGGGCCCTTCTCTGTTACAATGCCGCCCGCCCGGGCCTTGCTGCTAAGCAAGTACTGGCAACCTAGATAGTTGTGGCCATGAGTAACTCGGAGACGACTGCCAAGATCGCTGCCGAACAAACTACCCCGGTTTACCGCCGGGTGGTGCTGAAGCTTTCGGGGGAATCGCTGCAGGGTCCGCAGGGCTACGGCATCCACGGCGAGACAGTCGCCAGCATCGCCCGTGAAATCAAAGAAGTCAGGGACCTGGGCGTCGAAGTCGCGATCATGGTCGGCGGCGGCAACATCTTCCGCGGCACCCGCCAGCTCGGCCTGGCCATTGACCGTGCCACCGCCGACTACATGGGCATGCTGGCCACGGTGCTGAACGGCCTGGCGCTGCAGGACGCCCTCGAAAAAGCGGGTTGCTTCACCCGGCTGATGAGCGCCATCGAAATGCACCAAGTAGCCGAGCCATTCATCCGCCGCCGCGCGACCCGCCACCTAGAAAAAGGCCGCGTGGTGATTTTCGCCGCCGGCACGGGCAACCCCTATTTTTCCACAGACACGGCCGCGGCGCTGCGCGCGATGGAAATTAAAGCCGAAGTGATATTGAAAGCGACGCGCGTCGAAGGCATCTACGATGCCGACCCCGAGAAAGTCGCCAGCGCCAGAAAGTTTGACCGCATCAGCTACCTCGATGTGATTCAGCGCGGACTGTCGGTGATGGATTCGACGGCCATCACCATGTGTATGGACAACAAACTGCCCATCGTCGTGTTCAACCTGAACGTGCCCGGCAACATCAAGCGCGTGGTGCTGGGTGAGAAGGTCGGTTCGGTCGTCTCGGCGTCCTGACCGGCAATTCCGACCAATTCCGAATGGAGCTGGAGAAGCGATGACCACGGTGGCAACTCCCAAAGACGCGTTGGTACAAGCGCGCCAGCGCATGGAAAAAACAGTGGAAGACTTCCGCCGCGAGCTGGCCGGCATCCGCACCGGCCGCGCCAACGTCAGCCTGCTCGACCACATCCGCGTGGACTACCACGGCACGCCCATGCCCATCAATCAACTGGGCAATCTTTCTGTTCCCGACCCGACGCTGATTGTGATTTCGCCCTGGGACCCGGGCGCCGTCGCGCTGATTGACAAGGCCATCCGTTCGTCCGACCTGGGCTTGAATCCCACCAGCGACGGCAAGACGGTTCGTGTGCCCATCCCGGCGCTCACCGAGGAGCGCCGCAAAGAGCTCGTCAAGCACCTGCACAAGGTCCTGGAAAATCACCGCACTGCCGCACGCAACATCCGGCGTGACCTGAAGGAAGCCATCGAAAAACTCGAGAAAGAAAAGAAAGTCAGCGAGGACGAAAAAAAGCGCGCCCTCGACGAACTGGAAAAAATCACCCAGTCAGAAATCAAAAAGCTCGAAGAACTCTCCGCCCTTAAAGAAAAGGAAATCCTCGAATTGAACTGACCCGCATCTCTACCGAGGGCAGCTTTCGAGCAAATCGTCACAGACCGCGGCCCGCTGTCGCATCCGCCGGGCCTTTCCGGTCAGGCAAATGGCCTGGCCCGGCGGCGGTGTTCGCAGACGATTGCGCTCAGTGGAGGGAGGTCACCCGGTCGGGCAGTTCTGTTTGGAAAACGCAGGTGCGGGATTCTCCGGTGCAGCGCAACGTGCCGCGCAGAATCAACCGGGTGGGCGTATCGTCGGGGAAAAGCTGCGGATAGGTTGCCGAGCGCAGTTTTTCGGCAAACTGCTGCAACCGTTCGTCTCCGCTGACGAACAGCGTCTCTTCCGCCACCGCGCGCCGCTCCGGGCCGGGTCCGAGAAGGACGAAAAAGTCGGCAGCAGCGTCGTCCGAGTCCGCCCAGATTTTCCCGAGTTCAATTCGCCGGTACTCCGCCAGCCAGCGAGCACCGTCGGTAGCTGCCGCGGCGGCTCCGTCTTTGCCGGCCAGAGCTTCCAGGCGGCCACGGGTTTCCCGCGGCGGCCGGACTGCGGCCAGTGCCCAGCCGTACGTGCGGATAGCTTCTTCGGATTTTCCGCGTTTTTCCAGTATCTGCGCCAGGTGGTCGCCCACTTCACCGTGCGGATTCAGCAGCCAGGACGCGCGCACGTAGGCTTCAGCGCGGTCCGCACTGCCCTGCGCCCAATATACCCAGCCGAGGGTGTCCCAGTAGGCGGCCAGCGAAGGCACCAGCGCCAGCTCACGCGCGCTCAGCCGTTGCAGGGAAACGTTGCGGAGCCCGGCCGCTGTAGTGGCCACGGCAGACTCGGCGTACCGCTGCGCGCGGTCCAGCTCCAGTCCATGCAGCGCAAGTTCATAGGCCACGTTGTTCCAGACTGTGGGAGACGCCCCGATCTCGATTCCTTTCTCGAATGCCGCCAGCGCTTTTTCCCGGTCGCCGAGGTTCAGGTAGGCCTGGCCGAGGCTCACGTGCAGCCCTGCGCTCTGCGGCGTAATCGTCACCGCGCGTTCCAGCGATTCCACCGCTTCCTGGTAGCGACGCTGCGTGCGATAGAGGTCGCCAAGGTTGGCGTGTGCAAACCTGTCCAGCGGATTCACCTCAATCTGCTTTTTGAAAGCGGCTTCTGCTTCTTCGGGTTTCCCCTGTCGCAACAGTGCCCGGCCCAGGTTGTTGTAAGCAAACTCGTCGAACGGGTTCACCTCTACCTGTTTGCGGAAGGCGGCTTCGGCCTTTTCCAGTTCCGACAGGCCCAGGTAGGCCAGACCCAGGTCGTTCCAGGCGTCTCTGTGCTCCGGTTCCAGGCTGACCGCGCGTTCCAACAGCGCCACGGCCGTGCGGTAATCGGTGTTGCGGTAAGCGGCGAGGCCGGCGTCATAGAGTTCACCGGCCTTGGCTGTCTCCGGGATAGTGGATTTGCCGGCAGCGGTGTTTTCGACCACTAGGGATTGCCCCTCGTCGGCGCGAAGTGCCCGGACAAACGCAAGGTAATCCCGCACGCGAGCGGCGGGCAGCTCGTGTTGCTTTAGTTTTAGACGCCGCTCAGCTACCAGCTTTCCGTCCTTAAACTCGTAGCGAGAGCTGTAGTCCGCATAGTCCCGTGCCACGCGCACCGGTACCGGCGCACGCGCTGCGTAGTTTTCCGGCAGTTGCAGTTCCAACTGCAGGGCGATTTCCATGGGCGAGCCGAGCTGAATGGGCTCGTCCTGCTGCTCGGCTTCCTCGTCTGCGTCGGGCAGGCCGAAACTCGGAAGCGGCAGCGAGACCTGCGCGGACTTGCGCGACCAGTCCAGAAAAGTCGGCCAGGCCATCGAGTACTCCAGTTGAAACGGTTTCCCGGTGTCTTCCGGGTCGCTGACTTTCACCTCGTTCACCTGGCCATAAAGCTGGTCCATCGTGGCAATCCACTGCGCCAAATCCTTCCAGTTCGCCGGTGGCATGCGGCGGAAAGCTTGCCGAAGTCCGACTTCGTTGTCGCCGCGCAATTGGTAGCGCACGGTGGCTTCCAGCTTGCCGAGGTCGCTGATTTTTCCGCTGACCCAGACGTCCTGCCGGATAGGAAACGGCGGGTCGGCGGGCGTTTCCACCACCTGCGCTGGGGCCCCCCGCGGAATTAGCAGCGCCTTCTTGCCGCGCAGGGTGGCCGGGAGCAGCGCAAACGGCGCGACTTCTGCCGTGGTGTCTAGAAAGTAGAAGCCGTCTTTGTGCGGCACTGCGCTGATCACGTGGTCAAACTGCGCCGGCGACGGCACGTCGGGGTCGAGCTTGCGTGAGGAATGAATCAGCACCGGATACGCCTCAAGGCCTGCCGCTTCGGCCAGCGCGGCGAACAGGGTGTGCTTGTCCTTGCAGTCGCCGTACAGATTGGCCAGAACTTCGGCGGCTGCGTGCGGCTGATAGCGGCCTACGCCAAACGAGAGACTCACGTAACGGAACTGCTTGGCCACGAACTCATATAGGGCCTGAATTTTTTCGCGCGGCGCAATTTTCCCGCGCGTCAGCTCCTCAGCCTTGGCGCGCAGCTCGGGCGTCAGTTCGAGCCGCTCGCGTTCGAGCCCCGCATACCATCGTCCAACGTCATCCCAGCCCGCAAACGTGGTGACCTGAATGGCCGGTGGCTGTGGCTTGCTGGCTGCCTTTTGCCTGGCCTTTTTCTCATCTTCGGTTTCCGGCAGGGGGCGGGAACGGCTCCAGTAGTAAATGCGTCGGCCATCCGCTTCGCGGACTTCCGGTTCTGCGTCCCCCGCGGTTTTGAGGTGAACGATGCGCCCGGCGGGGACGTCCAGCTCCAGCGTTTCTGCCAGCACGATGCCCTGGGCCACGAAGTCGTACTCGAACCAGAAATGGCCCCGGGCCAGCGGCGTGTGAATTTCGGTGGTGAACCGATAGGCCAGCGTTTCGCCGGGCCGCAGCGCCGGCACGGTCACATGCTTCTGGCGCAGGTCGGTATAGACGGGAGCTTCGCGCGCCACTGGAGCGGTCAGGTCCTGCACTGCATCGGCGCCGGCGGTCACGATGCTGCCGTCGGCTTTGTGCACGCGGACATAGTCAATCGCGACTCGCTCATTGGCCGCATTGTAGTTGAAGATGAGCTGGCCGAGCTGTTGCACGCCAGCTTCACTGATAACCCGCAGGCGCATTTGCTGCGTGCGGCTGCCGGTGCCGTCCTCTTCAAATCGCACACGGGTGTGAAGCTTCTCGAGAACAAAGGCTTCCTGGGAATAATCCGGTTCCGGCTGCGAAGGTTGCGTCACCGGTTCCTGCGCGAAGACCAGCACTCCGCACACTAGGCACAAGGCAATGGTTCGCACCGGTTTGCCGAATATTTTCATCGGGAGCTTCGCCTCTGTACTCATTCAGTGTAAAGAATGTTGCCCAGGCAGTATAGCAAAAGGCCATGAGAGCCGGGATCATGGCGGGATGGTGGTGCCGATGTTTTCGAGGAAAGGTACAAGACAGGCGCCCCAGAATATGATAATAGTAAACAAGCGCTCAGGGCCGAGCCATGAAGGTCCCAACTGTGGCGCGCTCCCTGAATTGACGGTCGGTAGAACGAAGTGACCTCGGAAAAGCGGACGATGCTGTACCCCTGTGTCCCCGCGAAGCGCTGTACCACCTTGTTCCGGGAGACATGTGCCGGTGCGCATCATTTCGACTTGAATTTCCCGCCAACGAGGCGGGGCAAGCCGGAGAACAGACATTATGCCCAGCCCCCCGCAAGCGCAGGATCCGATTCGCGTTTTTCTGCTTGGAGACCACGCTGTAATCCGCAGCGCGCTGCGTCTGCTGGTGGAATCGCAGCGCGGCCTGCGGGTGATTGGAGAGGGCCCGTGCCGTGAGGCGCTGACAGCCGCACGCCTGCAGCCCGACGTGCTCGTGGCCGATAGTGAATCGCAGGTGGAAGATCATGCCGATCTGCTGCAGCGGCTGCTGGCCGCGGCCCCGGGGCTTCGCATCTTGGTCCTAACGAGTGTACGGGACCCGGACTTTCACACGCGCCTTCTGCGCGCCGGCGCCGCGGGTGTTTTGCTGAAAGAAGAGCCCGCGGAAAAACTGCTGAAGGCGATTCAAAAGGTTCACCAGGGCGAAATCTGGTTGGACCGAGCCACAGTGTCCCGCGTGCTTGACCAGGCCCTGCGCCCACAGGAACATCCTCAAGGCCGGGACTACAACGCTGCGAAGCTGCTGACCGAACGGGAACGCGAAATCGTGACCCTGGTCGGCGAGGCGCTCAGCAACAAACAAATTGCCGGCCGGCTATTCATCAGCCACGCCACCGTGCGGCACCACTTGACCTCCATCTTCGGCAAACTGGGCGTCGCCAACCGGCTCGAACTGCTCCGCTACGCCTTCCGGCACGGCCTGACCCGCGACCCGTTTTCCGCCGCCGAGTCCCCGGCGCGCGAGCAAACCCGGTTGCGCGCGATGCTCGGCCCCGGCCAAAGAAGAGAATAGCTGGGGCAGAGAAACTCGGACGATTCTTCCGAGTTTGCGCCGCCTTCGTGCCTTTCCCCGCCTGCTGAAGTTGTTCCTTTTCAATCAGAACTATTACATCTGTTCTATTACACTCAGATATTATTCCTAATTGACTTATGATGAAAAATGGTCTCACTGTCCGACGCCGATTTCTCCTGCTGGCCGATGAAAACTACCACCGCTTGAGTTTAATCTCTCCGCTGTTCGAAGGGCGGCAGCTCGCAAGCCGTTTCGTTCGGATGATTCTGCAACGCCAGAAACCTAAATTTGAAAGCTGACACCAGCCGCGGAGCACTGCGGTCAAAGGAGCGGCGTCATGTGGATCCTGAAATATCGGGAATCAAAACTGGCCCGAATCGCAAGGAAGAACCGGCAGGAGATTGTTAAGGCCGGTCTTTCCCGGCGCGAAATGTTCAAGATGGGATTGTTGACCAGCGCCGGCCTGCTGGTTCCGATTCGGGGGTTGAGCGCGCGCGCCCGCGGCGGTTGCGATGCCGCATGCGAGCCTGGTTGCAGCCCCCCAACGACGCCGTTCGTGGAACCGCTGCCGATTATGCCTATCCTGGCAGAGGTGCCGGAATCATCTCTGGTCCCTGCGCCCACGACTTTTCCCAACACTGCGATTAATCCCAGCACGGGCTTGCCGTTTGAGGGGCGCGTTGAACCGCACCAGTTCCGCGACCGGTTTCCGCCCGTGAAGTTCTTCGAGACGCATATGGTTAAGGCCGACCTGCGCATCGCCAAAGCGGGCGAACTGCCGCTGCAGCCGCTGTGGGCCTTTACCGACCCGGTGGCCGGTCCCAGCGTCCCCGGACCGACGATTGTGAGCCGTTATGGCGAGCCGATTCTGATCCGCAGGTTCAACGACCTGCCGCCGCAATCGCAAAACGGCGGTTTTGGCAAGCCTTCGGTCACGACCCACCTGCACAACTTCCATTCCGGCTCGGAAAGTGACGGCGGGCCCTGCCGCTTCTTTGAGCGCGGACAGTACTTCGACTACCATCACACCATGGCCAACGCCGGCTTCAACACCCCAGAATTCAGCGCCACAGACGGCGACATCCGTGAATCGCTCAGCACCCTGTGGTATCACGACCACAGGCTCGACTTCACCGCTCCGAACGTCTACAAGGGCTTGGCCGGCTTCCACCTGGCTTTCAACGAATTCGACACCGGCGATGAAAACACCGGCTTCCGCCTGCCTTCGTTTCCCCAGTTCGACATCCCATTGTTTTTGGCCGATAAACTGATCGACCCGCAAACCGGCTTGATATGCTTTGACCTGTTCAACTTCGACGGCTTGGTCGGCGACAAATTCACCGTCAACGGGATGATCCAGCCGTTCTTCGAAGTGAAGAAGCGCCGATACCGCTTCCGCATCCTCGACGGCGGCCCCTCCCGGTTCTATCAACTTTTCCTCACTGACCTCGATCACCCGAACCAGCAGATTCCGTTCTGGATTATCTCCAACGACGGCAACCTGCTGCCGACGCCGATCCAGGCCACCAGCGTGCGTATCGGCGTGGCCGAACGATACGACATCATCGTGGACTTCTCGCAGATCCCCAACAACCCTAGCCGCCTGTACCTGGAAAACCGTCTACGCCAGGACGACGGCCGCGGCCCGGACGACGAAATCCTCGGCCCAGGCCAGGGCAATCTGCTGATGGAGTTCCGCATCGGCGAGCCGGTAGCCGACAACAGCGTGGATCCGGCCACCGGCCCCGTGTTCTATGAAGTGCCCGTCATCAACCCTGCCGATTCGCGCATCACCCGCAACTTTGAGTTCGAGCGCAAGAACGGCCAGTGGGCTATCAACGACCAGTTCGCCACCTGCGATGAAATCCGCTTCAAGGTGCAGCGCAATAGTGTCGAGCGCTGGAAGCTGCGCAACAGCTCCGGCGGCTGGGCCCACCCGATCCACATCCACCTGGAAGAATTTCAGCTTCAGAAAATCAATGGCGTCCCCGTCCAGCCCGGGGACCTGGAGTTTGCCCGCAAAGACGTGGTGCGGCTCGAAGCCAATACCGAAGTCGAGCTGCTGATGCGCTTCCGCGATTTTCTGGGCGACTATCCGCTGCACTGTCACAACACCATCCACGAAGACCACGCCATGCTCCTGCTGTGGGCCGTGGATGAGGTCGGCGACAACAAACAGAATCCATAGCCACGAGCCGGGGGACGTACCGGGAAAGGAGACCGACAGCGATGAGCAAGTTTACACGCAGATCCTGGATGAAGGCCCTGGGCCTGGCCCCGCTGGCCGGCGCCACTACTGCCTGGGCGGCCGCCCGGCAGCAAACTTCCTCCCCGCCGCGCTGGAAGAAAATTTCCGCTCGCGACCGCATTCGCGGCCGCATCCCCAACGTCGAGGTAATCGCGCACACCGGCCAGAAGTTCCTCTTCTTCGACGACCTGATCCACGGCAAGCGCGTGATCATCAATTTTATGTACGCCAATTGCGAAGGCATCTGCGTCCCCGTCACGCTGAACCTGGTGAAGGTGCAGGAGATTCTGCGCGACCGCATCGGCCGGGACCTGTTCATCTACTCGCTGACTCTGAAGCCGGAAGAAGACGACGTCGCCGCGCTCCGGCATTATGCCGAAATGCACGGCGTCGGCCCCGGCTGGCTGTTCCTGACCGGCCGGCCCGAAGACATGGAAGCGCTGCGCGTCGCCCTCGGCTTCACCGATCCCGACCCGGTCGTTGACGCCAACAAGGCCAGCCACGTGGGCAATCTCCTGTTCGGCAATGAGCCGGCACTGAACTGGTGCGGCGGGCCCGGCCAGCGCGACCCGGAATACCTGGCCCGCGTGATTCAATGGAACCTGTACGACGTGCCGCGCTATGAGCTGGAAAACCGCCTGCTGGCCGAAAAGGTGAAGAGGCTTTCCAAAGGAGAACAGCAATGAACCGCAGTGCTCGACTCCCGAAGCTTTTCCTGGCTGGCGCCGCGCTGGCCGCGGCCACGATCGCTTACGCCGGTATGGAGCCGCAGACCGGACTGGTAGCAAAACTTGGCGCCGTAGCCGTGGGTGAGGGGCCGGAGGGTATCGCCTTCGACGGCACCCACATCTGGGTAACGAATCAGTTCAGCAACACTGTAACCAAAATCCGCACTTCCGACGCCGCTGTCGTTGGAACGTATCATGTGGGCCGCCGGCCCGTGGCGGTTATCCACGCCGCCAAGAGCATCTGGGTCGCCAACCTGGCAAGCAACACCGTCACCCGGCTCAATCCCGGCGACGGTTCCGTGCTGGCCAACTACGACGTCGGCGGCGGCCCGGGCGGGTTCGCCTTCGACGGTCTCCACGTTTGGGTGGCCAATCGAAACTCCCACACGGTGGCCAAGCTGCGCGGAACCGATGGTTACCTGGTCGGCGAATTCAAGGTTGGCCTGCGACCAATTGCCTTGGCCTTCGACGGCTCAGCCATGTGGGTTACGAATAACGACAGCGACACGGTGATGCGGCTCCGCCTCAGCGACGGCCTTGTGCTCGGTACCTATCCGGTGGGTGACGGCCCCTTTGGATTGGCCGTGGATAAGGGACACGTCTGGGTGGCTAACTTCTTCAGTCAAAGCGTTACCAAGCTTCGCGCCAGCGACGGCTTGCATCTGGGAACCTACAAAGTCGGCGATGGTCCCACGGGGCTGCTCTTTGACGGCACCTACCTTTGGGTCACCAACAACGGCAGCGACTCCTTGATGCGGCTCAACCCGTTCGATGGCACCATCCTTGCCACCTACGGTGTGGGCAATGGCCCATTCGGCATCGCTTTCGATGGAGCCAATCTATGGGTGGCAAATTCGGGCAGCAATTCCGTCTCGACAACGGCACTGCAGGCCATGGCCCAGACCGCCGAATAAGGCTGTCTCAGCCTTAGCCCGCTGACATTGCTATGTCGTAATCTGTTCTGTTTCAATACGATATCGGCAGCGATTCTTTCCCTGCGTTTACCTCGATTGAAAGCAGGGGCCTTAAGTCCATCTCCGGGAGCATGGCTACCGGTAACAAAGTGTCCCCTACCAAACTCTGGTTTGTGTGCTCTCCTTTGGCCGGGCAAATATCCATCGAAAGGATTTCCACCGGTTCATTTCCAATTCGATTTGACAAGTGATGGCCTGTTCCGTATACTTCCGGATTTGTCAGGGGTTTTTGTGCCCTGCTGTGAAAGGGAAAGTCTCCCGCCCCGGAATACGGCACGAAGGAAACGGGGTGGCGAGAGCGGCCGGAATGGGGCGCCAGCCCCGCAAAGCCGAGTAAACCCTCTCCGCCCTGATCGGCCTCGAATTCTTCGGGGTATTTGGTCGCGGGTTGGGGTTTCTTGTCGGTTCCTCCGGGGTCGCTACTGACCCTTTCGGTTTGCAATCCTTCACCAGCCTGTGCCGTGCTGTTGTGCGGCAAGGCGCAACGGCGCGAACACTTGCGCTAGATTGAGGGAGACACGTGCCGACGTTTGCCCAATTGGTGTCGCAGGGCCGCGAACTGATTCGCACGAAGACGAAGTCTCCGGCGCTTCAGTCTTCTCCGCAGCGGCGCGGTGTGTGCATCCGCGTCTATACGCAGACGCCAAAGAAACCGAACTCGGCGCTGCGGAAAGTGGCGCGCGTGCGCCTGACGAACGGCATTGAAGTGACCAGCTACATCCCCGGCATCGGCCACAACCTGCAGGAGCACTCCATCGTGCTCGTTCGTGGCGGCCGCGTGAAGGACTTGCCCGGCGTGCGTTATCACATCGTGCGCGGCACGCTGGACGCCGCCGGCGTGGAAAACCGCAAGCAGGGCCGCTCGAAATACGGCGCCAAGCGCCCGAAAGCGGTCAAGTAGGAGTTTCGAAGATGCCTCGCAAAGGTGCAGTGCCGCGTCGCCCGGTTGCGCCCGACCCGGTCTATGGCAGCGACTTGGTGACCAAGTTCGTCAACTCGATGATGTGGGACGGGAAAAAATCCACTGCGCAGCGGATCTTTTACGCGGCGATGGATCAGATTCAGCGGAAAACCAACGACGATCCGCTGAAGACCTTCAAGAAGGCCGTCGAAAACTGCAAACCGCTGGTGGAAGTGAAGACCCGGCGCGTCGGTGGCGCCAACTATCAGGTCCCGGTGGAAGTGAACCCGTTCCGGCGGCAGTCCCTGGCCATCCGCTGGCTGCTGACCTACGCGCGTTTGCGTCCCGGCAAGTCCATGGCTGAACGGCTGGTCGATGAGATTCTGGACGCGGCGAACAACCGCGGCGGCGCCATTAAGAAGAAAGAGGACGTGCATCGCATGGCCGAGGCCAACAAGGCCTTCGCCCACTATCGCTGGTAATGGCAACCGGGCGGGGCAGAGTTCGCCCACGAGGTGCAGGTTTACAAGTTACGAGCAATGCCACGGCAAATTTCATTATCGGAACTGCGCAACATCGGCATCATGGCGCACATTGACGCCGGCAAGACCACTACCACCGAGCGCATCCTGTTCTACACCGGCGTGACCTACAAGCTCGGTGAAGTGGACGAAGGCACCGCCACGATGGACTGGATGGAGCAGGAGCGCGAGCGCGGCATCACCATCACCTCCGCGGCTACGACGACGTTCTGGGAGCGGTTCGGCAAGAAGCATCGCATCAATATTATTGACACGCCGGGCCACGTGGACTTCACCGTGGAGGTCGAACGCTCGCTGCGCGTGCTCGATGGCGCCGTGGGCGTCTTCGACGCCGTCGCCGGCGTTCAGCCGCAGACGGAGACCGTCTGGCGGCAGGCCGATAAGTACCGCGTGCCGCGCATCGCCTTCGTGAACAAAATGGACCGCGTCGGCGCCGATTTTGACCATTGTATCCGCTCGATGCGCCAGCGTTTGTCGGCCCACCCTGTTCCCCTCCAGTTTCCCCTCGGCAAAGAAGATTCCTTCATCGGGATCATTGATTTCATTGACCAGCACGTGGTCGTCTGGCGCGACGATACCTTGGGCGCGGAGTTTGACGTCTATGAAGTTGAAAAGCTGTGGGACGGCGCCTTCCTGAAATCGCGGCCCGACATCGCCGCAGCAGTCAAGGCCAGCGCGATTACAGAGCCCTTCTACCGCGAGCACCGTGAGAAGGTCGTCGAATACATTGCCGAACACGACGACGTCGTGCTCGGCAAATGGCTTGAACAGCACAACCTGAGCCCCGAGGAACTGCGTGCTTCGATTCGCCGTTCGACCATCGGCCTCAAGCTGGTGCCGGTGCTGGCCGGTTCCGCGTTCAAGAACAAAGGCATCCAGCCGCTGCTTGACGCCATTGCCGACTATCTGCCCTCCCCGCTCGACGTGCCGCCCATCGAAGGCACCACCCTCGACGGCAGCGAACCGATTCTGCGCCGTGCCGGCGACGACCAGCCCTTTGCCGCGCTGGCCTTCAAGATTATGTCCGACCCGTATGTCGGTCACCTGGCGTTCGTCCGCGTCTATTCCGGCGTCCTCCAGTCGGGCAGCTATGTGTTCAATTCCACCAAGCGCACCCGCGAGCGCATCGGCCGGCTGCTCCGCATGCATGCCAACAAGCGCGAAGAAGTGGACGCCATCTATTCCGGCGACATCGCCGCCTGCGTCGGCTTGAAGAACGTCACCACCGGCGACACCC
>FWWM01009343.1_pt1 | contig 16960 bp, 19 predicted proteins | sample 2228351 | NCBI WGS metagenome assembly FWWM01 (sample SAMEA103939774, study PRJEB20133) | metagenome | reverse complement strand
CGTTCACCCTCCGAATCATAAGTAAGCCATGAATAGGAGCCCATACCGGAAAAGAACAGCTGGCGATACAAATAGTGATTCAAACTCAGGCCGACCACCAAACCTCCGTGCCCACCGTCCCATTCCCACTTGTCAAAGGTATACTGCGGATCTTGTAATATGGTCCTTTGCCTTTGGCCGCTGTCGCCGATATGTTTGTAACCGACGCCGATGGACAAGGGTGCGAAGATTTTATAAGTTAGAATAAGATCGATGTCATCACGCTGACGTTCGATCTCATAGGTTCTGCCTTCGCTGATGTCCTGGTCTCGATAGCTCCCAGAATAAATGTTCAACGACAAGGTCATCTTTTTATAACGAACCGAGACGACCGGCCCAAGAAGAAATACATCTTCCATCGCTGTATATTCCTCGCCGGTATCGGTATTTTCATAGGTCCAATTCTCATACCAGGTGCGCGCGCCGATGGAGAAAGACCAATTCTTATTCTGCTCCTGTGCCCATCCCACTTGCGCAACACAGCATGTCGCTACCAATAAAAAGATCATATTCTTCATCTCTATTTCTCCTTTTCAATAGAGATAAACTGCCACACCAGCGACACCTGATAGCGACTGTTGAACTCTGCGAACCGGACCGTTTATTTAGATAGTTCGGCGAAATACTTGCGCGTCTCGCCCAATCGCGCAGGTCTGCTGGCAGCACCTGTTCACTTGCGCAATCTCTCGCGAACAAGTGAGTGCTGCTGATAATTTTGTTTCGAGGAACAATTATTTATCTCAGCCTTGCTGCACATCTGCGTGAGTATTTCCGCTCTTTTTTTTTGTTATTTCATGCCTTTACCGTGTTTTCAGTGCCACTTTCAGCAGTTCTTCGATTGTGGGAGACTCTCCAGCGGCATCCGCAGCTTTCTCAATGGCGCGCATGGCTTCGGCGCGGGAATAGCCGAGCGATAGCATGGCCTCCATCGCTTCATCGAACAATGACGGCGCGATCTTTAATTTTTTCTTTTCAACACCCCGCATGGTCGGCAATTTAGCAGCAGCCTTGTCCTTCAAATCGAGTATCAGCCGTTGCGCGGTTTTCTTGCCCAAGCCGGGTATCCGCGTCAGGGCCGCTTCATCGGCTTGGATGATGAAGGTGTAAAAGTCGTTCACACTGCAACCCGACAAGATGCCCAATGCGGAACGCATGCCGATGCCGGACACCGTGAGCAGCAATTGGAATAATTCCTTTTCTTCCCGTTCGGCAAATCCGATCAGGGTAATGGCGTCCTCACGCACGTGGAGATGACTAAAAAGATGAACGGTCTGCCCCACCTCCGGCAAACGCGTAAAGGTGGACATGGGGATGAGCAATTCGAACCCGATACCATCTTTTTCGACCACCACGTGGGTGGGCTGTTTTTCTCGTAAGATGCCGTAAATGAATGCAATCATTTTTTTGCAGCGATCGTTGATGATTGTTGCCGATGACTGGCACAAATGGCAATGGCCAAGGCGTCTGAGGCATCTAGCGGTAGTTCCTTTTGCTGCATGCCGAGTAACCTTAGCACCATATAGCGAACCTGTTCTTTGCCAGCAGAGCCATTGCCAGTCAGCGCTAATTTTATTTCTCGTGGGGAATAGGAAACGATGTTCTTGCCTAAATTGAGCGCTGCCAACATGGCTCCGGCGCGTGCTTGCCCCAATTGCAGCGCCGAGCGTACATTGCGACTGTAAAAGACATCTTCAAAAACTACTTGATCGGGATTGTATTCCCCAATGAGTCGGAAAATCTCATCATAAATGAACTTGATGCGTTGGTGGAAAAATTGTTGTGCCTGCGTCCGCACGCAACCGCACCCAATACAACGGAGGGTATGGTTGTTTTCAAGTAATACCAAACCGTACCCTGTGACCTGACTACCGGGATCTATGCCCATGATAATTTGCGGCATCAGCCATTCAAAGCCTCCATGGTGCTCTGGTCGATATCAAAATTGGAGTAGATGTTCTGCACATCATCGTGTTCTTCCAGCGCGTCCATGAGTTTCAGGAGGGATTCGGCATTTTTGCCTTCGACCTTGACCGTCGTAGTAGGCTCCATGGTCAGTTCGGCGTTTTCATATTTGATGTTATTGGCTTCTAAAGCCTTTTTTACGGCTTCTAATTTATTTGGTTCGGTGATGATGCGAAAGGTGTCATCTTCTTGTTGGATATCTTCGGCGCCAGCGTCGAGGGTTGCCATCATCAATGCGTCTTCGTTGGTGTCTTTGGCGGAAACGGTGATGACACCTTTTTTATGGAACATCCAGGCCACAGATCCCATCTCGCCCAGGCTGCCGTTGTGACGTGAAATGATATGTCGTAACTCGGCCACGGTTCTATTTTTATTATCGGTCAGCACCTCGATCAGCAAAGCAGCGCCTCCTGGGGCATAACCTTCGTAAGTGACCTCTTCATAGTTAACGCCGGGTAATTCTCCGGTGCCGCGCTTTATGGCGCGTTCAATATTAGCCGCTGGCATATTGGCCGCCTTGGCCGCCAAAATCGCGGTGCGTAAACGAGGATTGGCTGCTTCGTCGCCGCCACCTTGCCGTGCGGCAACGGTTATTTCCTTGATCAGCCGCGTAAACATTCGGCCTCTGGCTGCATCGGTTTTCTCTTTTTTGCGCTTGATGGTCGCCCATTTGGAATGTCCGGACATAACACCTCCCAAAAAGAAACCCGTCATCTCAACATTGATGATGAACGGGGTAAACAGATCATCTACTTTTTTTATGGACTTTAAATATAATAAAAAAATAGCTTAAAAACAAACGAAAAATGGCTCAATCCCGCACCGCCGTGCTATCGGCTGGCAGCAGATGCCTAACCCGTTCTCTGTTGGGATTGACATTGACGATCGTACGCACAATCCACGCCCCCACAAAACCTCTAAGGATGGCCAAGCGCTGCAAAGAATCCGCCTCCATGTGCGATAAACAATCTCCCACCCGAATTTTGTAGTAAGGGTTATCGTAAATGAGATAGACGTTGTGTGGCAAATTGAGCAGCGCATCGGCACGCACCTGACGAGCCGTCTGTTCATCACGCGTGGCAATGAGCTGTACACGGAATCCAGGCACCATCTCGGCCTCTTTTTCGCCGTTCAGTTCGCTCTTTATAAATAACACATCCAGTTCATCGGGTTTTAATCCATCTTCCATTTCGCTTACGAAATCATCCACCAGGCTGTCCCCTGCCAACGGCTCCCAACTTTCATCCAGGTGGACGGATGTGGAATCGGCCACATCCCGCTTTATAGGTTTTGGCAATGTTTGCGCCGATAGTTGGGATATAAATAAAGTCATTATCATACCTAAAAGTATTCGATGCATATTAACCTCATGACTCAGTTAAAACCTGTGTTCGACAGTCATAGGTAAACAAAAAGTGCATAATAGATTTAAATATATATAGTTATCCCATATGCACTAAGTATAGCCGTGTATCTATGTTTTCAGGCCTTTTGTATACCTATCGAATAGTCTGGTTCTTTGATATTTAATGAGTTAAGTATATTTTTCTGTTGATCAGTCAGCTCAGAGAATTGACTAATTTTTTTTGAATCGATGATAAATTCACCATAATGCCATCGTTCCATCTCTTTGCGAACCGTGTTCCATGTTTTGCCTGTTTTGTTTTCAATGATCCGCACCATGGTCAAGGCGATAAAACAAAGGAAAATGTGGCAGCGGATACGATCATCTCGGCTGTGATAATTGGGATGCAGATCTAAATCCGTTTTTAAAGTTCGAAAAGCCCGTTCAATATCATAAAGCTGTTTGTAACCTAGTACGATGTCTGGTAAACTGAGGGTATCATCGCTGGTCTCGATCAAATACTTACCATCATAATGGCTTTCCTTATCGAGCCGGCTTTGGACAATCTTCAGACGACCATCGGTTAGTTCTTTAACATATTTGCCGAAAATCTTGTGTGATGTAAGCTCACAGACGGCCTTGCTGTGCGAGGTAACCTTTCTGCTGTTAAGCTGGTTAATTTTCTCTTGAAGCGTCTGTACCAGTTTTTCGCGGTTTTGGCGGTCGCGCTCTTCTTCCTTACTGTTTTTGGCGATCACAAATCGTTTGCGCTTTTCGCCATTGCCGATTACCGCTTCTTTGGCAAAAAGGCCAGGCTCGATCTCGGTATAACGGCCTTTTTGCGCTAACGCTTGATCGACTTCAGCCTCCCCCGAGCGCATTTTCCGGCCAACGATGTAATGTCCACCTCCTTGCTGCAGTATCGCCAAATTACTTTCGCTGGCCATGCCGCGGTCGTGCACCATGATGCAACGGTTGAGTTTCCATGAGCCTAAATCTGCTTTTACTTTTGCAATGGTCTCCATATCCGAGGTATTGCCAGGAAACACCCAATGCTTTACTGGTATACCGCTTCGGGTGACCGCAAGGCCAATCACCACTTGCGGTAAATCTGACCTTCTGTCTTTGGAATAACCAAATTTTTTCAGATCGCTCTGTTCTTCGGTCTCAAAATAGGTGGAAGGGGTATCAAAGAACAAAAGATCGACCTCAAGATTGAGAAGATCGGCAACAGCCCAATAGATTTCCTGCTCCAGCTCATGTTGGTGCTCCAGCAAGAAATCCATGGCCCGGTACAACACCTGGGCCCCCAAAGAGGGCAAATGGGGAATGTAAACATCTTTTTCGATCCATTCGCTGACGGCCAATTTGCTGGCCGGCGCAAGACAACGGTTGGCGACCATGGCAAAAATGGATTGCACAATCTCGGTTTTGTATTCCCGGCCTTTGATGCGTTTTTGCAAAAGGTACTGGAAATTCAGTTGCTGCCAAAGAGCTGAAAGCAAGAATATCCCGCCATAAGAACGGCGCGACAGCCACTTGAAAGAGCGGTTAGCATGTTTTTCTTGTACTTCCAGATCGAGCACATTCTCAGCGGGAAGAAATCGCTTAATGCTTTTTACAAGACGCCTGAGCTGATCAACGTCCAGCTCTTCCAGACGGCCGAAATTATGGATGACTTTGGCCATGCAGAGCTTGCGTTTGTTATCCCACTGGTTGTGGGCTAGTTGGACGTAGGTGACTTTAGAACCGTCCTTGTTTTTACGAGTAATTTGTCGTATGTACATGCCTAAGATATAGGCAATATATTATTAATTGTCAAGAATAAAATGATTTGTCGTGTGCCTATGATCATTCAGCTTTTTTCAGCAACTTTTCTTGAAAATATTAACGTTATCGCACCATATAACCTCAAAATGTGCCTATGACTGTCGAAGACAGGTTATAGATAGATGAGTTTAACAGATAAAATATATTCAAAGTTGCCTGTTTGGGCTCAGCATTTGGCGGTTACGGGGTTTGGTTTATACTGGCATTGGCTTCGATTTGGCCCTGGATATGATTCAGCATTAAAGGGCTACATAGAACGAGAAAAAATGAAACGGTTAGATTGGCAACGCTGGCAGGCTGAACGCTTAAAGGATGTCTTAAAAGTAGCATTGACTACAAGTTATTATTCAAGAACATGGGATTCGGCGCAAAAAAAAGCTGCTCAGAGTGGATGTTTACAAGAATTACCTTTACTTGAAAAAGAACCCTTAAGAAGTTGCCCGAAAGATTTTATCAGAAGAGATATAAAACCATTACGTACATTGACTTTTTATACCAGTGGATCCACTGGTACACCTATTGCAAGTATTTGGACAGTATCAGAATTACGCGACTCGCTTGCATTACGGGAAGCACGTTCTGCTCGATGGGCTGGTGTTTCTTTTTCAATGCCTCGTGCTACTTTTTCAGGGCGTATGGTTGAGCCAAATCCTAATAGTAAAGGACCGTTTTATAGATATAATGCGATTGAAAAACAAGTTTATTTTTCTCCTTTTCATATTCGCCCTGATACAGCTAAACAATACATATATGCATTGGATCGTCATCATATTCAGTGGGGTACAGGATATGCTGTTTCATTTTATATATTAGCTCGTTTAATAAAAGAATTTAAACTAGCTGTTAAAAAATTAAAAGCAATCATCACTACAAGTGAAAAATTAACAATCGAAATGCGTAATATTATGGAAGAAGTATATGGATGTAGAATTTATGAAGAGTATTCTACAGTAGAAAATGTTCTATTCGCTAGCGAATGCGAAAAAGGTCGTTTGCATTTAAGTCCTGATGTGGCTATAGTTGAGATACTACGTCCGGATGGAACTCTTTGCGATTTAGGTGAAGTAGGTGAAGTTGTGGCAACTTGTCTTTGTCGAACTTATCAGCCTTTGATTCGATTTAAAATAGGTGATTTGGCAATGTGGGACCCAGAACCTTGTCCTTGCGGTAGAGAAATGCCAATTATTAAAGAAGTCATTGGTAGGATTGAAGACATTATTGTTACACCTGATGGTAGAAAAATGGTTCGATTTCATGGAATATTTATAAACCAGCCCAATATTGTAGAAGGACAAATCATTCAAGAATCACTCAATAAGATTCGCGTTAAAGTGGTTCCTACACCTAAATTCAATATTTCAGACAAAAATGAAATTATACATCGTGTACAACAACGCGTAGGAAACAACGTAAATGTAGTTGTTGAACTTGTTGATAAAATTCCAAGGACAAAAGCTGGGAAATTCAAAGCAGTTGTTTCATTATTAAAGGATTAGTGATAGGAGAAATTTGAAATAAGAGCATTAACCTCTCATGATCTACCTCATATAGCAAATATACATTTAAAAGCTTTTAGTGGGAGGGTTCTTGCGGTTTTGTAGGAGTCTCTGGGTCCTGTTAGTATTGAAGGGGAATGATGGCTCGCTGCTGTTTTAAAAATTTTGCAATGTTTTCGCTGAAAAAGCGCCGCCGAGGCGGCGCAGTCCAAAACCCAGGAGTGTCATGTAAAGGAGCAAACACGACAAACCTTCTATTGAAAGTCCTTGTTCTTCCAGAAAAACGGAAATTTCGTTTGGGGCGACTTTCCTGTCCTGTCGAGGAGCGCCAGAGACGAGACATCTTTTTTACGCAACAGTCAAACGATTCTTGTGGATTACTATTGATGGTTTCTATCAATCTCATTCCATCGCTCTGAGGTGGAAGGCAGATGGTGGACGTTCTGCGACTGGTTAGTTCTTGGTCTTGCGGCGTAGCGGCGTGCCTTCGCTACCACGGCGACTGTTGTAGGGATAAGGACAATCCCCCTAAATCCCCCTTTGGCAAAGGGGGACTTTTATGGATGCTCTGCGCCTCGTTAGTTGTTTATGTAGCTGAAGAGTGTAGGGAATGCGCTCTCTTATTGATCTCGTTACCACGTTATCTCAGATAACCGTTTTGCAGATTGTTTGCGTTTTTGAAAGCATCAATGAATTTAATCTCGTTATCACCGTCTCCGTAGTAACGGTTCTGCGTAAGGCTTACGTCTTATTAACTAATCCTTAAGGTGATATTAGCGGAACGGTGGTAATCTCAATTGCATTTAGAAAGCTATATTTTAGTTCATTGTTGGTGTTTGTAATTACTTCTTAGTTACTGGTATGTCGTTATTATTGTGATCGGGAAAAATGAAGTACTCTTATTTCTAGTAGTCAGGCAATATGAGTGAAACAGAACGCATTAGAAAGGTCTATCAAGGGTATCATGATTCCTATCGGCGTCAGCGCCTGTGGCGGCAGGATAATCCTGGTAATGAAGCGATTTATAAGGAGAGGCAGAATAGGTTTCGTCAATTACTCATGGAGGGAGGATATTTTCCTCTTTCTGATAAATACATTTTAGAAATTGGCTGTGGGGAAGGTCAAGTTCTTGGAGGCATGTTGGAGTGGGGTGCCAGGCCGGCAAATTTGTATGGCATCGATCTCTTGCCAGATCGTATTGCAAGGGCGCAGCAGTTGTATCCAAGTATTCACTTTCAGTGCGGTAACGCAGAAAAATTGCCTTTTGAAGATGAGTTTTTTGATATAATCCTGATTTTGACTGTTTTTAGTTCTATTTTAGAAAATGAAATGCGTGCCAATATTGCCTCAGAAATGATGCGCGTATTGAAAAAAGGCGGAGCGATTTTTTGGTACGATTTTCGTTTTGATAATCCCACAAATCCCCATGTTCGCGGCGTAGGTAAAAAGGATATTATACAGTTATTCCCTCATTTGAAAATTCAATTACATACGATTACATTGTTACCCCCTCTGGCGCGGCGGTTGGGAAAGGCAATCTCGTACCTTTATCCCATTTTATCTTTCTTGCCACTGTTACGTACTCATTGGATTGGGTTGCTGGTGAAAGGATGAAAGAGTGTGGCTATTATTTGGTTCTGACAAGAATATAATCATGATTTATGTTTTCACTACGTTGTTCAATCTTTAGTGAGTGTGTGAAAACCTATAAAAACATGTCATGTCGAAGAACGCCAGCGACGAGACATCTTAAATTAGCATATTCGTAATTAATTGATAATATTAAATATATTAAAAGATCAAGTCGTCAAAATAGCAGCGTTTATCTGTCATTCTTTAAGAAAATATTTCGTTTTCACATATCCTCTTTAGCTTGGTTGAACAGATCGATTTCTTTCCGTCGCTCTGTAGTGGAAGGGTTAGGGGGGCGCTCTGCGTCAAATAAAAATTTTATAAAGTTACGAAAGCGACGAGCATATTATTTATTAGCGATGCCACTACCATCGTCACATGAAATGTGCTCTGTGTTCTCTGTGGCCTCTGTGGTTTTTTATCCGGCAACAAAGCGCCACCGAGGCGGCACAGTCCAAAGGCAATGGTTTGCGCTCGTGCGGAGCCCATTATACAGATGAAAAACAATGAATGGAGAGAAGTCGTCCCTGACGACGCCCTTCATGGCATCCTGTTAAGGATCTTTGTGATCCGCTGCGGCGATTGGCGGTAACGTAATATATTTTGTATGCGCTTGCAAATTCGCGGTTTCAACACAAAGATGTTTACAACATGACCGATTCAATCTCGTTCCATATTTTTGCGTTTTTTGATTAACGTTCTCTCGCCGCAAAGCGGAGGGAATGCACTCTTTTAGGGAATGTGGGAGATAGAATAAAAGATGCCTCGTCGTTGCACTCCTCGGCATGACACATTTTTTTGTGTTTTCACAGAATAGCAAATTATTAGTGTTTTATTCAAATGAGCCTAATATCGGAAGGGGGTTGCGCTCCCATGGAGACGGTGGAAGTAAGATGGAAAATTCCCCTAAATCTCCCTTTGGCAAAGGGGGCCTTGATATTTTCTTCCAACGTTTTAAAATCTCGTTACCACGGTCTCTGTGGTAACGTTGTTGCGGACGCTCTGCGTCCAGTTAGTATCGAAGGGGAATGATGTCACGCTGCCGCTATAAAATATTAGCGGAGGGGTATCCATACTTTTTCACCTGTACAGTGGTCAATTGGCTGCCCATCTTCAGTAATCCGCAGATCGCTCAGATTGTTTTAGATTCGCTGGTATTTATGCAGAGAGAAAAGCGGCTGATTCTTTATGCGTATGTGTCTATGGAGAATCATCTTCATTTGATCGCGCAAGCAGAGGCTTTATCGAAAGAGATCGCATCTTTCAAATCATTTACTGCACGTAGTATGGTTGATTTTTATATAGCGGCAAATAATCATTTCATATTAGATCAACTGGCAATAAATAAAAGGGAGCACAAGAGGGATCGCATATATCAAGTGTGGCAGGAGGGCAGTCATCCACAGCAGATAATAGATGAAAGGATGCTAAGGCAGAAGATGGAATATATTCATTATAACCCTGTGCGCCGTGGGTATGTAGAGTTGCCTCAGCATTGGCGGTATTCCAGCGCAGGAAATTATGTTAATGGGGATGGATTGATTCCTGTTAATGGTTTTGAGAATAGCTTATGATTAGTCGCAGATTGGCAGGGTGTTACACTCCAACGGGGATCATGGGAGCGAGATTGATATCCCTTTGAGGAAAGGGGGACTTTGGATGCTCTGCGACTGGTTAGTTCTTTGTCTTGCCGCAGAGCGGCAGGGTGTTGCGCTCCCACTGCGACTGTGGGAGCGAGATTGAATCCCCCTTTTGTAAATGGGGATTTTTATGGATGTTCTGCGTTTGGTTAGCTCTTTGTTTTGCCGCAGAGCGGCAGGTTGTTGCGCTCCCACGGGTACCGTGGGAGCGAGATCGAAAAATTATTGGAGTTTAATTCAAATTAGCTGTAGAGCAGAAGGGTGTTGCCTTCTCAAGGAGTCGGCGGGAGTGATAGGGATAATCCCCCTAAATAGGGCTTTCCAGAAAGTGAAATAATCCATAATAACGATATTTTCTTCGCCCTGAGTGCAAAAATAGTAACTAATTATAACATATTGAAATTATGTGATTAAGAACGTTACTCTTGATCGTCCAAGCTAAAGCTTGAACAACGTACTTTGATGTCACGGTTACTTTTTTGACAGCCCAATTGATATATCGTTACCACAGGTATTGTGGGAGGTAGGGTATATTTTCGCGGATTTACAGTCTTTGTTCTCGCGAGAGAAGAGTTGTTTAGAATGAAAGAGATGTACGAGAAACTACCTTTCGTTTCAATCATTTTGCCCATACGCAATGAAGCGGGTTACATCGAGCGCTGCTTAAAGGCGGTATTGGCACAGGATTATCCCCCAGAGCGGATGGAAATAATCATCGCCGATGGCATGTCAACGGATGGAACGCGGGAAATCGTTTATCGTATCATTCATGAAAATCCTAACTATTTGATCAAAATGATCGATAATCCGGGGAAAATCGTTCCGACCGGTATGAACGCAGGATTGCGATCGGCCAAAGGTGAAATTATCATAAGAGTGGATGGGCATTGTGAAATTGATCAAGGCTATATTCAGACTTGTGTATATCTACTTCAAAATATAGAAGTTGATGGTGTAGGCGGACCTATTGAAACTATTGGCGAAACTTTTACAGCAAAAGTCATAGCCATATGTATGTCATCGAAGTTTGGTGTAGGTAATTCAGCTTTTAGGACAGTTTCTTACAATACGATGCTGGTTGACACTGTTCCATTTCCCGTTTATAAAAAAACTATCATTAATAAAGTTGGACTATATGATGAAGAACTTGTACGAAATCAGGATGATGAATACAATTATAGAATCCGCGAATTAGGTGGTAAGATTTTACTCAGTAACGAAATTAGGTCTAAATATTTTAGTCGTTCTTCATTACAGAAACTCTGGCGTCAATACTTCCAATATGGTTTTTATAAAGTGCGGGTTTTGCAAAAACATCCGCGGCAGATGCAGCCGAGGCAATTCGCTCCACCATTGTTTGTATTCTCGCTTATTGTTTCTGTTTTGCTATTTTTGATCTCTGCCTTTTGTTCTCTGTCCTCTCATTATTTTTATATTTCTCTATCGATCCCGGCGCTCTATCTGATCGCCAATCTATCTGCTTCACTCTATACTGCAGCGAAGAGAGGCTGGAAATATCTACCGCTGTTGCCACTGGTGTTTGCCATCTTACATATCAGCTATGGGTTGGGGTTTTTGTTCGGCTTGGTAAAATTTGCCAATCGATGGGGGGATAAAGAGGGCAAAGTGCCAATACTGGATGTGAATGATTGAAGAATTATATTGTAGGGTCCAGAGTCGAGGGTCGAGGGTCGAGAGTAGTGGTCAGAGGTCAGAAGACAGAGATCAGTGAGCAGTAAGCAGTAGGCAGTTGGCAGTGGGCAGTTGGCAATATGCAATTAGCAGTGGGCAGTATTCGGTTGGCGGTTGGCAGTGAGCAATTGGCAGTTATGAGGCTAATCTCGAGAAGTTGAGAGGGTAGGGAGAGGTGAGCTAAAAGTCGGTTGAAGGGATGATCAGAATAATTACAGACAAGCTCACGGTAGTAGAATTGCAGCGATTGTGCGCTGAGTATTTCAAGACCATGGTAAAGTTTGTCGTAGATGTGCGACAGGGGAAAATGGCAGTGGGCGGAGAACTGCATGCGGATGCCGAGGCGTTGTTGTTACAGCAAGGCTCGCGGCAGGAGGATCTGTGGGGCGGCAATTTCTACCCGTGGCTGGAAGCGGATAAACGGGTGGAATACACGGCTCTGATCAATATTCGTCCCAGCATGGACCACCCTCACATGGAAGTGAGTGTTTGAAAGCAAAGAAAAATGTGTCATGTCGAGGAGCGCCAGCGACGAGACATCTTAAACCGCCATCGTCGTAATTAATTGATAATATTAAAAATAGTAGATTATTTATCCGTCAAAATAGAAGCGATTTTTTGTTATTCTTTGGGGAAATATTGTGTTTTTACATCCTCACATGAAATTTCAACCCCTTTCGATACGTGAAACGATGCGTCGACTGTGCGAGTGTTGGCTATTGGCCGCGGATGAGTGCATGCCGGAGGAGGGATGATGGCTGTATGGCATCGGACATTAGCCGAACGATTTGATCGTTTTCCGCAACCGCAGCAGCTTTTGATGGTGATCAACGAACTGAATCGCAGTGGCAACCTGCTCGATCATCCGCAAGAATATCGCAATGCTCTGGAGCGGGCGCTGGAGTTGCTGGATTTGCTCTGTCGGGATGCGCGCTGGCGGCCGGCGCTACGTGAATTGCGCCGCGCGCGAGAAAAGATCGCGGAATATTATGTCTCTCCTGCGCCGATCGATCCTGCGCCATTACAAAACTGTTTGCTTGCGTTGAACGCTGAGGCGTGGGGGATGGTGAAAGGGTCGAGAGACGATGAGGGTCGAGAGTCGAGAGTCGAGGGACTCTCGACCCTAGCCTCTCGACCCTGGACACTCTCGACCCTGGACTCTCTGGACTCTGGACTCTCTGGACTCTGGACGCCCTCGCCTCCGGCCTCTGTCCATTTAACCTGCAACCTGTAACCTGCAACCTGCAACCTATTAACCTGTACCCTTCAACCCAAACATGCTCCTCAAACGTCTATTCGATATCATCGGTTCCGCGATCGGCTTATTGGTACTGGCGCCGCTGTTGATGGGTATCGCCTTAGCGGTATGGATCGCGGATGGCCGGCCGCTTTTCTTCCGACAATGGCGCGTGGGTAAGAATCATCGCGAGTTCCGGATGATAAAATTTCGTACCATGAGGGTGGCCGAAGGTGCGGACAAGGGCCGATTCGATGCTGGTTCCTCGCAGCGGGTGACGCAGTTGGGCAGGTTCCTGCGCCGCAGCAAATTGGATGAACTGCCCGAGCTGTGGAACGTGCTCAAGGGCGATATGTCGCTGGTGGGTCCGCGTCCCGAAGTGCGCCAGTGGGTGGAAGTCTATCCCGAGCGTTGGCAAAAAGTGTTGACGGTACGACCAGGCATCACCGATCCGGCTTCGATTCGGTTTCGCCATGAGGAGGAATTGCTGGCGGCAGCGGAGAATCCGGAACAATTCTATAGAGAACAGGTGCTGCCGGAAAAGCTAGATATATACGAAATGTATGTTGCTTCGCCATCGATGAAGAAGGATGTGAAAATTCTTTGGCGGACGATGAGGATATTATTGGTCGAGGGGCGAGGGTCGAGGGTCGAGGGACGATGACAGTCGAGGGACGAGGGTCGAGGGTCGAGGGTCGAGAGTCCTTGACAGTCGAGGGACGAGGGACGAGGGACGAGGGTCGAGGGGCGAGGAGAGAAAGAGAGGTGAAGATTTATGTCAAATGATGCAAAGAGGCGTTGTTTTAGATTCGAAAATTTGCAGATATGGCAGGAATCTCGACGATTGGTTCAGGAGATATATCACATTACCAAGGTTTTTCCTCAAACCGAGCAATTTGGCCTGACGTCACAAATGCGTCGAGCCATGATTTCGGTTGCTTGTAATATTGCCGAAGGGTGCGGCAGAAATTCGGACAAGGATTTCGCCCATTTTCTCGAGCAATCCTATAGTTCTTTGATGGAGGTTGTTTCGCTACTATATATCTCTGGAGATTTGGCTTTTATAGCAAACGACAAACTCGATCCGTTGTTGAAAGCCTGTGATGCATTGGCGGGCCAGATCGTGGCATTGAATAAATCATTGCGTGTGGGTTCGTCGAAGGTGCATTTGCGTAAGTAAAGGCATAGAGAGTCGAGAGTCGAGGGACGAGGGTCGAGGGACGATGACAGTCGAGAGTCGAGAGTCGAGGGTCGAGGGACGATGACAGTCGAGGGTCGAGAGTCGAGGGATGAGAAGAGTCGAGGGATGAGGACAGTCGAGGGATGATGACAGACGAGGGTCGAGGGTCGAGCGTCCAGAGTCAAGGGACTCTCGTCTCTGGACGCTGGACTCTGGACCCTCTCGACCCTGAACGCTCTGGACTCTGGACGCCCTCGACTCTGGCCCCTCTCGCACCTGGACCCTCTCGCCCCTGGCCTCTGGACTCTGGACCCTCTCGACCCTGGCCCCTCTCGCCCCTGGACTCTCTGGCCCCTGGCTATTCTGGCCTCTCGACTCTCGTCTCTGGCCTCTCGATTCTCGATTTTGATCCTTGACTCTTGATTTTGGATTCTACTCTCCATTTGGATTCTCTACTCTCGACTCTGGACTCTGGCCTCTGGACATTCATATGAAAATTCCTTTCTCAAAAGTTATCTGCGACGGCAACGAACTCCAATATGTGAAAAAAGTGTTGGAGAGCGGCTGGCTGACCACGGCCGGAATGGCGCAGGAACTGGAACAGCGTTTTGCCGAGGTGGTGGATGCGCCGTACGCGGTGGCGGTCAATTCCTGCACCGCGGCGCTGCATCTGGCGGCAGAGGCATTGGGCATCGGTCCTGGCGATCAGGTGTTCGTGCCGACGATGACCTTCACGGCAACCGCGGAAGTGATCCGCTATCTGGGCGCCGATCCGGTGTTTTTAGATGTGGATTATGGCACTGCGCTGATTACTCCACAGATTGTTGAGGATGCGATCAAAAAACATCCCCTGGTCAAATTCCTGATGGTGGTGCATTATGGCGGCCAGGCTGCGGAGATGGTCTCGGGAACGACGCGAGGCATCCTGGAAATTTGCGAGGAGCAAGGCATCCGCATCATCGAGGACGCGGCGCATGCTTTTCCCGCTCGGGATCGCGGCTGGATCGTCGGTAACCTCGGCGACGTCACTTGTTTCAGCTTTTATGCCAACAAGACCATCACCACCGCGGAAGGCGGCATGTTGTGCACCTCTGATGAGGCGATCGCCCGTCGGGCGCGCATCATGCGGCTCCATGGCATCGATCGCGACATCTGGAACCGGTATACTCAAGCGAACAGCAGCTGGGAATACGACGTGGTGGCGCCGGGATTCAAATACAACATGCCCGACGTCAATGCTGCCATTGGCTTGGCGCAGTTGGAGCGCGCCGAAGAGTTACGCCAGCAGCGGCAGCGCTGCGCCGAGTTTTATCTGGAGGCGCTAAAAGATATCCCTTGCATCGATTTGCCGCAATTGCGCGTCGATCCAGAAGATCATGCCTGGCATTTGTTTCCGATCGTGCTCAAGCCGGAAGCGCCGCTTTCGCGCGACAAATTCATCGCCCAGATGAATGCGAAAGGCATCGGCACTTCGGTGCATTACAAACCGCTGCATCGCATGACCTATTACCGCGAGCGTTATGGACTGAGGCCGGAGGATTTTCCCAACGCCGAGAAGAGATGGCAGGGGTGCGTGTCGCTGCCGATTTATCCGTCGCTCTCTGAACGGGAGTTACTTTATATCAGTGGTTGTATTGGAGAAATTTTAAATTCTAAATTCGAAATTCTAAATCCTAAACAAATTCCAAATTCTAATTTTTAAATTTCAAACTTTATTTCGATTTTTCCAAAATTGAACCAAAAATCTTCATAAGTTCAATTGCTTCTTGAATGGACGTTTCTACATCAATGGCGACGATGTCGGTGCGCGGCGTCATGACTTTACGCACAGGCTTTTCGCGAAAATCCAAGACACTGTCAATCAAGCGTTTTTCGGTTTGCTCTAAATTCGCCCGCTCAATGCCGAGTTCAGCAATGACTTGAATTTCCTCGTCGGAAAATTCCTTCTTTGCGCGCACTTTCAGTTTCAATCCAATCACCAGCGATTCCAAAAACTTTGAGCCTTGCATCATCGCTTCGGTGAAGGGATAAAAGAGAATTTGAAAAAAACTGACGAGGCGCACGGCGCGCTTAGCAATCGATTCAGGGTATTTCGCCGCAACCGTTTTCGGTGCAATCTCGCCGAAAATTAAAATCAACAGCGTTGTGATGCAGACAACCAACGCCAAGCCTAACACCGTCGTGCTGTTATCGTGGGGTAAATCATTTTGCTGAATCCATTTCTCTGTGAGCGAAACGGCACTTATCACCCAAGCCGTGTTAGCAAGCGTATTGCCAATCAGCATGGTCGCTAACAGCCGCTTTGGCGTCTCGAGCAAGGTTTGAATTTTAGCAAATGTGGCGTCGCTCGACGCGCGCTCTTTAAGAGCACTACTTTTTAACGAGAAAAAAGCAACTTCGCTGGCAGAAAAAAACGCGGAAAATCCAAGTAGAATCGGAAGCGCAATCACCAGTGACGCGTAACTCAAAAGAAACCCCGATAAGTCTGTATCCATCAATCAATGCTTATAAATTCGTTCAGTTGCATAATGCCAACTTGCAACGGGCGTAAAGTTAATCAATGCCACCATGAGTTTCTTTCAACATTAGCGAAACTTTTTACAAATAAATGTTGTAACATCATTTGTTTTAACATCAATTTATCTTTTCAAACATAACGCTCATTTCACACATGAAGAAATCATTTGCCTCTTTTTTGGTTGCCTTGCTCGTCTCAATCGCTGGCACGAGCGCAGTTGCACAAAGCACTTGGACGATTGACGCTTCACATTCCGACGTCTCGTTCAGCGTCTCGCACCTTGTCGTTTCCGAAGCAACCGGGAAGTTCAAAAAGTTCGAGGGCGAACTGAAAGCCAAGAGCGACGACTTCACCGATGCAGACATTACGGTCACGATTGATGCCGCCAG
>FWWM01010111.1_pt1 | contig 16962 bp, 15 predicted proteins | sample 2228351 | NCBI WGS metagenome assembly FWWM01 (sample SAMEA103939774, study PRJEB20133) | metagenome | reverse complement strand
TTATCAGGATGATCCTCGGTGATCTGAATTATGAAACATCACCCCCCGTTTCGGTGATCGGGAATTATGAAACTTTACGGCGTAATTAGGGGAAACGAGGTCCTGTGATCGCTTTTTAACCAGCGGGCCAGCGCGCGGGGGCTTTATAATTTAGCCTTGGCCGAAACCAGCGTGCTACTCCCAAGACCATTTGTGAAATGGGCCGGGGGCAAGGCCCAGATATTGCCCGATCTCCTCAAGAGGGTTCCGGCAGATTTCCGCGCTTATCACGAGCCGTTTCTCGGTGGCGGAGCGCTGTTCTTCGCGCTGGCCAGAGAGGGTCGCATGAGGGGTAAAAAGGTTTTTCTGTCCGATTCAAACCCTGAGCTGATAAACGCTTTCGTTGTCATCCGCGACAGGCCGTACGAGCTCCTCTCGGTTCTGAAGGATTACCAGAACAGGAACACGAGAGAGGAATACTACAGGATACGAGCCGAAAAGCCTCGTAGCGAGATAAAAAAGGCCGCGCGTCTCATCTACCTAAACCGGACATGCTACAACGGCCTATACAGGGTCAATTCAAGGGGCGAGTTCAATGTGCCCTATGGCAGATACAAAAATCCAAGGATCTACGACCCGGAGAACATCCTGGCCGTGAGTGAGGTTCTTCAGGGAGTTGAGATAATCTGTGAGGACTTTGAGCGCGTCCTGGATCGTGCCGAGCAAGGGGATTTCGTTTATTTTGACCCGCCGTATTACCCGTTGTCCAAAACGGCGTCGTTCTCGGATTACACATCCGATGGCTTTTCCTCAGAGGATCACATCCGGCTCGCACGGGCGTTTGCCGAGCTGGCGAGGCGGGGTGTTTTTGTCATGGAGTCAAACTCGGACACCCGGTTCGTCAGGGAGCATTACAGAGACTGGCGGATCGCGAGGATCAGGGCCAGGAGGCCCATAAACTCAAGGGCGGACAGGAGGGGGCCGGTGAGAGAGTTAATAATAATGAGTTATGACAAAAGGAGCCGGAATGCCTGACACGAGAACGGGAAACCAGTTCAGAAATGACCTTAAAAATTACATAATTTCCTGGGGCGAGGACATTGAGATACTGGAGGAAAAACCGCTGGGCTGGAGGTTCGTGGGGATACCCAGAAAAATTGATCTCATATTGAAACACGGGGATAGGTATCTCGGCATAGAGGCAAAGTATCAGGGAGGAGGCGGAACCGTTGACCAGAAACTCATATATACGCTTGAAGACGCGAGATCAAGCCCTGTTCCTACCTTGGTTGTTTTCGCCGGCGAGGTAACCAGGGACATAAAAGCGAAGCTCATCACATCGGGAATAGGCATGGAGGTTGAATACGACCCCTCTGCCCCTGAGGGGAACCGGCTCACGGATACCCATCAGCTTTTCAGGCAAAGGGTATACATTGAACTTGGGCTTAACTGGTTCAAGTTGTTCAAAAAGGACTGATAAAACATGAAAAAAATCGCTCTCCTCGGCGCGACCGGCTCCATAGGCAAGAGCACCCTATCGGTCATATCCCGGTATCCTGATAGGTTTCGGCTGGTAGCCGTCTCCGGCCACAGGAACAACGAGGCCTTGCTTGAAATAGCCGCGAGGTTCAAGCCAGAGGCAGTGGCCATAACATCTGACGCGCCGTTTCCAGCGGAGAACTGGAGGCTATACAGGGGAAACGAGGGACTGGTTGAGCTCTCGGAGCGCGAGAACTACGACATCCTGGTCGTGGCTACGACCGGCCTGGCCGGCGCCCTGCCTACCATAAGGGCGCTTGAGCGTGGCAAAAGGGTTGCCCTGGCCAACAAGGAGACCCTGGTCTCTTTCGGGCCCCTGGTGACCGAGGCCCTGAAAAGGGGAGGGGAGCTTATTCCGGTTGATTCCGAACATTCCGCGCTTTTCCAGCTCCTTGAGGGCAGGAGGCAGGATGCCACGAGGCTCATCATAACCTCGTCCGGTGGGCCCTTCAGGGGCAAAAAGACCTCTGCTCTGAAAAAAGTAACCCCAGCGCAAGCGCTCAGGCACCCGACATGGTCAATGGGCCCCAAGATAACCATTGACTCAGCGACCCTCATGAACAAGGTCCTGGAGGTAATAGAGGCCCATTTTCTCTTCGGTTTCCCGCCGGAGGACATATCTGTTGTCATACACCCAACCAGCACGGTCCACGCGCTCGTGCAGATGAGGGACAACATGCTCCTGGCTCACATGGGAGTGCCTGATATGCGCGTTCCGGTTCAGTATGCCCTGACATATCCGGAGCGCCTGGACTCGGAGGTTCCCGCGCTGGATCTCAGGAGGCTTGTCCTTGAGTTCTCTGACCCTGATACGGGGACCTTCCGCCTTTTGCCCCTCGCGTGGGAGGCTCTGGCCAAAGGGGGCACCGCGCCCGCTGTCCTGAACGCGGCCAACGAGGTCGCGGTCAACGCGTTCCTGGAGGAAGATCTCTCGTTCCTGGGGATAACCGATGTGGTTGAGGGGGTGTTCAGGGAACACATCCCGAAACCGGTTGAAGAGATCAACGATGTGATTGAGGCTGATGCGTGGGCAAGGGAGAGGGCGGAGTTGGCTATCAGGACTATCCCCCGGAAGTGAAAACCTCCAGGCGCAAAGCTGGCTGTGCTCGCCATGTTAAGGGGGGCTAACGCGATTTATTCCACTGAGATTATTTTGACCCTACATGACCAGTTCCCCGCGCGCGCTATCAGGAAATAGGCCCCCGAGGAGGGAAATGCCAGGTTGAAACGATGGATTCCCTGCTGGGCTTCTCCGTCAATGAGTCTCGCGGCCACCCTCCCGGTCGCGTCGTATAGCGCGAGGAATATCTCGGTTTTTTCCGGGAGGGAAAGAACAACATCAGCCCATTGCCCAACCACCGAAGGTGCCAGAAGCAAGGGTCTGGTCATGCCAGCATTTTCATCAGCGATGGAAAAAGGCTCAAGGTATAGCCTGCCGTAACCCGAGGGATTGTGGAATGCCCCAGCATCCTGGGGCCAAAAAGCCACGGTGCCGAGCGAGGGGTCATCGTAAAAGATGTGTATGCCAACAGAATCCCCATCCGGGACAGGGTTCGCGCCCAGGAACTGGGGCCCGGTGTCCACGATCACCAGCGGTATGGCCATCTCAAGGATCGCGCGACCCTCCCTCTCGCCGAAAGCGAAGGAGGATAGGCCGGACTGATACCAGGGCCCATAGGTAAAATCAGCCTTGAACCAGGCACAGAGCCAGGCGTTCGGGTTTATCAGCTTGTTTATGCCCTCGGTCGTGTCCTGAGGCGGCCAGGACCCCTCAGCGTTATCCTCCAGGCAAACGAAGGCCCCGGCGCTGTCGGCGGCAAATGTATCCGCGATCACATCGTATAACAGGTATAGGAAAGAGGCATCGTGAATCGCTCGCAGGGTGCAGGAACCCGGATAATCCGTTGCCCCATCCCCGGCGAGGTAATCCGACGCGTCCCACGCGGCCGCGTTGTTCCACTCTCCGGGGCTTATTGTCCCGTCAATCGTTGGAGGGTCCGGTGAATATGGAACCGTTATTCTCTTCAGGACAGAGTCAGGGATCACACCGAACTGTTTCCTGCAGGTATCATCCGCGGGAAAGCTGTCCTGGTATGCCAGAAAGCCAGTCGCGGTGTAAGGACCGCCAGGAGGCCCCGCGTTCCAGACCGAGAACAGGAAGTCAGCCGAATCCCCTGCCTGGATTCCCCCCATAATGGTTTTCGTGTCCTGGTAGAGGGTTCCGGATGTGTCCGTGATAACGAACCTGGCGGTTATGGAGCCGGGGATGCTCTGGGTTCCCGTGTTCTTGACCCTCAGGGTTGGGATCACTCCGGCTCCGTTCTTCTCAAGGGGTTTTGGCGAGACGATCTCCGATGCGGTGAGGTTCACGGGCAAGGAAAGCAGGTATTCAATAGTGATATTGTCAACAGCGACATACCAGTCCCAGTGAAGCCAGGTGTGATCAAACCATAAAAACGCTAGCTGGAGGCTCTCCGCGGGGAGCCATGCCCATAGGCCAAGGGTATCCCAGCGGCCAGAACCGACATCCCAGTCGTAAAGAGCGAGGGTCTGCCACGCTCCCCAATCCGAGCCATCGTGAAACCTGGCCCTAACTGCGAATGTGTCCTGGCCCTTGAAGTTCTGGTAGCCGAGGCCGTAGATCAGGCGGAGGGTGTCGTAGCCAGCAACAGGGATGCTGGGGGAAACGAGCTCCTCCTCTGTTTCCGGATTCCAGCTGAGAATATCGTCATCGTAGCAGGCTATGTAGTTACCCGGAGCCGGAGGCATGGCCGTGATGTGCCAACCAGCAGATGGCCTCACGGTCCATGTCTGGCCGTCCGCGTTGCTGTCCTTAACGCTCCAACCCGGCGGCAAAACGCCGGATTCAAAGCCCTCGGAGAACATCGTGAACCAGACCCCTCGCCCGGAAACGGGTTTTGCGGCAGGATGATACCATGTCCCTGAGCCGAAAATGGTGTCCGAAATGGCCTTTTCGGGCATCAGGGCCAGAAGCGTCAGGAGCATAGGGATATTTTAACGCGGGGATCCGGCTGGGTTCAAATTGACCTATCGCGGGTTTCTGCGGCTGAACTCGCACCCGCAGTAGCTCTGCCTGTAGAGGCCGATCTGCCTGGAGAGTTCTATGCTCCTCCCAAACCCTCCACGCTTTCGCAATACCGCGCTCACCCAGACCAGGCCTCTTTCGGAAGCGGCCTCGGAACCTATCCTGTTAATCAGATCCGGGTCCTTTTTCGGGCTTATGGTAAGGGTCGTTGAGATGTTCTTTATCCCCAGGGCAATGGCCTTCTCCGAAAGAAGGGCAAACCTGAACCTGAAGCAGGCTTCGCACCTTTTGCCGCGCTCAGGTTCGGATTCAAGGCCTCTCACGAAATAACGCCAGGCATCCGGTTCATAAGGGCTAACATAAAGGTCCACCCCGTAGTGTTCAGCCACCTTTTCGGCCTGTTCAAGCCGAAGGAGATACTCGGATTCCGGGTGGATGTTTGAGCCCGGAAAAAACAGCGAAACCCGGTAGGTCTGGCCGAAATGCTCAATCGCGTGCGTCGCGTCCGGGCCACAACAGACATCAAGAAGGAGGTCTTCCATCGCTCATCCCCCGGCCACTGCCCTATCCCTCTTCAGCCTCAGGTCAAAGCCCCTGGTTATACTGATGGCAGGGCATCTCTTATGGATTGTCATCTTGGTGGCCCAGAGGTGAATCCGGACGCGCGCGGAGAGCTCGGAAGGATCAGGGTCAGGAGGTATAAGGACCACGGCGTAGAAGTCAATCCCGTTTGTCCGATGAACCCTTATCGCTTGGGGGGCAGGGTGATCCTCTATCGGCCATGGATAAAGTTTCTCAGGATCAGAGGCTATTTTGCTCATGAGAATGAGGCTATCAGGGGGACACGGGAAACCCTTCACCGGTGGGTCAAGGTAGAACACCCTGTAATAACCGGGGGGATAAACCCTTTCTCCTGTGTAAATAACCGCGTTGACCTCAGGTATCCAGGAATAATAACCGTTGGGAACGACACGGTTAAAGAGGGCAATCCTGAAGGGGTTGTCAGTGAGATGGGGAGAAAGGGAAAACACCCCTTTCTCGTTGGGTTCGTAGGGGGTTATATCAGCTGTTTCTCCGCGCGAGAAGGAGAGGGGAAGGACACGGAGTTCCCTTTGGGGTTTCTCGTGAAGCGCAATGAACCCATAAGGGCTTCTGGTGGATTCGTTTCCAGACCATTTCCTCCGAGCCAGGCCCCAGAGATATGTCCCTGGCTGGTTCTCATCCTTCTCATGGATGTATAAGGCTCCTTCCCGTGTGAATATGATCTTATTTTGGATGGGCTCTTTGTTCATCCTGAGCTCAAGGAAATAGACCCATAGTTTTAATCCAGAGAGAGATACTGTGTGAGGGCCAAGGCTTATGGTTCCGAGGTCATTTTCGTGGGACCTCTGGCCAGTTGAGTTGACGAGGAACATGTTTGTGTGGCTGGAGATGTCAACTACCTCAAAGGGGAAGTATTCGCCATAGCCACAGGAGTAGGGGCAAAGTAAAAAGGGAATAAGCCTTGTCATCACTCTCCAAAATTATAGATCAGGAGGTTAACCGGTTGCTTGCGTGTGGACCCGCGGCTGTGCCATAATAATCGCAGTGCAAAGGGGTGAAAGCATGATCAGAAAATCTAACCTGTTTATCGTTGTGCTCGTAGCGGCAGTTTCAGGATGTGGAGGAGACACCGGCCGCAAGCACGAGACTGCATACAACAAGGCGGAGGAACTGGTCAAGAAGGGAAGGCTCGCCGAGGCTGAGGCGCAGTATCGCGAGGCAATAAGGCTCAAAGGAGACTACGGGGAGGCTTACACTGGCCTCGGCATACTCATGATGCAGGAGGGGCGATACGAGGCCGCGGATTCCTTTCTCTCCAAAGCGGTCTACTACAGCCCATCAAACCCATCCTCGCATTACAACAGGGCTGTTCTGATGAACAAGATGGACAGGAACAAGGAGGCCGAGGAGGAGTTCAAGGCCGCGCTGAAACTCAGGCCCGACTATCCGGAGGCCCATGTGGGCTACGGCGCTCTGCTCTACAAGCAAGGCCTGAACGAAACCGCGGAGAGGGAATTCAAGGAAGCCATAAGGCTTGATCCGGACTGCGCGGAGGGCCACCTATACCTTGGGGCGGTATATGATCTCACATGGCGAAGAAACGAGGCCATCAAGGAGCTGACAAAGGCCCGCGACCTGTTCAAGGCAAGGGGCGACACGGTTGGCGTCCGTGTCGCTGAGGAGGCTTTGAAGAAGGCGAGGACTCCGAGGTGAATGAAACCAGAGCAAAAGCTTGGCTCACCGCGGGGCTTTTCGCGATCCTGAGCTGGGTTACCCGGGTTCCCTTCATCAGCCACTACCTCTGGCACTTTGACTCCGGGAACATGGCCCTGGGCCTCCACGAGTTCAACCTGGCGAAACACCAGCCACATCCGCCGGGTTACATAATCTTCATGGGGGTAGCGAAGCTGTTTCACCTTCTGGTGGGCGACGCTAACCTCGCGCTGGTTTCCGCTTCGGTTTTTTTCTCCGGACTGGCGGTCGGGCTTATATACCTGTTCGGCAGGAGGTTCTTCGGGGAAAAATCAGGGATATGGGCTGGAGTTCTTCTGGCCCTTAACCCCGATTTCTGGCTCCACGGCGAGGTCGCGCTCGTTTATTCCGCGGGGGCGTTTGGCGGTATCCTGATAGCCTTTGTCTCCTGGTTCATAGTAAGGGAAAAAGCATCCTTGCGTCCATGGCACGCGATCCTGGTCGGACTTGCAATAGGCATAGCTGGCGGGTTCCGGCAGAGCGACCTTTTTCTGCTAACCCCGCTTTGGGGATACGCTTTCTGGCGCGCGGCAAGGAAAAACATCTTTCTACTGCTGTGGGGCGCGCTGGGCATGGCAATCGGGATATTCGCGTGGTCAGTGCCGCTTTATCTTCTCTCGCCTGAAGGCTCAGCAACGGGCCAGCTCCTTGAATCAGCAAGGGAAACCAGCGTCCTATTCGGCGCTTCTGTGAAGAGCCACCTCAGGATGATCTTTCTCCTGTGCCTTTTCACCCTCTTCGCTCTCGGGCCTGCCGGGGCCCTTCTTCTCCTGATCCCATGGAGGATCAGATCCCTGATGAACACGCTCGGAAAGGAGGACATCATCCTCGCGCTGTTGTGGGTTGTCCCGCCCATGCTCTTTTTCTCACTCATCCACTTCACCAACCCCGGACACATGTTCGTCCTGTTTGGCGCACTGGTCATGGCTGAGGCCCTGGTCGCGGCCTCGTTCGCTAGGCCGTGGCTTGCCCTGATCCTGGCCGTCATATCTTGCGCGATATTTGCAGGATTCGTCTATCCGAGGCTCATCATGGGGCCTGATCTCGCCAGGAGGTCCCTGGTTGAAATGGTCAACGAGCATCCGAACGCTACACTGATCATCTGGTCAGACAAAACGGGCGAGGAACCAGCCATCCAGGGCGAATACCACCGGTTCTACTCCTATTATTTCCCGCAGAGGGAATTCTGCCTCCTTGCGTTCCGGAATGACACCAGGGACATCGTCAGGTTCAAGTGGACTGACAAGGAATACCTGGCGCGGGGCAAGGAGGCAAGCGCGAGCATATCCGGCCGCGAGCTCCTGTTCGTGTTTCACAGCGCTGGGCCGGATGTCCTGGATTCCCTTATGGCGTGGTTCCCCGGAGGCGCTGTCCTGGAAAAACACGGGGCGATCGGTTATCTGGCGCCCGTAGACGGTCCTCGGAAGATTGAGTATCTTGGAATGAGACTGGAGGTTAAACCTTGATATCCGTTGTTATTCCATGTCACAACGAGGAACCGGTCCTGGATGCCCTGATGGCCAGACTCATCCCTGTCATGGAGTCTCTCGGCGAATACGAGCTCATATTCGTTGATGATGGCTCGCGAGACGGGACACTGGCAAAGCTGGGGGAATACGCGAGCGCAAACCCCTCGGTAAAGGTTCTGTCCTTCAGCAGGAACTTTGGCCACCAGGCCGCCATATCCGCTGGAATAGATCACTCGTCAGGCGATTGCGTTATAACCATGGACGCGGACCTGCAGGACCCGCCTGAGGTCATCCCGAAAATGGTTGAAAAGTGGAGGGAGGGCTTCCATCTTGTTTATGGTTATCGGGTATCGCGGGGAAAGGATACCCCGTTCAAGATCATCACCGCGAGGCTTTTCTACTCGCTGATGAAGGTCCTCTCCGGCGTTGATGTGCCACAGGATTCCGGGGACTTCAGGCTCATGGACAGGGCCCTGGCTGACCAGATAAGGGGGCTCAGGGAGCACCACAGGATGCTCAGGATATTCACGGCCTGGACAGGTTTCAGCTCAACGGGCGTCCCGTATGAACGAGGCGACAGGGTCGCCGGCCAGACAAAATACACATTGGGCAGGATGATCAGGTTCGCGTGGGATGGGATAACCTCCTTCTCATACCGGCCCCTGCAAATAGCCACATGGCTAGGCCTGGCGTCCGCGCTCATAGCGTTCGCTGGCATAGTGTGGGTGATAACCGTGAAGGCTATTGGGAGGGCGATTCCGGGCTGGACATCCCTGGCGGTCCTGATACTGTTCATAGGCGGTATTCAGCTTTTGGTTCTGGGCGTCATTGGGGAATACCTGGGCAGGATATACGACGAGGTCAGGGTAAGGCCCCTTTACATCGTGGTGAGGAAGATAAACTTCTAGAAACCCCCGAAAATCCCTCAGTATGAGACCCCTGAAAATCCCCCTTTGTCTTTCGGCCTGACCATGTGGGCCTCCGCAGAATAGAGGCCAAACCTCCACGGAAACGCTCTCATGACGGGATTTTTCGGGGGGCCCCTCTCAGAACCTTGATCCTCTGGATGAGACGGCTCTGATTCAGGCCAGTAAGTTATTGCTACTTTATCAGAGCTCTCAGTATACCTTCCTTATCAGAACTCCCCTGAAATAGTGCAGGAGTATCTCCATGTAGTTTTTCCCCTCGTTTGCCATCACGCCCGCGCCTATCTGACACATGCCTGACCCGTGGCCGAACCCGCCCCCGCGGATCGCCAGCTTCTTGCCGTCGGTTTCAATGTAGAACAAAGCACTCATCAGGCCGAGCGCCTGGCGTATGTTGTATTCTCCTTCAAGGGTTAGGGTTTTTTTGGTTCCCGCGACAACGAGTTTTACGACCCTGCCCCCCGGACCCCTTTCGGCGACCTGCATGGATTTTACGGAGCCCGGATCGTTCCCGGTGTTTTTCGCTATGATCGCGCCCCACTCGGCTCCGGTCTTTGATTTTTCCCACCTGAAGTAGGATTTGCCATACCGGAATCCGGCCGGAAAGTCGTGGGTCTTGGGATTGCACCAGGCATCCGGCGGGGAGTCTATGAACCTCTTTATCTCCAGCTCAAAGCTGTCCGGCGCGTCGGGCCTCGCTCCTGTCCCCGGAATGTCCTCGCGCCAGACCGCCTGCGAGCTCTCAAGAAACCCTCCGCAGGACGCGTGGAAGGGGGCCTTTATTATCCTGCCCTCATACAGGAGAACAGAGCCGCGGGTCTCCCGGACCGCCGAATCCACCCTTGCCCATTCCTCGCCAACCCCCTTGTAGACCTGGGTGAAAACATCATCCGTGAGGTCGTATGGCTCGCCGGTCAGCTTGAACTTCTTTCCCCAGACGAAGAACGCGTGGCATCGGGCCAGGACTGCCTGCGCCTTCAGGGCTTCTTTCGGGAATCCCGGCCCCATCTCGTAGGGTAGGACACCAATCAGGTAGTTCTCCATCTGGACCTCGTTGACCAAAAGTATTCCGGTTCCATCGGATGACGGCAGGAATTCCAGGATGTCCGCGTAAAAATTTCCAACTATCTCTATTGGCCGGGTGCAAACGATCCTCAGAGGCCCTTCCGCCACCACCGGGACGCGGCCATCGGGCGAGACCAGCTCAATCCTTCCCCTGGCCAGGCTTTCGGCGATCTTTATGACCGCCTGGCGCGGTTTCGGGGCCTTTTTCATGGCCTCGGACTCGGTTCCGTATGGCCCAACCAAGGCCGCGAAATCCCTCATGTCTATGGTCTCAGCCGGGAAAGCAAGGATCTTTCCCATTGGCATGACGAAGCTCTGCGGATAACCCCTCTGGATGAGCGAGATGACCGTATCATGGGCCGCGGAGGAGTCCGACCCGCGCCAGACCATCATCCAGAACTGGAAACGGGCAGGTTTCAGGTCCTTCGCCCTGACCCTCCACTTGCCGGGCCAGGCCTTAAAGATCCCCTGATTCCCGACCATGACCCAGAACGAATCCCGCGCGTAGAACTCAAAGGTTTGTCTCTGTTCTATGCCAACCCTGACGAAAGGACCCATCGGGGAGGAGCAGTCAACGAGATCGCGCGGGGGCCGCGCTTCCTCAATTGTTTGGGTTGGCAAGGCCTGAACTGGCCCGGACGCCTCTCGCGGCGCGCACGAGAGCACGGAGATTGCCAGCCAGGCCAGGTCTCTTGGTTTCAAGGGGTATATTATGGGCGGCCGGGACGGCCGGGTTCAAACCGGGGGAAATGCCGGCTTCACTTTACCAGATCAAGGAAATTCCTCGCCAGATTCTCCCCTTCCCTGGAAAGCGCGGACTCCGGGTGAAACTGAACTCCCCAAACGGGCAGGCTCTCGTGCTCAAACCCAGCAATATCACCGCTCTCGTCAAGCGCCGTTATCCTGAGCCCCTTAGGCAAAGGCTCCTCCAGAACAAGGGAGTGATACCTGACGAAACCGCAGGGGTTGGGGAGCCCAGTAAAAAGCCCACGGCTGTCGTGGCTTACGGATGAAACAACACCGTGGGCTATCCGAGAGGCGCGCCTGATCCTTCCCCCGAGCGCGACCCCGATTATCTGGTGGCCCAGGCATATCCCGAGAATCGGCACCTTTCCCGGTATATCAAGGAATAGCCGGATGCTCTCCGGGACATCAAGGGGGCTGTGCGGGCCAGGGCCGAGGATAACCGGGCCGTTTGCCAGACAATCCTCGGCAGAAACCTCGGCGTAGTCCTTCACAGAAACATCCTGGCCCAGGGCCTTGAACAGGTGGTATATGTTGTAGGTGAAGGAGTCCCTGTGATCAACTATGAGCACCCCCAAATTATGAGAGTTGCCGCCCATCCTTGACAACCAGTATAATTTGAGCTTGAGCAACGGGAGGTTTAGCGATGAGCATGTTTATAGCATGTTGCCTCTTGTCCCAGACATACTGGGACGACAACTCCCAGGCCGATTTCCTTTCCGGCCGGGAGCTGTGGTATGCTGGCTCCACCGAGAGGGTCTCCGCGCTTGGGGTGAATCTCTGGTCATCCTCGGCTGGATTGCGGCTTTTGGGCCAGGATTACGACCTGAACAACGATGGCTCCCTGGACGAGGCGGTTTTCGGCGCGGGGGCGAACACGGCCAGGATCGTCTATGGCCCGGGTTTCAACACCGATACGAGGTTCACCACGGCATCCGCGGAGGGCATGGGAATAGCTGACCTGAACGCGAACGGCCTGCCTGAGATCATAGTCGGCGAACAGTGGAATCCCTTCCGAAGCTACATATATTGGGACATGAATCCATCATCCGTGACCCAGCTCGGATTTGAGAGACCGTGCTACGGCGTGGCAATAGGGGACATGAACGGGGATGGCTCTCCCGATGTGATCCTGGCGGGCTGTCTCATACCACAAAGCAGGATATACTGGGGGCCTCTTTACACCTCATATCAGGCCTTTGACACGGGTAACTCGTGGGACCCATTTGTCGCGGATGTCAACCTGGATGGGAATCCGGACATAGTCCTGCCCAAAGAGAACTCCGCCACCCGCGTCTTCTGGGGACCTGGTTTCTCAACCTATCAAGCCATCCTCGGGCCTGATAGGGTGAAGGCCTGTGCGGTCGCTGATATGAACTACGACGGCTGGCCGGACATCGTTCTTGGCTCATACTCCGGCTCCGTGACCGTCCATTTCGGGCCCGGCTTCGCATCAAGCTGGACCCTATCCGGAATCACCAACGCGCAGGACCTTGAGGTTGAGGATGTTGACGGCGATGGATACCTGGATGTCGCCGCGTCAGGAAGCAGTGATGGCAAGACCAGGATATGGTGGGGGCCAGACCTGACCAGCTTTACTGATGTGTCCGCGTCAATCGCGGATGGGGTTGATCTCCTTGACCTGGACAACGACGGAGACCTTGATGTAGCCACGCCATCCGGCAGTTCCTCTTTCTATATATACCAGAATGACGGCTCAAGGAGCTTCTCGCTCTGGCAGAATGTCTCCCTCCCGTCGTGGGGAGGTTCCTACGCTGACCTCAGGAAATACGAGGAGCTGGGCAACGCATACACGAGAACGCCATCCTTCACCTACCTCTCAAGGACATTTACCGGCTCATCAACATACAGGATGGACTCAGTGAGGTGGTGGGCGAGCGTTCCCACTGGAATGACCCTCAGGCTCTGGCTACGGGCCTCTGATGACCAGACAAACTGGACTGCCTGGAAGGAGCTCTACAACGGCCAAAGCATTACTGACCCAGAGTTCTTTTGCAGGAAGTTCTATCAGTATTCCGCGGTGGTGACCACGGATGGCCGGAGGAGCTCGGAGTTCCATCTGGACTCCATCAGGCTATATTACACGGATTGTGCGATAGGTATAGATGAGAACGCGCCCAAAGATTATCTGGTGATAAAAGGCACGAAGGCCACCGTTAATGTGATTGCCGAATCTGGTTACCTGAGGGTCTACGACTTATCAGGAAGGCCGCTCCGGGATTTCCCCCTTGCCAGGGGAAAACACGAGTTGAACTGGGCAGAAGGGCTTTCGGCCGGACTCTATGTCCTGGTGGCAAAATACGACGGTACCGAGAGGGTGAAGGCCGCGCGGGTAAAGTAGCCCTTCCTCTCTGATGAGTCCACGGCTGGTCGGGCCGACCTGAATAGGGCCCTTCTCCGGATGGTCTTGATACCCTGAAATCAGCACCAACTGCCAGGCTGGTTGATCGGGATTGAAAACCCTGTGCCCTAGTGCCTGGCCTTGAATTCAGGCATTTCAACGCCATCCGGGTGAAGGATCACATCTGAAGCAATCCTGGAACCCGATGCATATGAAGCTTTAGACTTTCAGGGTTATGCTTGAGGAAATATACTCGGACACGAGAGACCGCATGACAAAATCAACCGAGGCCTTCCGGCAGGAGCTCGGCAGGATAAGGACCGGCAGGGCCTCACCCCAGATACTTGAGGGAATAAAGGTTGAGGCCTACGGCTCATCAGTGCCCCTGAACCAGGTCGCCACGGTGTCCGTCCCGGAGCCAAGGTTAATCGTTCTGTCGGTCTGGGACAAGAGCCTGGTCGGAGAGGTTGAGAAAGCAATCCTGAAATCCGGCCTCGGCCTGAACCCCATAATACAGGGCTCAGTGCTCAAGATACCCATTCCTCCGCTTAGCGAGGAACGCAGGGCGGAAATGGTGAAGCTGGTGAAAAAAATGGCTGAGGACGCGAAGGTCGCGATAAGGAACATCCGGCGGGACAGCATAGAGATGGTCCGCGAGCTTGAGAAGGAAAAGGAAATATCCGAGGATGACAAACACTTAGCAGAAACAGAGATCCAGAAGATAACCGATGATTTCATCCAGAAGGTAGAGAAGATACTCTCGGAAAAGGAAAAGGAGCTCACGGAGTTTTGACCCAGAAGCGCGTTCCCAGGCACCTGGCCATAATCATGGACGGCAACGGCCGGTGGGCAACACAGCGTGGGCTACCGCGGATAATGGGCCACAGGGCCGGTATTGAATCCGTAAGGGAGGCTGTTCGCGCTTGTCGGGATGTTGGGGTTGAGTGGCTTACCCTCTTTACCTTCTCTTCCGAGAACTGGAGGCGCCCGCCTGACGAGGTCTCCTTCCTGATGAACATGTTGAAGGAACTCCTGGCAAAAGAGACAGAGGAGCTGCACAGAAACGGTGTCAGGATACGATACATGGGCAGGATAAGCCTTCTCCCGCAGGAGGTTCAGGAGGAATTACAGAAATCCGTTGATAGGACAAGGGATAACACCTCCCTGAACCTGGTTCTCGCGCTGAGCTACGGCGGCCAGGCGGAGATAGCGGACGCGGCCAGGACAATAGCCGAAAGGGCCCTGGCGGGCGAGGTTGATCCCGGCAGAATTGACGAGGAGACATTCCAGGGCTTTCTCTACATTCCGGATATGCCGCCGGTTGACCTCCTGATCCGGACATCAATGGAGCTCAGGATATCAAACTTCATGCTCTGGCAGACCGCATACGCGGAGCTCTACTTCACCGAGACTCTCTGGCCCGATTTCCGCAAACCCGAACTGCTCAAAGCGCTTGAGGATTTCGCCAGGAGGGAGAGGAGGTTCGGGGGGGTCTAAGGTGTGAAACAAATCCCAATAACATTTTGCGCGATCAGCTGACCTTTGATCCTTCACCCGCATGACCTTGAAATAGGGAATATTAAGCGAGAGCTCTGATAAATTAGCGATAACTTACTGGCCTGAATCAGAGCCACCCCATCCAGAGGATCAAGGTTCTGAGAGAGGCCCCCCAAATCCCACCATGAGAGCGTTTCCATGGAGGCTTGGCTTCTATTTCACGGAGGCCCCATGGTCATGGGAAAAGACAGAGGGGGGATTTTTAGGGTTCTCTAAGCTTATGCTTTAAATTCAAGATTTTCGGGCCTAATCAACCAAATTGGCAGTAGGTATTGGTTTCAAGATGTCAGGGTTGCTCGGGACAAGGTTCTCAGATAGCCCGTTTATTTGCCGTTATTCAAGTCCCCGCTATATAATTTATCTCAATAATATATCTACCGACAACACCACGGGAGCAAAAACATGAAGCCAGAGGAGATAATCGCCCTTGCCAGGGAAGGCGAGATCAACGCCCTGGACATAAGGTTTCTTGACCTTTTTGGCGGACTTCACCACATAACGATTCCAGCGAAAGCGGTGCGGCCTGAGCTTTTTACTGATGGGGTTCCCTTTGATGGCGGCTCGGTTCCCGGCCTGAAATCACGACACTCCGGGGACATGGTTCTCCTGCCAGACCCCTCAACAGCGGTTCTTGACCCGTTCTGGGAAAAACCAACCCTTTCGGTCATTGGCACCGTGGCCGAGGCAGATACCAGAAAGCCTTTTCACAGGGACACGAGAGGAATCCTTGCCAGGGCTGAGGATTTCATGCGTTCAGAGGGGATCGCTGACGAGAGCGTCTGGGGCCCGGAATACGAGTTCTTCGTTTTTGACCGAGCGAGCTTTGGTATCGGAAGGGATCACGCTTTCTACGAGGTGGATTGCGGGGAGGCTTGGGGGGGTTCCCCATACAGAACCGGGCCGCAGGACGGTTATCACGCGGCCGGCCCGGCTGATGTGTTTTCTGACCTCAGGCAGGAGATAACGGACATCCTCCTGGCCTCCGGGATCAGCGTGAAATACCACCACCACGAGGTTTCCGCGTGTCAGCAGGAAATAGAAACGCCCCTTCTCACGGCCACCGAGGCCGGCGATTCAGCGTCCTGGATAAAATATGTGGTGAAACAAGCGGCAAAGAGGCGCGGGCTAGCGGCAACATTCATGCCAAAACCACTGCCGGGACTCTTTGGCAACGGAATGCACTTCCACCAGCTCCTGCGGAAGAACGGGAAAAACCTGTTCTACGAGAAAGGAGGATATGCTGACCTTTCCGAGCTAGCCATGAACTACATCGGTGGACTCCTGGTCCACGGAAGGGCAATCACCGCCCTGACAAACCCTTCCACCAATTCATACCGGAGGCTCGTGCCTGATTGCGAGGCTCCTGTTCTGTTTTTCTTCTCGTTATCTAACCGCTCCGCGGCCATCCGCATTCCCCGGTATGCCACCTCACCGGAGGAAAAAAGGATAGAGCTCAGGAGTCCGGACGCAACATCAAACCCATACTTAGCTATAGCCGCGCAGATCATGGCCGGCATTGACGGTATAAGGAAAAAGATAAACCCAACAGAGCTAGGTTTGGGCCCGCACGATGTTGCAATTGACTCAATTGGCCCGGAAAAGCTTTCCCTGATACCAGTGTGCCCGCGCTCTTTGGATGAGGCCCTGGACGCGCTCGCGGAGGATCACGAGTTCCTCCTCGCGGGTGATGTCTTCACGGAGGACATCATCCAGGCATGGATTGAATTCAAGAGAAGGGAGGCCGGAGAGCTCTCGATCCTACCCCACCCATGGGAATACGAAAAATACTTTGGGTGCTAGGAAAGATACACAAAAGCCAACGAGGAGGCGAATGGCTGTCGCCTTTTGACCTACTTTCTGCGCGAACGAATCTCAATCAATAATGAGGCAGGAGCTGTTTTCAGGCCGGGGCGTAAAGTTTCATAATTCCCGATCACCGAAACGGGGGGTGATGTTTCATAATTCAGATCACCGAGGATC
>FWWM01010108.1_pt1 | contig 16977 bp, 13 predicted proteins | sample 2228351 | NCBI WGS metagenome assembly FWWM01 (sample SAMEA103939774, study PRJEB20133) | metagenome | reverse complement strand
AAAGACAAAAAAATCCTTTCATCCTTGAAATCCTGTCTTGCGCTCCTTCCAACAGGCTCGATTTCGACCCAATGGCTGCCTGGTAAGCAGTTACTAACTAATGAAAAACTCTGCGCTCTCTGCAGTTCGTTCTTGCAGTGGACTCATGCTTTCTGCGCCCATTTGCGAAATCTGTGGACCAATGACGCCCATGACGACCGAAGCGTCACTACGTTGCTTTAGGGCGCTTTTTCTGGGGAGGCAAGAGCAGTTTTTCGACGAGATTTGCCGCTGCATCGGGGCCGGGTATATGCACCCGCAATACTCTGCGCCCAGCGGCTTGCAAGGCTTCGTAATCGCCCAATGCCTGGGCGCGTTCCAGGGCGCCAAAGGTCATGTGGGGAGCAATCGCTTTCTTCGTTCGCGCAGATGGTTGGCCAGTATCCTGTGCGGTGCGGGGAGGAATCTCGATGTCGTGTTGGGGATCAGCAGTGAGCAACAGGAACAGGCCGTTGTTGGGGCCGCCTTTGTGTAGTTGACCCGTGGAATGCAGGTAACGCGGCCCAAAGCCCACCGTCACGGCGCAGCGCGTTTGGTCGCGGAGAGCGGCTTGGAGGCGCCGCAAGGCGGCAGTCGTTTCAGGGTTGCGCGGCAAATAGGCCAGGACAGCCACATAATCGCCGGCCCCGGCGCGCGCCAGGAAGCGTTTGACGGCAGCCCTGGCCTTCGACAGGGGGATGAACCGGCCTTCTGGTAACTGGGCATCCCGTTGGAAAGCGGCAATTTTGTCTCTGGCGCGTTGTTTGGCGTCTTCCACATTGGGCTGGTCGAAGGCGTTGACACCCAAGATGTGACAGGCAACGGCGGTCGCAAATTCCCAACGGTAGAATTCTGCACCCAGGTCGTAGCCATTTTCGATCGGCATGTCCAAAACCGGCTGACCCGCCTGGCGCAGAGCGGCAACTCGTTCATCCAGGGCGCCCGTTTGGCGTAAGTAGACGAAGAGACGGTCCGTTTGGTAGAGGCCGGGGTCGCCCAAAGGTTCACCGTCCACCGGAATGATGCCCTTTCCCTCCTTGCCGCTCGATTCGGCCACCAATTGCTCCAACCATGAACCCAAACTGGTCAACGGCGGGTCGGCCAGGATGGTCAACTTGTCGCGGCCATGCAAGGCGGCCTCGCCCAATACAGCGCCCAGCGCCAGGGCAGGGTTGCGTGCCGCCGGCAGGTCGGCTTTGCATTGGGCCATCATCCAGGCAGCGCGGTTCAACAGGCGCTTGAGGTCTATGCCCAGCAACGCGGCCGGGACAAGGCCAAAGGCGCTCAAGGCAGAATATCGCCCGCCAACCTGGGGGTCAGCCAGGAAGATTTTGCGGAAGGAGCGTTCTTTTGCCAGTTGTTCGAGCGCAGTGCCGGGGTCGGTGATGGCAACGAAGCGCGAGCCATCTCGCCCGGCTCGTTCCCAGAAATAATCAAGAGCGGCATTGACTTCGGCCGTGCTGCCCGATTTGCTGGAAACCAGGTACAGGCTGGCAGGGGGGGGATAATTTTGGGCTGCCCAGGCCACATGCGCCGGGTCGGTGGAATCCAGGATGGCCAGGCAGGGTTTTCCTTCGGCGGCTTCGGGTGTGGGAGCAACGAAGAGGTTGGACATGACTTCGGGGGCCAGCGAGGAGCCTCCCATGCCCAGCAGCAGAATGCGTGAGATGCCTTCGTAATGCACCTGGTCGGCAAATTCGCCCCATTCGGGCAAAAATGCGCGCGAGGTCTCCGGTAAGCGCAGCCAGCCCAGGCGTTTTCGCGCTTCGGCCTGTCCGGCCAGCTCGTTCGTCCAAAGCGAGGCATCGCCGTCCCACAGGCGAGGGGAAACGGAATCAACTTGTAGTTGGGCAATACGCTGGGAAACGGGAGCAGCCAGCGGTCCAAGTTGCGAAGCGGCCTCGTTCCGCCGCGTTTCGATGGTCGCCAGGAGGGCCGTGAAGGCGTCCGCAAAGGCCTTGACGCCTTCGTCTTCCAGTTCTTGAGTTACTTTTTCCATCGAGATGCCGGCGTTTTCCAGGCTGGCCATGACGGCGCGTACTTTGTCCATTTGTTGGGTGACAGAGGGATAAGCCATGCCATGGTCGCGATAGGCCTGTAAGGTTTGGGGCGGGACGGTGTTGACGGTGTGAGGGCCGATGAGGGTGTTGACGTAGACGACATCGGGATAGTCGGGGTTCTTGGTGCTGGTAGAGGCCCACAGTGGGCGTTGTAGTTTTGCGCCTCTGTCTCGAAGGGCATTCCAGCGCGGTCCATCGAAGGTCTTGGTAAAGGCTTCGTAGGCCAGGCGGGCGTTGGCGATGGCGGCCTGACCGCGCAGGTAGGGGCGTTCACGCAGCAGGGCGTCCACTTTGGTATCCACGCGCGAGATGAAGAACGAGGCCACCGAGGCGATATGGTCTAGCGGCAGGCCGGCCCGCAGGCGCTGCTCGAGGCCGGAAAGGTAGGCTTCCATGACCTGGTCGTAGCGCGCCAGGGAGAAGATGAGGGTGACGTTGACATTGATGCCTTTGGCTATGGCTTGTTGCACCGCTGGAATACCCTGCGGGGTAGCCGGAATCTTGATCATCAGGTTGGGGCGGTTGACCCGATTCCACAGTGTTTCGGCTTGCTGCACGGTCTGGTCGGTATCGTATGCCAGGGTCGGGCTGACTTCCAAACTGACGTAGCCATCGCCGCCTTTCGTCTCTGCATAGAGCGGCGCAAACAAGTCGCAGGCCTGTTGAATGTCTTCCACCGCCAGTTGCCAGAAGATGCTTTCGGCGTCCCAGCCGGCCCAGGCCAGCGGGATGAGGGCCGAATCGTAGGCGTTAGAGTGGGCAATGGCGTTGTGGAAGATGGTGGGGTTGGAGGTGACGCCGCGAATATCGCCGCGCTCGATGAGGGCTTTGAGTTCGCCGTTTTCGAGCAAACGTCGGTCGATGTTGTCGTACCAGAGCGACTGACCCAGTTCGAGTAAACGTGGGATGGGGTTCATAATCTTACCTCATTGCACTGCTCAATTGTAAACGTTTGGCGGTGTGCACGCACAAGTTGTCAGTGGCGATTAGAGAAATCCACAGATGGCGCAGATTTCCACAGATTTTCTTGGCGCGCCAAAGTGCTGGGATGACCATTGAGTTCGGGCGGCACCCCCTACGGGGGCAACTGCTGCCCATCGGTTTGGCGCGCTAACCAGATTTTTCGTAATTGTCTACCCGCCCTCACGCTTCGACTGGGTCTCGATAAGGTCTCGACACGCTCGACCCGGCGACTCGACCCGGCGGCCTTCGGCGTGAGCCCTTCGACAAGCTCAGGGCAGGCTGCTTAGGCGAACGCTCAGCGCAGCGCCCCCGACCCCTTATTATCCCCGTAGGGGGCTCCCAGGGGGAGAGGGGGAGATGTCTTGAAAACGGTGCTGTTCCCCTCTCCCTTTGGGACGTGTGCCATTATGCCCAGAATGGGTACGAAGTGGTAGAGAGTTAGGATGAGGGTACAAAGTTATGTGAAAACATGACGTTGTCAAAGCAATCACCGCTAAGCCTCGGCAATGCGAAACGTTCCACACCCAAAATGGGTTTGTTTTCCGACGTGCAGAATCGAGGCCAATTCGAGGTAAGGGACGACCGCGAGGGGAATGCTGTCGAACGTCTGGCTGCCAATGCGGCGTCCAGGGCATCCCTGAGGCGCAGGAGATAAATCGCTGTCAAGGCAGGCGACTTCCGAGGCCTGGCCCAATGCATCGAGCAGTGAAAATTGTTGGTTCGGGTCCAATTCCTGCCACACATCTTCAGGGGTGTTGTATTTGCCGGGGAGCAGCTGGCTCATGCGAAGGACCAGGGCATCCATGATCGCCCGCAAGGAGGGGGGCGGTACACTCGTTTTCGAACTGACGCGCTGCGTCTCTGAGGTGGGAGCGCCAAAGTCGAAAGGCGTCAGCCAGGTGAGGCGCTGGAAGGCGCCATCACGGCTGAATTTCAGCCGGTGCGCCCACTGTTTGGTGGTGGGATTGTACCTCAGGTCGAGTTCGCCGGCGCGCACGACCGCCTCCCAGCGCGGCCCTTTGGCTGCGTAGACTGCATGGATGTCGAAGTGTCCCCACAGGGTGGTCTTGCCGACCCAATTTGCTTTCGAATCGCAGCCGGCCTGCTCGAGGGCAGGCAAGATGGTCTCTAAAAAGAGGCCATGGTCGGCGTTCTCGCCCAGCAATTTCAGTTCGAAGAAGATAAACTCGTCTTTGCCATAACTGAGTTTAGTAGGGTACATAAACAGCACGGTTTCGATCGGCCACGAAATTTCGGGGACAGGTATGCCTGACTTTTTGTTGCCGATTACGGAAAGGCCGCCAAATGTCTCCCAAGGAGCCAAGGCTTTGCGCCAGGGGCCTTTCTCTCGTGCAGGCAGCCGTTCCATGATGATATGCCCCAAAAGGAGGGAGAGTTCCAACGACAAACAAGACGGCAGTCGCACGAGCGAACTGTTGACCCGCAGCACGATGAGATAGCGGATGAGATTAATCGGTTGGAGAAAAGGCCACATAATCGGTCAGTTCATACAGGAGTTTGACGCGCAGGCGGGGCCAACGACGAATGCGCCAGGCGTTCAACATATCCCTGGATTCGGGAGAGAGCAAACCCCAAAAACGTCCCCAGTAGAACATTGCCTCTTGTTCGTTTTTGAAGTTAAGCAATCCGAACAGGATTTGCTGCGTCTCTGGGCGCAGCATACTACGGAATACGGAGGCCATTTCCAGGAGGTGCATGAATTCTGCGATCTCGAAGGTCAACATCCCCTCCCGCTCGCGCAAATGGGGACGCAGCAAAAGGTAAGGGGCAGGGTAAAAGCGCACACGCAGCCGGTCGAGCGGATAAGTGGATTCTTCGTGAGCAACCCGCACCAGATAATCGCCCATGGTGTGGGGCATCTCGCTTCCCACAGAGGGGAAAGTCTGGATCAGACCGCGGAGTTCGGTCCCATGATATAACAAGAGTTCCCGCAACCAGTCCATCAGGTTTCGTTTGGGCATCACAAGCAGAAAGTGGTGCGGCGGTTCTATATACTTTCCCAGCACATTGAACTGGCCTGAGCAAAGCCGTTCTTCGAAGTGTGGAGGGATCTGGTTGACGAAACCCCAGAGAAACGTTACAGAGCGAACGAGGCGGCCATATTCTCCAAGGCGATCGCGCACGGCCTGGCAAAAGCGGCAATATTTCCCGCCACCCGTCTTTATGGTCTCTTCGTCGGCGTGTGCAGACGAAGAGTCTTTCGAGAGGGGGAGATAAACCCAGCATCGTTGGCACGGGCCGCCAAACGCGGAATGAGGCGGGCCGATCTGTGTTGGGAACCAGTTGGCTTCCGCCTCCTCGAGACAGTTCAAAGTGGCGATCAATTCCGCGCCAGAACGGCAGCGGCGCAACCAATCATAGTGGCTCAGCATTCAACATTTGTTGTAGCGCGCGACGATGAAAGACGACCTCGGGATTGCGCCAGTCAGCAGACTGAAAGGGGCGCTTCCATTCTGCAGGGGACTTGCCGGCATAGCGATCGGCCCATGCAATCAAGTAACTTTCTGGGCGAATGTGCAGGCGTACACTGCCAAAACCCAGGTAGCGGCCGCCGCCCATTTTGTGGGCTAATCCCTCTTCCAGTTCCAGGCACCAAACCAGCCGTTGCAGTTCTTCGTCCGTCAGGTTCCAGAAGCGGATATCGAAGCGCGCCCGCGATCCTGGCAACGCCGCGCGGAAATAGGCGGCCTGCGCCGTGTCGGGTTGAAAGTCATCGAGTTGCTGCACGATTGGGGCCAGAGGCGCGTGGGGGAAAACCCGCCAGATATTGGCGATACGATATTTGCGCGCGCCGCTGCCTGGCGCCTCCTTCCATTCCCCATCGAACTTCCAATCGCCATAGGGATAAGGTACGCGGAACCAGGCCAGTTGGGGGTTCTCGAAGAATCCAAAGTCAATCGCCAGCCGCCCCATGAGAGCCTGATTGGGGCCTTTACCTACGAAGCCGAACAGGCTGTCCACCGGGTTCAGGTTTTCAATATTGGGGCTTTCATTCTGGGAGTCGCTGGCTATGGCGTATATATGGCGCAGCATCCCTTTGATGCTCTTGCTTGGTAAGGCGTATTCCCGCTGATCGGAACGATAAGCGTTTTCGGGGGGCGACATCGAGAAGAAATCCCAACCATTGATGTGGCCTTCCTCGGTAATGACTCGGTAGGAGGGTTCCCCGCTCTCGCGGATGGTAAGCGGGGTAAGCACTTCGGCCTCGACCACCAGCATACCACAATGCCCGCCGAATGCCCGGTGGGAGATGAACCCACCCGTGGCGCGCGGTGGTTCAGTAGCAGTCTGTTTGCCGGTTACGATGGGATGAGCCAGGCTGCTGATGACCGCTGTGGCGGCCGTCTCGGATAAAGAGACAGTTTGCCAAATGCCATTCGGCTCGGGCGATTGTTCGAGGAAAAGTTGCGCGCTGATCGGAGCCGCACTGCCGGCGCGCCATTCCAGCCGGCTGACTGTCGCCGTCGTCCAGCCAAAGCCAACGGTCTTGGAGCCCCCCAAAACAATATCGCCGCGCTGAAAATCCTGGATCAAGTGCGCCAGCAGAGAGAGGGCCTCTAGATCGTCCTGGGTGACATCCTGCACGTCGATTCGCATCTGAAACACAAGATGATGGCCATAGGCAAACAGATAATCGGCTTTGGCGCTTTCGACAGGCGCGCCTGTGCTGAGATTCATTTTCACGCCATCCATCGAACACCAGGCGCTGTTAGGATCATAGGGGTTCATCAGGTAGGCGTCTGAGAAATAGGCCATGCCAATTTGTCCCTGCGCGCCGAAGAGCCATTCGAGCAACCTGGTGGCGCGCTCGCCTTCGCCCCACAAAGTTTTGATAATTTGTGTAGCCCGTTTGCGGAAGGCGCCTTTGAGCGTGCTTCCGGGGATATAAATCTCCCATGTGCCGTCTCCTTGGGGCGAGAGCGTCCAGGAGAGCATACGCATGAAGACCGTGTCGTAGGCCTTGCCAAATTTTTTGGAAATCTCACGGTTGCCGATTCCGCCAGCGCGGAAATCAATGTGGTAGGGTTGAGCAAGTTCCTGACGGGTTTTATCGCGGTAGGATTTCAGAAAGGCGATGAAGTTTTGATCATTGGCGATGCTTTTGTTCAGGTTGCGGGCATCGCGCATGTGATGGAAACGCACGCGGCGATGCTCGGCCAGAAATTCCCGCCAGCCCCCCGCACTTACGCCCTCCGGCGGGCGATTCCAGTTGTTCCAGTCTTGCTCGCTGATTTTGCCATCGCGAAGCATCTGTTTGATGAGCAAATGTTCTTCGCGATTGGCAAGTTCCACATCTACCCAGGCATCGCTTTGCAGCAGGGCAATTTGCTGGTCGACCTGCTCGTAGAGCCTCGGCAGGGCGGCCTGGCAAAGCGAGACGAGCGCAGCCGTCAGGGCAGCTTCATTTGCCAGGGACTCTGCAATTTGATTGGGGATGGCGCCGCTGTATCCCAAGAACGCGGCCGCTTCACTCCAGGCGTCCTCATTGAGAGTATGCGCGATAGCGGTCGTTCGTTTTGCGGTGGCCAGGATGCGGTACGCCATATTCGCTTTGTCGGCCAGCGCTTCTATCAGGGCGGTTTCGAGAGCCTTCTGACTGGAGAAGGGGCGATCGATCAATGGCTCGACCGCGGCAATCACTTTGGCAGACAGGCCATATTTGCCCTTCGTCAATTTGGCCAGCGCGGATTCTTCCAGCGACCAGGCTTCAGTTTGACCCAACGACTGCTCGCGCAGCCAGATAGCCATGGCGCGAGGGAGGTAATCGGCGAATTTTTTCTTCCAGTCTTGCGGGCTGAGAATCGGTCCGCCGAGAGCAAGAGCAAGACGTTCCTGAAGGGCAACCGGCATTCCTCGCATGGCGCCAATGAGCAAGCGGCCTTCGACGGCGGCGAAAGAGGACACTTCGGGATCTACCTTACCCCAGTTCCAGCCCACCAAAACGGGGTTGGCAGCGTCGAAGGTCAGAGTAATGCTCAAATGATTGGCTTCGGGGTGAATTTCAGGCAGGGTTGCAGGAGGCCCAAAGGGAAGTTCGATTTCCAGGCGGATACGTCCCAACCCCTTGCTCTTGCCCGCACCAAACCAAAAGCGGCCCTCGCGTAATTCTTGTAACACGTAATACAGTTTGGCGGCGTTGTCTCCTTGCTTGAGGATATTATCATCCACACCCATCTGAAAATCGAACACGGCGTTGCGGAAGAGGGTCTCATATTTGTAGTTGGCGTTGGCCTCGGCGGCCCAGCGATCTTCATCGAGTTTGATGCCCATGCGCAAATCGAAAAAGCGGTCGCGAGGGTAGGATGTTTTCTCCAGTTGGCAATCCACGGCCCTGATCAATCCATTGGGCAACGGTGCATCGTACAAACGCTCCCAAAGGCGGTTGAGCAAGCCGCGATTCTTCCCCTGCTTGTCGCTACCGATGAACGCATCCATGAGCGCCTGGGCCGTGCCACGGACTTCCCCAGCCAGCGAGACAAGTCGGTCTCGGCCGTCGTGGTCGCGAGTGAACAGGGTTTTGCGGGCATTGCCGCGATAAATTGGGGATTCGGCGTACAATTTACCTCGTAGTAGCATGGGAGATCTCCTCCAAATCATATTAGGTTTAGGCTAGAAATACAACCTGCCAGCATACAGACAACGTAACTGCTTGGCCACTTTCGCAAATACCGCAAATACAGACCCTAAAGGTCTGTCTCGCAAATCGAAAGGCGGAATTTGCAGGAAAACCAGGCTCGAAACACATGTTCGATTGCAAAGGAGACCTTTAGGGTCTTGACCTGAGCAGTTACCAGGCAACAACGCCAATCTCTGTCCGTCAAGATCGGCTCGAGATCGGGAGTAAGAAAGATGCCAGTTCATGTTCATACTCACACGTTCCCAAATATTCTATCAGTTTTTGTCTATTGTTCCTTGCCTAAAATGCAGGCAAGTAGATCGACCTTTGCCGATCACACTTGCTCCAGACAGGGGTCGTCACGAATGGTTGCAATTTGCTGCCCCAAGTAAGGAAGCGAGGGAAGGTGATGCCAGCGGCGCAGCAAGTGATACGCGGGAGAAGTCAGCAAGCGGCAGGCTTCCACGGCGGGCGCCCATTCCGGTTTGCGAATTTCCGTCACCGTCGCCTGGCGGGGTAAAATCCCAAAATCCCAGGCAGCGCACAAGCGGGCAAGAAAATCTACCCGCTCGGCCTGCGTTTCGAGCGCTTCAGGGATGTCGGTCTCGGGATACAAGGCGCCATCCAGCCAGGAAACATCACTCATCTTTTTTCACCTGCAAGAAAATATTGGAAAACCAATCCCGCACTCGCCGCGCTTGCTCACGTTGTTCTGCGTCAACGATTTTTTCCAGGGGCCGATGCAGGGAAATACGTTCAAGATGGGTTTCGATAGCAAGGCGGGCGCGCAGAAAGTCGCTATTGTCGCCAGACATGACTTGCCTTTGCCGCCAGAGCGACCAACATTCGCCAACGGTCACTATGCCAGCCTCGCATAACGAATAAATATCCAGGAAATCGCGCGGCGCGCCGCGCTCGACCAACGCAACCATTTTTGCCGCCAACAGATCCGCCAGACTGTCCAGTGGGACGTCGATCCAACCGGCCGGAATTGGTTCCTGAAGGCACACCGTACGGGCGGCAATCTGGAAACTAAACACCGTCTTGTTTCCTTGCAACAGTTCAACGCTAACCACGTCGCCCCAAGAGCGAACGCTGACGCGACCAAATTCGGACAAGGCGGTTGTCAGGACGTCAACCACCTCCCGCTTTTGTCGTTCGGCTACGGCCCCGGACCACCAGGCATCTACGTCATGTGTGGCGCGATAATCTAGATAGTGAAACAATCCGACCGCCCCGCCCAGCGAAAGGCGATTCGACAGTCCTGCATCCACCAAAGCCTGCAAGCAAGCCTGCGCATACCTGGATAAGTTAGAAGGTCGGCGTGGTTGAATAGTTTTCATCGTTCAGATGAACAACTTTCTTGTTCCAGTTTCCTGATTTTCGCTACGCGCCGCGCGTGGCGTTCCTGGCCAGCATCGTTGCCGACGAAACGGGCAGACAAAAAAGCCGCCACAATCTCGCGCACCGGCTCCGGCCCCACGATGCGCCCCCCCAAACACAAGACGTTCATCTCATCGTGTTCCACACCCTGGTGGGCCGAATAGGTATCGTGACAGATAGCCGCGTACACGCCGGTCATTTTGTTGGCAGCAATCGAAGCGCCCACGCCCGAACCGCACAACAAGATGCCCCGCTCTGCTTGCCCATCCTGGATGGCTCGGCCCAACTTCTCTGCCAGATCGGGGTAATCCACCGGCTCAGTGGAATGGACGCCTAGGTCCAGGGCTTCATGCCCGGCGGCGCGCACGACTTCTAGCACCACGCCTTTGAGGGGGAAACCGGCATGATCACAGGCGACGGCAACTTTCATTGCAAACTCTTCCTGATCAAGCGAACGCCTGCTGTGACAAAACCTTGCGCGCCTGCTCGATGACGTTTTCGACCGTAAAGCCGAATTTCTCGAACAGGACTTTGGCCGGGGCGGAGGCGCCGAACCGCTCGATGGACAAGACCACGCCCTCGGGGCCGGCGTATCGTTCCCAGCCCAGGCCTGCTCCCGCTTCGACAACCACTCTCGCCCTGACGTTTTTCGGCAGCACCGCCTCACGATAGGCCGGCTCCTGTTTCTCGAACAGGTCCCATGAGGGGAAAGAGACGACGCGCACGTTCACGCCTTCGGCCGCCAGGCGTGCCGCCGCTTCGTAGACTAGGTAAACTTCCGAGCCGGAAGCCATCAAAATCAATTCTGGTTCGCGGTCGCCGAAATCCGCCAATGCATAGGCGCCTTTCGCCAGCATCGCAGCATCCTCTACGAGGGCGCGATCGAAGGTAGGCACAGCCTGACGGCTCAGGATGAGCGCCGTTGGCCCCTCACGGCGGGCAATGGCCACTTTCCAGGCTTCCACCGTTTCGTTGGCATCGGCCGGGCGGATAACGCACAGGTTGGGCACAGCGCGCAAGGCCGCGAGGTGTTCCACCGGCTGGTGAGTAGGACCATCCTCGCCCAGCCCGATGCTATCGTGAGTGAACACGAAGATGGAAGGGATGTGCGAGAGCGCCGCAATGCGGATGGCTGGCCGCATGTAATCCGAAAAGACCAGGAAAGTGCCGCCATAGGGGATGACGCCGCCAAAGAGCGCCATGCCGTTCAATGCAGCGCCCATGCCATGTTCGCGCACGCCAAAGTGCAGGTTGCGTCCTTGCGGGCTGTCTTTCTGGAAAGGCGGGCTACCCTCGATTTTCGTGTTGTTGGAAGGCGCCAGGTCAGCCGAGCCACCCATCAATTCGGGCAGGCAGGCGGCCAGGGCATTGAGCGCCTTGCCCGAAGCGGCGCGGGTGGCCAGGCCCTTGGCATCGGCCGGGAAGATGGGCAGACTGGCCTGCCAGCCCTCGGGCAGTTTTCCCTCCAGGCGGCGGCGGAGTTCGATGGCCAGATCAGGGTAGGCTTTTTGATAAGCATCGAACAGATCGTTCCAGCCAGCCTCCGCTTGCACGCCAGTTTGTACGGCCTGGCGATAGAAATCTAACACATCATCGGGGATATAGAAGCGCGGTTCGAGCGGCCAGCCGAGATTTTGCTTGGCCAGATTGAGTTCTTCGACGCCCAACGGTTCGCCGTGCGCTTTGGAGGTGCCCTGGCGATTGGGCGCGCCAAAGCCAATGACAGTGCGACAGGCAATCAACGAGGGCCGCGGGTCGCGTTTGGCAGCCTGGATGGCCCGGTCTATGGCCTCGACATCGTTGCCATCCTCTACTCGCTGCACATGCCAGCCATAGGCTTCGAAACGCTTCAAGCGGTCTTCGGTGAAGGCTAAATCCGTGGAACCGTCAATGGTGATGTGATTGTCGTCGTACAGGTACACCAGGCGGCCCAGCCCCAGGTGTCCGGCTAAAGAGGCGGCCTCGGAGGCCACGCCCTCCATCAAGTCGCCGTCGGTGACGATAGCATAAATGTAGGGGGCCAGCAAGTCGAAGCCGGGGCGGCTAAAAGTCGCAGAAAGATGCGCGGCGGCAATCGCCATTCCCACGCCGGTAGCAAAGCCTTGTCCCAACGGGCCACTGGTCATTTCCACACCGGGCGTCAGGCCGTATTCGGGGTGGCCGGGGGTGAGGCTACCCCACTGGCGAAAGTTCTTCAACTCATCCAGCGAGAGGTCATAGCCGGTAAGATGGAGGAGGGAATAGAGCAGCATGGAACCATGCCCGCCAGAGAGAATGAAACGATCGCGGCCCAGCCAGCGTGGATTACGCGGATTGTGGCGCAGGTGGCGAGTCCAAAGGGTGAACGCAATGGCAGCGGCGCCCATCGGCAAACCGGGATGACCAGAATTGGCCTGTTGAACGGCGTCGGCAGACAGGAAGCGCAGGGTGTTGATAGCGCGGGTTTGAAGGTCGGTGTGAGTCATGGATACCTCGGAGAGGGTGATGTTTCATTTTACCATTTGTGCATCGAAGATGGATGTTGTGCAAACGCAAAGAAATCCACAGATGGCGCAGATTTCCACAGTTTTTTCTATGCTTTCTGCGCCCATCTGCGAAATCTGTGCTTTTGCTGACGTAACTGCTTACCGGGCAGCCATTGGGTCGAAATCGAGCCTGTTGGAAGGAGCGCGAGACAGGATTTCAAGGATGAAAGGATTTTTTGTCTTTCGTTGAACGGCCATCCTTTCTATCCTGTTCGACAGGGTAAGCAATTACTTGCTGACAACATTGGCGTGGACACAAAACAGGCCAGGAGGACTCAAAACGGATAAAATTTGTTATACTTATTTACAGTCGGCACATTCGAATCCCAGGAGAAGGACAATGGCTACCGTAAAAACCTTAATGAACACCAAAAAGGACTCTACTAACTATACCGTAGACTGCAATGATACCGTGCTCAAGGCTCTGGAAGTGATGACGAATGCCAATATCGGGGCCGTCCTGGTGACCGAGGGCGGAAAGATTACGGGCATTTTCACTGAACGCGATTACATCCGCAAAGGGGAATTGATGGGACGCTCGGCGAAGACAACGCCGGTAAAAGACGTCATGACCGAAAAGATGGTCACCGTGACAACCGACACCTCCATGGATGCGTGCATGGCGCTGATGAAGCAATACAATATTCGCCACCTGCCGGTCGTGGAAAACGACAAACTGATAGGAATAGTCTCGATGCGTGACGTGGTAGCCGTGCTGATGGCAGAACGCGACAGCACGATCAAAGGGTTGGAGAATTACATTCTGGGCAGCGGGTTTGCCACATAGCGCAGTGCGGCTTCCAGGCGGTTAGGGGGCGAGTGTATCGGCCAGCCATCCACAAACGGCCAACACATTGTCCCGAAAGGAACCAGAAGGGACGAATTTGTGGTCGAACAGGGCACTGCCAATGGTGAAACCCCACGCACCAGCCTGCCACACCTCGCTTATCCGCCCGTAAGAGTCGATCGAGCCGGCCGAGACAACCGGCAGCCGCACGGCCTGGACCACTTCTTTCAACAAGCGGCGTGCATCCCCGGTATACCGATAAGTCAACAGGTCCAAGCCTTGCACGCCTTTGCTTTTTAGGAGGAGGGCATGGCTGACGATCTTGTCTATCGTCCCAGCCAGGATGCTGGGATGACTGTGGACATGTCCAGGGAAGGGGTAATAGCGAATCGGTTTGTCCTTGAGATATTCCAGGATGGAATCGAAGAAAACGGTGCCCATCAAGACATCGAAGCCCGCCTCGACCGCGATGCGAGCGCCGCGCAGACCCTCAGCTTCCGAGAGGCTGACGACTTCGAGATAGGTCGTTTTGCCGGCCGCCTTCATCTCACGCACCAGGGCTTTCATTTCCTCCGGCGGCAAACCGACATCCTTGAAGCCCCAATGCGCGACAGGCATATCCTTGCAGGCTCGAAAAATATCCAATGCATCTCTGACGGTGCGATCGTTATAAGTAAGCATCAATATGAATTCGGGTTTCATGCTCTATCTTTCCGGTTGGCAAAGGTTGTAGAGTTCAACGGCCCAGCAAGACTTCCGCAATATGGACCACTCTTTGCGGCTTTCGCTGGCGGTGCAGGCCGCCGCCAATGTGCATCAGGCAGCCGGTGTCGGCCACCACCAGGGTGGGAGCGCCGGATTTCTCGAGGTTGCTCATCTTGCGCTTCAGGAATTCGGCCGAGAGTTCGGGATGCGTGACCGAGAAGATGCCGCCAAAGCCGCAGCAATCTTCGGCCTCGGGCAATGCCACCAGGGTTGCGCCCTGCACATGAGAAAGCAGCGTTCGCGGCTGGCGGTCTATGCCGAGACCGCGCAGCAGATGGCAGGAGGGATGATAGGTAAGGACGCCATCCCAGCGCGCGCCGACGTCGCTCACGCCCAGGACATCCACCAGGTATTGGGTGAACTCATAGGTGCGGTTTGCCAGTCTCTGCGCGCGCGCCAGCCAGGAGGGGTCATCGGCGAACAATTGCGGGTAGTTGTGACGGAGCATGTGGGCGCACGAGCCGGAAGGAGTAACGAGGTGGATTTCTTCCGAAGGCTGGAGAGTCTCGAAGGTCTCGATGGTATGCTGGGCCATGCAGCGCGCGTCGGCCCACAGGCCGGCGTTGAACTGCGGCTGCCCGCAGCACGTCTGCGCCGCAGGCACCTCCACAGAAAGGCCGAGGCGGTCGAGAATGCTGATGACCGCCTCCGCAGTTTGCGGGTAGAACGAGTCGATCAGACAGGTGACGAAAAGTTGGACGGCGGGCATGTCTCTTGCTCACTTCCTCCCAAAGTCGGCCGGAATTTCACCCCAAGCCTGGGTATCCCATTTCAACAGTTTGGCGGGCCTGGCGGTTCGTAACGTCTCTTCAGCCTGGGCGATGAGTTCGAACAACGATTGGTTGGAAGGCAGGCGCGCCAGGTCAGTTTTGCACTGGCCGGCCATGACCCAACCGATAGCAACGGCAGAGTCGGAATAAATCGGCCAGGCCAGGCCCCGGTCTGCCAGCCAGTTCATGCCCTGTACGATGGCAAGGAATTCGCCGACGTTGTTCGTCCCATCGGCAAACGGCCCGGCGTGAAAGACCTGTTCGCCGTTTTCGGTCAATACGCCGCGATATTCGAGGCGGCCGGGCGTTGCATTGCAAGCCGCATCCACACACAGGGAAGGGAGGATGGGCGGCTGGGGCGAGAACAACCATGTTTGTAAGGAAGCCGATTTGCCAATTTGCTGTTCAGAGGGGGCGCGGAAGGCCGCCTCGGCTACCTCGCGGGTTGGGAAAGCCTTGTATTGCGCGCCGCTAAAACCTTTGACTTGCGCTTCACACGCCTCCCAGGTTGCATAAACGCCCGGTATCCGCCCTTTCCAGACGACATAGAATTTCTGCTTGGCCATATTCCAATTTTAACACTGCTCGATGCGCCAGAGAAAGACTTCTTTGCTGGTAAGCGGGGCTTTTCTCCCTTCCCCCTGCAAGGGAAGGGCTGGGGATGAGGGCGACACTCCCTAACAGGGCTTTTCAAAGAATTAATCTGTTGAGGCTCGAACATTGTTTTAGGGCTTTGCAAGGAGCAAAAATGTACCGCCGACCTTTGGTCGGCCTTGCCATACCACTTCGTGGCACGTGGCACAGCCTGGTGGTACTGACGAGCACGTTACAGAATCTTCGCGGTTGTGATGGATTTTGCCCAACAATACTATAATGCCTTGACCAAAAATGAAAAAACCGGCCGGTCGCACGCCTGAGGCTTATCATTCAGGTTGCCTCGCGGTCGCATTTGTCACGCAGTGAACAGACTTCGAAGAAGTGTCGAACTGCTGCGCCAATCGAAGAGCAGTCGTTCTTGCAAAATGGGACTGTTTGGCTATCCGCAGTGCCTTGACGCTTTATCAGGGTTGTGCTACTATCGTTGACACTTGGCTCGAACAATTCGAGGAGAATAATCATGCGCCATCGAAAATCCGCTTTGCTGGTTTCCAGCCTGTTTTTGCTCATCGTCATGCTCCTGTCGGCCTGCCAGTTACAACATTCACAGGCGCCTCTTACCACGCCTACCGCACTACCCACCAGTTTGTTCGTCTCCCCCTTCCCGACCTCGGATAACCCCATGGCGCTGGTGGAGGAACTTTCTACTGGCACGGCCATGGCCGAATTAGCAGCCGCCATGACGGCCGGTACGCCAGCCGCCTCGGCTGCTACGGCCACCCCGAATGTGGATGTGGACGTAACGGCAACCGTCGGCGAGGCAAGTCCGATTCCCTCCGAAACGCCCACTCTGGCTGCGATCACACCTTCTGCAACGCAGGCACTTCCTACTACCACGACCAGCCGCCCGGCCAGTTACACCCTGCAGAAAGGCGAGTTTCCGTACTGCATCGCGCGGCGATTCAATGTGGATCCGGGTGAATTGCTCAACTTGAATGGGCTGACCAGCGGCGATATTTATTATCCCAATCTCACGCTGAAGATTCCCCAATCGGGCAATCCATTCCCCGGCACACGCGCGCTTCGAGCGCACCCGGACACGTATACAGTGACAGATGCCAGTTTGACTCTCTATGCGGTGGCGTGTATATATGGCGATGTGAATCCAGCGGCCATTGCACAGGCCAACAATTTACAACTCTCGGCTGCCCTAACGGTTGGGCAGAAATTGAATATTCCATAGCGCGGCCTCCAGCCGCAACCAAATGTACCGCCGGCCTTTGGTCGGTTATGCCATACCACTTTGTGGCACTTGGCAAAGCCTGGCGATACGACAAGCATGTTACAGAATCTTCGCAGTTGTGAATGTCCTGGCGAATGTCCAGGACGGATTTTGCCCAACAATACGGCTTTGGTGCATGAATAGTTGACGAAGAGGGCGTGATCGTGTAACTTTGGTTTATGACCAAAC
>FWWM01004395.1_pt1 | contig 16985 bp, 11 predicted proteins | sample 2228351 | NCBI WGS metagenome assembly FWWM01 (sample SAMEA103939774, study PRJEB20133) | metagenome | reverse complement strand
CGACGGTGGCCTTGATCCACTATACGGCCCCCCCGGTCGTCGGCGGTGTGGAGGCGGTGCTGGCCCAACAGGCGCGGTATCTCGCCGAGGCCGGCTATCGGGTGCGGGTGATCGCCGGCGAGGCGCAGATCGAGGCCCCCGGGGTGGAGACGATCCCCATCCCCCCGATGTATGGGCGCCATCCGGAGATCGCCCCGATCCAGGCGGCGCTGGCGGCCGGGCGCGTTCCGCCCGAATTCGAGGAGTGGCGAGGCCGGCTGCGCGCCGCCCTCTCCGAGGCCTTGCGGGGGGCGGAGGTGGCGATCCTCCACAACGTCTGCACCCTGGATAAGAACCTCGTCCTCTCCGCGGCGCTTTACGATCTGGTCCACCGGGAGCCCCGGCGCTGGATCGGCTGGCACCACGACGCCGTGGTCCTGCGGGAGGGGGAGCCGCGTTTCCCCGGCGCGCCGTGGGATCTGGTCTTCCGGCCGTGGCCGGTGATCCACGTGACGGTCTCGGAGGCCCGCCGGCATGCGCTGGCCGCCGCGTGGAGGATCCCGCCCGAGCGGATCCACGTCATCCCGAACGGGGTGGACCTGGCGGGGTTCTTCCGCTGGACCCCGTTGACCCGCTCGCTGGTGGAGCGGCTGGGCCTGATGGAGGCCGACCTCATCCTCCTGGCCCCGGTCCGGATCACCCGGCGCAAGCGCCTGGAGGACGCGCTGGAGGTCGTCCGGGCGCTGCGGGAGAGGATGGGGTGGGACGCCCGTTTGGTGGTCACCGGCCCGCCCGGCCCCCACAGCCCGGAGAACCGGGCCTATCTGGAGCGGCTCCGGGATCTGCGGGCGGCGTGGGGCCTATCCGACGCCGTCTATTTCCTCTGTGAGTTTGTGGAAGGGGGACTGCCGGAGGAATCGGTGGCCGATTTCTACACCCTGGCCGACGCCGTGCTGCTCACCAGCCGCGAGGAGGGGTTCGGCCTGCCCGTCCTGGAGGCGGGGATGGCCCGCCTGCCGGTGTTCGGCTACGCCCTGCCCCCGTTGGTGGAACTGGGGGGCGGGGAGGTGCATCTGCTCCCCGAGCGCCACGGCCCCGAGGGGCTGGCGGAGGCGATCGTCCGCCGTCTGGAGAAGGATGCGGCGTTCCATCTGCGCCGGCGGGTGCGCCGGCAGTTCTCGTGGCCGATCCTCATCCGCACGCGATTGATCCCGCTGTTCACCGGCGAAGGGGGCCCGCGGGCATCGTGAAGAGGCCGGCGCCGTCGGCTCGTTTATCCGGAACCTTTCGCCGGCCCCCCCCATTCGTAGAACCCGCGCCCGCTTTTGCGGCCCAGGCGGCCCGCCCGGACCATCTGGCGGAGCAGCGGGGCGGCCCGATAGGCCCCGTTGCGGTGCTCCGCCTCCAGGGCGTCCAGGACGGCCACCACCAGATCCAGCCCAATGAGATCGCCCCACTCCAGCGGCCCCCGCGGGTAGTTCGTCCCCAGCTTCATGGCCGTATCAATCTCCTCCGGCGCGGCGACGCCCTCCATGACGGCGAAGGCCGCTTCGTTGACCAGCGCGCACAGGATGCGGGGGAGGACCATCCCCACGGCGTCGCGGACGACCTCGACCTGCAGGCCGATCGCCTCGAGCCGCTCCTTCGCCGGCTTCAACGCGGCGGAATCCCTCCCCAGCGGGGCGGCCAGTTCGATCGGGGCGCCCCGGGCTAACGGGGGCAGGGCCCCGATCCCCACCACGCGGCCCGGATGCCGCGTCCAGCCGGCGACCTGGGTGGCGGAGACCGTGAGGCACAGGGAGAGCAGGGGCGTGTCGGGGGGAAGCGCCTCGTCGAGGATCTCAACCAGGGCCCGCTTCGGCTCCAGGGGGAAGGGGAGGACCTCCAGGGCGAGGGCGGCGCTCCGGGCCTCCCCCATCAGGTCCGGCCGGAGGACGGGGGTGGCCTCCCCTTCGCCGATTAGGACCACCGTCGGATGGCCATGTTCCAGGAACATCCCGCCCAGTTCCTCCGCGAAGACCGGGGCGCCCACGATCAGCACGCGCTCCTGGAGCGGTCGGGTTCCCATGGAGGTCCTCCTCGATCCTGGCCCTCATGAGCGCTCGCAGTATTCATACCATCCGGTTCCGGTCTTCCGCCCCAGCCGGCCGGCCTGGACCATCTGGCGTTGCAGGGGGTGGGGGCGGAAGCGGGGCTCCTCGAAGAAGGCGCGATAGATGCTCTCGCTGACGGCCAGGTTCACATCCAGGCCGATAAGGTCCATCAGCTCGAAAGGCCCCATGCGGAACCCCAGGGCGCGGACCAGCCGGTCCACCGTGGGTGGGTCGGCGACGCCTTCCCCGACCAGGCGCAGCGCTTCGAGGTAGAAGGGGCGGGCCACGCGGTTCACGATGAACCCCGGGGTGTCCTTCGCGATCACGGGGGTCTTCCCCCATCGCCGCGCCAGGTCGGCCAGGGCCCGGACGGTCTCCTCCGATGTGGCCAGTCCGCGCACGATCTCCACCAGGCGCATGACCGGGGCCGGGTTGAAGAAGTGCATGCCAGCCACCCGCTCGGGGCGTCGGGTGGCGGCCCCCAGGGCGGTGATCGAGAGCGAGGAGGTGTTCGAGGCCAGGAGGGCGGCGGGTTGGCACAGCCGGTCGAGCTGGCGGAAGATCTCCTGCTTGAGGGCCAGGTCCTCCGGGGCGGCCTCGATGATCACGTCCGCATCGGCCAGGTCCTCCATCGCGGCGGTGAGCCGGAGGCGCGCCAGAGCGTTCTCGATCTCCGCCTCGGCCAGGCGCCCTTTCGCCGCTGCCTCCCGCAGCCCCGCCTCGATCTGCGCGCGCGCCGCCTCGAGGGCGCCCGCCGCCACATCGTAGAGTGTCACCTGGGCCCCATGGGTGATCGCCACATAGGCGATCCCCCGCCCCATCGTCCCCGCGCCGACGATCCCCACCCGCTCCATGGGTTCACCCCTTTCGGCGCTGCAGGAAGGCCTCCACCCGCTCCCGATGCTCCGGGGTGCGGGCGGCCGCCTCTTGGAGCTGCGCTTCGTAGTCCAGGGATTCCTCCAAGGTGAAGGTCAGCGCCCGGTTCAGGGCGCGCTTCAGCCATCCCACCGCCCGGGGCGGCAGCTCCCGCAGCCGCGCGGCCCATTCCTGGGCCGTGGGCAGCACCTGCTCCGGCGGCACGACGGCGTTGACCAGCCCCCACGCCAGCGCCTGGGCGGCCTCCAGCCGGTCCATCAGGGTCGCCGCCTCGAAGGCCCGGGCGTAGCCGACGGAGCGGGGGAGGAACCACGTGGAGCCCGAATCCGGGATCAGGGCGATCTTGGCGAAGGCGTTGAACACGAAGGAGGCGTTCTCGGCCATCACCCGCAGGTCGCAGGCCAGGGCCAGGCTGCAGCCCGCCCCGGCCGCCACGCCGTTGATGGCCGCGATGAACGGCTTCTCTATGTTGCGGAGGCGGAGGATCAGGGGATTGTAACGGGTCCGCAGGTGCTCGCCGATGGAAGGCGACCCCTCCGGCCGCTCGTATCGCTGCCGCATCTCCGCCAGGTCCTGCCCCGCGCAGAACCCCCGTCCGGCCCCGGTGAGGATCACCACGCGGATGGCCTCGTCCCGTTCGACGGTGCGCAGCGCTTGCTGCAGTTCCTCAAACATCCGCTCGTTGAAGGCGTTGAGCACCTCCGGCCGGTTCAGGGTGATGCGCGCGATGCCCTCCTGGACTTCAACCAGCAAGGTCTCATACGCCATGGCACACCCTCCGTTGCGGAAATCCTTCGGGCCTGATCGGTATTTCCCGGTTGCGCCGTTGAGGGCGTCGTCGGGAAGCGCCACCTTCTCCACCGCGGCGCCCTCATCGCGAATCCCCCGTGGGGGCCAGCGCGGCCAGGCCTCCGACCCCCAGGGCCATGAGCCCGGAGGCCAGCGGGAGGAGCCCCCGGGCCTCCGCAAGGGGCAGCGCAGGCCTCCCCAGGAGGAGCAGCGTGTAGGCCAGCCATCCGGCGATCAGCCCGAGCAGGGCCGCCCGCCACGCCCGGTCCAGGTTCCGGCGTCGCCCCAGGGCAAAGGCGATCGCGCTGAACCCCAGGATGAAGAGGCTGCTCCACCCGAAGGCCCGCCACCCGGAGGGGGAGCCGCCCGGGATCCCCAGGCCGAAGGTCCGCGGGGTCGGCGTCGGCGAAGGGAGGGGGGTCGGGGCGGCCGTGGGCTCCGGGGGTCGGGTCGGCGTGGGGGGCACCACCGTGGCGATCCGGCCCGGCCGGTTCCGCTCGATCTGGATCTGCAGCCGATAGGAGAGGCGAGCCGGTTCGCTCACCGCCCGGATCTCCAGCGATCCCTCCCGATCCAGCGGGATCTCCACCTCCGCGAATCCATCCCGCGTTTTGGCGGGGAACGGCCCGATGCTCCCCTGGCCGGTGTAAACGCCGGTGAACCACACCGGCGTGCCATCGGGGACGAGGTATCCATCCCGGTCGTAGATCGGGCCGGCCCAAACCCGCAGAGCCTGCCCCATCTGGACGGCGACCGGCGTCGGGGTGCCGGGGGCTGCCCCCTCGCGGGGGCCCACCCCCAGGGGGATCACCTGATTGGGATCCGGCCGCAGACGGTCCGCGAGATCGTAGCCGATGGCGGGGATGGAGATGGGCGGGCGGCTTCGGGGGGTGAGCGCCCCGAACAGCGCGCGGGCCATCATCTCGACCGCCGGCGGCGTGGGGGTCCAGATGGCCTCGTAACGGGTGAGCCGGGCGATCTCACGGGCGTTCAGCGGGTAAAGGGCGCCGAACCCCCAGAAGACGACGTTCTTCCCCGTCAGCAGCGCCGACCGTTCGCCCAGCAGCAGGTGCGGGAGGGCGGAGGCCGGATCGGCGGGATCTTCATCCAGGGCGGCGATCAGGATCCAGGCGGCCCGCTCGAACTCCGGCCGCAGATCGGGGGCCCCGGGGGTTTGGGCGAGGAAGCCCATCGCTTCCTCGAAGGTGTGCACGGCGATCTGCCCCGGATCCAGGGCGCCGCCGCTGGCCGCGAGCAGGGCCGTGGTGAAGGTCCCCGCGGGGAGCAGGGGTTGCTCCGGGCACGCGGCGCAGGCCCGCGCCGTCCGCCCATCCACCAGCACCAGGATCGGCTCCCCGGCCCGGGGGACCGGCGGAGGGGTCGGCCCGGCCGGGCGGAGGCGGGTGACCGCTTGTTCCAGGGCCTGACGAACGGCCTGGGTGTGGGCCGGGGTGCCCACCCCTTGGCGGAGCCGCTGCGGGTCGGGGAATACCGCGCCCGGGGCGAAGCCGGGATAGAGTCCGTATTTCAATCGCAGGATGCGGGCGACGGCGCTGTTGACCAGGTTCTGGAACGCCAGATCCGTGGAATACTTCTCGCGGAAGAACGCGATGACCTCCGCCGCCCGCCGCGCCGCCTCGGCGGGGTTCGGGTGGAGGTCCCCCAGCCAGATCAGATCGTTCCCGGCCATGAATGCATCCAGGGCGGCGCGGCGGAAATCCACTTCCCCCTGCTCGGCGGTGTAAAGCGCGCGGATCGCCGGATGCCCCAGGGGAGGGGAGATCAGAACGCCGGTGCTCTCCCGCCAGGCTTTGATCTCGGGCAGCGCGAGGAGCGCGCCGAGGGCGTTCCCATCCACGGCGATGGGGCGGGTCCACTCCTGGGGGCTTCCCCCGAACCCCCGGATCCGCATCGTCGAGACCTGAACCGCCCGCAGGAGCGGGCGGCCGTCCTCGGTGGGGGTCCGCATCAGTGTTAGGAAAGGGATGAGATCGAAGGCGGCCAGGTCCTCTTTGGTCAGGATGGCCGTCCGTTCCTCCCGGCCGTAGGCGCGCCCTTCGCCGGGGAAGGATCCGGGCGCCGCCAGCACGCGCCCCCCGCTGCCGGCCAGCAGGCCGCTCAGATACGCCCGGGCGATCCGGCCCACCCACTGGGGGTCGCCGCCGAACGTTTGCGCCCCTGCGTCTCCCCTCTCCGGGCGCGGCTCCAACAGGACGTCCAGGGGAGGGCCCAGGAGCAGGTTCACCCCCACCGCCTGCAGCTCCTCCCCCAGGGCCCGCCCCACCGCGTGGACCCGCTCCGGATCCCAGGTGGCGCCCAGGGCGAGGGGGGTGGGCAGCGGCATCGCCTCTGCGGTCCACGCGGAAGCGGGCGGGCCGCCGCCCGGCTGCCGCAGCCCGATGAAGAGGGGGATGAAGGGGGAGAGGTCGGCCGCCTGCTGTTGCAGCGAGCGCGCGATGGAGAGCAGCTCCGAGGGGGTGTCGCCCAGGTTGGCGAAGTTCCCCTGATCCGGGCTCAGGATCACGCCACCGATTCGCTGTTCCGCCAGCAACCCTCGCATCGGGTGATCGGGCCGGGCGATAGCCCCGGGGAGGGTAAGCAGGAACAGTTGGCCCACCTTGGCCTCGGGCGGCATCTGAGCCAGCAGGCGGGCGATGAACTCATCCTCGCCCCCCTGGGCGGCGGCCGGGGCGATGGGGAAAGGCCCCAGCCCAAACGCCAGCGCCAGCGCCCAGCGGATCCACCGTCGCACCGGTTCACCCTCCGGAGCCCAGCAGCCGCTGATGCTCGATCTTGATGCAGCGGTCCATCACCACCAGCAGGCCGGCCTCGCGGGCGCGCTGGGCGGCCTCGAAGTGGATCACGCCGAGCTGCATCCAGATCACCCGCGCGCCCTTCGCGATGGCCTGCTCCACGATCTCCGGGACGTATCGGGCGGGCCGGAAGACGTCCACCACATCCACCGGCTCGGGGACCGAGAGGAGATCCGGGTAGGAGGGCTCGCCCAGGACCTCCGGGATCGTCGGGTTCACGGGGATGACCCGATACCCCTGGCGCTGGAGATACGAAGCGACCTGGTGGCTGGGGCGCTCCGGGTCCGCCGAGAGGCCGACCACGGCGATGGTCCGGGCTTCCCGCAGGATTTGACGCAGTGTTTCGTCGTCCTGGACGGTGATCGGCTCGGGGATGATCACCTCCACTTCTTGACGGTCCAGGAGCGACGGCCCCGCCAGCAGTCGCGCTTCCACGCGGTAGCGCGCGCCGGGGTCCGGCCGCCGGAGGTGGAGCACGTAGGTGGGCTGGGGCTCCATCACGCCCATCACGGTCATGGAGCGCACCGCTTCCCCCTGTGCGTCGTAGAGGATGAGCTCCAGTTCGGGGGGTGCATGGGCGGGGAGGAGCTCCAGCTCCACGACCACCCGCCGCCCATCGGGCATCGGGGTCGCCTGGAGCGCGCGGATGCGCGGGGAACCGGCCCGTTCCGGCGTCCTTTCGGAAGGCATGGCCATGGCGACCTCCATGGGTCTTCTATCCATTTTAGCGGAGGATCTCCACAACGCTCGATGGAGGGGCAAGCGTCCGGGCGCCGGCGCGGTGGTGAGGGGCTCCTCCACGGGTGGGGGATCCCTTCGGAAGCCGAAGGGCCGGGCGCGCCGCGCGCCCGGCCCGAGGTCCTTCAGCGCCCCCGGCGGGATTCGAACCCGCAACGCAGGACTTAGGACGCCCTTGCTCTATCCGGTTGAGCTACGGGGGCCTCTGTTAAGATTATAGCACTTTCGAGGGGGGAGCATGGTCAAGCGCCAGGCGATGCCCAGGGCTTTTCCAGGGTCCGCCGGATGCACACCCGGATGCGTCGGAGGGCGCGCCTCCGGAGCACGCCGCAACGGCGGCTCCGAAGGGCCGCCCTCGCGCAGGAGGCGATCCCGGCCCGAAGCGGGCGCGGGCCTCCCAGCGAAGGGATGGAGGGCGATCCACAAAGGCCCTGAGCGGCGCCTGAGGCTTGGCGGTTTTCCATGGCCTTCAGCCGGATCGTTCACACAAAGGCAGAGGCTACCCAGTCCCCGATCAGCCAGTATCGGAAATCCTCCCCCCGGCTGCAGGCGATGCCGCCGAGCACGCCGTATACGAGGGCGGCCAGCGGAAGCAGGCTGAGGAGCGCGGCGAAGGGGATGAGGCAGACGCCGACGATGACGGGGGTCAGGGCGATCGTGATCCCCCATGCGCAGGCGGCCAGCAGACCGCTCCCCACCCAGGCGATCAACTGGAACACCAGGGATTGGAGGGCGTGAAAGGCGATGTAGCGCGATCGCTCCCGATAGAACAGGTAGATCAAAAACGCGGCGATCAGCCCGCCCAACACGGTGATGAGGTTCAGCAAGATGCTCAGATGGGCCAGCATCGCCCATTGCCGTTCCTCCCCGGCGGGTCCGGCTTCCGGGGTGGGAAGGGGTGTGGATGGGTTCATGCTCGCCTCCGTCTCTCCGCGTGGGGTCATTGGGCGTGCCTTCCCCAATTGTTAGAGGGGCGGCCGCCCCCGGCTTCCGCCATTCAAAGGCACCGAGAACCCTGATCAATATAGCAATATAGCATAAAGTGGGCAAGCACGGCCTCCCTCGGCCGGTCTCGTCGGATGGGCCCATATTGCCGTTCACACGGGCTGAAGTGGCTTGTGAGGGGCGCGCTGTTGACGTCCGCTCGCAGGCTCTTTACAATGGGGGCCGAACTCTCGCGGGGGCTTGGGGGATGCAGCAGCCGGAAGGCCCGATCGTGGGGCGAGGGCGTCGGATTTGGCGGCTCGCTCCGCCGGCGCCGGACGCGGTTCGGGCCGCCCTCGCACGGTGGCCGGCCCTGCTCCAGGACCTCCTCTACCATCGGGGGATCACCTCCCCGGAGGCGGCCGAGGAGTTCCTCGCCCGCACTTGGTCCGCCGGGGATCCCTTCCAGTTAAAGGGCATGGTGGAGGCCTTGGAGCGCCTGGAGCGGGCGATCGCGGCCGGGGAGCCCATCGCGGTCTACGGCGATTACGATGTGGACGGCGTCACCGCCACCGCGATGCTGGTCCACGCCCTCCAGCGCCTCGGTGCATCGGTTCGCCCCTACATCCCGCACCGGGAGAGCGAGGGGTATGGCCTGAACGGCGAGGCCCTGCGCGCCCTGGCGGAGGCGGGGATCCGGCTGGTGATCACCGTGGATTGCGGCGCGCGGGCGGTGGCGGAGGCCGCCCTGGCGCGCTCCCTGGGCCTGGACCTGATCGTGACCGACCACCACCTGCCGGGGGAGATCCTCCCCGAGGCGATCCTCATCAACCCCAAGCAGCCGGGCTGCCCCTATCCGTTTCGGGATCTCGCCGGGGTCGGCGTCGCGTATAAGCTGGTCCAGGCGCTCAAAGCCCTTCACCCGCATGCCCCGTTCGACCCCGAGGATGACCTGGACCTGGTGGCCCTGGGAACGGTGGCGGATCTGGTGCCGCTGCTGGGGGAGAACCGCGCGCTGGTGGCCCGCGGCCTGGAGCGGCTGCGGGCGGCCGGCCGCGTGGGGGTGCAAGCCCTCTGCCAGGTCGCCGGCTTGGAGCCTTCCCAGGTGGATCCCTGGGCGATCTCATTCATCTTGGCGCCGCGCCTGAACGCCGCGGGGCGCCTGGAGCACGCCCTCGCGGCCTATCGCCTGCTGATCACGGAAGATCCCGCGGAGGCGCGGGGGCTGGCGGAGGAGCTGGACCGGCAGAACCGGGAGCGCCAGGCGCTGACCCAGGAGACCGAGGAGGCCGCGCGGGCGCTGGCGCTGACCGACGATCAGGTCCCATGGTTGCTCTTCGCCGCCTCGGAGGATTTCCGGCCCGGGGTGGTGGGGCTGGCGGCCGGCCGGCTGGCCGAGGCGTTCTACCGGCCGGCGGTGGTGATCAGCCTGATGGGCGATGAGGGGCGGGGCTCCGCCCGCAGCATCCCCGAGTTCCACATCACCCAGGCCCTGGATGCCTGCGCCGATCTGCTGGTGCGCCACGGCGGGCACGCGGCCGCCGCCGGGTTCGTGGTGCGGCGCGAGAACCTCGCGCGTCTGCGGGAGCGCCTGCAGGAGCTGGCTGCCCGCGCCCTCGGGGCCCGCGCGCTTCAGCCCGCTACGGTGGTGGAGGCCGTGGTGCCGCTCTCCGAGGTGACCTGGCGCCTCCACGAATGGATCGCCCGGCTGGAGCCCTACGGCTACGGCAATCCCGCCCCCCGCTTCCTGAGCCGCGGGGTCGTCGTCCGCTCGGCCCGCGCGGTGGGCAGCGATGGCCAGCATCTCCGGATGGTGCTGACTGTCCCCGAGGGCGGGCCGGTGTGGGACGCCATCACCTTCCGCCAGGGGGATCGGGCGGCGGAGGCGCGCCCGGGAGCGCGGCTGGACGTGGTCTTCGAGTTGCGGGCGGAGCGATGGAACGGCGAGCCCCGCCTGACGCTTCACGTGGAGGATTTCGCCCCTTCGCCGGGCCCCGCTCAAGCCCCCCTCCCATGGCCCGGGGTGGAGGACGCCGGATGAGGCGGCGGGGATGGTTGCTGTTGGGGGTGGCCCTCAGCGGGGCTTTGCTGGCCTGGACCCTGCGCGGCTTGCATCTGGAGGAGTTCGGCCGGATCCTCCGGGGCCTGAGGGCGGAATGGGTGGTCGGCGGGGCGCTCTTTTACTTCACCGCCGTGGCGTTGCGGACCTGGCGCTGGGGGGTGTTGCTCCGCGGCGTGCAGCCCACCCGGTTCGGGGAGCGCTTCGTGGCGCTGGCGATCGGCTATATGGGGAACAATCTCTACCCGGCCCGGGCCGGGGAGTTGCTGCGCGCCTACCTGCTCCAGCGACGATGCGGGGTCAGCGCGGGCGCGGCGTTGGGGACCATTGTGGTGGAGCGGGTGCTGGATGGATGGATGGTGCTCCTCCTCGGGTTGGTCGCCCTGCTGTTCTCCCCCCTGCCGGGCTCCCTGCGGCCTGCGGTGATCGCGGGGGGCGTGGTCTTCGCCGGGGCGATGCTCGCGCTGGCGGCGATCGCCGCGCAGGCGACCGCCATCCGTTCGCGGTTAGATTATGCCGCCCGCCGGTGGCCTCGCCCGTGGATCCAGGGGATGGTGGGGGTCCTCGGGCGGTTTCTGGAAGGGCTGGCGGTGTTGCGGCGCCCCACCGATGTGCTGGCCGCGGGGGCGCTCACCGCCCTGATCTGGCTGGCCGAGGCGGCGACCTACGGGCTGGTCCTCATGGCCTTCCCCTTCCAGGCCTCGTTTTTCGCCCTGTTGGCGATGACGGCCGCGGTGAACCTCGCCACGGCCCTCCCCTCGGCACCCGGCTATATCGGGACGTTCGACGCCCCGGGGGTGGCCGTCCTTCGGGCGTTCGGGATCCCCGGGGGGATCGCCGTCGCCTACGTGTTGGTCCTCCACATGGCCCTCTGGCTGCCGATCACCCTGGTCGGCCTCTGGCTGTTGCTCCGGGAAGGACTGCGCGGGGTCCCCGCCCGCGCGATGAGTCCCTCTGAGGACGCCCAGGGATAGCCGGGCAACCCTCGCCGGGGCCTCCGCAACGTCGTGGGCCTTCTGCCTTTGGGGGATCATTTTCGATAAGGCATCATCGCGTCGGGAGATACGCCCTCCGAAAAACAGGTCTGCCGCTTGCCGTTTGTCGTTCGGAGGGCGGGCCTCCGGCCCGCCGCCGTTGGGGAGCGTCGGGAGACGCGCCCTCCGAAAACTACCATCGGCTCGCCGAATTTAAAATAAATAATGACTTCGGGGCGGCCAGGTGGATGCCAATGTCCCGTTACGTCATCCGTCGTCTGGCGGCGATGATCCCCGTGCTCGCCGGGATCCTGCTGGCGGTGTTCGTCATGGTCCGGCTGATCCCCGGGGATCCGTGTGTGGTCATGCTGGGCGAGCGGGCCACCAAGGCCCAGTGCGAAGCCTTCAAGGAGCGCTTTGGCCTCAACGATCCGCTCCCTGTCCAGTTCGCGCGTTACGTCCTTCAGATCCTGCAGGGGGATCTGGGGACCTCGATCAGCACTGGGCGGCCGGTGGCGGTGATCCTCGCCGAGCGGCTCCCCATGACCATCGAGCTAACCATCGGGGCGATCCTGTTCGCCACTACGGTAGGGATCGCCTTGGGGATCCTCTCCGCTATCCACCAGAACTCCCCTGTGGATGTGGCGACAATGGTCCTGGCCAACATCGGGGTCTCCATGCCGGTGTTCTGGCTGGGCCTGATGCTGGCCTATATGTTCGCCCTGGTGTTCAAGGACACGCCGCTTTTCCTTCCCCCCTCGGGGCGCCTCTCGCCGGGGCTGACGCTGCCGCCGCTGACCCGCGCCTGGGGCCTGGAGGAGGCCGAAGGGTTCCCGCGCGTGGCGTTGATCTTCCTCTCGAACTCGGCGCTGTTCAACAGCCTGGTGACCGGGAACTTCGCCGCCTTCTGGGACGCCGTGCGTCATCTGATCCTCCCCTCGGTGGCCGTGGGGACCATCCCCCTCTCCATCATCGCGCGGATGACCCGCTCCAGCCTGCTGGAGGTGTTGGGGGAGGATTACATCCGGACGGCGCGGGCGAAGGGGCTGCGGGAGCGCATCGTGCTGGCCCGCCACGCCATGCGCAACGCCATGATCCCCATCATCACCGTGGTCGGCCTGCAAACCGGGAGCCTGCTCTCCGGCGCCGTGCTCACCGAGACGGTGTTCGCGTTGCCCGGGGTGGGGACCCAACTGGTCTCGGCGATCCTGGCCCGGGATTACCCGGTCGTTCAGGGGTTCACCCTGGCGGTGGCGATCATGTTCGCCCTGGTGAACCTGGTGGTGGATCTCTCTTACGCCTATCTGGATCCCCGCATCCGGCTGGATTAGCGCCCCGCCGATCCGGGGGCAGGCCCGGGAGGGCCTCCCCGGGCGGGGCGTTGGACCCTGCTTTCCGCGAGGGATGCAGCTGCGATGAGCGTCGTCGCGCCTCCTTTGACCCGGGAGCTGGCAGTGCCCCGGCGATCGCCGACCATCGAGGCGATGCGCCGCCTGATCCGCCATCGGTCCGCCCAGGTCGGGTTCTTCCTGCTGGGCCTGATGGTCTTCCTTGCCATCTTCGCCGAGGTCATCGCCCCCTACGATCCGATCAAGCCGTTGCGGGACGTGCAACGTCGGGCACCTCCATGCATTCACCTGCTGGGCTGTCCGCGGGATCAGCCGCAGCATCTCTTCGGCATTGACGGCAACAACCGGGATCTGTTCTCCCGGGTGGTCTACGGGTCGCGGCTCTCGCTGCAGATCGGTTTCTCCACCATCAGCTTCGCCATCCTCGTGGGCGGGTTGCTGGGGGCGATCTCGGGGTATGCCGGGGGGTGGCTGGACAACGCCATCATGCGGGTGATGGATGTGATCCTCGCCTTCCCCAGCCTGCTGTTGGCCATCGCCATCGTCAGCGTGCTGGGCCCGGGGCTGATCAACGCGCTGCTGGCCATCGGCTTCGTCTCCATTCCGGTTTACGCCCGCATCGTCCGGGCCAGCGTCCTTTCGGTGAAGGAGCTGGATTACGTGGTGGCCGCGCGGGCGGTGGGGGCCTCCCCCGGGCGGGTGCTCTTCGTCCACATCCTGCCCAACGCCCTCACGCCCCTCATCGTCCAGGGCACCCTGGGGATCGCCACGGCGATCCTGGACGCGGCGGCGCTCTCCTTCCTTGGGCTGGGGGCGGAGGTGCCGAAGCCGGAGTGGGGGTTGATGTTGGGGGAGGAGCGGAACAGCGTTTTCAACGCCCCCCACCTGGTGTTCTTCCCGGGCGTCGCCATCATGCTGACGGTGCTGGCCTTCAACCTGATCGGGGACGGCCTGCGGGATGCGTTGGATCCCCGCCTGAGCCAGCGGGGCTACGCCAAGCGGACGTAGGCCTCGCGCAGCGCCCGCCCCTCTTTGGATAGCCCTCTGCTCCGGCCGCTGGGGTGATCCACGTTAAAATTAAATCAGGCGTTGCGCAACCGGGTTGCAGGGAACTTCCCGGCGGAACGTCAAGGCCTCGAGCATCCCCAGGTTCAGGAGTTGCGGAGATATGGAAAAGCGAACTGCAGTTCGGATGAGCGCCGCGCAGATCCGGCAGGCCTTCCTGGATTTCTTCGCCGCCCGGGGCCACACCATCGTCCCCAGCTCCTCGCTGGTGCCGGTGGGGGACCCCACGTTGCTCTTCACCAACGCGGGGATGAACCAGTTCAAGAACGTGTTTCTGGGCCTGGAGACCCGCCCCTACAAGCGGGCGGCCTCCGTCCAGAAATGCATGCGGGTCTCGGGGAAGCACAACGACTTAGAGAACGTGGGCCCCAGCCCTCGCCACCACACGTTCTTCGAGATGCTGGGCAATTTCTCCTTCGGCGATTACTTCAAGCGCGAGGCCATCCATTACGCCTTCGAGTGCCTGACTCAGGTCTACGGCATCGATCCGGATCGGCTGGTCTTCACCGTGCACCAGGACGATGACGAGGCCTATCGGGTTTGGGTGGAGGAGATCGGCGCCCCGCGGGAGCGGGTCTTCCGCATGGGGGACAAGACCAATTTCTGGATGATGGGGGATACCGGCCCCTGTGGGCCGACCTCGGAGATCCATTACGACTGGGGGCCGGAATACTGCACATGCGGGGATCCGAATTGCAGCGTGGCCCTGGACAACGGGTGCGATCGCTGGCTGGAGCTGTGGAACCTGGTGTTCATGCAATTCGATCAGAAGGCCGATGGCACGCGGGCCCCCCTCCCCCGGCCCGGGGTGGACACCGGGATGGGCCTGGAGCGCCTGGCCGCGGTGCTCCAGGGGGTCTTCTCGAACTATGAGACCGATCTCTTCGCTCCCATTATGGAGCGGATCCGGGAGGTGCGCGGGCACACCCGCGAGGGGATGGAGGCCCACATCGTCGCATACCGGGTGATCACCGACCACACCCGCGCTGCCTCCTTCCTGATCGCCGATGGGGTGCTGCCGGGGAACGTGGGCCGCGGCTATGTGCTGCGGATGATCATCCGCCGGGCCGCCCGCTTCGGCCGCAAGATCGGCTTCGAGGAGCCGTTTATGGCCCGCGTCGCCGAGGCCGTGATTGAGCTGATGGGCGGGCATTACCGTGAGCTGGTGGACCGGCGGGAGCACATCTTCCGAACTCTGACCCAGGAGGAGGAGCGTTTCCTGCGCACGCTGGACCTCGGGCTCTCGCGGCTGGAGGAGATGCTGGAGCAAGTCGCCGCGCGGGGCGAGCGGGTGGTGCCTGGCGAGGAGGCCTTCCGCCTCTACGACTCGTATGGCCTGCCCCTGGAGATCACCCGGGACGTGGCCCGGGAGCGGGGCTTCGCCGTGGACGAGGCGGGCTTCCAGCGGGCGATGGCCCAGCAGCGGGAGCGGGCCCGCGCGGTGGAGCGTTTCGAGCTGGATACGGAGCAGCTCGCCCGCTACCGCCGGCTGCTGGCGGCCCTCCAGGACAAAGGCCTGGTGGGGGAGCAGGGGGTCGAATACGACCCCTACAGCGGGACGGAGCGCGAGACCACCGTCGCCGCCCTTCTGGTGAACGGGGAGATGGTCCAGGTCGCCCGGCCCGGGGATCAGGTGGAGGTGGTCCTTCCGGCCACGTGTTTCTATGTGGAGAGCGGCGGCCAGGTGAGCGACATCGGCCACATCGCCCGCTACCCGGAGGGCGACGGCGATCCCCTGTGGGCGATCGAGGTGGAGGACACCCGCCAGCCGATCCCCGGCCTCATCGTGCACGTCGGCCGGGTGAAGTCGGGCCATCCCCGGGTGGGCGACCCCGCATGGGCGGTGGTGGATTTTGAGCGCCGTTGGGACATCATGCGCAACCACACGGCGACCCACCTCCTCCACGCCGAGCTGCGCTCCCTCCTGGGCTCCCATGTGGTCCAGGCCGGCTCCCTGGTGGCGCCCGACCGGCTTCGCTTCGACTTCACCCACGGAGCGCTGCTCAACCAGGACGAGCTGGACGCCATCGTCTACGATGTCAACGCGGCCATCCTGGCGGATTACCCGGTGAACGTCAGTTATGAGCCGTATCCACAGGCCATCGCCAGCGGGGCCATCGCCCTGTTCGGCGAGAAATACGGCGAGATCGTCCGGGTGGTCCGCATCGGCTGGCCCGACGAGCCGCCCATCAGCGCGGAGCTGTGCGGCGGCACCCACGTCTACAACACCTCTCAGATCGGCGCCTTTGTGATCACCTATGAGGGCGGCGTGGGCTCCGGCGTCCGCCGCCTGGAGGCGGTCACCGGCCGGGAGGCCATCCGGCTGATCCAGGACCGCATGCGCCGCCTGACCCACGCGGCCACCTACCTGGAGGTCCGGCCCGAGGAGGTCGACCGCAAGGTCCTGGACCTCTTGGATCGGATCCAGTCCCTGGAGAAGGAGCTGGCGCGGCTGCGCCGCGAGGTCGCCCGCCAGGAGTTCGAGGAGATGTTCCGCCGGGCGGAGCGGGTGGGGGAGATCACTGTGGTGGCCGCCCAGAGCCGGGTCGGGGATCTGGAGCAGCTGCGGGAGATGACGGACTGGTTCCGCGAGCGGGTGCGGACCAACGGGGTGATCGTGCTGGCCTCGGTGATCGGCGGGCAGCCGAATTTCGTGGCAGCGGTGACCTCCGATCTCGCCGAGCGGGGGCTGGACGCGGTGCGGGTGGTGCGGGCGGTCGCCCAGGTGGTGGGCGGGAGCGGCGGCGGCCGGCCCACCCTGGCCCAGGCCGGCGGCCGCGATGTCAGCAAGATCGGCGAGGCCCTCCACCAGGCCCCCCGCCTGGTCTCGGAGTGGCTGAAGCACGCCCCCCATTGAAGGGGAACGCCCTCCGGGGTGGGTGAGGGCCCGCCCCGGAGGGCACACCCCACCCACTCCCGCCCGTCGCTCTCCTCAGCGCCAGATCAGGGGGAGCAGGGCGCGATGCACCTCGGGCACCACCCGCAGCACCACCTGGAGATCCTGATCCGGGTTCTCCACGGCCACTGAGTTGGAAAGGGGCGCAGGCACTGCCGCCCGCACCCGAATTGTCCCCGGGTATGCGCCAAGGCCCAACCCCGATGGATCGGCCCTAAAGGACAGCGGCTGGGCGTCGGCGCCGGAGGTCGCGTCGGGGGTCAGCGGGAACGACGGCGAGGAGACGTTCAGCACCGACCAGTTGAGGGGATCCGGCGTGCGGTTCCACAGCCGGAAGGCCCCCCGCAGCAGCGTGGGCGCGTCTACATCCGAGAGCAGCATCAGGGGCGTGTTCCAGCGGGGCTGGGCGGGGACTTTGTTCTTGACCATC
>FWWM01010105.1_pt1 | contig 16991 bp, 10 predicted proteins | sample 2228351 | NCBI WGS metagenome assembly FWWM01 (sample SAMEA103939774, study PRJEB20133) | metagenome | reverse complement strand
AAATCGCCGCCAGACGTGCCAGGCACCCTCTCAGGTGCCTGGCACGTGGACACGAGCTCGTTTTCATGGCACGTTGTGCGCCGACCGGCGCATGGGCAACTGGTGTCTTCGTGGTGATAGATCCGGTTGCGGCAGGAGGCCGCGCTATGGTATGATTCAGCGGCTGCAAAACCTTTGAGCCGGAAGAGGACCAGCCGTGGATAACACGAAGCCCACGGACTGCTTTCCGTGGGCCCCGAGAAGTGGACCTGATGATCAGATCAGCGCCCTGGCAGGCATTGCAGTGGGCGAGAGGGGACTCGAACCCGTGACCTCACGGATGTGAACCGTGCGCTCTAACCAGCTGAGCTACTCGCCCTGAACCGACTGCAAGTATAGCACCTTTGCGCCGAACGCGCAAAAATCGAGAGGTGACCTGTATTTGGTTTCGGGAGGAGGCGACACTATGCGTCATCGTGTCTATGTGCTGCTGTTTATCGCGGTGTTGTTGCTGGCATGTATCGGCGGATTCCTGGGCGGCCGCTTCTTGTTGCAGCAGGCCCAGCAGGATTTCGCCCCGCGCGCTGGCTGGACTCCGCCTCTGGCTTCCCCCACCGCCGTGGCGCCCCCTGCTGCCCCGGTGGCCTCTGCGCCCGGGGCCACGCCTGCCGCTGTCCCGCAGCCGACCGCAACCGTGTTGATCGTGCCGACCCCCACCGGGGTGCCTCCGGTGCCTGCCACACCGCTCCTGCCGGTTCTGGAGACCCCCGCCGAGGTCGCCACCGAGACCCCGTCTCCGACGCCGCCTCCTACCCCGACCCCGGCGTTCCCCTACGGCCTGGCCCGCCCTGTGCGCGCCAGCTCGGGCGATTGTCCGGGGATGCCGGGCCTGGTGTACGTCTTGGGCCAGGTGACCGACAGGGCCGGCTCGCCCCTGGCGGACGTCCGGTTGAAGCTGGTGGACGAGTACGGGAATGTGGCGTTTGCCGTCTCCAAGTCCAGCCAGGCTGACCTGGGGCGGTACGACTTCCCCGTCACCGGGCCGGCCCGGCGGCTGTACCTGAGGGTGGTGGACGCCGCCGAGCGGCCCCTGAGCGCCGAGGTGGAGATCCGCTACGGCCTGCCGCCGACCGCCGACGCCACGTGCCACTGGGTGGATTGGCGCCGGCAGTAGCGGTCATCCGGTCACGGGTTGGGGTCGTATCGGCAGCGTTGCCCCTTCAAGCCGTTGAGATAAATGCACAACTCGATATAGCCGTTGCGCCAGAACGTATCCGGGTAACCTGGCCCCATCAGGGCCCAGTAATACTGCTCGGTGTCCTTGGTCCAGCTCACATCCGGCATGTAGATCGCGACCATCAACGCGATCCAGGGCCGCCAGTTCTGCCGCGCCCACTCGTACGCCCGCACCAGGTACTTGCCCTTGAGCTCCTCGGTGATGCCCGCACCCGCGCCGTGCCAGTAGTACGGGGAATCGGGCCGGTTGTCCGTGGTCCAGCCGAATTCCAGGATCACTACCCGCTTGCCCCGGTCGCCGTAGCGTTCCATGATCGCCCGGATGTCCTCGACGCGGCGGAAGGCGAAGAAGCGCTCGCCGCCGTAGGGCACCTTCTTGGCTGCGGCCTCGTCGGGGCTGACCTCGGGCGCGGCGGCATAGCCGGCAGCGTGCACGCCCAGCATGTCGAAGTAGCCCGTGCTGTTGCCGCCCATGGCCCGGTACATCAGATCGTAGAACTTGTCGTCCGGCATGGCGATCTCGTTGTCGGTGCCGGTGGGCGCCATGCCGGCCGTGACCACAATGGCGTTGGGGTCAATGGCGTGGATGGTGCTGTAGGCCATCTTCAGCATGCGGGCATAGCCGGCCGGATCGGGGCGCTTGTTACCCCACTCACGGGCCAGGTTCGGCTCGTTCCAGATCTGGTAGGCATGGATGCGGCCCACATAGCGGCTGGCGACGGCCGCCAGGAAGTCGGCGAAGTGCCCCGCGTTGTCCGGCGGGTTGCCGGCCCAGAACGGCCGGTCGGGGTCCTGGCTGATGCGGACGATCAGCTTCAGGCCGTGTTTTTCCACTTGCTCAACGATGCGGTCGGTATTGGTCCAGTCGTACTTGCCTTTGCCTGCGCCCTCGATATCCTGCCACGAGAACATCTGCTTGACCCAGTTGAAACCGGCGTCCTTGATCAGCCCCAGATCGCGGTCTGCGACTTCGGGCCGCCACCACAGGAACGCCTGCACGCCGAAATCGGGGGAGGCCATCAGGTCGCCGGTCCGCACCACAGGGGTAGCGGCAGGGGGCCTGGCGGTTGGGGTGGGCGGTTCTGGGGTGGCCGTGGGTTCAGCGGCCTGGCTCGTCGCGGTTTCGGTCGGCGCGACTGTTGCGGCCGCCGTGGGCAACGCGACCGTGGGCGCTGCCGTCGGATCGGCCGGGGCAACGGGGGCAACCGGCACTAGAAGGGTGGCGGTAGGCTCCGGTTCGGCGGGCCGCGGGGTCTTGGTTGGGGTCGGGGTCGGCGCCGGTGCATTGGGTGCACACGCCGCCAGGACCGGCCCCACGACAAGGATGATTGCAATCAGCAGCCAGGGCCAGACGGTGCGTAGTTTCATGGCGTTCAAATGATCTGCTCCCGGTTCGGCGCCCCGAACCGGCATAGGTCTGAGACCGGCCGGGGCGGGGCGCGCTGGTTAAATAGGTTGATTGACCAACAATGGTTTTTAGACGTTTCAGCGCCTTTGCTGGTTCCGATCCTGGGGCCCGTTTCAGGGCAGATGGCCATGCCGGACGCGGCGCCACGGCGGATGAGAATCTTACCGCAGAGGGCGCAGAGATCGCAGAGGCTTTCAGGTTCTCCGCGCCCTCTGCGTCCTCCGCGGTGATTTTCAGGGCAGATGCCCATGCCGTGTGCGGCGCCACGGCGGATGAGAATCTTACCGCAGAGGGCGCAGAGATCGCAGAGGCTTTCAGGTTCTCCGCGCCCTCTGCGTCCTCCGCGGTGATTTTCAGGGCAGAGGGCGCAGAGATCGCAGAGGCTTTCAGGTTCTCCGCGCCCTCTGCGTCCTCCGCGGTGATTTTCAGGGCAGATGGCCATGCCGTGCGCGGCGCCGCGGCCCATGAAAACGGACGTCGCAGCTTGCTGCGTGCCGTGGCAAGCCCCGGCGTCCGGATTTTCAGGGCAGACGGCCGTCGTAGCGCGCGGCCCGTAGCGCCTCGTAAGCCGGCCGGCCCTGGATGCCGAACGCGGCCAGCTCCTCGTGGGGATGCGTGACGTTGTAGTTCAGGTTCCACAAGAAGGCGACCCCCACAAAGCCCCAGCCGCGCATGATCTGGTAGGCCCGGACGATGTACTCGGCCTGCTCTTGTTCGGAATTGTAAAGCGCATATTCGTACCCGGGATGCGGGTTGCTCGTGGAGGCCCAGCCGAATTCGGTGGGCCAGATGCGCTTGTTGCCGTCGCCGTACTTCACCATAATGTTCCAGTACTGCTCCATGGTGTTACGGAAGTAGAACGACGGATCTGCCACGTGAGAGGGCCGTGAGAATCTGCCCGCCTGCCAGTCCTGGAAACGGACGTCCGGCGGGTTGCCGTAGCCGCTGGGATGGGCACCGATGGCGTCGCTGTAGTTCTTCAACCCGGCCCGGTACATCTGTTCCAGGTAGACGGTATCCCGAATGGCGGCGGGCGGGTTGGCGCCGGTGGGGGTGGGCGCGCCGCTCACCACGATCATGCTGGGACAGGCGGCTTTGATCGCCCGGTACGCAGCGGCCAGCAGCCGGACATAACGCGCAGCGTCCAGTGGCTCGTTGCCCCACTCATAGTGCAGGTTCTGCTCGTTCCACACCTCGATGGCCTGGACGCGGCCGCAATAGCGGCCGGCGAACTCGCCCACGAAGCTGGCATAGGTGCCGGGATCGGCCGGCGGCCCCTCGACGCTGAAGTCGGTGTTGGGCGGCCGGGCCCAGTTTGGCGCCTTGACGATGCTGACCAGGATCTGCAGGCCGTTGCTGTGGAGGTCGTTCACCACATCGTCGGGCCAGTTGCGCACGCCGGGCTGGCCCTCGAAATCCTTCCAGGGCAACTGGAATTTCACCCAGGTGAAGCCCATGTTCTTGACCAGGCCGATCGCTTCGCCCCGGTTGCCCCACGGGTCAATCTGGATGCCGTAGCCGAAGAAGCCGGGCGGCGCAGAACGGGGCACCGCTGCCGCCGCTGCTGTCGCCGGTGCGGCCCGGGCCGGCGGGGGCGCGACCTTCACGACCGCCAGCTCGTCCACCGGCCCTGAGGTCGTCACCCACTGGCCGGAAACCCAGCCCGGTTTCCCTCTGAAATCAATCTGCCACCATTTGCCGTCTTCGCTTTTGCCGGTGAGGGCGAGTTTTTGGCCGTTGCGCACGCTGCCGATGATCGGATAGGCCGTGCTCGGCCCGCTGCGGACGTTCAGGACGTTTGCGGTCACCACTGCGCCGGCGGTGATGTCGGCCGACGGGGCGGCATGAGCGGCCCCGGGCATCCAGGCCAGGGCCAGCAAGACGATGACCGCCAGAACGACGATGCTCCGGTGCGGATGACGTAGATGGTGCTGTTGCATGGTGCTCCTCGCGATGGGTGTGGTGTGTCACAGCGCCCATGACACGATGGGCAAGGTGTACGTGGTCTCCTGGCAGTCCAAAAGCGGGACGTCCCCTGCGCAGCTCACGCGACCGGCGCAGGGGACGTCCGATCTTATTTCGGCATGCTTTGCAGAGCGGAATAGGCCGGCCGTCCGGCGATGCCGAACGCGGCCAGCTCGGTGCCGGGGTTGGTGATGTTGAAATTCAGGTTCCACAGGAACGCCGGGCCCACCCAGCCCCAGCTTTTCATCATCTGATACGCGCGCACGAAGTACTGGGCTTGCTCCTCCAGCGTGTTGTCGCGCGCATACTCGTACCCGGGGACGGGGTTGGACTCCGAGGCCCAGCCGAATTCGGTGGGCCAGATGCGCTTGCCTGCGTCGCCGTTGGCGACCATCACCGCCCGATAACGCTCCATCGTCTCCCGGAAGAAGAAACTGGGATGGTTCTTGAAGCTGGGCTCGGCCGGATTGGTGTAGCCCATCTTGGCGTCGGGCGGGTTGTTGTAGCCGCTGGGATGCGCGCCCAGGGCGTCGAAGCAATTCTTGGCGCCCGCAGCGTACATCCGCTGCAGGTAGACCACGTCGTCAATCGCAATCCTGCCGTCGTTGACGCCTGTGGGGGTCAGGGCGCCGGCGACGACGATCATGTTCGGGTCGGCGGCCTTGATGGCGCGGTAGGATCGGCACAGCAGGTCTACATAACGGCCAACATCGAGCGGCTCGCCGCCCCACTCGTACCACAGGTTCTGTTCGTTCCAGACCTCGATGGCCTGCACCCGGCCCTTATAGCGGGCGGCGTAGGCTCCGACGAAGTCGGCGAAGTCCTGGTTGTTGGCCGGCGGCCCCTCCACGCTGAAATCGGTGTTGCCGGGCCGGGCCCAGTTGGGCGCCTTGACGATGGAGGCCAGGATCTTCAGCCCGCCGCCGGACAGGGTGTCCACGATCGCGTCCATGCCACCCCAGCCGTAAGCGCCCTTGCTGCCCTCGAAGTCCTTCCATGGCACCTGGAACTTGACCCAGTTGAACCCCATCCCGCGGGTGGCGTTGACCACGAACCCCAGGTCGGCGCCGCCGTACACCTGCGCCTGCACGCCGTAATCGAAGCCGTAGCGGCCGCCGGCGGGTGGGAAGCTGGGCCCGGCCGCCGGCGCCGGTGCGGACGCAGCGCGGGTCGGCTGCGGCACCGGGGTGGGCGGCGGCGCAACCTGCACGATGGAGACCGCCTGCGCGTTGCCCGAAACAGTGACCAGGTCGGTGAAGACCCAGCCCTCTCGGCCGTCGTAGGAGAACTGCCACCAGTCACCGCCTTCGTTCCGGCCCGTGATGCGGTACGTGGCGCCGGTCTGGAGCCGGCCGATCTGCGGGTAGTCGGTGCCGGGGCCGGAACGCACGTTCGCGTTGGAGCGCGCCGTCAGCTCGGCGAATTCCGGCGTTGGGCTGGGCGTGGGGGTGGGCGTGAACTGGGGCGTGGGGGTCGGCACAGGCGTGAACGTGGCGATTGCCACGGCCGGGCCCGGCTGGGCCTGGGCCACCAATTGTCCTCGGTCCTTGACGGCCGCCTCGATCTGGAGGGTGACCGCCTCATTCGGCGCAGCCAGCGCGATGCCCGGCTCGCTCAGCGGCCGCACCTGGCTCACCGTCTGGCCGTTGCTGGCCCTGATGGTGTATTCCACCAGGAATTCGCTCTGGAACGGCTGGACACGGCCCTGCTGGAAGTCCCGCATGAGCGGCCACAGGTCGGCATCGGTCCCGTCACCCGGCAGGTTCTCCACGGTGAAGCCTTGCAGGTTGTAGCGCTTCAGGATCTCCAGCTTATGGCTCAGGCTGGCCGCGTTCTCCACCCACACGGTGCGCGCATAGCCCTGGTCGTCCTGGTAGCGGTAGACGTAAGTGCCGATGTTGGGGTCGTATACCAGGCCGCTGGTGGGACGGCTGGAGACCAGCGCCAGGTTGATGGGTTTGCCCGGCTCGACCACCGTTTGATCCGCGGCCACGCGGCCGATGAGCGGCTCCAGCGCGTCGGCGTAGCTCTTCTGGAGCAGGTAGTTGCCGGCCTGTTCCACGCTGCGGCCCGAGAAGACGATCTGGAGCCTGGTGCGGTCTACCTGGCCCACCGCGTAACGCAGCAGCGCGTCGAACTGGCCGCCGGGGATGTAAGCCCGCGGGTCTACCGGCGCAGGGATCTTCACCTTGTCGGCGATCATGCCCAGGGCTTGCCAGTCGTAGGGGCCTGTCTCCCAACGGTCCTCGGCCACCTGGGTCGGCGGCTCCACGCGCACGCCCAGGGTCTTCCCCTGCGCGTGCAGTTGATCGGCCAGCTCTTTGACGAACTGGTTGAACTCGCCCCGCAGGTTTCTGTCCAGGCCGCGATAGTCAATGTCCACGCCCGCGTACAGGTTGCCCACCACCAGGCTGACCAGCGCGTTCACATGCGCCGCGCGCTGGTTCGTGTCTACCAGCATGTTGGCCAACAGGTCGGTGCGCACGATGGGACCGTCGTAGTTGCGGATCACGGGCACGACGGCGTAGGCACCGCCAACCTGGTCGAAGGTAGCATCCAGCGCGCCGTCCAGGCCGCCGTTGCCGCCCAGGAAAAGCCCGGTCGGGTGGACTTCGGCCAGCGCGCCGCGCGCCTCAGCCGGGAGCTGGCCGGCCAGGGCCGCGTCTGCCGAGGCTACAGCCGGTTCGGGATTGGTCTGAAAGACCATCACCGACAGGGGCAAGGCGTTGGTGCGGCTCTCGATCTGGTCGTCTTCCATAATAATGGTGTGGGGCAGCCACTGCCAGCGTTTGGCAACCGCGTCCCACGTGAAGATGTCCAGCGTTTCATACGGCTCGCTGTCGTTGGGGATGGGCACTACCCACGTGGACTGCGACGGGGGCTCGCCGCGCAGCTTCAGGTGATAGAACGGGCTCTTGGCCACCAGTCGCGTGGGGATCGCGCGCGCGGCCTCGGCCAACTCGGCGCCGGCGCTGCCGGCCAGGAATTCGACCCTGGGCACCGACGACAACGCAGCCCGGAACGGGCGTTCTGCCGCACCGGGCAGGATGATGACCTGGGTGCCGTCGGGGTCGGCGATCACGCCGCCGGCCTGGTCAATGCGCGTGGTGCCCAGGTCGGCCACGCGTTCCGGCACGGAGATGGGCGGCAGGATCAGTGCCAGGATGAGCAGCACCGGGATCACCACGAAATTGATCACGCGACTGCCGGTCTTCCCTTCTAGCCAACGTTCCAGCCGGGATGGCCGGGTCTGATATGTCACTGCCATGATTCTACGGTACTCCTTATGGGTGTAGTTCGCATGAACGCCCGGCGCAGGGCGCGCAGGCGTGCGTAATGGGGCTGGCGTGGCATGCAGCGCTCCGGGCAGCTGGCATGACGCACGCACCGGATTCCGAGGCCCGCAAATCGGGCCAGGGAACGGAAGCCATGGGGCTCAGGTTCTGGCGATCTTTCCGCATCAACGTGTATTGGGTCGCGCAGCAGCGGGTGACGATCCCGCGCCGGGTTTCCCCTAAATAGCAAATAGCTGTCCGGCACGATTTGCGCGGGCAGCAACGTGGGCGATTCTAACACAGGGGGAGCGATTTGGCAAACAGGCCCCGGTCGGTCGCGCAAGGCGCAGCCGTGGCCTGACAATCCCGATCCATGGGGACTGTGGGCAGGCGAAGCCGTCCTCAAAAATCCACCGGTCGCGAAATTCCGCTTTTGGCGGAAGGATGCTATACTTTTGTGATTGTTGAACCGGACATGACACAACGACAAGGGATCATGAAATCATTACGTGCATCGAGACGCCTCCCGTTGCTACTGGGGATGGCTGCTGTGCTGCTGATGCTCGTCGGCCTGGTGCTGTTGGCCCTGTACTTCTTTGCCCCCCGTCAACCCGCTTCGTCCTTCGGGTGGCGCGACCCCATCACCATGTTGGCCCCCGAGGCGGTGGCACCTGACCTGGCCGCCTTGACCCTGGCGGGGGAGGGGGACGACCGGGTGATCCGCGCCGCCCTGGATGCCGGGGAGCTGGAGACCGCCTATGCCACGCTGGCGTACAGCGTCCTTCTGCCGGATAACGCGCGCAGCGGGCACTGGCTGTTGTTGGGGAGCCGCTACCGGTCGCAAGACCCCGGCCGGGCAGCGGTGTGTTACCAGGCCGCGTTCGACCTGGCTGCGTTGGGCCCCACCCTGGGAGACCTGGCCCGGGCGGACATCTCGCTGCAGGTGGCGCGCGGCTATGCCGACCTGCCGCAACGCTGGGCGGCGCCGCTGGCGCTGGCGCAGGCCGAGAACATCGCGCGTTACAGCCTGACGTTGCTCCCGGCACAACGCCGCAATCTGCTGGTTCAGGTCGCGGCGGCCTACGAGGCGCTGGGCGAACCGCAGCTCGCGGCCGCGCTGCGCAGCAAGCTCGACCTCTACGCGGCCGGCTCAGGCATCAGCGTGGCGCCGGCCGGCCAGTGGTTGCCGTCGTTGCGGGGCGCCGTGGTGTTGCCGGCCGAGGTGGCCCTGGCCCTGGCCGACCGCCAGGCGGCCGCGGCTGCGCTGGCCGGCCGCTGGTTCAGCGTCGCGCCGGCCGCGCGCGCGGGCCTGGGTGAGGCGTTGGGGCGGGCGTTGCGCGCAGAAGACGCAGCCCGTGCCGCCTGGTACGCCACAGCAGATACATTGCCCACGGCCGATCGGCTGCCGCTCTGGCACGATCAGGTCGCCTGGTTGACCGTCAAGTACCGGGTTGCGGCGCGCGGCTACGGCCTGTCCCTGGTGCCCGAGTGGGAGGACCACCGGGACGAGCTGGCGGTTGCCCTGAGCCGGGCGTACACAGAGCTGATCAACGGCTACGGACAGCAGTTAGCCCTGTTGGGCCCGGTCGAGGCGGAGCAGGCGCGGCTGGAGCTGCTGCGCCAGGGGGTGTTATGGACGCGCCTGGGGCTCTTTCCCGACCCCCAGGCCGAGACGTTGTTGAGCGAGCAACTGGCCGAGGCCTCACGCCAGGTCTGGACGCGGCAAGGGGGCGCCGGGCTGACCATCGTGGTGCAAGACTTAGAAGGCCAGCGCTTCTATCTGCTGGCCGGCGCCGAGCCGCCCTCAGGCCCATGAGCGTATGAAAAGCGTCGAGTGACCGGCGGTTAAGATCGTTTGACAATTGCCCCGTGAAAGAGTATACTCTGTATCGAAATCCTGCCGCGGAGGAACAACCTCGCAATGTCACGGTCCGCTTTAGTGGGTAAGTTGGCTTTTTCGGCTCAGCACCGCAGCGTCTCGCGCTTCGGTGCTTTTTGTGTCCGGCGCACCCGGCAAGGCCGGTAGAAACCAGGAGGTAGCGGAATGGACTCGGCGATGATCGCCAAGATCAGCAAAGCGCGCGAGTACGCGCAAGAGCCTGAGCGGATGATGTTCGCCAGTTTCGAAGTGGTGTTCGACGGACGGCATCAGACATATCGTGTGACTTTCGATCATGGCACCTGGCGATGTGAATGTGACTTCTTCGCGCAACGCGGGGTGTGCAGCCACACCATGGCGGTTGAAAAGGTGCTGGGCAAGACGGGGATGGGGTTCGTGCAGCCGGCGGCTGCGACGGCGTGAACGGAGCGAGCTGCGGCCGGGCGGCGGTGAGTGGGCCCGGCCCAGGCGTGCGGGTGAGTTGATATCGGGCGGGTTTGCCGCGGGCGCCCGCCCGATTGATTGTCTCGGAGCCGACATTGAAAGCTTTTGTGCGCAGGCGCTGGCGGATCCTGTTGGGTATCGTCGTCAGCCTCTTCTTCTTGTGGTTCGCCGTGCAAGGGCTGGAGATCCAGGAAGCACGGGCGGCGCTGCAGGGCGCCGACTACCGCTGGATCATCCCCGGTGTGGCGGTCTATTTCGTGGCCGTTTGGGCGCGCACCTGGCGCTGGCACTACCTGCTACGGCCCATCAAAGCGATCTCGTTGCCCCGCCTGTTCCCCGTGGTGTGCATCGGATACTTCGGCAACAACGTCTATCCGGCGCGGGCCGGCGAGGTGATCCGGGCGTTCGTGCTCCGGCGCAACGAAGGGGTAAGCGTCAGCGCGTCCCTGGCGACGGTGATCATCGAGCGGGTTTTCGACGGGCTGGTGATGCTCCTGTTCGTCTTCTTTGCGCTGCCGTTCGTGGGCGCCGAACACGTGCCCCCTGTGTACCGTTCCGCGGTGATCGGCTTCAGCTTCCTGTTCTTTGCCGCGTTAGGGGTCTTCTTCTGGATGGCGTTCGACCCGCGCCGGGTGGCCGCCATTTACAAGTTCTTCGCCGACCGGCTGATCCCCGCCCGCTTTCGCGCGCCGCTGGACGGGTTCTATACGCGTTTCATGGACGGGCTGCGGTTCCTGCGCAACCCGGCCGAGGTGTTGATGGTCTTCGTCACTTCGGTGGTGATCTGGTTGACCGAAACCGTGAAATACTGGTTCGTTATGCACGCGTTTCCGTTTGCGGTCAGCTTCATCGGCCTCATGTTGATGAACGGCGTGGTCAACCTCACCACTACTTTGCCTTCGGCACCGGGCTATGTGGGCACCTTCGAGGTGGGCGCTCGCGTGCTGGAGGCCCTGAATGTTGATTACGGCCTGGCGTTCGGGTACACTGTCGTCTTGCATGTGGCGTTGTGGTTCCCCATCACGGCGCTGGGCGCGTTCTATATGTGGCGCCAGGGTGTGCAGTGGCGCGATTTCGAACGAAAGTCGGAGGAAACAGAAGCATGAAGAATATCGCGGTCATCGGGACCGGCTATGTGGGCCTGGTCACCGGCACTTGTTTCGCAGACCTGGGCAACAAGGTCACCTGCGTGGACATTGACCCGCGCAAGATCGAGATCTTGCAAAAGGGCGGCACCCCCATCTACGAGCCGGGCCTGGAAGAGGTGATCCGGCGCAATATGGCGGCGGGCAGGCTGTTCTTCACCACCTCGTACGAAGAGGCGCTGGCGGACGCCGAATTCGTCTTCATCGCCGTGGGCACTCCGTCGGGCGTGGACGGCGAGGCCGACCTGCAATACGTGCGCATGGCCGCCGAGAGCATCGCCAAGACCATGGACCATCCCATGATCATCATCAACAAGAGCACCGTGCCCGTGGGCACGGGGGACTGGGTGGCGGACATCATCCGCAAGCACCAGCCGCAGCCCATAGATTTCGCGGTGGTGTCGTGCCCCGAATTCCTGCGCGAGGGATCAGCGCTGGCGGACTTCATGAACCCCGATCGGGTGGTTTTGGGCTCGTTGGATCGTGAGGCGGCCGAGAAGGTGGCACAGCTCCACCTGCCGCTGCGCGCGCCCATCGTGCTCACCGACCTGCGCACCGCTGAGATGATCAAGTACGCCTCCAACGCGTTCCTGGCCACGCGCATCTCTTTCATTAATGAAATCGCCAACATCTGCGAGAAGCTGGGGGCCGACGTGAAGGAGGTCGCGGCCGGCATGGGCTACGATAAGCGCATCGGCCGGGCGTTCCTGGACGCGGGGGTCGGCTTCGGGGGGAGCTGTTTCCCCAAGGATGTCAAGGCGCTGGAGTACATGGGCCTGCTCCACGGCGCGCATCCGGCGCTGCTGCGCGCTGTGATGGACATCAACCGCGATCAGCGCCGCCTGGTGGTGCACAAGCTGCGCGACCTGCTGGGCACCTTGCAGGGCAAGCGCATCGGCATGTTAGGCCTGGCGTTCAAGCCCAACACCGACGACATGCGCGATGCGCCCAGCGTGGAGATCGCCCATATGTTGCTGCGGGAGGGCGCCGAAGTGGTGGCCTACGACCCCGTAGCCATGCCCGTGGCGGCGCGCGTCGCGCCGGAGATCAAGCTGGCCGCCAACCCCTACGAGGTGGCCGAAGGCGCCGATGCGATCGTGCTGGTTACCGAGTGGAACGAATTCAAGCACCTGGACCTGCCCCGCATCCGTTCGTTGATGCGCACCCCGGTCTTCATTGACGGCCGCAACGTGTACGAGCCGCAGGCCATGTGGGAGGCCGGCTTCGTGTACCGGGGCATCGGCCGCGGCTACAATCGAACGCCAAGCCAGTAAGCAAACCCTGAGAGGGAGTCCCGGATCGTGATACAACTGGACAGGATCCACAAGACGGTGCTGGACAACGGCTTGACCGTGGTGTCGCGCGAGATGCACCACGCGCCGGTGTCCAGCTTCTGGATCTGGTATCGGGTCGGCAGCCGGAACGAGCACGACGGCATCACCGGCATCTCGCACTGGGTGGAGCACATGCTCTTCAAGGGCACACCTGCCTTCCCCCAAGGGGAGCTGGACAAGGCCATCGCCCGTGAGGGAGGCATCTTCAACGGGATGACGTGGCTGGACTTCACCACCTACTTCGAGACGCTGCCCGCGGAGCGCATTGACCTGGCGCTGCAGGTCGAGGCCGATCGGATGGTCAACGCCGTGTTCGACCCGGCGGAGACCGAGCTGGAGCGGACGGTGATCATCTCGGAGCGGCAGGGCAACGAGAACAACCCCGAGTTCCTGCTCAGCGAGGCGCTGCAGGCCATCGCGTTTCAGGCGCACCCCTACCGCCACGCCGTGATCGGCTGGCAGTGCGACCTGGAGGCCATCACGCGCGATCAGCTCTATCAGCATTATCGCACCTACTACGCGCCAAACAACGCCATTGTAGCGGTGGCCGGTGACTTCGACACCGAGGCGCTGTTGCGCCGCATCGAGGCGCTCTTCGGCGCGATCGCGCCGGGGCCGGCGCTGCCGCCTTTCGTGGCCAAAGAGCCCCCGCAGCGCGGGGAGCGGCGGGTCATCGTGGAGGGCCCGGGCGCGGTCGCCTATTTGGAGATCGGCTATCGGGTGCCGCCGGTCACCCATCCCGACTATTATCCGCTGGTGGTGCTGGACACCATCCTGGGCGGGCCGAAGGGGATGTCGTTGTGGGGGGGAGGCACCTCCAATCGCAGCTCGCGGCTGTACAAGGCCCTGGTGGAGACCGACCTGGCCTCCGATGCGGGTTGCGCGGTCAGCGCCACCCTGGACCCGTTTCTCTTCAGCTTTTCGGCCACCGTGCGCCAGGGGCGCACCCTGGAGGAGGTGGAGTCGGCGCTCCTGGCCGAGGTGGAGCGGGCCATGCAGGAGCCGGTCAGCGAGGCCGAGCTGCAGAAGGCGATCAAGCAGACCCGGGCGCAGTTCGCCTACTCCAGCGAAAGCGTCACCGACCAGGGCTACTGGTTGGGCTTCAGCGAGGTGGTGGCGGACGTCACCTGGTTCGAGGGCTTCATGGATCGGCTGGCCGCGGTGACGGCCGAGGACGTGCAGCGGGTGGCGCAGACCTATCTCAAGGCGTCGCAGCGCAATGTAGGATGGTACGTGCCCACCGGCGGCGACGGGGAGGCGGCGGGAGCAGGGGAGGTCGCCTTGGCGAGCGCGAACGATGAAGGGGAAGAGGGATTCGAAGCCGTGGGGCAGGAGGCCGACCATGATCCGACAGCATAGCTGCGGCCGTGCCGGCGAGTCTGGCGCGTCTCCCCATCCTCGTGCCAGTGCGTCGTCCAGCCTCCCCGGCCCGGATGACATCTTGCGCCGGGAGCTTCCCAACGGCATCGTGGTGCTGGCGCGCGAGAACTGGTCGGCGCCCTCCGCGGTGATCGAGGGCTTTGTCCTGGCGGGAAACCTGGATGAACCGGCGGAGTTGCCCGGCCTGGCGTCCTTCACCGCGGCCATGCTCAGCCGGGGCACCCGGCACCGGACCTTTGCCGAGATCAACGAGATCGTGGAGGGGATGGGCGCCTCGGTGGGCTTCAGCACCGACCGCTACAAGACGGGGTTCTCCACCAAATCGCTGGTCGAGGACCTGGACACCGTGCTGGAGATCCTGGCCGACGAACTGCGCAATCCGGTCTTCCCCGCCGAGTACGTGGAGAAGGTGCGCAGCTTGCGGCTTTCGGCCCTGGCCGAGCGGGAGAACGACACGCGGCAGATGGCCGGCCTGGCCTTCCGAGAGCTGATGTACGGGGATCACCCGTTGGGCCGCGATCCGCTGGGCACCCGCGAGTCGTTGCTGGCCATCAATCGCGATGCGCTGATGGATTTCTACCGGCAGTTTTTCGCTCCCCAGGGGATGGTGGTGGCGGTGGTGGGCGCGCTGCCGGCCGAGACTGCCGTGCGCAAGATCGAGGATGCCTTCGGGGATTGGAGCGCCAGGCGCGTCCCGCGGCCGGCGTTGCCGCCCTGGCCGGGGATCAACGGCATCCGCAGGCGCCATGTGCCCATGCCCGACAAATCGCAGTCGGACCTGGTGCTGGGCTGGCCTGCGATGCGCCGCCTTGACCCCGATTTCGACGCGGCGCGTCTGGCGAACACCGTGCTGGGGGTCTTCGGCATGATGGGGCGGCTGGGCGCCAACGTCCGTGAGCGCCAGGGGATGGCCTATTACGCGTTCTCGCGGCTTTCGGCCGACCGAGACGCCGGCACCTGGGTCGCCATTGCGGGCGTCAACCCCGCCAACGTCGCGCGCGCCGTGGCTGCCATCCTGGATGAGGCCAGGCGCCTGCAAGACGAGCCGGTGCCGGCCGACGAGCTGGAGGACGCCAAGCGCTACTTGATCGGCTCGCTGCCGCTGCAATTGGAGACCAACGACGGCGTGGCCAGCCTGTTGGTGGACCTGGAGTGGGATCAGCTCGGGCTGGACTACCTGGAGCGATATCGGGGCATCATCGAGGGCCTTACTGCGGAGCAGGTGCAGGCCGTGGCCCAGAAATACCTCTCGCCCGAGGCCTATGCCCTGGCCGTTGCCGGGCCGGACGTGTGACGGGGATGGGATGGGGAAGGGGCATCGGTCCCGAGAATAGCCCTGCTCGCGTGCCTGGCACGCAAGTGGATAACTAACCGAAATCGTCGTCGGACGTGCCAGGCATCTCGAAGAGTGCCTGGCACGTGAGCGGAGCTCTTGCCGTTTGTGATACCTCTTGGGGGCGGGACGCTTTCTATGTTCAACGGTTGAGACGAGCGGCGCACATCCCTGGCCGCGCTCCGCTGCGCCGCCAGGCCCGGCGGAAGGCGCTGCTCTCGACCGCCAGCAAGGCCGCCACGTAATCGGCCGGGATCACCTGCACCGGCGCCAGCCCGGCGGTCGCATCATACGCCTCGAAATCTACGCCCAAGGCGCACGGGTCGTCGCCGCTCTGCCCGGACGTGAGCGTTTCCCCTCATCCGGCTCCTCAGTACGGAGGGCCCTGTCATTGGTGCTCCCCGGCGTGTGTCTGGTCGTGACAGTGGGCGTGCATTCGGCCGAACGCCCCTGTGACGCTTCATCCACATCTTCGCTCTGGAGGTCAGGTGTTGGCGGTGTCTCCGCCGCACCTGAATGGACACACAGTTGTCAAAGTCCAGGACTGCCGGTATCCTTTCCTTTGCTACCCATCCCCCGCTTATCGCGGTTTCGGGCAAACGGGTCGCACCAAGCGCGTGTTGGGCGGCATTCACTCTTTTTGTTTACGTCGCTGAAGCCATCGCTGAAAAGATTCTGGGCTTTCCGTAGATTTCTTCCCTAGCACAAGACCTTCAATACCAATATCTTCATCAAGTTCTGGCCAGTGGATGCCATAGCCCGCACCGCTAATTTGGAAATGGGCACGTTCTTCAGGTGTTCCTTGTGCCAAACGCGGATACCACGCAATCGGTACAGAAATCGTACGCCCATCTTCCAAATCCACTGATAGAGTATCATCTGTCACCAAGACATTGGTGATCCTAGGTAGGACGAGGGTTACCGCAGAAAGCATCCCATTCATGTCTCAATTTCTCCAGATTTTCTCGCATCAGCCGCTCAATGTCTCGCAACTCTTTTCGATCATAGCCACGATTTTCAGCCAACGCCACATCGGGGTCAAGCCAAAACTTTGCGCTCTTGTTTTCACGGTCTACATGCATGTGACGTGGTTCACCACAGTCGTATGAGTAAAAGTAGAAACGATACGGCCCAAGGCGCAGTGCTGTCGGCATAGATCATCCAACTCTTGTTGCAAGAATATTCGCCCGTGTGCTTGCCTTCTCAGCTCATGACTATCGCAGAGTATGCCGCCCAACGGCTTGCGCTTCAGCGGCGCAAGCGGAGCGAGCGTCCGCTGGAACTCCTCCTGGCTGGCGAGGCCAGCCTTCCTACCGGATGAACGCGCAGCTTGCACGTTCTTGGCAAGCGCGTGTCGGGCGCAAGCGCGGACTGGAGCAACGCCCCACCGCCGACCCACCCGCCTGTGACCTTCTGGCAAAATGCGAAGAAGACTGCCACACACCAACATCATAATAGCACCACAGCGGGCAAAGGGCAACTGCGACTCGGTTCTATCTTGTGTTGGCGGGATCTTTACGGTGTTGGTGAGCGGTTGCGTCAAGCTGCTGCCCAGGGTCTCTCTTCCGCTGCCCCTCGCCCGTTTCCGGACAGGGGCAGCGGTTCCGTGGGCG
>FWWM01010104.1_pt1 | contig 16992 bp, 14 predicted proteins | sample 2228351 | NCBI WGS metagenome assembly FWWM01 (sample SAMEA103939774, study PRJEB20133) | metagenome | reverse complement strand
ATGTTTATAAAGAGACCCGATCAACGGTCCTTTTCCTCAAATCTATATAGATAAAGCCTCTGAGCCACCTGATCTAGCTTCTCGATAAGCCTCCCAACCCTGAGTCTTTCATAGCTAAACCGATCCTCGTCAAGGAAGTTGTGATAAAGGCTAGGGTGAAGAGTCTCAGCCGATCTGAAGAGCCCCGGGATCTCGTGACCCAGCTTTCCCAGGCTGGAGCTATATAGCTATAATCGCTTCTCGCTAGAGATTCCCTGGGGATCTCTTGTCCCTGAGAAGGATCACCTTCGCGCTTGTTGAGGCTGCTTTGGAGCTTGTTCCGCCCGAGCTAACCAGATCTAGAGATGTTGTTTCCAGTGCCAGGAGTAGAGGTGTGGATCCTGGTGCTATGCTGCTCGACATCTCGTATCACTATAGATCTATGAGGAGGTATCTGAGAGACTGGTTTAAGAGGGGGAGGCCCGATATTGTTCACACATCCCTCCTTATCCTAGGCTCCTCCCCCCTCTGGAGGAGGGGCCTGGCTAGGGCTATTATTGAGACTAGGCATGGGCTTGTCTTTGTTAGGGAGGGTGTTAGGATTGTTAGGAACTATAACAGGTTTGTGGGTCTTATGGAGCAGGTGCTTACGAGGGGATCTGCTCCTCCTGGTAGCGATAAGCCCTTGATCTACCTGGTTAATGAGGATCTATTGGAACATATTAAGAAGGAATCACCGGATCTCGTTATTCTGCTCGATGAGATGGGGAGGAGAGAGGATCTCTGGCTGCTAGGAAACAGGATCTCTGGGGCCTCGAACCCCTACATCCTTGTCGGAGGCTTTCAAAAAGGATCCTTCTCTGAGAGGATACTCTCAGCAGGCTTCGAGAGGATCTCTATATATGGTGAGAGCCTCGACACCTGGGGGGTTCTATGCAAGATCACGAGCAGCGTTGAGAAGGCCTTGGGCCTAGATTCTCTCTAGAGCTGTCGGTGTTATTGAAAAGGGCTGAATGCTATAGATACTGGGTGGTGTTTTCTGAGGGTTAGCATAAGGCTCTACGCGATTCTGAGGGATCTATATGGATCTGAGAGAGAAGAGATCGAGATCCCCGAGGGATCCAGTGTGAGGGATCTCATAGCGCTTCTCAGCAAGAGAAACGATAGGCTGGGAGAGTTCATCGAGAAGAGACTATCATCGATAATAGCTCTTGTCAACGGCCTCTACGCGCCCCTAGAGCAGAGGCTGAGCGAAGGCGACACCGTGGATCTGTTGCCCCCGGCTTCTGGTGGCTGCGACGACTCTGGGATCGTTTCAAAAGCCTCTATGCCGAAGATAGAGGCTATTCTAGAGGATGCTAGAAAGCACGCCGGGGAGGAGGGCTTAGGAGCACTGCTAATATATGTTGGTATTGTGAAGAGCCCTGTTGATGGCGAGAGGGTTGATGATCTATACTACGAGGTGCACAGGGAATATACCCTGAAGAGGTTTAAGGAGATCTCGGAGGAGGTTAAGAGGAGGCATGGCGTGAGGTACGTGAGGATCTATCATGCCGAGGGTAGCTTAAAGCCGGGGGATCCGGCGATGCTGATCTCGATCCAGAGTAGGGGGAGGAGAGAGGCTCTCGAGGCCATGAGGGAGGCTATAGAGATGGTTAAACACACCACAGGGATATGGAAGCTCGAGTCGAGGGAGAGCAGCCAGTACTGGGTTCTGGGCGACGGGGAGAGGATCCCTAGGAAACAGCTATAAATCCCACCCAGCTATTCTGCCTAAATAGCAATTGTTGTTGAATATCTCTGGAGCCTTGTTCTATAATTTATCGATGATCTCGGATCATGTGGTTGGGTTTAAGCAAGAAAATAAATAGGTCCATAAATATCTTGCTTGGCGGGCCTTTTGAGCCAATACAGCGTTGTTGTTGAGAACCTAACCAAGATCTACGGGGGCTCTATCTACGCGTTAAACAGGATCTCTTTTAAAGCAACCAGAGGATCTATATACTGCCTGGTAGGGCCTAACGGAGCTGGTAAGACAACAACATTCAGGATCCTTTCAACACTGATCCTCCCAACATCTGGGGATGCCTATATAGAGGGCCACCACGTTGTGAGAGAAGCCGAGATGGTTAGAAAAACAATATCCTACCTCCCAGAGGAGGTGGGAGCCTATAAGAATATCTCTGGCCTCGAGTACCTCTCAATAGCCTCGAAGATCTATTTTGGTGATAGCAGGGCTAGAGAAGCCCTAGAGAGGGGTATAGAGATCTCTGGGCTTTCTAAAGAAGATCTCGAGAGGCCTATGAAGCAGTATTCAAAGGGTATGAAGAGAAGGATCCAGGTTGCGAGGGCATTGATGATCCTGCCCAGAGTGGCGATCCTAGATGAGCCCACAGCCGGGCTGGACCCCGCCCAGAAGGCCGAGATAAGAAGTGTTATAAAGAAATACTCGAAGAGCTACGGGATAACTGTTCTCCTATCAACCCACGAGATGGGCGAGGCAGAGGATCTCTGTGAGAGGATAGCCATCATAAACAAGGGCTATATAGTTGCTGAGGGAAGCGTGGGCGAGATCATATCTAGCCAGGGTGCTAGGAACCTCGAGCAGGCTTTTCTCAAGCTGGTCTCGGGGGGATTGTAGATGATCAGACCTCTTATTGAGAAGGAGGTCAAGGATCTCATAAGGGATCCGAGGATCTGGATCCCCGTGGTCATAGGCTTTATAATGCTCCCAGTGATTGGGTATCTTCAAAGCGAGCTCTTATACCCACAGATCTTATCGAGCCTTACTGAAAAGATCTCGGTTGAGGTTCGATACACAGGGGGATCCGAGGATCTTGGTGTTTTTCCATCCATACTGGGTAGGACAATGGCCTTGAACAACATAGAGATAGCTCCTAGCGGGAGCTTCCCCGAGAGGGCTGAGGCTCTCTTGGTAATAAACTCATCATCCATAAGGGATCTAGCTGGGGGTGAGAGGGTCTCGGCATATATTATATACAAGATCTCCCTGGCATCTCTCACAATGGGCTCCGAGATCCCCCAGAGGATCTCCAACGCCCTCACAGAGGCTTCGAGAATCTATCTAGCCAGCATTAGGAATATAAGCGATATAGTGGGCCTGATCGTGGCCCCCTCGATAGCCTCAACAATACCATATGCTGTGGAGAGAAACGCAATAATAGGAGGCGTGGGTGTGGACAGCACCGCGGCTTTCTTCTCAGCATTCTTCATACCCTTCATAATGGCCATCATAATCCTCATGATACTCCAGTACAGCGCAACATCCATGGCCATAGAGAATGAGGAGAAGACGCTGGAGGTTCTGCTCTCAATGCCTATACCTAGGTGGAACATAGTTGTAGCAAAGCTATCGGCATCAGCAATAATTGGAGGCCTCTCGGTAATAGGCTTCGTCGTAGGGTTTGCTATATATAGCGCGATACTTTTTGGAGGCCTCTCGAAAAGCCCATCAACGATCAGCTCCACAGCTGTCCAGGCGCTGGGGCAGTTAGCCCAGCTCCCCACAGAGATCCAGGATCTCCTTAGAGGCTATCTAGGAAGCTACAGATCTATAGGGATCGCGGAGCTCATAATGCCAAGCCCAGCATCTATAGCTATCCTCGCAACATACATAATAGGGGCAGCGATCCTGGCAGGGATCCTGGGGATAATAATAGGGGGTCTGAGCAGCGATGTGAGAATGTCCCAAACGATCTCGGGACAGGTGGCTGCCATAGTTATAATCTCAGCATTAGCCACAATGTATCTAAACCCAAAAGACATCCCAGGATGGGTTCTCCTCACAAACCCGCTGACAGGAACAACGCTCTATTCAAAAATAGCGTTCTCAGGCCTGGACCACGGCCCTGAGATCTATCTCTACCTATCCATCTCGATCCTGGTGGTGGTGGCATTAATATACATAGCAGGAAGGATCCTGAGTCTAGAGACCCTCGAGAGGGCTAGAAGAAGGGCCCAGAGGATCTTTAAGATCCGGAGGCATTGATAGCGGGCAAAACAGCGTGACGCCTCTTTGCAAAAGCTCTTCAACACCAGAGATCCGTATCTATACCCCACACCCCTAGATCTATACGCAGCGCCCTGCTGAAACCCATGGGATAAATAGCTATTTAGAGCTATATCTATTGGGAACCATGGCTGACTTCACAGCGGATCCCTTAGTATCTCTGCTGGCAGTGATAGCGATCTCTGGAACAATAGCTATGGTTATGAGGAGAGCTGGTCTGAACAGCATTGTCGGCTATATCCTTGGCGGCCTCGTGGGATCCATGATCGGTGTTCCTCGGGATGTGGGATCTGTGATAGCTCAGCTGGGGCTAGTAATACTTAGTTTCGAGATAGGCGCTGAGATCGGTGGCAAGGGATCTATGGGGGCTATTAGGCAGGCATTGGTTGTTGAGGGTGTTTCTATGCTTCTTATCTATCTCCTCACAGGGCTTATCTCAGCTTTTCTAGGGCTTGGGGTTCTGGGGCATATAATATTATTCTTAATAGCTGTTAACACTTCCACAGGGATCCTCTATAAAGCTATGCAGGGAAGGGTTGGGGAGGATGTGAGATCACTTCTCCTCTCGGCAAGCGTTATAGAGGATACAGTTGCCCTCGGAGGTCTAGCAGTGCTCTCAATAGTGGTCTTGGGGGTGGAGGGTCCTCTCGATGCTGTGATATCTGTTGGGAGACTTGCCCTCATAGCGATCCTAATGCTCTTGGCAGGAATCTATGGCTTCAGGATCCTTGGGAAAAGGTTCAGAGATGTTGAGATGCTCCCAATAATAGCTCTATCATCGGCGCTTCTCTACTGGATGCTCTTTGGATTTATGGGGATAAGCCAGCTCCTAGGAGCATTTATCGTTGGGATCGCTCTCAGCAGGGCTGTGGATCTAGGTGGGGCTGTTACCCAGCTTCAGGGTTTGAGAGAGCTTGGGCTTCTACTATACTTCTCATCCCTAGCAGGTGTCCTGGTGGGTTCCAGCCCAGCTATTGAATCCCTCGTCCCCCTGCTTCTTCTCATAATACCTATGGTGATATTGATAAAGTTCACCGCATTCTCCATAGCCCTCTGGGTTCTGGGGATAGAGGTTAGGGAGGCTGTTAGGGCCGGGATATATATGTCGTCTATAAGCGAGCTCGGGATCATAATAGCTTCGCAGGCCTATAGCCAGCTATCCCTGGATCTATTTTATCTCTTATTATCAATATATATTGTTCTCTCATCAGCTATAATATCCTCTATAGCCGCTAGGTTCGATGCCAAGATAGCTGATGCGATCCAGAGGATTATCCCCCAGAGGATCGAGGAGATCGCTAGGAGCTATGTTTCAAGGGTTAGGCAAGTTATCTTTGGCCAGGCTGGGACGCTCTCAGTGTTTCTCTACAGCCTCATATCAATGATCTTTGTGGCAGTGGCTCTCGATACAGCTACCGAGAGCTTCTGGATCCTCCCGAGAGAACTGCTCCCATACGGAATCATAGTCACAGTGCTTACAGGGATCACAGTGCTAGTATCGATACCATATCTAGCCTGGAGAACATATATAGCATCTATCCACACCAACCCCATACAATATATAAGAATAGCCAGGGTCTTCGGACTCAACCTAACACTACTGCTACTAGCCTTTGGAATAGCCCTCGAAGCATATATATTGAGCAAAATAGCGTCAAAATACCCAGAGGAGTTCCCGGCAGGCATAAGGGTGCACACAGCATTCACAGCAGGATCCATAGTAGTCATAGCGATCATCATGGCCCTGATATACAGAACAATCTCTAAAGAGGTTGCGAAAAGAACCCAAACCCAGGCGTGATCACATCACAATTTCCAAACCCCTGGCCAAATTCACCATAGGGGAAGAAGGCTTTTGGTTTAAAACCTAGTATGTTAGAGTAGAAACTATCGTTATATTCCCAACCATACCGATACCCCTGTGAGGTATGCAATAGAGGGTGAAGCTTCCAACCCTGCTAGGCGTGATCTCCACGGTCCTCGTCTCCCCGGGGCTAGCCTCACATCGATCCCCAGCTCATCTATGGTGAATGTGTGGCTAGCCTTACCAACATTATTCAGCACAAACCTAGCTGTCTCACCAAGCCTTATCACTATACTCTGAGGCTTGAAGTAGTAGTCACCAAGCTCAACCACTATTTCTCTAACAGGCACGGTGGCGGGCGCTGGTGTTGTTGGTGATGGCATAGGTGTCTGGGGAGCTCTGTATACGCTAAACAATCCTGAGCTGGCTATATATACTCCAAGGATCGCCACAACTATCGCCACACCACCAACTATCAATATAAGCCTCCTCAACATAGCCACCTTCAGCTATATAGTAACCATAGGGTGAATATATCTATCCGAATCTTCTGATCAGCAGAGCAGCATCTAGATCTTCGCGTCACTATCAATAACAACGCTCTCTAGAGATAGAGGGACTGTTGGGAATAAGCATAGAGACTATCCAGAGAGATAGGGTTCGGGTGCGGAAGATCATAGCTGTTATTTTGTTACTCAGAATCGATACAGAAGCCATGTCCACTCTCTAAGCTCTCCAGCAACCGGATCTACCTGGAGCCCTAGGATCTCGAGCGTTGTAACCCCTATTAATACTTTGTTTATGGAATCTGATATTAGCACTGGCACAAGATCTCTTCTCCCCAATATCTCAACCCAGGCTCTGGATCTATCAAGCTCGACCCTACCTCCACCAGTGATCACTGATGACCCTCCAGAGAACCTAAGGTTAAGAGCATTAGCAACATTTCTGGGAATCACTGTTAAGGTTGCAGCAGTATCTACCAACACCTCTACCTCCATGGTTATAGCTCCATCCTCGCTACTAATCTTAGCTTTAGTCCAGACGCTTCTCCTTTGCTGTGCTGTGGGCATATATCCTCTATTCCATTATTCCATATACCACGTGATGATCCATGAGAGGTTTGAGGTGTGGGGTGATGGGAGCACTGCTTCGAGCCTGTGCAGAAACCTAGAGAAGAGCACCATACCGTTAGGCTCGACAGCAGCTCATGATCCACAAGGGTCTCTTGATCCTTATAAGCAAGGTAAAAGCCCCGAGAAGCTCGGATAATTGAGGGGAGAATGGCCTCAAGGGGTAAGTAGCTGCACTGTATCCACCTTGATCTCTGAGACTCTGGGTGTCTGTTTAGGTGTTAATAGCATGAAGGAGGCTACTCCAGTATCAATAGTATATTTTTACTTTATCCAATAAGAAAGATTTGGGATCTCCTATGCATGGGTGGAGAGCCAGGATCGGGCTTATAGTCCCCTCATCAAACACGACGATGGAGCCTGAGCTATATAGAATGGCTCCTAATGGGGTTTCTATACACACATCAAGGATCCCTCTGAGAGAGGTGACTGTAGAATCCCTCCTAGAGATGGAGAAGCACACGCTAAGAGCCTCACAAGAGCTTGCGGACGCCGATGTAGATCTGATCCTCTATGGATGCACAAGCGGCAGCCTGGTAGGGGGCCCCGGCTTCGATAAAGCTATCGCGAGCAAGATCCAGGAGGCTGTTGGGAAGCCAGCAGTAGCGACCGCAACAGCTGTTATCGAGGCCCTCGAAACCCTCGGCATTAGGAGGGTTGCGGTGGCCACACCATATATAGAAGAGATCAACATCGCTGAGAAGAGGTTCTTAGAGGCACATGGTGTGGAGGTCGTTGTGATCAGGGGCATGGGTGTTAAGAGGAACACGGATATAGGTAGGATCTCGCCCCACGAGGTCTATAGATTCGCGAGATCTGTCTATAGGGAGGGGGTGGATGGTGTCTTTATAAGTTGCACCAATCTGAGGACGATCGAGGTTATAGAGCCTCTTGAGAGAGATCTAGGAGTCCCTGTGGTTACGAGCAACCAGGCATCTATGTGGGCCTCTCTGAGAAGGCTGGGGATCAGAGAGAGGATCGAGGGTTTTGGAAGGCTCCTCACGCTATAGCCTAGAGCAGTTATTCATATTCTCTCCAAACATGCCCGCATTTCACGCACTTATAGAACCTTGTCGGCGGCTCGTCAGCCCTTCTGGTCTGTAGGAACCAGTACTCTGCCTCGTCGTTGCCGCATTTGGGGCACCTCACATCCCTTGTTCTCGGCAGCGCTGCTTTGGACTTGTTATCCTCGATCACGAGTATTTTTTCGCTGGACTTGTGCTTGATCTTCGTCGATGTCAGGATCATGTTGCCCCCCTTCTCAACGTTCTTAGTGTAGCCGCATTTGGGGCATTTGAGCGTGTTGGCTTCTATGGGCTGTAATAATGATCCGCATTGGGGGCAGAACGTGAGGCTCATCGAGGTTCACCGCCTCTGCTCGGACTCGATATTATATCTTCTATTCCAGGCTTATAAGCGACAGCCAGGGTTGGGATCTTTTAAAAGATCTCTGCGCTCCTGTGCCTAGGCTTTTTAGAAAAGGTTTTTACGTTCCCTCCGCCCACTGGGATAGATATCTCCTCTGCTCCTCTGTGAGCTCTTCCAGCTCCACCCCGAGGGATGCTAGCTTTAGCCTCGCAACCTCTGCATCTATCTCGTGGGGGACGTTATAGACCTTTGGCGATAGCTTGCCCCTGTTCCTAACCAGATACTCTACCGAGAGGGCCTGGTTGGCGAAGCTCATATCCATAACCTCGCTCGGGTGCCCCTCAGCAGCTACCAGGTTTACAAGCCTCCCCTCAGCCAATAGGTAGAGCTTCCTCCCGTCTTTCAGAGTATATTCTGTTACATACTGCCTTATGGTTCTCTTGGAAACAGAGATCCTCTCTAGATCCTCTACAGAGACCTCGACATTGAAGTGACCGGCATTGGCCAAAATAGCCCCGTCCTTCATGGGCTCCATATGCTCAGCCCTGATAACATCTCTATTCCCCGTAGCTGTTATGAATATATCGCCTACCCTGGCTGCCCGGTACATGTTCATAACCTCGTACCCGTCCATAAGGGCCTCGAGAGCCTTTATGGGATCGGGCTCCACTATAACTACTCTCGCCCCCATACCCCTGGCCCTCATCGCTATCCCCCTGCCAACCCAGCCATAGCCAGCTACAACAACTGTTTTCCCCGCTATGAGTATGTTGGTCGCCCTCAAGATCCCATCGATTGTTGACTGGCCTGTCCCATATCTATTGTCGAAGAGGTATTTCGTAAGGGCATTGTTAACAGCGATCACTGGGTATGATAGAACACCCTCTCTCTCCATAGCCCTCAGCCTCAGAACACCTGTTGTCGTCTCCTCAGTCCCCCCAAGGATCTTTCTGGCTAGATCCCTGCTCGTCATGTGAACCCTGGCATGGAGATCAGCGCCGTCATCCATAACTATGTGGGGCGAGGCCTCTATGATCCTGTCGATACACCACCAATACTCATCAGAGCTCTCCCCCCTCCAGGCATAGACATGGATCCCCTCCTCAGCCAGGGCGGCGGCCACATCGTCCTGCGTGGACAGAGGATTAGATCCTGCTAGCCAGACCTCAGCGCCACCTGCAGCCAGAGATCTTACAAGTGCGCCTGTCTCTTTGGTTACGTGGAGAACAGCGGAGATCCTGATCCCTGCTAAAGGCTTCTCTCTAGAAAACCTCTCCCTGATCTTCATAACCACCGGCATATGCTTCTCAGCCCACTCGATCTGCTCCCTACCCTGCCTAGCCAGAGAGGGATCCTTGATCCTCGGCCCCAAATGCCGCACCATAGATAGAATGATAAGAGCGATATATTTCCACAGATGAGGCAATATTCCTTATAATATAATAACTGCTTACTAATCGACTCTATATACGGACCCGCCTTGAAAATAGGCCACGAGGTTTTGAGAAACACTGTTCGCGAGATATTCACTAGAGAAGGCTTTAGAGCGGAGGACGCATCGATCATAGCGGATCACCTAGTCACAGCCAACCTGAGGGGTGTGGATAGCCACGGGGTGATCAGGGTTAGATACTATCTCGACGCTATAGAGAACGGCTTTATGAGGCCCTGTGGAGACCTCTCGATCCTGAGGGATAGTGGCGTGATAGTAAGGGTAGATGGAAACAGCTGTCTAGGAATACCAGTGGCATATAAGGCAGCAAGGCTCGCAATAGAGAGGGCCAGGGAGCACGGGGTTGCAATTATAGGGTGCAGCAACCTGGGGCATGTTGGGATGCTAGCCTACTACACGACCAAGATAGCTGTGGAGGGTCTCATAGGGTTTGCTGCTACTAACGCTAACCCAATGGTAGTCCCGTGGGGAGGGTCGAAGCCCGTTTTCGGAACAAACCCACTCAGCATATCCTTCCCCGCGAGAGGAGAACCAATAGTGATCGATATGGCGACGAGCGCTATAGCACACTTCAAGGCAATAGTAGCGGCGAGAAGAGGCGAGAGCCTGCCAGAGGGCGTTGCTATAAATAGTAAGGGGGAGATAACAAGGGATCCCAGGGACATCTACGCCCTCCTACCATTCGGAGGCTATAAGGGGTACGCGATAGCCCTCGCCGTAGAGATCCTAGCAGGGATCCTGGGGGGCAGTGCTCTAAGCACAGAGGTTCCCCCAGAATCGATGAGACAGGGAGGCTTCATAGTAGGTGCTATAGATATATCGAGATTCATGGATAGAGAAGAATACCTCTCAAAGATAGAAAAGCTCGTGAAAACTATAAAGAACACACCCCCGATCAAGGGCTACAGCGAGATCCTAATTCCAGGAGAGCCTGAGGAGAGGATATATAGAAAAAGGCTGAGAGAAGGTATAGAACTGGATGAGGAAACCTGGAAAGAGATCGTTGAGATAGCATCAAAACACAAGATCCCAATAAACACATAGAAAACCCGCTGCTCTAGACACAATAGCAGCTCAAACTCAGCGAAAAAGAGATCTATAGCCAGATCTCCCGATACGTGGATCAGATATTTATCCCTTAAGGAGAAATATATATGGGTTGGGGGGAGGGTCAGCCTATGAAGATCTTATAATTGGAAATTCTAATAATGTCTTGCTGTAGAGGCTAGCTGGGTAGAAGATCTCTTGCTGTTGGGATTGAGGATCTTTTGGTCCTGTGTGTTACTGAGGTCGCGGGTTTAGCTATGCATATCATCGGCTTATAAGTGCTTGTGGGATTAATAGTGTGGGTAATGATCGCTGTAGGGGATGCTATGGAGATCGGCTATGATCTTGAGATTGATAGGATTGTTGAGGAGGTTAGGGGGCTTTCTGCAAGAAGGATCTTGATCCAGCTGCCCGATGGTCTCAAGCCCTTGATACCCCATATAGATGGTGAGCTTAGGAAGAGGCTCCCCGGGGTTGAGGTTGTTTTCTCGGCCTCTCCCTCGTGGGGTGCTTGTGTTTTGGATGATGTTGAGGCTCTCCATGGGGGCTTTGATCTCTTGGTTCATGTTGGGCATATCGAGTATCCCTATTATAGGCCTAGGTTTAGGACGCTCTTTATACCAGCGTACAGCCTCTTGGAGGTCTCTGAGGATGTTGTTAACCAGGCCGTTGAGATCCTTCGTGGGAGGGGTGTTAAGAGGGTTGCCCTCTTCTCAACTATACAGCATGTTAAACAGATCCCCAGGGTTGCTGAGACGCTCTCTAAATACTTCGAGGTTGTGCTCCACAGCGGGGGTTCTGCCATTGTTGGTTGTGACTATTCGAGGCCCTACTCCGTTAGGGGGAGGGTTGATGGCTATGCCGTGATCTCTGGGGGTGTTTTCCACACCCTCGGCCTAGGCCTCTCGATCCCTGGGAAGCCCCTGGTTAAGATCGATCCTTATGAGGGGAGGGCTGTGGATCTAACGCCTGAGGTCGAGAAGATCCTTAGGAGGAGGCTATACATGATCCAGAGGGCTATGGATGCAAGAACATGGGTTCTTGTAGACGGTGTGAAGGGGCAGAATAGATCGTGGTATAGGGGCTACCTGAGGAGCTTGATAGAGAGGGGAGGAGGAAGAGCGATAGAGATAGTGGCGAGCGTCATAACCAGGGAGACTCTTCTCAACATAGATAGACCCGAGATAGAGGCCTACGTAGTCCTAGCATGCCCCAGAATACCCACAGACGATCTTGATGATTTCCACAAACCAGTTCTCACACCAGCAGAGGCTAGAATAGCACTAACAGGAAGGCTCGAAGACTACACATTCCCATGGTGATCCTCGCTATAGCTCCTCAATAATAATCGGGACACCCACCCTCCTAACATAGCCCCTCCTAACAACCTCGACCTCTATCTCGCCCCTATCGATATTATCCTCGATAGCATTTCTAAGATCCCCTGGAAGCGAGATCTCCCTCCCACCCGCCTTCACGATCACATCGCCCCTCCTTATCCCGGCAACCTCTGCAGGGCTTCCGGGAACTGTTCTGACAACAACAACCCCTCTGGCCCTCTCGAAACCCATCATCCTCGCCATCTCAGGTGTTAGGGGGGCTACAAAAACACCGATCCACGCTCTTATAGGCCTCCCATACTTAGAGATCAGCTCTATGAACCTCTTAGCATGGTTGATCGGGATCCCGAAGCCGATGCCCTGGGCAAAGGGTATCATGGCAGTGGTAACGCCTATAGCCTCGGCATCCATGTTAACCAGAGGCCCCCCACTGTTGCCGGGATTTATAGCGGCGTCTGTCTGTATGAGATCCTCAAGCACTATCCTACCCTCACCGGCAACAATGGTCCTCCCCCTAGCACTCACAACACCTAAGGTGACAGAGGGTCCAGGGATACCTAGAGGAGATCCCAGTGCCAATACAAGCTCACCGATCCTTATCCTATCCGAGTCACCCATCCTAATACGCCTACCCCTGCTCTCAACCTCAAGGAGAGCAAGATCCCTATAGGGATCCCTAGCAAGAATCCTCACCAACCCAACCTCACCATCACTATAAATAACCCTAGCCCCAGAGGCAGAGCCAACAACATGACTATTAGTCAGAGCAAGATCCTCACCAACGATAAAACCCGAGCCAACACCTCTTACAGGAGCCTCGATCATCGATAAAGGATCTATAGCCTCAACAACAACAGTTATAACAGAATCCCTAACCCTCTCAACAATACCAGCAACACCCTCACTGATCTCCCTAACCCCAGGCACAAAGGACACCAAACATAAAGATATAGAGGGCATTTAAAACCAAAAAGCGACACACAACAGATCCAAAGATCTGTAAGTATATCGATATATCAACACAAGAAGCAGTTATATAAACCCCTAAGAATAATAGCCACGCCGAACCCCATGGGGCGGGAGAAGGCATCCACCCAGAGCTCCTACCCCAAACCGCCCCGAGATGTGAGGAGCTGATAACACCTATTTATCCTGTGTGGGGGATGCCCAGCGCGTGGGGGTTTGTGTGCTAATCGTGATGAGCTTGAGAGGCTTTTGAAGCATGTTCTTAGGAGTACAGAGGCTCTTGAGAGGACTATTGGGGGGTTGAGAAGGATCTTAGGAAGATCTATGGTGCTCGGGGGAGGGCGAGATCTTGTATCAGGAGGGTGTCTAGATCTTTTAGGAGGCTTTTAGAGCTTAGATCTAGAGAGGCTTAGCTCAGGCCCAGGTTTTCACAGCTTGTTGAGGAGGCTGGGGTGGAGGCGATAAGGCTTAGTAGTCTTATAGCTCTTTGCAGGGCTTCGGGCAGTGGCTGCAGGGATCCACGGGATCTTTTGCCCGGGATGGTTGATAAGCACCTGGATCTGGGGGCAGGGGCTGCCCCATATGTTTCCTTGTCTCTAGAAGCGAGTCTAGGTATGCTGAGAGCATTATCCACGAGTATGCCCTAGATCCGGGGGTTAGGGGCCGTTTTATCGAGAGCCTCGGCCCATGCACATACCGCGCATGGCTATTGCTGGAGACAGCTGAGAGGCTCTACGACAGACTCGGGGTCGCAATACTATATCTAGATGCTCTCAAGCACTATCTAGACGATCTACAAGCATGGTTGGGAAGAAACACGACCCCCAGATAGGTGTTTCATGTGCTGATACGCCGAGGATGCTGAAATAGATATAAGGGATCTATAGAAGCTGCATAGATCCAGAGGCTACGCTAGATCAAAAGCTATCTTCTGCCTAAAACACCTAAGATCGGTTCTAGAAGATCTAGATCGTTCTAGAGGCGAGAGATCTTAAAGATCCTCAGGGAGAAGCTTGTAGAAAGCATGAGAAGATATATAGCTAAGCACAGCCATGAAAGCAGAGAACAGATCACTAGAGAAGACGCAGAATCCATAGAACAAGCGATAGAAGCCCCAAAGGCCTGAACATCAATTAAACATAGCGGAAAGACATATAGAGATAAATAGATCTGCGGGGAAAAGAGCAAGATCCTCTCTAAAACCTGAGATCTATTTTTAATTTTTAACAGATAGCAACCTCCCCGCCCTAGAGGACAGGGCTCTCGGTTGTAACGATAGGAAACTACGAGGGTATTACTTCTCCCCCGTCTATTATTAATACTTGTCCTGTTATATATGAGGATCTATCGCTTAGTAGGAATGCTATGGCTTCTGCAGCTTCTCTTGGCTTGCCTAGTCTTTTTAGAGGCACCGAGCTCTTGATCCTCTCTATTGAGTCTCTATCGATCCATTCTATCCATTTTGTCTCTATAGATCCTAGTGCCGCTATGTTAACCCTCACCTTAGGTGCTAGTGAGTATGCTAGGGATTTTGCGAAGGCTGTCACGGCTGCCTTTGCTACTAGGTATGGGTATCCCTCTGTATCTCCTACCAGTGCTGGTGTTGATGATATAGCTACTATTGATGCTGGCTGGGATCTCTCCATCAGTTCTCTGAATGCCTTGACTATGTTGAAGAAGCCTCCGAAGTCCACTCTAAAGACCTCCACATAGTCCTCTAGGGATAGCGAGTCCCAGGACGCTCTCCAGAGATCCGCTCTGGAGAGGCCGTGGAGAACGGCGAGGTGGTTTAGAGAGCCGTATCTCTCTAGAATATATTTAGCGGCTCTAGCAGTATCTTCATAGCTTGTCGCATCTAGCCTGAGGGCCTCCACAGATCCCTTGCTTCTAAGCCTCTCAACGATCTCCCCGGCTTTTTTGGCGCTGCTCACATAGGTGAAGATCGCGGTGCACCCCCTCTCAACAAGGATCTCTACCAGGGCCTCGCCAACACCCCCACTTCCCCCCACAACGAGGCATACCCTCCCAGAGAACTCCAAATAACCACCGAATCAATATTTTGCTCTGGGAGCTATAGCGTTAAAGATCTTTGACGCGGTGTGCAAAACCTATAGCTATCCCCCAGACCACCAACTATAAAAAGGGATCCTAGATGGGTGTCGAGCCCGTGGAGAGAAGAAACAGATCCATGGTTTTCCTGGCGGGGTTAATAGTAATCATAGTTGTGGCAGCGATCACAGCACCTCTCCTCCAACACATCCAGAATGCTGGGCAGCAACCAGGATCCGGGGTTGGGGGAAACATCTACAACAGCACGGGGGGCATTGAGATCGGTGGAGGCGTTGTAGGGGCTCTGAAAAGCTTCTCAAGCTATATGGAGATCTGGAGCCTCCTAGAGGGTCCAGAAGATCTCTACGCGTACGCGGAGGACATGGCACTTCGAGTAGCGCTTCCCCTAGCAAAGATCACCACTACCCCCACGATCGCTCCAGACACCCCAGCTGGGTTCTCTGGCACGAATGTCCAGGTTAGGGGTGTTGATGAGCTCGATCTTGTGAAGACAGACGGCAGGATCATTGCTGTTGCCTCCGGCAACAAGGCATTCATCATAGATCCTTTTGGCATGAGGGTCTTAGCATCCATAGCTGTCAACGGAACTCTGGCTGGGATCTTCCTCTGGGGCGATAGAATCGCCCTCGTCTCACGCGACTCTCCCCAGCTCGTCGAGCCCTTACCCCTTGTCGGGAGAATGTCCTTTCCAATGATCATCCCTGCCCCTATTGAGAGGATTGTTGGGAACACCTCTATCTATATATACGATATCTCGAACCCCTCGAAGCCCCTCCCCACGGCCAGGATCATCTATTCCGGCTACCCCTTCGGCGCCAGGATGATCAACGGGACTGTGTATCTAGTAACATCTATGCCTGCCATAGCCAACCTCTCTCCAAGCGTTAACGGCGTGCCCCTAGATCCAGGGCAGATCTTCTTGGTAGACCCTTCCCCCACACTGTTTACAATAATAGCCTCTATAGATCTCTCGAGCGGTGCTCACAGAGAGTTCTCTCTATTGATATCCCGGAACAGCTGGATCTATATGAGCCTTGGGAGGCTATACGTGGTATCGATCCTCACGGCATATAACGCTGCTCTCGAGAAAGCCCTGGAGATCCTTGCCTACTATATGCCGAGCAACATATCCACACAGATCCACAGCCTGGTCGAGGCAGGGGCTCTCTATAAAGCCCTAGCCCTTGTTAATAAATACCTCTCAAGCATTGATTCAGAGACGGCAAAGGGGATCGTTTCAAACGCTTCTCAAAAACTCTCAGCCATCGTGTTCCACGACACATCGAGAATCCACGTTATAGAGGTTAAGAGGCTTAATATGATCTACGCTGGATACATAGATATCCCCGGAAGGATCCTGGATCAGTTCTCGATCGAGGAGCACAGGGATCACCTGGTGGTGGGGACAACAAGCTCCAACATAACAGCATCGCTCTCAATAGCATCACTCCCTATCCCCATAACCATAAAGATCCCGGGATCCATAAGGATCGCTATAACCGAGTGCAACGCCTCGGCATGTGTTGGCAAAACAATAGAGATCCCCGTATCAAGAACAGATGCGGGGATAACTAGCACCACGAGGATCGCTAGCATCTCTATAAATCTACACACCATGGAGGATATGTTCAATAACGTCTACATAGCATCTATAGTTGATAAGAAGATCAAGGGCTCCTTGACGGGGCTGGCGGAGGGCGAGAGGATCTATGCGGCGAGGCTTGTGGGGGATATATTCTATCTAGTGACATTCAGAGAGGTTGACCCGCTATACGCTATAGATCTAAGCGATATCGAGAATC
>FWWM01005523.1_pt1 | contig 16992 bp, 16 predicted proteins | sample 2228351 | NCBI WGS metagenome assembly FWWM01 (sample SAMEA103939774, study PRJEB20133) | metagenome | reverse complement strand
CGCTATAATAAATAAATCTTGACTATTTTTAAACTCGTTATATAATAGCCAAAAAGGAATGGCCATTACTTTGGAAAGCGGAGTTTGTTAGTTTTATAAAAGGCTTTCCAAATTGGCTTCTCCAAAAACAAAAAAGGAGATTATGAACAACAAAGAAGTTGCCAACTTAATTGCACAAATAGCCAGAATCAGGAACGTCGATATCAACTATGTGTGCGAAGTGCTCAAGATGAGCATTATTACCGGGCTTAAACGTCGTTTTGGCAGCGGCACTGAAGCAGATGTAACTATTAACCCCGATACCGGAGAAATCCGCGTGTTCCTTGTAAAAAAGGTGGTGGAGCGGGTTAATAATACCGGACAGGAGATAACTCTGGAAGAAGCGCAATTGACCAATCCCGGAGCGCAACTTGGCGATGTTGTTCGAGTTGAAATTCCTCTCGATGAACTTGGGCGAATCGCTATCCGGAAAGCGTCCGATGAGCTCATGCTTAAACTTCGAGAGGCGGAACGTGATCGACTTTTCGAGGAATACAGCCGAAAGAAAGGAGAAATCGTAACCGGCACAATCCAACGGATTGGCGAACGAGAGATCATTGTCAATCTGGGGTTAATAGAAGCCGTACTTCTCAATCGCGACCAGCTGAAAATTGACCATTACCGTCAGGGTCTACCGATAAAGGCGTATGTTTACAAAGTTGAAAAAACTCCAATTGGACCTCGAGTCTATCTTTCCAGAACCCATCCCGAATTTCTTCGTAAGCTTCTCGCCCGGGAAGTCCCGGAAATCAAAGAGGGTGTAGTTGAAATCAAGGCAATCGCCCGTGCTCCAGGTGCTCGTTCCAAGGTAGCTGTTGCCTCTACCGACGAAAAAATTGACCCCATTGGTGCTTGCGTAGGATACAGAAAATCAAGGATAGAAAACATCATCAAGGAACTTTCCGGGGAGAAAATCGATATTATCCAGTGGAGTAAGGATATACAGGTATTTATTGCCCGGGCGCTTGGACCGGCCAAGGTATCAGAAATAATCCGCGAGGGGGATGCGTATATCGTTGTCGTGCCTGACGAGGAGTTCTCAATCGCCATCGGAAAAAAGGGACAGAATGTCTGGCTCGCCAGCCTGCTAACAAACACCAAGTTGGAAGTGTTAAAAGAAAGCGACTACCGCAACCGTCAAATTATGACCCGAGCCAGCAAACTTCCCATTGAACAATTAAACCTCGAAGAAGAACTGCTAGCAAAACTCCAATCTGCCGGTGTAAAAACCGCATTCGATTTTCTGAACCTGCCCCAAGAAGAAATAACCCGTATCACTCAATTGAGCGACGAAGATGTAAATGCGCTCAAACAGCAAGTGCGCGATAGGGTATGGACAAGTTAAAAGTCTTTGAGGCGGCGAAGCAATTAAACCTCTCCAGTGAAGCATTATTAGCGATTCTCAAAGAACTCAATTTTCCTCCCCGTGGTTACACATCTTACATTACCCCGGATGAATTTAACGCCGTGAGACAGTACCTGCGGAAAGAAAAACACCAAATCAAAAAATCAATGCGCAAACATGATGATATTAAGGAACAAACCTCCCTGACTCCGCAACCAAAAGAACAAACCTCGCCAACTGGAACTACAAGAACCGCTTTAACAAAACCGCCAGGAAGGCAAAAGAAAAAAGGACACGGACAACGGAACGAGTTAAAAGAAAAGGAGATATCTCCCACCACTTCCAATGTTATTAAAGTCACCCCTTACATGACCGTAGCCGAATTAGCGCATGCCTTTAATGTCCCTGTCTCTGATATCATTAAAAAGTGCCTCAACCTCGGACTACGCGCCACCGTAAACCACCGACTCGACCCGGATACAATTACCCTGCTTGCCGACGAGTTAAATATACCCATCCAGCATGAAGAAGAAGTTGAAAAACCAGTTGAACGAAAAGATTTCAGACCAAGACCGCCGGTAGTAGTGGTAATGGGACACGTTGACCATGGAAAAACAGCACTCCTCGACTACATTAGAAAAACAAAAGTCGCCGAACAAGAAGTTGGACGGATAACTCAGCACATCGGGGCTTATATCGCTCATTACGGTGAGAAACAAATTGTGTTCCTTGATACCCCTGGGCATGAAGCCTTTACTGCAATGCGAGCTCGGGGTGCCCAGGTAACCGATATTGCAATATTAGTTGTAGCAGCAGATGAGGGTATAATGCCACAGACTCTGGAAGCCCTTGACCATGCCCGTGCTGCTGGCGTCCCCATCATCGTTGCGTTAACCAAATGTGACCTTCCCACTGCCAACCCTGACCGGGTAAAAAGCCAACTTGCTAATTATAATGTCCGTGTAGAAGAATATGGTGGACATACGGTATGCGTGGAGACTTCCGCTGTTACCGGACAGGGAATCGAAGAGTTGCTTGATGCTATCTCGGTGTTGAGTTTAGAGCTGGACTTAAAAGCTGCCTACGATGGCCCGGCAAGAGGAGTGGTAATTGAGGCGAGAGTCGAAAGGGGACGAGGTAATATCGCTACAATTCTTATTCAGGAGGGAACCCTCCGTCGAGGTGACCCGTTCGTTGCAGGAGAGCATTACGGACGGGTAAGAGATATGCTTAACGAAGCGTTTACATCTTTAGAAGCAGCGACTCCATCAATACCTGTTCAAGTGCTGGGATTTTCCGGTCTGCCCCAAGCAGGAGACCGGTTTGAAGTCGTTGCAGACGAAAGAACTGCACGAGAAATTGCCCGGCGTCGCCTTTTAGCTAAACGGGACCGTATCTTTGCTGCCACTAAACCAAAAGTCACACTTGAAACAATCCAAGACCAGATCGTCCAGGGACAGGTCAAAGAACTCAAAATTGTTCTCAAAACCGATGTCTCTGGCTCTGCTGAGGCACTCAAAGATGCGCTGGAAAACCTTTCTCTCGAAGAGGTACGAGTACGGGTAATCCACTCAGGAGTTGGTGCAATCACTCAAAACGATGTGCTTCTGGCTCGGGCTTCCGACGCAATTGTCATTGGCTTTAACGTGCGTCCGCTTGCTGATGCTCGACAATTTGCCGAAAGAGAGGGGGTTGAAATCCGCACCTATCGGATAATTTACGCCGCGATCGACGATGTTCGGGCAGCAATGTTAGGAATGCTTGAACCCGAGAAAAAAGAGGTATTTTTAGGTAGAGCCGAGGTTCGTCAGGTATTTTCCACTTCTCGGCACGGCTACATTGCTGGTTCTTTTGTTACCGAAGGAAAAGTAACAAGAGGCGCTCTTGTTCGGGTTATCCGACAAAATCAGGAAATATTTAACAGTGAAGTCATCTCTCTGCGTCGTTTCAAGGAAGATGTTAAAGAAGTTGCCGCTGGTTACGAATGTGGTATTGGTATTAAAGATCTAACCGACCTTCAGGTGGGCGACACATTAGAATTTTATCAAATTGAAGAAATAAAAAGGTAACGAACCTAAAATACCAGTCATTGATTCGATTTAATAATTTCATATTCATATAATTGAAGAAAAAACCAATGAACATCGGGTTATTAATTGTCGACTGTTTTTTGGGGGGCAGTCTATCTTTAAAAGAGAAACGCCGGATAATATCAAGCATTACCGAAAAATTACGGCGTTCTTTTAACATTGCTTTGTGTGAAATAGAATATCAAAATCAGTGGCAACGCTCAAAAATTGCCATTGTCCTGATTAACACTGATTGGCGAATGATTCAACAAAATTCCGGCAAAATCATCAACATTATTGAACAAGATGGAAGAATAAACGTATTAAACAGTGAGATAGAGCGCTTGCGCTGAAACTCAGCTCGAAAATAACAGAACCAGAATCCCAATTGCCCAGCAGTATAGGGAGAAAATGTAGAAGCACTGCCTCAGCACAAGTCCTCGCAGCAAACTTAACATCATAAAACCGAAGCCGCCTGCCAAAGCAACACCGAGCAAAACCGGCAAAACAGGCAATACGCTAAAGTCAATCTTACTCATCTCAAATATCGCTGCTCCTAAAGTAATCGGGATGGCCAATAGAAAAGAAAAGTCAAAAGCATCTTTACGGTCTAAACCCAGCAACAATCCCGCGCTGATTGTAACACCAGAACGAGATATTGCCGGAAGAATCGCCAAAATCTGCGCTACGCCAATCAACAGTGCATCTTGCCAACCAATTTCTCTACTCCCTTTTCTCCGTTTAATGAGATAGGTCGAAAAAAGCAAAAGCCCATTAATCAAGAAAAATATTCCAACTGTTATTAAAGAATCAGAGACGAAAAGTTTCTCCACCCATTTTTCCAGAAAAATCCCGGCCAATACCCCTGGAATCGTGGCGATAATTAACAATAAAATCAAAAAACGACTTCTGCGCTGAAGTTCGTAATCCGAAGCAAATACCCCTATTACCAATTCTTTCACCCTGCTACGGAAAAACAAAAGAATGGCTAACGCTGTCCCGAGATGCAGTGTAGCAGTAAGATTTAAACGAGCTTCATTGGGAACTTTTAAAATATGCTGCAAAACTGTCAGGTGTCCATCACTGGAAATAGGCAAAATCTCGGTAATCCCCTGAACCACCCCCAAAACGATACTCTGTAACCATGTCATCTAAATCCTCCTTCAAAAATCAAATGAATTTTACCGTGCAGTGGGTTTTCCCCGACCGCCACTCCATAATCCATCCCTAAAATTCCCAATCTGGTCTCCCAGCGTCCCCCTATCCCATAACCATAAATTCTGGCATAACTTTTATCAGAAGTTTGGTAAATCCCGGCGTCAAAAAAAGTCCCGACCCGAGTGGAATTGTTAAAACTATAACGCAGTTCACAATTCCACCACCCCGCTTTCCCGGTAACAAAAACCCCATCGTTATAACCACGAACCGAAGCAATCCCGCCAATTCGATACATCTCAGCGATCGTCAATTCTTTAGAACACCACAAGGTTTTAGTGGTAAAATGATTAACCCAACTCCAGTTGCCCTTAATTGTCAAAATCGGTTCTAAATCCACTTCTAATCTAAAAATTGGCGCAGTTACGCTCTCTCCATTACGACGCTCACCGGCAGAAGTACGGGTTTTCAAGAAAACCCCGCTTCGAGGGTTTACAAGTCGATCTCGGTTATCAAAAACAAAACCGGTCCCCACCCACAAGGTGGAACTACGCTTCTTGCCTGCTAAACGTTCCACCCCAGAGGCCAAACTAAAACCCGAATACCCCAGCGAGAACATCCCCAGTATTTGAAAACACGTCAACGAATAACTGGTATCAATAACATTATGGTCAATTGTTCCTGATAAGCTGACCGGCAATGTCAAAAACCATGGCTCGGTATAATTTATCATGTAATAAGTAGAACCTGTTAACGAACGCCACTCCAACCCTAGTTTTCTTCCGGTATGCATAATATTAACCAAGTTTACCCCTGCCCAGCCATTCAACCGTCGTTCCTCGACAATATACCCCACTATTCCGTAAACATTTCCACCGCCTAATTCTGAAATCCAGTAGCGAACCCCATAAACTCCATCCGGCCTTTTAACAATTTCTTCACTGTCTACTTTTATCCAATGCGTATTTTCAAGATTTCTCGACCATAAATTGATTAGTTCAGGAGAGTAAACCCTGGGTTTATTGAAACCGCTATAACGTAATAAAAGCTTATCGGGAGTGCGATAATTGCCGGCAAAAGTTAAAAACTTTATGAGAACACGTTCCCCTTCATTTACCTTTAAAACTGGATAGACACTACCGCCGCTTTCTTTTATCCCAATAAAATCAACATCAGCAAACGGAAAACCTAGCCGTTTAACAGCATTAGTTAAATTAACCACCCCCTTTGTTAACACCACTGGCGTCAATGGACTTCCCCTGCGAGGTAATACGGATGCCGTTACCAGAGAATCCAATCCATCACCCTTTTCAACTATCCACCCTCCTATCATCAGACGTACTATATCAGCCCGGTATTTAATTTTTATACCCACAGAATCAGTAACGGTGTCCAAAATTATTTTATTACACCATAACCCCTGCACAGCAAGCTGACGTTTAATTTCTCGTTCTCCGCTTTTTATCTGATACCAATCAACTGTATCCCCAACACTAAAGCCCGGAGAAATCCCTTTCGGCAACCCCTTTCCTTCAACCGACAATTGCACAACCATCCAGCGATTCAAACCATTACCCAGAAGTTGAACGCAACACCCCATTATTGAGATAATAAAAACGAATCCCTGGGATTTAACTGAGGAAAAGATACTGACGCCAGACCTCCGGAATTTCGCCCAGAGCGTTAATGGCGAATGTTACATAATGAGGGGCTTTGGGCTTTTTAAGTAATTTCATATTAGCCTGCGCCGGCGTTCGGTTTCCTTTACGGGCGTTACATTTCGCACAGGCACATACCATATTTTCCCAAGAATCTGTCCCTCCGAGTGATTTAGGAATGACATGGTCTGTTGTCATCAACCCATCACGCGCACCACAGTACTGACAGGTATTGTTATCCCTTCTTAAGATATTGCGTTTGGTCAATGGCACCTCCCGCCGCCGAACACGAACATAATAATTTAAACGGAGAACACTTGGTATCGGAATACTCATATTAACCGTGTGCAACTCTTTCCCGGAATTTTCTACCGGCTCTGCCTTGCGGGTCAAGACCAGTACCAGTGCCCGTCTTGTCCGGCATATTGAAAGCGGTTCATAATTTTGATTTAGCAATAGAACCGGACGGTTTAACATCTCATTTTGAAACCCTAACGGCGAACAAAGAGCTCTTTATCTATTGCACTGATAGTTTTGGTTATGTATTCAAGCTGCGCCCGGGCATAACTGGCTAATGTTGAATCAGTCAATGCCCTCTGATAATACCCTTTTGCCTCTTCGTATAACGCCCGGGCTGATTCTAAATTAGCGGTAGATGTCTGCGTAATATTACTCCCTCGTTTTTCATCCGCCTGCTTGCGTCGGTTATCCCCTAAATCGATGTAAGCCTGAAGTAACCCAGGGTCGAGACTTAAAGCCCGTCGCAGGTTGGCATCTGAGGCGGCGTAATTACCCTGTTCGGCCAATGCCTCCCCCCTGTATAGATAAGCAAGCGCCAAAGTAGAATCCTGTGCAAGCACCTCATCAAATTTTCTGATTGCCTCCCGGTAACGCCCTTGCCTTCCCAGAATCACGCCCTGACGTAACTTCGCCTGATAATTAGCTGGATCGATAGTGAGGATCGTATCCAGCTGTGCCAGAGCACCGTTAAAATCTTTTATCTCTATCATTGCATCAGCGAGTTTCGCTCTTAGCACCGTTACCTGGGGAAATCTTGCCACTAACGGTTTCAACGCATCCACCGCTTCCTTGTATCTCCCGACTTTATATAAAAACTCCCCCCATAATCTCTGTACCGCCAGGTCATCCGGGAAACGCCGGAGCGCCACTCGATAAACCGAGTCCGCCTGAGACATCATACCCCTGCGAACATAAATATCTGCAATACCGTTATAAAGGTCAGCCAATGTAGAATCCCGGGATAATCCTTCTTGGTAAATCGCCAGGGCATCTTCGTCCCGTCCCATCTCCAGATAAAGGTCACCAAGCGCCTCATAAGCCTTTGCCTGTTGCGGTTCGATCTGCATTGCCTTCCGGAAGTTCTCCTCTGCCTTACTTGCGTCTCGCTGTTTACGATAAATATTACCGATGGCAATATAAGGGTCATAATAAAGCGAATCATAATCGAGTGCCCGCTCAAAATTTTTTAGTGCCGATTCATAATCACCTTGCTGATAATAGCCAACCCCAATACTGTAACTCATTTGTGCGGAATCTCGCATCGCTTGTAACTGCTCATCCGTCATTTTGCTTACCGTCTGTACCGGAGCACAGCCGATTATCACCATCAACCCCACAACTAACAAACTCAGCGAACTAAATATAACTCTTGACATTGTTATTTCTCCTTTTTCGATAAAACAGCTGCTATCATTCCCCAAATGGAGCCGACGGGATTCGAACCCGTGACCTTTTGACTGCCAGTCAAACGCGCTCCCATCTGCGCCACGGCCCCAGATATCTTCAAATATAAGTTTTACCCAATTTAATTTCTGTGTCAAGGTATTTATTTTCGCCTTCGCGTCTTTACCTTCCGCCACAACTCCTCCATCTCTTCAAGTGAAACTGCCCCCAGTTCCCTACCTGTGTTCCTGATTTCCAATTCTACGGCGCTAAACCTGCGCCGAAACTTGCGATTGGCGTCTTTTAGTGCACATTCAGCATTAACATTAAGATGCCGGCAAAGATTCACAACGGCAAAAAGCAAATCACCCAATTCCTCTCGGACCTTCCCGTTACTTCTCCTTCTTAAAGTCAGTTCTCCTTCCAACTCCCTTATTTCTTCTTTGACCTTATCCAGCACATCTGCAGTATTTCCCCAATCAAAACCTACCCGCCGGCATCGTTCCTGGATTAACTGCGCCTGCTGTAAAGCGGGCAAAGCAGTGGGAATGCCATCAAGCAGTAGACGCCCGCCCGTCTTTTTAATCTTTTCCCAGTTCTTTAATACTTCCTCCGCATCCTTTATTTTCGTGTCGCCGTAAACATGGGGATGGCGCAATTTTAATTTTTTAACCACGCCCTCCAGAATCTGGCGAAGCTTCACCCCCTTCTCTTTTTCAAGGAGATCTGCCAGAAACAATCCCATAAACAGGTAGTCTCCCAACTCTTCCGCAATCGCCTGTTTGTCATTCTTTCCAATTGCTTCATCCAGCTCATACACCTCATTAATTAGCAATGGCCGGATAGAAGCCAAGGTTTGGTTTTTATCCCATGGACACTGTCGCCGCAATGTCCTAACTACATTTATCAATTTGTCAAACACCCATTAAGTTTAATGCATTATCGCCATCAGGCAAGTCTGCACAGGCCCGGGATATATCTTGACTTTTGTCCTCTCAGGCATACCCTTTTTAATTAGTAAATAAAAAGGAGTGAAAGGATGATGGTAAAAAAGCTTTTTGATACCGACCCGGAAATTTTTACCGCAATAGCAAAAGAAACTGAGCGCCAGCATTCCAATCTGGAGTTGATCGCCTCCGAGAACTTCTGTTCGGAAGCGGTCCTTGCTGCACTCGGCTCAGTTCTTACAAATAAATATGCTGAAGGCTATCCCAAGAAACGTTATTACGGCGGTTGCCGTTATGTTGACATTGCCGAGGAACTGGCGATTGAGCGCGCGAAAAAACTCTTCAACTGCGACCATGTTAATGTCCAACCGCATTCGGGCACTCAAGCCAATATCGCCGCCTATCTTACCCTCGCCAACCCCGGTGATACTATTATGGGGCTTTCATTAACTCATGGTGGGCACCTCTCCCACGGTCACCCGATTAATTTCTCGGGCAGGTACTTTAAAGTTATCCATTACACGGTTGACCCCAATACCGAGATGCTGGACTACGCTGCCATCAGAAAACTCGCGCTCGAACACAAACCAAGGGTGATTGTCAGCGGCGCATCGGCTTATCCACGCATCATTCACTTTGACAAATTTCAGGAAATTTGTGATGAGGTGGGCGCCGCGCAACTCGCTGATATCGCTCACATCGCCGGACCGGTCGCCGCCGGCCTCCATCCTTCTCCGATACCCTATGCTGATATCGTTACAACAACAACCCATAAGACCCTCCGCGGTCCGCGTGGAGCGATCATAATGTGTAAGGCAAAATACGCCGAGGAATTGGACAAGGTTGTGTTCCCTGGTACCCAGGGAGGACCGCTGGAACATTGTATCGCTGCCAAGGCGGTTGCCTTCCAAGAAGCACTTACCCCTGAGTTCAAAGAGTATCAACGTCAAACCCTCGCCAATGCCAAAGCACTTGCCGAAGGGTTAGAAAAAAGGGGATTCAGACTCTGCACCGGTGGAACGGATAACCACTTGATGCTGGTTGACCTCAGACCAAAAAACATCAAGGGACGGGACGCAGAAAGACTGTTGGGAAAAGTCGGGATTACTGTCAACCGTAATACCATTCCGTTTGACCCGGAAAAACCATTTATCGCCTCCGGAATAAGATTGGGAACGCCTGCCCTAACCACAAGAGGAATGAAAGAACCTGAAATGGATAAAATTGCTGAACTTATTGACCGCACCATCACCGCCGGTGACGACGAAACAAAGTTAGCCGCGATTAAAGCGGAAGTCAAAGAACTTGTCGCGTCATTTCCACTTTATCAGGAACGCCGTCAGGAATATCAAAAATTTATTGAAAAGGAGTAAGTTATGGCCCGACCAACCATCGCCCGACTTGTTGCCCGGGAAATCCTTGATTCTCGCGGCAACCCGACATTGGAAGTAGATTGCATCCTTAATAACGGTATTATGGGGCGCGCATCTGTTCCCTCCGGCGCCTCGGTAGGGTCTTTCGAAGCATTAGAGCTCAGGGATAAAGACCCCAAAAGATACCTCGGCAAAGGGGTTCTCAAGGCGATTGAAAACATTCACACCATTATTGCCCCGAGACTAACCGGACTGGATGCCACTGACCAATTCCAGATCGATAACATACTCATTGAACTTGATGGGACAAAAAACAAATCCCGGCTTGGCGCCAACGCCGTTCTTGGTGTTTCCCTTGCAGTTTGTCGAGCAGCAGCAGTTTGTGCCGGACTGCCAATTTACCGTTTATTAGGAGGAGCAGGAACCCGCCTCATCCCCACCCCATTTCTTAATATCATCAATGGTGGACTTCACGCCCCCAACAATCTGGATATTCAGGAATATATGATTGTGCCGGCAGGGATTCAAACATTTCGCGATGCCATCCGGGCTGCAGCCGAAATCTATCAAACCCTGAAGAAAATTCTTGAAGAGAAAAGACTTCCGACGACCGTTGGCGATGAAGGAGGCATGGCGCCCAATTTCCCGGACAACGAAACACCACTTCAGGTAATAATGGCAGCGATAGAAAAAGCCGGCTATCACCCGGGAGAAGATGTATATCTGGCGATTGATGTTGCAGCAAGCACCCTTTACGAAAACGGCACCTACATCTTTACTAACCCGCAGGAGAAACAGGTCAGCGCCGTTGAACTTATCGACCTCTATGCCGACTGGATCAATCGCTATCCTATAATATCAATTGAAGATGGCTTGGCAGAAGAAGATTGGAACGGATGGCATGAGCTTACCGCCCGACTGGGTAAAAGAGTCCAGCTTGTCGGTGACGACATATTCGTAACCAATATCGAGCGACTGCAACAGGGCATTCAGCAGGGGGCAGCGAATGCGGTTCTGGTCAAACCAACTCAGATCGGGACGGTGAGCGAAACAATTGACTGTGTGAAGGTCGCGATGGAAAATGGTTACCGTGCCATTGTTTCTCATCGTTCCGGAGAAACCGACGACCACTTTATCGCTGACCTCGCGGTAGCGGTAAACTGTGGTCAAATAAAAACCGGTGCCCCCTGTCGCGGAGAACGCACCGCCAAATACAATCGGCTCATCCGGATTGAGGAAGAAGACCGACTCCCCTACGCCGGGCTCAAAACCCTGTTGAGATGATTCACAAACATCAACGCTCCCGCGCCTGGCTTTTGATAATTGTAGTGATTGTCTTGCTGGGTGCGATATTCTTACCGGGACCAAACGGAACAATCGCCGTCCTCACGAAAATTTACCGGATCAAACATTATCAGAAACAACTTCTGCGACAAAAGGCCAGCGCGGACACTCTGGAAAATAAGATCAAACTATGGCAGGACCCGCAATACCTTACTAAGTTATTTATGAAAATTGTCGAAAAGGAAAAGCCAAAAGTTCAAGATACCTTAAAGTAATCTACCCCGGAGGTAATAATATCTGCGGTCTGCCCGTGACCGGATGGACAGTAATCACCGGGTTTAATCCGTAGGCAGCGCGAATCAGCTCTACCCGAAAGACCTTTTCGGGATAATCGCATGCCAGCATCTCCCCGCGCCGCAGCAGTGCAACCCGTGAACAAAATGCCCCCGCCTCATTCAAATCGTGGGACACGAAAATTATTGTCTTGCCCTCCTGGTTCAGCATTTTCAAAATCCGCAGAATTGCTACCCGATGGAAAATATCAAGATGTGATGTTGCCTCATCCAATAACAAAATCTCCGGCTCCTGCGCCAGCGCCCGCGCCAGCACCACTCGTTGTTTCTCACCGGTAGAAATGGCGTTAATGTTTTTATCCGCTAAATCTATCGTATCGGTCAAAACCATTGCTTTTTCCACAACTCGCCAGTCCTGTTCCCGGGGACGACCCCATAATCCCAAAAACGGGTTACGCCCCATCATCACCACATCTTTCACCTTCCAATCAAAGGCAAAGAGACTTTCCTGAGGAACCAGCGCAATCATCTGCGCGATCTGACGCCGGGAAAACCGAGCAATATCGCTATCACCCACCTTAACTAACCCCCGCATCGGTTTAAGAATCCCGGCGAGTAATCGCAATAATGTTGACTTCCCTGAGCCATTCGGCCCGATTATCCCAAAAAACTCGCCTGGATTAATCACAAGAGAAAAATCGCGAAAAATCAACTCTGCACTATAACCAAATGATATCCCTTCAATCGCAATCGTTTTCATACCTTTGTTTGCAAAAGATAGATAAAAAATGGCACCCCGACCAAAGCGGTTATCACCGACAACGGAACCCCGACTGCGACAACGACGCGTGCTATCACATCGGCAAATAACAACATACCGGCGCCGATAATAAATGCCGCCGGCAACAAACGCCTGTGTCCCGGTCCGAGCATCATCCGAACTAAATGAGGCACCACCAGCCCGATAAAACTTATTGCCCCGGTCCAGGCAACAATCATCGCCACCGCTAACGAACCAATAAGAAATACCATCACGGTCAATCGCCGCACCTCGACCCCCAGGCTTAAAGCGGTTTCCTCGCTCAATGAAATTATATCCAGTTCCCGCGCGTGAATGGTCAACCAAATACAGGCCCCGAGAGCAACTGCCGCTGAAACCACAAAAAGCCAAAAAGAGTTCCTGGTAAATACCACCCCCAGCGTTCCCATCATTAAATAAATTGCCTCTCCCAGCGTCCTGCGACCAATTATCATTAACATAATCACCAGACTGGAGAAGAAAAAACTGACAATCACCCCGGCCAGAACCAGACGAGTAACTGTAACCGCTCCACCCTTCCTTCCCAGAAGATACACCGCAACTATCGCACCTATCGCACCAAGAAACGCCATCACCGGCAACAACACACTCGACCCCAACCCCAGCACAATTGCCATTGTCACTCCCACCGCTGCCCCGCTTGCCACACCCAGCGTCCACGGCTCCACGAGCGGATTCCTCATTATTCCCTGAAACGCCCCACCCACCACCGCTAAAGTGCCCCCGGCGATAATGCCGATTACAATCCTCGGTAAACGGAATGTCACAATCTCTTCTAATCTATGGAAAGAAAAACCGCCCGGACCAGTTAAAAACGAAAGCAAGATACCTATCACGAGCACGACCGGCGCAATTATCCACGCCCTATATCCCTTTAACATCCGCCCTCCCACTCGAACGAAACAGTTGCACCAGCAACCGGATACCATCAACTATCCTGGGACCAGGACGCAAAAGTAAATCTTCATTCAGATTGTTATAAACCCGACCAGCACGAACCGCAGAAATTCTCGACCAGCCCAACCTTTCCCCGACCTCGCTTACCATTGTTCCGGGATGAAGTATCAAAATAACATCCGGGTCTGCTTGAACCACCATTTCCGGTTCGATCACCGGATAAGGTGAATTTATATTTTCAAAAACATTTCTCCCTCCTGCCTTCCGAATTACATCGTTAATAAACACCCCCCGGCCCACCGTGATTAACGGTGCCGCCGATATCTCCACATAAACCTTTAATGGACTGGCAACCTCAGAAAGCGAATCCAAGTGCGCCCTCAAATCGGCAACCAACGCCCGCGCCTGTTCCGCCCTGTCCAAAATCACCCCCACTGATTCAATCTCGGCAAATACCTCATCAACATTCCGCGGTGCTGAAACAAAAACCCGGATACCCAATTCCCTGAATCGCTCGATCAAGCGCTGGTGAACTGGCAAAGTAGCAAACACAACATCCGGTTTTAAGAATACAATCCGTTCCAGGTCCGGCATCTGAAAATCACCCACCTTATAAGTTCGCCTTGCCGCAGCGGGAAAATCGCATTGATTGGTATTCCCGACAAGCAAATCCCCTGCGCCCACCGCATAGATAATTTCCGTAACGCTGGGCACAAGTGAAACACAGCGACACATCCTTTGGGAAGTAACATTCTTGGGCTTTTCCCGGGTGCAAAAGACACCGCAATAAATGAAAATGATGCCCGCGATTGTCCTGAAAACAGGAGACATCTCTATTCGTTTACCGAACTATCCTCGCCGGCGGTTTTGTGAGCAAAAACCAGATAGGCGGTATGGGCGACCATCCGGTCAACCGGTCGGATACCTGTTTCCCGTAAAAACAAACCCCGTTCTAAAATCTCCTTCGCCCGAATTCGAACAAACCCGCCGGCACCCAGCGCCGATGCCAGCCGCCGCAACTGCTCCACCGTCGGCACCAGCGCGGCAAGGACATGTCCGCTTTTTAACGCCCGCCTCGCCGCTCCGACCAGCAACCAGGGCTCGGGCACATCCAGAAACACCGCATCTACATCCTGCTGCAAAAACCCCTGTTCTGCCGGGTCAGCGACGAAAAACTCACAAACCCCATCCAGCCCATACCGGGCAACATTTTCCCGGGCATTGGCGCTAAATTCCGGCCTTTTTTCATAAGAGTAAACCCTGCCATCCGGACGGACAAAATTTGCCAGAACCGTCGTTAACGCCCCCGAGCCCGAACCCACCTCAATCACCCTCGCACCGGGAAAAACCAGTGTCTGGAGCAACATAAAACCTGTGTCTTTCGGATATACGATGGTGGTAGTCCGTTTAACCTTCAACATCAAATCCGCCAGGGTTGGTTTCAGAAGATAAAACCGGGCGCCCATCTGGGTCTCGACCCAATCGCCAAAACTTTTGCCCACCATCTCGGAAAAATTCAAATTTCCCCGGTGCGTGGAAAACTTTCCCGCCTCCTGTACCATTACGAGAAACTTGAAATCTTCTGAATGATAAAGTAGAACAAAATCACCCGCTTTAATCATTATCCCATTCTAAAACTTTCTCAATTTCTGTCAACTATCCCCACCGAGCAACCCTCTGACGCAGCGGCCCGCTCGGAACTGCCCGTTCTCCTATAATTATAAAACCAGCAACCAGCCCGGGTGATAAACAACAGTCTAACATATTTATTTACTGGCAGTTATAATAAATTGGCGGTTTTACAGTTAATCTAGGGGTGCATGCCCGGGGCTAGCCCCGGGGCAGTTATGGGGGGTGCCCGTGTGTTAACCTTCAAACCAACACCGCCCTTAATATAGAAACTAAACATATTACAAACCTCGCACCTTACCCTGATGCCTGTTTATAATTTCTCTTCGGTTGCTATTCCTAACGCAATTATCATTATCATGCTAAATCTAATCTGACGGTTAACCTTGTGTCGTGTCATCTCATTTTCATCAGGATTAACATACCATATTTATTACCCATGGCTATCTTACTGCGACGAAAAACATCAACCCGCTGAAAATGCTCTTCTCATCCTGCCTCTTACAACTTCCTTCCTATAAAATACGCTACCGCCCTGCACCCGGAGCAAACTACGCTCTAAATACCTTCTTGCTCCTTGACTTTTCTAAACGCACCAATAATATCATAATATCATGGCGGTTGTATTAGCGATACTCATCTGCGCCGAAACTCCAACGACCTTTATCGCACCGCCATTTTCTCACACCCTCGGTTTCACCCGTATCAGCAGTTTCTATCTCAACCTGTATTTAGGAAAAGACTTTTCGGTTGATGACCCGCAGGGTATCGCGTGTACAAAAATCACAGACGAGGACGACCCCACCACCTGGCGGGATGACGCCCTGTTAACGCTCTTTGCCGTCAACTCCGGCACCGGTCAAATAGTGTACAATGTCAAACTCTCCCGGGTGGGTATCTTCGGCTCCGCCGGCAACAAGGATGGGCAGTTCAACCGTCCGCATGGTATCACTGCTAACGAAGATGGTGATGTATATGTCGCTGACACCTATAACAATCGCCTTGTCCGATTGCGCTACGCCAACGGCACCCTGCACTGGGTCACAGTGGTTGACTCCACACTGAAATTGCCCTATGATGTAACAATGGATTCCCGGGGGCGGGTTTATGTGACCGACGAGAAATCAGGAATAACCGTTTACGCACCGAACAACACCCGGATATTAAGTTACAACCCGGGATTAGAAAAACCTCGCGCAATTGCCGTGCTTGACCACGAGGCGCCGTTTAACGAGACCGGGCTTGACCTTATGGTGGTTATTGACCGCTCCGGGACAAGAATCAACCAGCTATCACTATCAGGAGAAATCCGCCGCCAGACCGACTGGCGTCATATCGGACTGGACACCGCTGATTTTGCCTACTGCGCCTTTGACCGTTACGGCAACCTCTATGTAACCGACCGGGCAAACTCCCAGATCCACATATTTGATTCTGGTTTGAAATATATCATCTCCTTCGGCCGGGGTGCCGGTGCACCTGGCAATCAACCGGTATTTAACTCACCGCGGGGAATCGCAATCGGCAGAAAATTTGGCCAGGTTTTTATCGCTGAAGCGGATGGTGGGCAGTACTACCTCATCGCCCTTGACGGTTACCTTATCGGCTGCTTTCCGGAAAAGTTTAACTCAATTCGTCCCGGCACCACCATTGCCCTCTACCTTACCCAGCGGGCGGAGATTATCGTAGAAATAAACGATGCCTCAGGAGATGTAATTCGCACCCTTACCCCTCCACATCAACAGGGACCCGGTGAAGTACTCATTGTCTGGGATGGCCGTAACAATCAGGGCGAACTTG
>FWWM01010101.1_pt1 | contig 17001 bp, 11 predicted proteins | sample 2228351 | NCBI WGS metagenome assembly FWWM01 (sample SAMEA103939774, study PRJEB20133) | metagenome | reverse complement strand
CGGGGCATTGGAGCGGTTACGGCAGAGTCGGCTGGGCAGAAAAAAAGTACTGGCAGTGCCCCGGGAGGAACACGAGCAGCTCAAACAGGAGTTGGCAGAGAAGGAGAAGGCGCTGGCAGAGCTATCGGTATTGTACACGGCATTGAAAAAAAAGTGAACTTGGAGTAACGGGGTAGTTTCCGGAAACCAGTCTGCCGCTGGAGGTACGCCAGGAGATTGAACAGGTAGTGGCTTATGCGAAAGGACGGGGTATTACACATTATCGGAGTTGTGCGGTGTTGCAGATAGGGGTGCGGCGGGTAGAGCGGTGGGCCGCGCGGCTGAAGTGCCGGGGCAGCATGGAATATCAGAAACCGGGACCCAAGCAGGCAGTACACGCCATCCTGCGGGTGGAGCGGGAAGCGGTGGTAGCGTTTGTGGGGCGGGAAGAGACGGTGGATTATTCATTGCAGGTGCTGGCAATCAAGGGTGGAGAACAGGGATTGTTTTTCCTGTCCGCCTCCAGTGTGCGGGCTATTCTCCAGGAGCAGGGGCTGGGTAATGACCGCACTGGGCAGCACAGAGGCGGACCAGGGGCAAAACCGAACCGGCCGGATGAACTCACCTGGCCGAATCAGTGCTGGTGCTGGGATATCAGTTAGTTGAAGATCGATATGCTGCGGGTGTTCTGGTCTTTGTATGTAGTGGTTGATAAATGGAGCCGCAAAGTGATAGCTTGGCGGGTAAGCAGAACCCTTGCCCACGAGGAAGCCATGGGGCTTTTGGATGATGGCATAATCGGGAACGGTTGCTGGAGGTGCCGGACGGTGAGAGACCGGTGGTGGTTAATGATCATGGGACTCAGATGAAGGCAAAACCGGTACCACAGATGCTGCTTGATGTAGGCATAGAGCAGACCTGTGCCCGGCGCAGAACGCCCAATGACAATCCGTATGTGGAGTCGCTGTTCAGTACCATAAAGACCTCGCCGGTCTATCCGGGATGGTTTCCCTATCATGATGAAGCAGTGGTACAATACCGAGCACTACCATTCAGGAATCGGTTATGTCACGCCGGTTCAGAAGCATACCGGGTAGGCTGAGCGGATCAGAGCAGAGAGGAAAAAACAATTGACAGTCCAGCGTGAAGAACGTAAGCGGTACTGACGGTCACAAACCAATAACCGGAGACGGGCTGTAGTCAATGAAAAGTCCCTTTTCCGACATTATCTAAAAATCACGCAGCAGAACAAAGTCTATTTTTTGAATGAAAACTTGCAAAAAAACTACTTGATATTTAAAAAACATTATGTTAAATAATTTTAACACCGTTGATGAGCTTTTTACGATCCGGAAATCTGGATGTTTTTTGCTATAGTAGACAAAAATTAATACGCGGTAGCAGAAAAATAATCGCAATCATGGTGGTTCGCTCAAACTGAGGTTGCGATTTTTGTATCTAAAGGCACTTCATACTGGTGGTACCGTCATGAATCCGCATGAAGCGGATTACAGAACATTAAGAAAGGATTTTATTCAATGAAGAACGGAACAGTAAAATGGTTTAACGAATCAAAAGGTTTTGGCTTTATTCAGCAGGCTGAAGGAGAAGATGTTTTTGTTCATTATACTGGTATTAACGGCAGTGGACATAAAAGCCTGAGTGAAGGCGACCAGGTTTCCTTTGACGTGCAGAAAGGGCCCAAGGGGCTTCAGGCCGTAAACGTTTGCAAGCTTTAACTAATTAAGACACGCCTCATAAACCCCAATCTGCTGAGCGACAGGTCGGGGTTTTTTTTCTAACGGTTCTCACCCATGAGCACTCCGTAAATCATTGCCATTTCATAGCGCAATTATTCCGCTAAAAAACGTTTGTGCGTCGTTGCAGGACAGTCTATTCATTTGCCATAACATTTGTCATAATAACGCATTGATTTGACATTGTTTAATCCGATATTATCATACAGTGATTCCGAACTAAGTATATGCAATTAGAAATGCTTGATAAAAAAAATAATCTAAACCTACTCATTAAGATAGGGCTCTATATAGCTGGCGCCTGTAGCATCGCTGCTGCAGGTATTTTTGTGCAGCAGGGATTCGGAATGAAGAGCATCTTCCCCGCTTCCCTGCTGTGCATGCTTGCTGCAGAAATTATTTCATTCGGGTTTGCTGGACGACACCTGACCGTCCCCGAAGCTATACAGGACGCACTTGTTGCAGGTGCTTTAGCATATGCGGCTGCACCTGAATTATCAATATGGCAGGTGCCCGGTGCGTGGCATGATCTATTAACCATCACCAGCCCGACTGCGGCAATTGCGGGTATTCTATACTTGGTCCTGCATGCCTGCAGCTCATTTTCCAAAGGCCGGCACGTTTCTTTTGGCACGGGCTGTGTTATCATTGCAGCACCTTTTCTTTTTAATTGTCTGCTGCTGTTACAGTCACCCAGACTGCTCGAACAAATTGGCATTCTTTGCATGTGGAAAGCCCACCTGTCTCCTGATTTTCTGCAATGGATCGGTGCCTCGCTCGTGCTTATCTTCATAAACGAAGCTGTTGCCAACAGCCTACTGTTGTTATTAGCGGGGAGGCTGCTGAGCAATGCGAGAATGCACGGTTTGCTGATAGCAAGCGGCTTGTATGCCTCTGTGACCCCGGCAATTGCGCATCTCGGGTCAGAAACCGCCCTTGCAGCGTTGCCCCTTCCGATCGGCGCACTTGCCGCAGTTGTTGCCGCAATCCTCTCGCAAGCGGGTTTATGGGCGCAGACCTTTTTGCTTACCGGTATTTTCATGGATGCCCTACGTAGCAGACACCCTGACTGGTACTGGGGCCCCGGCCACTTTAGAAACGGTTTCGTTCAGGGCGCTGTTTACAGTGGCGTATTTATGGGATTAATTCATCTCATTTCCGGAATTTTTTCAATTACCAGTTTGTGGCTTCTGCTTGTTCGTTACCCCATTGCCAGTGCAAGTGTTGCAGGTGTTCTCCTGTTTCCCCTGGTTAAAACAATAGTTGAAAGTTTTGAGGGTAGCCTGAAATTTTTTGTGCGTTTGCGAAACAACTATTCCCGGTGGGATCATTGTCTGAGGGGCGGCACGGTTGGCGCCACTATTGCCTTGGCACTGCGTAACGACTTGCCCGCTGCGCCGCCTCCCGACCGGTTTGTCTTCGGCCTCGCTGCCGGGGCTATCGCCTATGCCGGTGTTAATTTGTTGCGAGATTTTTTAAATGTACGGATTTTTTCTGAGCGACTTAGAATGCAGTCTCCAAGGATCTACCTGTCGGAGGCGATTATGGGCGGTATAGTCGGCGGCGCGCTTTGCTGGTATTTTGACAGCATGCAGACTAGTGTGATTGTGGCAAAGTTTAAAAGTTATGCAACTTTGTCAAATGCTGCCGCAGGTCAAGAAACGAAAAATTACATCATCTACCCCTTGTTTAGCAAATGGGGAGCTATGGATCTTGGTTTAACAGCGGGTGGCGTGCGTCTATTTTACAACGAATCGCTTTCGGGTGTCATCAATTGGTCCATTGCGGCACCTTTATTCAGCATAAATTTAGTCGCGCTAACCGCCCTGATTCAGCGCAGCACCATACCACTCCGCAATCTTTTTACCCAGCAGGGTCTGGTGGCATTGGTGGAACAGGCTTTTCGCGTGCAACGTTGGGGCTTATGGATGGCGCCAGTTATTTATTCCTTTCTGCGCATGTCGCCTGATCCCACCTGGTATAATCAGGATGGTGCCCTGCGCACCGCGGCTGCTACTATCAAATATCTCGTTTCCTCTCCCGAAACCTTTCGCACGTGGAGTCTGCAGACCTTCACCAATCTTCTGGCCTACGACTGGCTGCGCATTGCTATCTTCATAGATCACATGGGCCTGCGTGTGGCTACGCTGGTAAATTTGTCTTTTATCGGGATGGACGTTGTTGATGAAAAAATTGCCCGCTTTTTCGGCCACTCAATGAAGACGCGCGCTATTCCATCGGGACTGCGTCGATTTGCCACATGGGCACCGCTATTGATCCCGTTCTACATACCGCGGGGCAATGAATGGAACAGTGCCTGGGATGGTGCTGAATTGATAGCTCGAGCACATCCGCAGGTTCTATTTCCGCCAGCGCTTATTGCAGGCTCTTTTATGGTGCTGGCGCTGTGCGCCGGCGCAGTGTTGCTCACACGTCTGCACAGGGAACACCAGAAAGCGGTCTCGTTCAAAGCCGGCGGTGTTTCCGTGCCGACTCTCAATGGCACCTCATTTGTTATACATAATGGCCTTTATACATTGACTCTGGCAGCAGACGGACGCGGGTGGAGCAGCGTGTTTAGCAGCGTGCGCCGGGGCCATGAAATTGACATTACTCGAAGGCTCCATGATCCCCTGCAATGGCGCGGCAAATTTTTCTACTTTAGGGAATTGTCAGCGCCGGTTGATAATTCAAAACGGCTCTGGTCCTTGACCCTGCGACCAGTCGGTAAAGTGGGATCTGATTACAGCATGACGCGAATCGATCGTTCCCGCTTGTACATTGTTAATACCGTTAACGGCATCCGAGCAGAAGCTACCGTACGGATTGACTGCCATGACCCCGTTGAATTGTGGAACCTCAGGCTGACAAATCTTGAACCGCGCACCCGAATCATTGACCTGACCAGCTATCGGGAATTTGCACTCAATGTGTCGGATGCCTATCTGCGGCATCCGGATTATAATAGTATCCATATTGGCACCTGGTTCATTCCATCGCTCAATGCTATTATAGCTCAGAACCGCCTCCTGAAAGATGCCAATAACAATCCCGCCCAGAGAAAAATATCTCCCGAAGTTGCGTTTCATGCTGTCACCACAAACACTGGCCCGGCTATTACGATTGTAGGCTATGAAGATTCTCGGCAGTTTTTCATTGGTCATGGCAGTGTGGCGATGCCTGATGGCCTGGAAAAGCCTGCACGAAGCGTAGCCGATGATGGCTTGCTGTACACCTTTGACCCAGCGGCGAGCCTACGTTTGCAGCTCTCGTTTGCACCAAACAGCAGCATTGATCTTATATTTGCCGACGGCTATGCACGAAGCATGATGCAGGCGCAGCAGCTCATACAAAAACACCTTTCAATTCCTGCTCCACCGCAATCGGCAGTGAAGTCTTCTCTTGAAAAACGGCGGGTGCTGCACCACGTTGGCGTTCCTTCAGAGGCACCGGATAGTCGCCCACACCCTGAGAAAAAAAACAGCTTTTCATTTTCTCCTGACGGCACCGAGTTGCGCACTGGCTGGTTCACCCCGCGGCCCTGGACACATGTCATTGCTAATGAACTTGGTTATGGCGTGATTCTTAACAATGAGGGTGAATTATATTCTTTTATGGGTAACTCACAGCAAAACGGTATTACGCCGTTTTCGTTAAACAATGTTCCGGCGCAGATCCCCGGGCAAGCGCTGTATCTGTACAACATAAAAACCCACATGGTTGACAGTCCGACCTTCCTGCCGTTTCGCAGAAAACATGAACCCTATGACGTCATTTTTGGCCGTGGTTATGCCATATACCGGAAACAGGCAGCCGATGTTGACCTTGAATATGCTATTTTTGTGCTTCCCGATGAACCGGCAGAAGTGCGTATACTGAAAATAAAAAATCACTCTCTCAATCCACTCATATTCCGGGTAGTGCCCTACTTCCAGATCATGCTTGGTGAAATGCCTATTGATACACGAGGGAAAATCCTGGCACAATATGATGAAACACTACAGGCTCTGTTCTTTTCCAACCCGCACAACGATTTTTACCGAGGGCCTGCATTTGTTGCAACCAGCCTGCCGGTAGAAGTCTATGAGACGGTGCGCGCGCGATTTGTGGGTGGCGCACCGCACGATTTTACGTGTCCATTCATGGTGGAGTGCGGGGCATCAGATGAACTGCAACCCGATGACGGCTATCGGATTGCGAGTTTTACCGGAACCCTCACCGTTGCCGCAGACGCTGAAGAAACTGTCGTCATTGTGGTTGGGCAAACGAGGGACAGAGAAAAGGCGCGCACGGTCATCAATACATATCGCGATCGAGCACGGGCATCGGCAGCTTTCCAAAACACCAAACACTGGTGGGCTGATACGCTTTCCCTCCTGAGAATAGAGACGAGCGATCCGGGCTTTGACCGCATGGTAAACGACTGGCTTCCATATCAAGTGCTCGCAGCACATCTGTGGGGAAGACTCGGCCCTAACCAGCGAAGCGGCGGTTACGGGTACCGCGATCAACTTCAGGATATGCTTCCGCTTTTGTTTCTCTATCCAGCTTTGGCGCGCCGTCAGATTCTGCTTCATGCCGCTCAACAGTTTTTTACCGGCGATGTCATGCAATGGTGGCATCAAAGTTGGGAAGAACAGACTGGTCTGGGCGTGCGAAACAGAGCCGCCGATCCGCATTTGTGGCTGCCCTATCTGGTGTATCAGTATGTGGAGGCAACCGGCGATTTGAGTATCCTTGACGAAGAATTGGGCTATCTTGAAGGGCGGCGCATCCCCCGCGACCGGGAAGGCCTCATGTTTGCTCCCCGATGCTCGCGCGACCGCGAACCGCTGTACCGGCATTGTATTCGGGCAATAGATTTAACCCTTGAACGGCTTGGCCGACGCGGGCTTCCGCTTATCGGCACCGGCGATTGGAACGATGGGCTTAATCTGATCGGTTTCCAAGGCCGCGGCGAGAGCATCTGGCTCGGGTTTTTCCTTTACGATATTCTGGTACATTTTGCTCCGCTTGCCGGAATGAAAGAAGGTGAAAAAAAGAAACAGCTCTATCTTAAAAGTGCTGAAAAACTGCGCCCCGCCCTTAACAGCATGTGGCGCAATGGGCGTTATGTCCGCGCGGTAACCGACCATGGTGAGGAGATGGTTTTTGATGACGCATTGACCGCATCCTGGCCGGTGATTTCGGGTGCAGTTGATTTTGATCGAGCTGTCAATGTTATGGAACAGGGGCTTAGATACCTGGAAAAAGATAATTTGGTCCTGCTCCTTTCACCAGCTTTTACGGAACGTTCTGAGCCGAATCCAGGAAAGATCGCCGATTACCCGCCAGGAGTTCGTGAAAATGGTGGGCAATATTCTCATGGAGCCTCGTGGCTTGTTGATGCACTGGTAAGACTATCAGAGCTTGCCCGTGACAGGGGCGAAGCCGCTCAAGCTGAACAGTATCTTGCAAAGGCGCTTGAAATCTGGATAAAAATTTCTCCCCTTGACGATAGCTCGCCTGATAAAATTGACCGATACGGTTTACCGCCGCATCAGCAGCCCGCGGATGTTTATTGTGGCGAGGGATATGTCGGACGGGGCGGTTGGAGCTGGTATACCGGTGCGGCAGCGCGAATGCTATGGGCTGCTTATAAAATACTGGGCCTGCGGATGGAGAACGGTGACCTTGTTATCCCCAACAACATATTTATGACCAAGGGAGCTATAAAAGTTAACCGGCTTGTGTACCGCGGCGTGCAGTATACTGCGGCGGAATACCCGGAAGAAATTTTGCCGGCCAGCAAGCATTGCAAAGCTTTTTTGCAGAAATAAAAACGGCTTGTTGCAGTTTTAAATATGTCAAGGATGCTTTGCCAGAGAATATGCGGAATTATTTTTTCATTACAGAAGAGAAAGGAGCGATCAACTGACATATGAAAAAAATAAAATTGTTCGTGACAGGGCTCATCACGCTGGTATGTTTCTTATCAATAGCTGTTCTCAATGTATTCCTGAGTGTTATTTCTGCACCAACCTGGGTCATGGCCGAAACAAGACCGGAACAAAGCTTCCCGCAGACAAACGGGGTTGCATTTGGTATGCAGGATGTTATTGAAAAAGCTCGCACCCTTGCTTCTGAACCATATCAGGATCCAAGAGGTAACATGCCGCAATGGCTTCTTGAAATAACCTATGATCAGTTAAGGGATATTAGATTTATACCAGCCCATTCATATTGGCGGAAAGAAAATTTACCGTTTGAGCTCCAATTTTTCCATGCCGGTCTTTATTTTGACCGCACGGTTAAAATTACTGAGATCACGGCGGCAGGTCTGGTGCCTATTAAATTTTCAACAGATCTTTTTGTATATGAAAAAAGCGCGCAGCAGCTTAAGGCAAAAGTTCCTCAAGACCTTGGGTTTGCAGGGTTTAGAATTCATTACAACATCAACACGCCAAACTATAAAGATGAAGTTGCCGTATTTCTGGGTGCAAGCTATTTCAGAGCGGTTGCCCAGGCAATGCAATACGGTTTGTCAGCGAGGGGGCTGGCGGTTGACACTGCTCAGCCCTCCGGCGAGGAGTTCCCCTGGTTTCGAGAATTCTGGGTGCAACGCCCTGGGCAACGCGATACTCAGATAACTGTGTATGCATTGCTTGATAGTCAGCGCGTGACCGGTGCCTATTCATTTGTAATCATACCAGGAAAAGAAACGCTGATGGATACGCAGTGTGTCATTTTTCTGCGTAAGGGTGTGGACAAGCTGGGCATCGCTCCCATGACCAGCATGTTTTTTTATGGCGAAAACAGCAATATCCGCCCTAAAGACTGGTTCCGTCCGGAAATACACGACTCCGACGGTCTGATGATTTACCTGGAAAATGGCGAATGGCTCTGGCGTCCGCTATATAACCCGAGGGGCGTGTGGGTCAATGCCTTTCAGGCTGACAACCCTGCTGGATTCGGTATCATGCAGCGGGATTTGAATTTTGATCATTATCAGGATTTAGAGGCTCGCTATGACTATCGTCCCAGCCTTTGGTGTGAACCAAAAGGGAAATGGGGAAAAGGATGGGTTGAGCTGATTCAGATTCCGACTGATGATGAAATTCATGATAACATTGTCGCATACTGGCGGCCAGCATCAACGCCAGTTGGGCAGCCCCTTTCATTTGCCTATACACTACGCTGGCATTATCCGGACGATACCCGTCCGCCCGGGGGCCGTGTGGTAGCAACCAGGACTGAAACACCAAAGCAGCCGGGGCTCAAAAAGTTTATTGTAGACTTTGAAGGAACCGAACTCGAAAAGCTGGGAGCAGGCGAGGCGGTGGAAGGCGTAGTAAGCATTGGCTCAGGCGCTCAGCTTGTGGAACAGCAGGTGTATAAAAATACGGTTACTGGCGGTTGGCGACTGGTATTTACGGTTAAACCTGACCCTGCTGAAGTCGAACAAATTCCCCCAGAACGAAAGCCGCTGGTGGAAATGCGCGCGTTTTTGCGGCATAAAGACAGTGTGCTTACGGAAACGTGGACGTGGGGCGTACCGCTTTAGACCGTAAATGAGGAAATTCCTTGACCCGTTATTCTTAACGGTCTTTTGCCCCAGTCGCCTACGCTCTCGCTCCGATAATGCCTGTCTTTATCATGCTTATTAAACAGGCTCTGCTGATTCCTGCTGACATCACAATAAAAGGACGGTTTCCCTGGCGAGCGATCCTGTTGGGTATCCCAAAATTTTTCAAAGTCCTTTCGTCCTTTCCGCTGCGTTCGTTTAGAAACATTTTCCGCTCTGTGAGAACATTGGTTCTCTTGTCAAACCGATACTGTTCCCATGCGCCTATTCTGTCAATCAGGAAAGGTGTGTGATGTATAGTATCCTGCCGGTGCACCGGCCAAATGAAAATGAATATTCTCAAACCGGTTATGGAGCTCTTTGCGAAAATTTTCCCACCGCTCACTCTGGCGCTCGCGGCGCTCATTACGTATGCTATTAATATCGTGCCACTGCGTCTGCCATGCCTTTCGCCAGTTTAAAAGCGACGTTTGCACATTCTTCCGCGAATCCTCTTTATGGTGGCCCCCTGTGTTGATCTGCATTGCTGGCGCCCTGAGGTTCACCTGAATAAATATTGTATAACGTAAGTTCGGTTCGCGGTTCTATTGAAACGGGGTTAATGTGGTACACCCTGAAATGAGCACGATAAGTGCAATTACATAGCGCAGTTCAAATATTTTTTCATCATAAACACGCATTATTTATCTTGCTCCCGTGACTTCTATTTCATTTTCCACAATAATAATAGAGTAGCAACCAATCTCAATTCAACCTACTACTACCAGCATCACCGGGTTTTTTTAAGCAGCGGCTATGAAATAAAATAAATTAAGCACTCAGCTCATGATATGCCGAGTGCTTAATTTATTTTGATGTATGGTGCCGAAGGGGGGACTCGAACCCCCACGGGAGCACTCCCACTAGACCCTGAACCTAGCGTGTCTGCCAATTCCACCACTTCGGCAAAACCCCTTTTTTGTAAAATTGTTGCACTGTAGTAATTTTTAATTTATAGTGGTTGCCTGTATTTGTCAAGGAATTAACGCTTGTTATATTTTTTAAACGCCTCCGCATTGATTCAATTGCAGCGATGGCAGTGCATAATCTTGAAGACAATAAATGCTGTTTTGTCTGTGGGCCTGATAACCCCGAAGGCCTTAAGATTCAGTTTCATTACCAGGAAAATGGGAAAAAGGTCAACGCCACCTTTGTGCCGCCCAAAAAACTTCAGGGCTGGAAGGATGTGGTCCACGGGGGCATAATCGTTACGTTGCTTGATGAAGTGATGGCAAAAGCTGCCCAGAAAAGCGGTTACGCAGTCGTAACGGGAGAAATTCAGACGCGTTTTAAAAATCCTGCCCGGGTGCTTGAACCGCTGCGACTTGAGGCAGAGATAGAAAATGTTCGAAAAAAAATTGTCTACGCACGTGCGACCGCCTACCGAGATGATGGCGCGATAATAGCCGAAGCTAAATCGAAGATGGTTTTAATTTAAGGATTCAAGAGGGCGGGAATGAGAAGTCTTTAGGGTGATTGCGTTTTTGTTGCGCAGTTGCTGTTTCAAAAGCCGACAGCTTGTTGCCGTATAGGTGGTGGTTAATTCATGCAACTTATCAAAGGCAGCCATAAATTAGAGAATCTTAATTTAAAGAATCCGGTACTGACCATCGGCAATTTTGACGGGCTACATATTGGTCACCAATTAATTATTAAAAGCGCCGTGCAGCGAGCGAAAGTTATCGGCGGTGTTTCAATCGTCTATACTTTTAATCCTCACCCGCTAGCAGTTCTTGCCCCGCACAAAACTCCTCCCACCATAACCACGTTTGCTGAAAAAGTGCAACTCTTGAAAAAAAGCGGAATTGATCTATTAGTCGCCGAACGATTTACGAAAACGTTTGCAGAACATACACCTGAAGAATTTATACGGCATATTTTATATGCGCGTTTTCATCCGCATGAAATACTGGTTGGTCATGACTACGCATTTGGTAAAGGCCGCTGCGGCACGGTGAGCCTGCTGAAAAAAATGGGCAGGGAGTTAGGGTATACCGTCTGGGAAATTCGCGATATACGCATTGATGATATTCCCGTTCGCAGCACAACCATAAGAAATTTTATCAGCGATGGAAAAGTGTATGAGGCCAGCAGGCTGCTGGACAGGCCGTACCGTTTGACAGGAACCGTCCTACGGGGAAAGCAGCGAGACATTGGTTTTGCCACTGCCAACCTTAATCCGGACAAACAACTTATTCCCCAAAATGGCATTTATGCGATACGGGCAGAAACGCCCCATGGCATGTTTGACGGTGTCGTTAATATCGGCGTTTGTCCGACTTTCGGCTCCAACACGCGCACCATTGAAGCGCATCTGTTTGATTTTAATAAAAATCTTTATGGGGAGCGTATTGCGTTATTATTTGTTGAGCGGTTGCGCGGGGAAAAGAAATTTAAAGATGTAACCAGCCTCAAGCGCCAGATTGAAAAAGACATCAGGCAGGCAAAGAAGCTTCTTCGTTCTTTTCCATGACGCAGAGCTTTGCTGAGGTCTTGTCGCCGACGGGATGCTTTCACCAATGACCTTAGACCATATGAACAATTACCTCTCAGTCATTATCCCGACGTACAACAATAAAGAGCTGTTACGCCAGTGTTTAGCTGCGTTGGCAGCCCAGAGCTTTCCGAAAGATCGTTTTGAGGTTATTGTGGTTGACAATTGTTCTACCGAGAACATCAAAGAAGTGGTAGGTGAATTCCCCGGCGTCAGGTATTGCTTTGAGGGAACAAAAAGTTCCTATGCAGCACGTAATACCGGCATCTTGCAAGCACGGGGAGAGATTCTTGCTTTTACCGATTCTGACTGCATACCGGAGGCGGCATGGCTGGCAAACGGCAGCGCTGCATTGCGCAGCCAAAACGCTGGGTTAGCTGGCGGAAAGATCGTATTTACTTTTTCGCCAACTCGATCTGCAGCGGAAATCGTAGATTCTCTCTTCCATATGAATACCGAGGCAGGCGTAAAACACGGACATTGCCAGACAGCCAATTTATTTGTGCAGCGGCGTGTTACTGATGCACTGGGCTTGTTTCCAGACAGGATGCGATCGGGCGGAGACATGTATTGGACGCGAAACGCAACACAACAGGGGTACCGTCTGGTTTTTGCTCACGATGCGATAGTTTATCATCCGGCACGAGCCGGTATCCAGCTCATGCAAAAATATTACCGCACCGGATATGGCCATATCTCTTTATGGATTAACCAGGGGAGACCGCTGCGTGAAATAGGTGCTTTAACAATCCGCCGCAGTATTCCTCCCTCGCCGTCACGGCTACGGGAACTGATAATACAACGTTATCCTGGCTACCAAATCAAAAGCATCGTGCCTTTCTGGCTGATCTGTTTCATCTGCGCGGCGTGTGGTACCATGGGACGTTTTCATGCCTTGCTCTGTTATGCGCAATGGAAACGCCTGTATATGACCCAGCTATGCAAGCAGCCGAAAACACCCGCCTTCAATAATCGAGGTAAGAACAGAGTGAGCAACTGAATTACCTTGGTTTTCGCACTCGTGCATCAACCGGAGGTGAGTCGCTTGTTCACTGAGCTGAACCACAACTTAACCGATCGTTGTTGCATCTTAAGAACCACGTCTTTCCCCTGTTATGTGTTTGGCTTCCGCAGCACCCGCCGATCTCCAACACGCACGGTCACCTTTGCTTTATCCAGATATTCAAACAGCGGTATCATGAATTTACGGGACAGACCGGTTAGCTCCTTAAAGCCCTGGGTGCTGATTTCACCGTGCTTTTCAAGAAACGCGACCACCTCAGCAGTTAGTTTTTTGATCGCTTCTGCATTAAAATAGAGATCTTCACTTACCCTTATCAGACGCCCTTCCCGTATTAGCAAGTCCATAAGGCTTGCTGCCTCCTTCTCCTCCAGGTGCAGCGTTTCCAGAAGATCCTTGAGGGTGGGGGGCATAAGACCGGATTGTTCATAGACGCCCAGAATTTGTTTCAGGTGTTCCTTGTGCCCCATGTGCAGGGTGGGACTGCTGCCTGCCAGAGACAAATGCTCTTTTGATAACGCGATACGACCGGCGTTAAGCATGGTTTGGATTACAAACGAAAAGAGTTTGGGATTCGTATCAACCGACATGCGTGCCCGGAGTTCTTCCCACAGCAATCCTATTTTCAGCGGATTTTTTTTATGAAACTCCTCAAGCGTTCGGAGAACCTGCTGTTCAAGGTGGGCAACAGTTTGGGGGGCAGCTATTTCCGTCGGATCGCGGGCGATGATGACGATGGCACCTGATTTGTGCAGCTCTTCAAGTAGTGTCTGGCGCCGTGACGGTTCCAGCCCAAAACGCGTCTGTATCTGAGCCTCAGTTAATCCGCGCAGCCCCGCTTCTACGCAGACGATCGTGAGCGCTTCCCGGAGGGTTCCATGTTTCAAAGTGGCTAGCCGATTTATTAACCCAGCATCACTTTTTTTATGTTTCACAGCATGGTTATCAAGAATTTCACCACCCCCGATAGTGTGTATCGGGGAATAACTCCTGATGACATACCGGTCATGGGGAAGCACTATGACAGGTGTTTCAAAAATCAGCTGAACAAAGCCGCTCTGCCCCGGCTCCAGCACCGAATCCGCAATTATTCGCACCTCGCCAAAAACTTCGGCAGTACCGGCATGAAACCGCACCCGGGTTCTGTCTTTCAGGGGGAGTGGCGCAGTGGCAAGGTACTCGAGCCAAGCATCTACCCGGATAGACGGTTGCAGCGTATTAGGAACAGTAAGGACATCGCCACGGGTTATCAGGGTTTTTTCTATCCCCTGAAGATTAATTGCCGTGCGCATACCGGCAGTTGCTGAGGTTACGCTTTCCTTATGCACCTGAATGCCCCGAACTTTAGCTTTGATGGCCGAAGGAAGAATTTCAACCTCATCCCCCACAGAGACAGACCCTGCCAAAAGCGTTCCTGTAATAACCGTGCCGAATCCTCTCATCGTGAATACCCGATCAATCGGTAAGCGCATGATGCCCGAGGATGGGCGTTCCCTGATGGAGGTAACCATTACATCAAGCGATTTCAGAAGCTCGGCTATGCCGGCTTTGGTGGTTGATGAAAGCGGCACAATGGGCGCCTGTTCAAGAAACGTCCCTGCAACCGACTTGCGAATATCCTCTTGCACGAGCTCCAGCCATTCCTCATCCACCAGATCAATTTTCGTCAGCGCGACAAGACCCTGTTTAATCCCCAGAAGTCGGCAAATGTCAAGATGTTCCCGCGTCTGGGGCATCACACCTTCGTCTGCGGCAATAACCATCAGCACCAGATCTATACCGCCGACGCCGGCAACCATATTTTTTATAAACCGCTCATGGCCGGGCACATCAACAATGCCGATCTTTTGTCCGCTCGGCAGGGAAAGCGAAGTAAATCCCAGCTCTATGGTGATACCGCGTTCCTTTTCCTCTTTAAGACGATCCAAATCAACCCCGGTTAGAACTTTTATAAGCGTTGTTTTACCGTGGTCAATGTGACCGGCAGTTCCCAAAATAACTTTCTTCATAGCAACGTTGTACTAATGACCAAGAGCATGAATATTCAAATCGTTATTTTTCCGCCTGGTTTTCTATTACCTTGAAATAGCTCCCGGCACCCTTTTTGTTTTCACTGCCGCAGGCGGTGGTAATCGTAATGTTTCCTGTTTTTGCCCCCTCGGGGACGATAACCTCTATACGCTGGTGACGCCACAAGGTGACTTGTGCAGTAATGCCATCAGGGAAGACAACTGTTCCCTCCTGATTGCCAAACCGCCAACCCTGAATAGAAATCGTCTCGCCCACCCGTGCGGCACGCGGGCTGACCAATTTGATGTAGGCGGGTGGACACGTCCCCTGCGCCTCATCTGCGTTTAAAAGCTCGGCAGACGTGGCATCTTTTAACTCTTGTGGTGGCTCAGCCGGAACCCTAACGGGTAACGATTCGCCCTCGGCAGCACCGACCAGCCCCGTTGGGCCATACATGCTTGGCGCAACGCATAGTAATAAAAGAGCCAAGCCTATAAAATAGCTTCTATGGTTCATGTGCGTTTCCTCCTCATAACAAACGGGATATCATCGTTTATAAAGTATCATGAATTTTTGTCGGTATGTAAAGAAAACTCTTTTTTAAATTTGTCACAAGCCAATCATCGCCTGCGATCATTTCACAATCACCTCCTGGTGTTTATTTTCTTCAGCGCAGCAGGCGAAGGCGGTTTCGCTCAAATTCTCGCTGAATTTCTGCCGATGGTGCTTTGTCAAGCAAGCTGACTGCCACTATGACGAGGGCTGCCAGTAAAAACCCGGGAATAATCTCATAAAGTCCTAACCACCCATATTGTTTCCATATAAGAACCGTCGCCCCGCCAGCGATGATGCCTGAGAGGGCAGCATAACGGGTCATGCGCTTCCAGAACAGGGATAGCACTATTACCGGGCCGAAGGTGGCGCCAAAACCAGCCCAGGCATAAGCAACCAGATCAAGTACCATATTATTCGGATTCAGCGCCAGCATGATGGCAGCCAGTGCGACCAGAATGACGGCCCCGCGGCTGACCCGTAACAATTCTTTTTCGTCTGCCGTGTGATGGAAAAGCTGTTTATAGAGGTCCTGAGAAATCGCAGATGCGGTAACCAGCAACTGGGCTGATGCCGTACTCATAATGGCGGCCAGAATGCCCGAGAGAATAATGCCCGCCAGAAATGAATAAAAAATCGTATTGCTCATAATCATAAACACCGTTTCAGTGGACGGACCGGAAAGAACGGTCGGCAGAAAAACCCGCCCCACGAGTCCGACCGCAACGGCAGCACTCAGGGTCAGCGTCACCCATACCATTGCAATTTGCCGCGCCGGCGAAATCTGGCGCACTGATTTAATAGCCATGAAACGAATTAAAATGTGCGGCTGGCCAAAATAGCCAAGACCCCAGGCCATGAGCGATAATATGGCGATTGGTGAAAGGATAGCACCGTCAGGGGAAGTAAACGGATTAAGCAACTGCCGATTAACACCGGCAATTAACGCAGCGGTCCGTCCGGGACCGCCCAACAGAGCAATGCCCATAATAGGCACAATGAGTATCGCAAAAAACATCAGCACGCCCTGCACAAAGTCAGTCCAGCAAACTGCCATAAAGCCACCTAAAAAAGTATAAAAGATCACCACGGTGGCACCGATGAGCAGCGCCCAAAAATAGGGCAGGCCAAACACTGTAGTGAAAAGTTTCCCACCCGCGACAAAACCGGATGCTGTATACACCAGAAAGAAAATTAATATAAATACCGACGAACCGATACGCAATATTCGGGAATCGTCATGAAAACGATTTTCAAGATAGTCAGGCACGGTGAGGGAATCATGCGCTATCTGGGTGTAACTGCGCAGCCGCCCAGCAATGAACTTCCAATTGACATAGGTGCCAATGATAAGTCCCAGAGCTATCCATCCCGCATTCATCCCTGCTGCATACGCATAGCCAGGCAGACCAAGCATAAGCCAGCCGCTCATGTCAGATGCCTCGGCGCTCAGGGATGCGACCCACGCGCCGAGCGAACGACTGCCCAGAATATATGCAGACAGCGTATCCATACGGCGATAAAACAGAACCCCTATGAACATCATCCCAGCAAGGTACATGATGAACGCTGCGGCGATACCGGT
>FWWM01010091.1_pt1 | contig 17012 bp, 11 predicted proteins | sample 2228351 | NCBI WGS metagenome assembly FWWM01 (sample SAMEA103939774, study PRJEB20133) | metagenome | reverse complement strand
GGGACAATACTAACAAAAGATTAGGTATCGGCACCACAAATCCATCTTATCCTCTTCATGTTGTGGGTACAATTGGCGCCACCTCTTTTGTCGGCACCATCAATGCTGCCTATGTCTCTTCAGGTCAATTCGGAGCAAACACTGGTGGAGGTAATTATTCTTTCCCTGGCAACGTTGGGATTGGAACAACAACGCCAGGAGCAAGGTTGCATGTAAACGCTGGGTCGGGAGGGGTTATTCGTATAGATAGCGGAGACGATAATAAACTTCTTATCGGGCATGATGTCGATGTTGGAGACTGGATTCAGTTTCGGCCCGAAAACGCTCTCGGGCTTGCTTTTCTCAGAGGACCGGATGCTCCCGCAATGGTAGTAGCAAGCGCCGGCAACGTCGGCATCGGAACAACGAATCCGGGGGCAAGGTTATATGTAAGAACAACTGATTTAACCACTGTTCCATTTCAGGTTGAGGCTTTAGTTGGTTTTACTGGTTTGTCTGGTTGGTCTTATAGAAGACTAATAACAATACAAAATTCAAGTTCAGATCAAACAGATTTTCAAGTTTTAGTCACTCTGGACACTGCTAGCTTAATTGCTGCAGGCAAAATGAGAACAGACTGTGGTGACATAAGATTTACTGATAGTGATGGTGTTACTTTATTAAATTACTGGCTTGAATCTGGATGTAATTCTGCTTCTACTAGATTATGGGTAAAAGTTCCTGTTGTTCCTTCTGGAATAAAAGCAATCTATGTTTATTATGGAAATCCTGGAGCTACTTCAGCAAGCTCAGTCTCAGGAACATTTATAGCAAACGCTATTTATGCAATGAGTGGTTCTTGTGGGAATACTTCTAATTGTCCTCCGGACAATCATACTGAAGCTGATAATGTTAGGGTTTATCCTGCGGACATTTGTACAAAATATACTGATAGAATCTATTGGGGTTCTGTTTGTGATAATAATACACCAGGTACAGGAGCAAGAAACTATTTCTATTCAAGATTTAGGTTTTTGTTCTTACCAGATGTTTCTGGAACATGGTATTTCGCTGTTGATAGTGATGATGGGAGTGAATTAGTAAAAAGCAATGCAGATATGTATAGAGATATTCATGAACATACAATCATTGCAACTTGGTATGGAACTCATAATTGGTGTAATTGCCAAACCTATAACGGACCAATAAGTTTAACAGCAGGACAAGCTGTTTGGTTTGATTACTTACAGATAGAATGGGAAGGAGGTGAAACTGCTATTGTTTGGGTTCTTAGACCAGGTGATGTTTGGAAGAATCTTAATACTACCAACTATCCTAATATGATTTTTGCGAGAAAGTATACTTCCCCTGAACCAACAGCTATCATAGGAGAGGAACAAAAAGCAGGTGGAGAACAAAAAACAGTATTTTACATTCAGAACCAAACTGGTAACGTCGGCATTGGAACATCAAATCCAGAGTATAAATTGGATGTTTCAGGTAATGCAAGAGTAATAGGAACATTTGTGGTTGGCGGAGATTTGGTGGTAAGAAGAAATGTTTGGCAGGGTGCTAATTATTACACTTGCCCAGATAATCAATGGTGCATGTGCCCAAATGGTATGTTTATGATTGGCATTTTCCAAGGTGATACGTTTTTTGATCACAGCTGGGCTTGCTCATACCCTTAAAGATGTTTTGGCAAGCAACGGTTAAAAATTCTAAAAAATTTCAATCGTTTATTATTGTTGTTATAGCCGGCTTTCTGGTTGGCATTCTAATAGGAAGTTTCCTTATGTTAATATTTTTACCGTCGGTACCGAAGGGAGTAGTGATACAACCTTCTCCTATAATTTCGCAGATTGAATCAAGAAATATCGCAAATAAAGTCGCAAATCAGGTGTCGCGCCGAGCACCAATAGTGACAGAACCAGTTAGTACTATTCCTATTGTTCTCTTACAGCTTCCTAAAAATCTTATTGACCACATGGGGAGTGATGCTTCAGCTTTATTCCTGGACGAGGTTAGTTTTTACGAGAGCTTAAGGAAGTATTTAAATAAAATTAGGGAGTGTTATGCGGCCGAGCGTAAGGTTTCTCCATTGTTAGCAGGTACGCTTTCGTATGATGTAACTGTGACGGCAAGTGGAGCAGTAATCGATGTGATTTTGGTGGAACGTACTTTGGCGAGCACCGAGGTTATTAACTGTGTAACTGGTATTTTAAAATCAGGAGTTTATCGCAGAACGATGAAGGAACCTCGAACATTTGAAGTAACCCTTGTGTTTCAATAACCTCCTATAGTTTATATTTTCATAACCCGATTATGCCACATATATTTAATGTTTTTTAGTAGTTGTGACCCTTCGTAATCTAATTACAAAATAGAAAATTTCTCTTTTTGTGCATATAAAATGCTATCGCCTTTTATATGCACATGTAAAATAATTTTCCGTAATCAAATTACGGAAATCTTCCAATCGAAACCCTCCAAAACAAACTCAACTACCTCCTCACAACCCACACCAATAAATAACCCCTTAAACCCTCTTAATTTTCCGTAATCGAATTACGGAAAATTAACCCTCCGTAATCGAATTACGGAATTTTTTGTTTTGTGCATATAAAATGCTATCGCCCCTTATATGCACATCTTAATTAACTTTTCCGTAATCGAATTACGGAAAATTAACCCTCCGTAATCGAATTACGGAAGATTGAAAATTAGGAGAGAGGTGTAAATGTATGAGTTCAAATTATTTTATAATTTTATAATTAAAATTAAAGAATTAGATGAAAAACCCGGAAGTTGCCAAGCTTTTAAGAATGATGGCACTTTATTTAGAAATGAAAGGGATTGCTTTTAAACCTCAGGCTTATGAAAAAGCAGCCTATTCAATTGAAGCTTTAGATGAAGATATTGAAGAATTTGTGAAAAAGAAAGGTAAAGAGGGTTTAAAAAATTTACCTGGTGTTGGCGAATCAATTGCTGAAAAAATTATTGAATATTTAAAAACAGGAAAGATTCAAGAACTTGAAGAATTAAAAAAAGAAGTGCCTGTTGATATTGAAACTTTAACTTCAATTGAAGGAGTTGGGCCCAAAATTGTCTTTAAACTTTATAAAGCTTTAGGAATTAAAACAATTGAAGATTTAGAAAAAGCTTGCTTAGAACATAAAATCAGACGCTTACCTGGTTTCGGAGAAAAAAGTGAAGAGAAAATTTTAAGAGGAATTCAATTTTTCAAACAAGGTGGGGGAAGGTTTATTCTAGGTTTTATTATGCCTGTTGTCGAAAGTTTAGTTGCTTATTTAAAAGAATCAAAATATGCCAAAGAAGTTGTTCCGGCCGGATCTTACCGAAGAAGAAAAGAAACCGTTGGTGATATTGATATTTTAGCAACCTCAGATCATCCCGAAAAAATTATGGAGCATTTTGTTAAGTTTCCTGAAGTTCAGCATATTTATGCCCAAGGCCCAACAAAAACAATGGTGAGGCTAAATATTGGTTTAGATGTTGATTTAAGAGTGGTACCCGAAGAAAGTTTTGGGGCAGCACTTATGTATTTTACAGGATCAAAAGATCATAATGTTCAAATGAGAGAATTGGCCATTAAGAAAGGATGGAAATTGAATGAATATGGTTTATTCGATAAAAATGAAAAAATGATAGCAGGTAGAACTGAAGAAGAAGTTTTTGAAAAATTGGGTTTACCATGGATTCCTCCAGAAATGAGAGAAAATCGAGGTGAAATCCAATTGGCCTTAGAAAACAAATTACCAAAATTAATTGAATATGGTTCAATTCGTGGTGATTTACAAATCCAAACAAATTGGACTGATGGACAAAACTCCATTGAGGAAATGGTTGAAGAAGCAATTAAACTTGGTTTAGAATACATTTGCATTACTGATCATACTAAATCTTTAGCCATGACCGGTGGGTGTGATGAAGAAAAATTATTAAAACAAATGGAAGAAATTGATAAATTAAACAAAAAATATAAAGGAAAAATAACAATTTTAAAAGGAGCCGAAGTAAATATTCTAAAAGATGGCAGTCTGGATATTAAAGATGAAGTTTTAGCTAAATTAGATTTTGTTGGTGTGGCGGTTCATTCTCATTTTAATTTACCCCGCAGTGAACAAACAAAAAGAATTATTAAAGCTTTGGCCAATCCTTATGTTCATTGTTTGTTCCATCCAACCGGAAGAGTAATTAATAAAAGACCACCCATTGAAATTGATATCGATGAAATTATTGATTTTGCTAAAAAACATAACAAGATTTTAGAAATTGATGCTTATCCGGATCGATTAGATTTGAAAGATGAGCATATTAAAAAATGTGTTGACAAAGGAGTGAAAATGGTTATTGATAGCGATGCTCATTCAGTTTTACATTTAGGTTTTTTAGATTTAGGAGTAGCTCAAGCTCGAAGAGGATGGGCGAAAAAAGAAGATATCCTTAATACTTTACCCCTTAAGGAATTTCTTCAACAAATAAAAAAAATAGTAAATAAATGAATCCTTTCTTGTCAGTAGCTCCTTGTTTATGTTATAATATAATTGATGTTTCCCTTGAATAGATTTACCATTAAAGCTCAGGAAGCATTACAAAAAGCTCAAGATAAAACTTTTGAAATGCATCATGCTGAAGTTAAGGCTATCCACCTTTTGTGGGGTCTTTTAAATGTTGAAGAAAGTATTCTTGATGATATTTTTAAAGAATTGAAAATTAATGAAGAAGCTCTTCGACATACTCTTGAAGAAGAATTGAATCGAATTCCTAAAATTTTTACCGGAGGTAATATTGCTCAGCTTTATCTTTCTCAAGAAGCTTTTCAAGTTTTAGATCAAGCTTCTTATTTTGCTCGAAAAATGGGTGATGAATTTATTTCTTTGGAACATATTTTACTTGGTCTTACTGAAATTAGATCCATTGCTAAATTTATTTTAGAAAGGTTTGGTATTACAACGGATCGAGTCCAAAAAATTTTGACAAGTTTAAGGAAAGGACATAAAGTTACTGATGAAATGCCTGAAGCAAAATATCGTGCCTTAGAAAGATATAGTGTCAATTTAACTCAATTAGCACGCGAGAAAAAGCTTGATCCAATTATTGGCCGAGATAAAGAAATTAGAAGAATTATCGAAATTTTATCAAGAAGAACAAAAAATAACCCGGTTTTGATTGGTGAAGCTGGGGTAGGGAAAACAGCCATTGTGGAAGGATTGGCTCAAAGAATTGTTAATGGTGAAGTTCCTGAGTCAATTAAAAGAAAAGAGATTGTCTCTTTAGATATTGGAGCTTTAATTGCTGGTTCAAAATATCGTGGTGAATTCGAGGATCGATTAAAAGCAATTATGAGAGAAATTAAAATGAATCCAGGTAAATATATTGTTTTTGTTGATGAAATGCATACTTTAGTTGGTGCTGGTGCTGCTGAAGGTGCGATTGATGCTTCCAATTTGTTAAAGCCAGCATTAGCCAAAGGAGAATTCCAAGTTATTGGAGCGACAACTTTCCGAGATTATAAACTTTATATTGAAAAAGATCCTGCCTTTGCCCGAAGATTTCAACCTGTTATTGTTGAAGAACCATCCATTGAAGATACGATCGCCATTTTAAGAGGATTGAAAGAAAAATACGAGCTTCATCATGGTGTGAAAATTTTAGATTCAGCTCTTGTGGCTGCGGTTAAACTTTCGGCAAGATATATTACTAATCGATTTTTACCAGATAAAGCTATTGATGTCATTGATGAAGCAGCTGCCTCTTTAAAGATTCAACTCGAAACGGTACCGCCAGGAATAGAAGAACTAACAAAAGAAATGAGAAAGCTTGAGATTGAAAGAGAAGCTTTGGCTAAAGAAAATTCTTCCAAAACAGAATTGAAAAATATTGAATCTAAACTCGAAAAATTAAGAAAAGAAAGAGATAAACTTTATGAAAAATGGATGACAGAAAAAAGAGCTAATGAAAAATACCAAGAGCTTAAAAGAAAACTTGACCTTTTAAGAATTGAAGCTGAAGAAGCGGAAAAAAATGGTGATTATACTCGAGTGGCTGAGATTATCTATGGTGAAATTCCGAGTTTAGAAAAAGAGCTTCATGAAATTGAAAATAAAATGAAAAAAATGAAATTTACTTTTATTAAAGATGCGGTTACGGAAGAAATTGTTGCTGAAGTTGTTTCGCGTTGGACAGGAATTCCCGTGAAAAAAATGATGGAAGATGAAGCTCAAAAATTATTAAAAGCTGAAGAAATTCTAAGTCAAAGAGTTGTTGGTCAAGAAGAAGCCATTTCAGCAGTAGCAAATGCTTTAAGAAGAGGAAGAGCTGGGCTTTCTTATGAAAATAAACCAATTGCTTCCTTTTTGTTCTTAGGACCAACAGGTGTAGGGAAGACCGAACTTGCTCGTGCTTTAGCAGAATTTATGTTTAATGATGAAAAAGCCATGGTTCGAATTGATATGTCGGAATATATGGAACCTCATTCAGTCGCTAAACTTATTGGTTCTCCTCCTGGTTATGTAGGTTATGAAGAAGGAGGTCAATTAACAGAAGCAGTTAAACATCGTCCTTATAGTTTGATTTTGTTTGATGAGATTGAAAAAGCCCATCCCGAGGTTTTCAATATTTTACTTCAAATTTTAGATGATGGTAGATTAACGGATAACAAAGGTACGGTGGTAAATTTTAAAAACACGATTATCATTATGACTTCAAATATTGGTAGTCATTTGTTTAGAAAAATGGGTTCAATTGGTTTTGTTGAAAGGAATGAAATGGAAGATTATAAAGATAAAATTCAAAGAACTTTAAGAGAATTCTTTAAACCAGAATTTTTAAATCGAATTGATGAAATTATTATCTTTAGACCTCTTAGCAAAGAGGATCTGAGAAAGATTGTTGAGATACAACTTAATCGGGTTAAAGAAAGATTAAAAGAAAAAAATATTGAAATTGAATTTAGTAAAGAAATCAAAGAACTTTTGATTGAAAAAGGTTTTGATGAAGTTTATGGTGCTCGACCCTTACAACGAGCTATTCAAAAATATATTCTTAATCCTTTAGCTGAACGAATTATTGCTGAACAAATTAAAGCTGGCCAAAATCTTTTGATTAAATTAAAAGGTGAAACCTTAGAGATTGTACCTCAAAAATGAGACTTGAATATCTTATTTCTTATTTTAAAAAATCCTTGAATGAATTACAAAAAGTTAATTGGTTGTCTCAAAAAGAAACTTTAAATTTAACCTGGGAAGTAATTGTTTTCTCCTTGACTTTTATTTTCCTTTATGGTATTATTGATAGTATTTTAGTCAGTTTTTTGCTTTTATTTAAATAATGCCTAAACAGAAATTAAATCTAGGTCGAGCCTGGTATGCTATTCATACAGTGGTTGGTTTTGAAGATATGGTCGCTGAAGCAATTATGAAAAGAGCTGAAGCTTTTGATATGAAAGATAAAATTTTTAATACCATTGTTCCTAAAGAAAAAGTTTGGGTAGTGAAAGGAGGTAAAAGAGAATTAGTGGAACAAAAAATTTATCCAGGTTATGTTTTGGTTGATATGATTGTCACTGATGATTCTTGGTATGTCGTGCGGAATACTCCTAAGGTTACTGGCTTTGTTGGTGTAGGGACTACACCCATACCTGTTGATGAAAAAGAATTAAAAGAAATTTTTGAAAGAATGGAAAAAACTGAGCCTGTCATTGAAACCGATCTTAAACCAGGTGATTTGGTTGAGGTTGTTCAAGGTTTATTTAAGGGTGTAAAAGGAAAAGTAATTGAAGTTGATCGAGAAAGACAGAAATTAAAATTATTAGTACCAATTTTAAATCGAGAAACTCCGGTTGAAGTTGATTTTTTACAAATTAAAAGACTATAAAAATGAAAAAAGTTCAAAAAGTGGTAAAATTAATCCTTGAAGGTGGTAAAGCTACGCCAGCACCTCCTTTAGGACCAAGTTTAGCTGGCTTTGGAATTAATATTGCGCAATTTTGTAATGAATTTAATCAACAAACAAAGGATCTGGTAGGAGTTCAAGTTCCTGTCGAAATTACTATTTATGAAGATCGTACTTTTTCTTTTGTCCTTAAAAAACCACCGATTAGTTATTTAATTAAAAAAGAATTAGGAATTGAAACTGGAGCTCATGAGCCAGGAAGAGAAATCGTAGGTAAATTAACCAAAGAACAAGTAAGAAAAATTGCTGAAGAGAAATTACCTGATTTAAATACTCGAGATATAGAAAAAGCCATGAAAATCGTTGAAGGTGTCGCTCGATCAATGGGTGTGGTAATTGAAGGATGAAAGGATGTTTGATTATTTTTGAAGGTATTGATGGTAGTGGTACCACTACCCAAAGCCAATTACTTTATCAAAAACTCAAAAAACTTAATCAAAAAGTCATTTTAACTAAAGAACCTCAAAATAATTATTTGATCAAACTAATTAAAGAAAACCGAGAGCCCTTAACCGATCTTTTTTTATTTTTAGCTGATCGTTCGTTACATTATCAAAAAATTCTTTCTTGGCTCAAAAATAATGATTTTGTCATTCTTGATCGTTCTTTTCCTTCAACTTTAGCTTATCAATATTATGCCAGTAACTTAAAAAACCAAATTAAAGAAAAATTTATTCTTTATCTTGACCATTTATCTCGATTTCATTTAGAACCTGATTTTGTTTTCCTTCTTGATCTTGGTCCTCAAATTGCTTTTAGAAGAATTCTTTTAAAGAAAAAGAAAAGCAAAATTAATAAGTTCGAAAAATTGAATTTTCTAAAAAAGGTAAGACAAGGTTATCTTTATTTTGCTAAAAAATTTAACTGGATTATTCTTGATGCCCATAAAAGTAAAGAAGAAATTAATGATGAAGTTTTAAAAATTTTAAAATTAAATCATCTTTTAAAATAAAAAGTAAAAAAAAGTAAAAAACCATTCCGAAAATTATTTTAAAGACCAAGTGAAGAGGTAAAAAATAAATTAAAAAACCCATTAACATCGAAGCAAAGATATAGTTGAAGAATTTTATTTTTAAAGAAAAATCTAGGTGTTTTTTCAGAACCGAATAGGCAAAAATTAAAGAAAACAAAGAGGAGAAAGATACAATTAAAGCTGAAGCATAAAAACTAAACCGAGGTACAAACAAAAGATTCAAGACAAAATTAAAAAAAACCACCAAAAGATCATAAAATAAAAGTTCTTTTCTTTTATCTAAAGCAATGAGAACATTAATTAGAATTAAAAGAAAAAAATTTAAGGGCAGGGAAAAACTTATAAGTTTTAAAGCCGGATAAGCTGCTAAATACTGAGAACCAAATAAAAAATTAATAATTTCTTTAGCTAAAACAAAAAGACCAATAAAAAGAGGTAAAGAAATTAATAAACCTACTTGAAAACCAAAATTAAGAGTTTTTTCAATTTCTTGATTTTCCTTTTTCGCAACCACTGGAAAAATTGACATAGCTAAAGCTGCCGGAAAAAAATATAAGAATTCAATTAATTTAACTATCGAACTATAAAGACCAACATCTTTGGGAGTGTGAAACCAACCAATAATTAAACTATCCAAATAAGTCAAAACTAAAAATAAAAAATTAGCCATACCAATAGGCCAACTTTTATTTAAAAAAGATAAAGTAATTTTAATTTGAAAAAATTTAAAGTAATTATAAAAAATTTCCTTTCTTAAAAGAAAAATTGTTAATAAAAAACCAAAAAAACTTGCTAAGAAGTAAGCTAAAACCAAAGAAAAAGGTTCAGGTTTCAAACGAAGGAAAAAAAGACCAAAAGTAAGCAAAAGAAAATTTGTTGAAAGATGAGAAAAAGCTTGAAATTCCATTTTTTCTTTAGCCCGAAAAAGAGCATATAAAAATTCTCTTAAAGTATCAAAAATCAAAAAGAGGGAAAGGATGAAAATAAGTTTTAAGGCTAGATGATCTTTGATAAAAATATTTTTTGTGAGATTAATCAAAATTAACGAAAGTAAAAGAAGAAAAACAACTCCTAATAAGGCATTAGCAAAAATTTCTTTTTTTTTCTCTTGATTTTTGGAAAGTTCTCGAATTAAAATGGCGGTTAAACCAAAATCAGGGATAAAAGAAAAAATTAAAACAAAATTCATAGCCAAAGAAAAACTCCCTTGTAGACTTGGGCCTAAAATTCGAAAAGCAAAAATTATAAGTAAAGCTCTCAATAAACTGCCTCCGAATCGAGCCAAGCCTAACCAAAAGGAATTCTTGACAATTCTTTGTTCTTCTGATAAATTTTGAAACAAAAAATTTTTTAAATTTAAAACAATTTTTTTCATTTTAAGTTTATTATAAAATAAAACTATGAATTTGACTGAAATTTTAGTTTATTATCTCAAGCAATATCCTTTTTTGATGGATTATTTTGATTTTTTCCGCAATGCCTTTTTAGGAGTTCAAATGATAGCTCTTTTAATTTTTGTTTTGACTTCGAAGAAAAAAGGATTTTTATTTTACTATCTTTCTATTTTTCTTTTGACTTATTTATTAGTTGAATTTCTTAAAACCCTCTTTCCTTATCCTCGACCTGTAACTTATTATTTTTCTTTTCCTTTGCTTTTCGATAGCTTTCCCTCACAACATACCGCTCTTTCCTTTGCCCTTTCTTTTGCTTCTATTTTTCAAAATTTTAAATTCGGCCTTTTCTCTTTCGCTCTTTCTTTTTTGATTGCTATTTTTAGTTGGCTTTCTTTAAAACATTGGCTCTTAGATATTTTTTGGGGTATGATGATTGGATTTTTGATTTTTCTTTTTCTTCGTGAGCTTTTATATTTTTTCTATTGGCTTAATTGGCAAAAGCGAAAAAACAAAAGCTAAATAATTTTTTAAAAATTCGATAAAAGCAAGTTTTTGAATTAAATTTTCTCCTCCATCTAAAATTCTTTCTTTTTCATAAAAATAATGAACTTTTTTAGCAAAATCAAGAAGATAGTCAATTAAAAGATGAGTTTTATGCTCCTTGGCGATAAGAAAAATTAAATCTTTAAATTTATAAATTGATCTTAAAAGCTCTCGAGCATTTTCAATCCCACTTATAATAAAAGCAAATTTTTGAGCATCAAGGTTTGAAGGGACTTTTAATTTTTTTTCTTTAGCTTTTTCGAGAATTCTATTTAATCGAGCATAAGCATACATTACATACCAATAAGGATTTTCTTCTGATTCCTTTCGGGCCAATTCTAAATCGAGTTCAATGGTGGCATCAATCGATTTCTGTAAAAAGAAAAACCTGATTATCCCTGGATTTAAAATTTCCATCAAATCATCTAAAGTGACATAAATTCCTTTCCTTTTTGACATTTTAAGCAAAGTTTCACCTTTTTTAAGATGGACAAACTGATAAACAATTGGTCGGAATTGATGAGGTTTAATTTTGAAAATTTTAATGAGAGCAGATTTCAATCTTTGAACATGATGTAAATGATCGCTAGCCACAATTAGAATTTCAATTTTGTTTCTTTTAAGGAAAAATTTATAGTAATAATGTAAAAGATCAGAGAAAAAATAAGTTGGTTCGCCATTTTTTCTAATTAAAACCTCATCTTTTTCTTCACCAAGTTTAGTTAGTTTTAAAAATAAAGCACCATCTCTTGTTTCAAGTAAATTTTTCTTTTTTAAAATTTTTAAAACTTTTTCTTTTAAATCTCCTTTGTATAAATCTGATTCAAAAAAGAACCAATGGTGAAAAGTACCAAACTTTTTTAAGGATGGTTGAATATAATTTTTTAAAAGGTCATCAGCAATTTTTTTTCCAATTTTTTCTGGTTGTTCAGTTTCTTTAATTTTTTCTTTAAATTTTTCTGCTAATTCTTTTAAATATTCTCCTTGATAAAATTCTTCACTCCAGTTAATTTTACCTAAATGAGCTAAAATAGTTTTTCCTAAAATTTCAATTTGTTTACCTCGATCATTAACATAATATTCCTTAGTCACCTTAAATCCAACAAGATTCAAGATATTTGCTAAAGCATCACCCAAACAAGCACCACGAACATTGCCCAGAGTTAAAGGACCAGTTGGATTTGCTGAAACGTAATCCAGATTAAGTTTTTGTTTTCGACCATAATTAATTTGAAAAGTTTTTTTCAAATTTTTATAAGCATCTCTTAAATGTCGGATCAGAACAATTTTAGCTAAGTAAAAATTTAAATAACCATTGATAACTTCAATTCTTTCAAAATCATTTTTCAATTCATTTTTAATTTTTTCAATAATTTCATTTTCTTTTTCCGGAGCAAATTTTTTCAACAAAAATAAAAGATTCGTTGAATAATCACCATATTCTTTTTCAAAATGAAAAAAAACTTTTAAGTTTTCTAAAATAGGCTTATTATCTTTGAGATTTTTTCTGATAATAATTTTTAATTTTCGTTCGAGATCTCTAAGGGTCATTCTGAAAAGATTCTTTTAAATAAACTCCTTAAGTTTTCTTGATAATTTTCTTTTCCTTCGGCAACCAAATCCATCTTCTCTTCTAATTTTACCGTAAAATCTTGAGAAATTAAATCTGGATGTCTTTGGATTAAATAATTATAAATTTTTTCACTCCAGTTTGTTGGGATTAAATAACCGGAACGATCCATTACATATTTTCTTTCCAACAAAGTTTGAATAATCACTGCATAAGTGGATGGCCTACCCAAACCTTCTTTTTTCATTTTTTCAATAATTTCTCCTTGGGAATAATGAAATTCTTTAGAAATCTTTTTTGTTCTTAGTTCTTCAATCTTAAAAACTCCTTCTTGAATTTCATCAACTTTTACTTTTTTAAAAAACTTAAGATGATTTTCTTCTAAAATTTGAAAGAAGACCTCTTCTTGGTTTAATCCTTCTAAATTGATTAAACATTTTACTTTTATTCCTTTTGCCGGTTTCATTTGGGAACTTATAAATCGATTAAAAATTAAACCATAAAGTTTTAGATGATTTTGAGTTAAATTTCTTTGACCCGAAATTATGGCTTCTTCGATTAAATCTTGAACCTCTAAAGCTCGAGTAGGTCTTATAGCTTCATGGGTACCAATTTCTCCCCAAGATCTTTTGTAAACTAAATCCTTAAGATTCTTTTTTTCTAAATATTCTTCAGCTAAATTTCTTCCAAATTCGGAGACATAAGTTGAATCCGTACGGTGATAAGTAATTAAGCCTTTTTCAAACAAATCTTGAGCTAGTTTCATCGTTGTTTGGGAATCAAAACGAAAATAATTAAAAGCATCTTTTAAAAGTTCATTGGTATCATAAGGAAACAAAGGATTAATTTCTTCTTCTTTCTTTTCTAAAATTTTGATTTCCAATTTTAACTTTCCTTCTTTAAAATCTTTTTTTAATTTTTTGATTAAATCCTTATCTTCCGTAAAGAAAACAAAATTGTGTTGATTAACTCTGGCTTGAACTAAATAATGCTTTTCTTTAACCTTTTTTTCTCTTTCTAAAATCCATCCCAAAACTGGTGTTTGGACTCTTCCTGCTGATAAATTTAAATTTTGAAAATGTTCTTGTAATTCTTCACTTAATTTAAAACCAACCCAGCGATCAGAAATTCTTCTTAAAAGTTGAGCCTTGACTAAATTAAAGTCAATTTTTCTTGGTTCCTTTATTCTTTTCAAAAATTCTTTTCGAGTAATTTCATGAAGCTCAATTCTTTCGATGTTTTGATTGTAAGGATAAAGATAAGCAAATAAATCAAAAGCAATTTTTTCGCCTTCGGTATCAGGATCAGGAGCTAAATAAATACGATCAACTTCTTGAGCAATTTTTTGAAGATTTTTGATTAATTTCTCTTTCTCAATAAATTCTTCACTTTTGCAAACAGGGCATTCTTTTTCATTTTCTTTAAGATTTCTTTGGCATTGAGAACAAATTTTTAAAGGTTGAAAAATTGGAACAAATTTATCCTTTTCTTTTTTAACTCCATAATAATCTTCCTCTTGGACTAAATCAACAAAATGACCTAAGGTGGCACAAATATTTAAATGTAAATTACCCAAAGAAACTTCATAGAAAATAATTCCGTCTTTAATTCTTCTTGCTGGTTTGCCAAAAAAATTAGCAATGGTTTTTGCTTTGGTGGGTGATTCAACAATAACTAAAGCGGTTTCAATTGGATCTTCAAAAGAAAATTCTTCTCCTTTTAAAACTTTTTTGACAATTTTTCGATCTTCATCAATTTTCTTTAAAATTTTCTCAAGCTCAACCTCTTCAACCTTTTCAAACTTACTCTCATAACCTAAAATTTTTAATTTATCTTCTAAATGTTTTAAAACTTTTATATTTTCTGTTAAAATCAAGCTTAAACCTTGAGTCAAGCCCAAAGGGAAAAGTCGCGAGGTTCTTCCTGAGGCCTGTAAATATCCTTTAGGATCAGAAACAATTAAATAAATTTCCTTTTCTTTAATTTCAAGAGCAAGACGTGGATGTTTTTTAATTTTTTCTTCAAGATCTTTTGAAGCTAAAATTTTATCATAAATATTTTTTATTGGCTCCAGTTTTCTTTTTAAATTTTCATCAGCAAGAACTTGTTCTTCTTTTAAAAAGGAAATTTTTCTTAAAAAGTTTAGGTTTTTTTCAAGCAATCTTTTTTCTTCTTCCTTTTCAAGAATTTCTCTTAAAGAAAGACCAAGCAAAAAAAGATGCATGGGTGCATAAGAACTTTTCAGGGCTATTTTAAATTTTGGTACTCCTACAAAAAGAGCGTATCTTACTTTTTCGGGTAAATCAATACCACGAGTAAGAGGATTTCTTATATTACTAAAACCTACGACAACTTTGATGTCATTATTTAAAAATTTTTCTCGATTTTTAGCATTGAATTTTTCATAAGAGAGAGAGGATATACCATTTTTTTCTAAAAATTTTAAATAATCCTCTAGATCATTTTTGGTATAATCACTACTTAAAAAAACAAAGCCACCATCACCTAATTTTTTGATCCAAAAAACTGATCTTTGCCACAAATTTTCTTTTTCAATTTCTTCATAAACTTCTTTAATATTTCTTAAATAGGTTGTAGCTGAACCAATTTCAAAATTTAAAAGCTCTCTAAATAAAGCAATTCTTTTTGTTTTCGGCGTTAAAGTGGCTGAAGCCACAATTACCATGCCTTTATTTTCTTTATTAAAATTTAGACTTTTAATGTTTTGAAAATCTTCTTTATTCCTTGCTTTTCTTTTTTGATCAATAATTTTTAAAGCTGTTTCAATTTCTTCATCCTTGAATTTAATTAATTTTAAAACCTTATCAATATTTTTTGGTTGTCTAATCAGTGAGTCCGCATCATCAATAAAAATCAAATCAAAATTTTTTGGCAAAAGATCATAATTGCGATGGAGAAAATTTGAAGTGGTGATTAAAATATCAAAATCCCCTTTTAAAAGTTCTTTATCTTCTTTTTCTTTAATGACTAAAATTTTTTTTCCAGAGTTAATTTCTTTTAATTTTTTTTCTATTTCTTGAAGTAAAATTTTTGATGGCACTAAATAATAAACCTTTCCTTCGAAAAAATGAGCCAGAACATTGCCAAAAGTTGTTTTGCCAATTCCTGTGGGAGCAATAATTGAAAAAGATTCTTTTTTTAAAGCTCTTTTTGCCCAATAAATTTGTAGCTTTAAGGGTTTATGGCCAGTTTTTTCTTGAAAAAATTTTTGAAATTTTTTTAAATTTTGTAAAATTAAATAATCCTCTTGAAAATCTAAAAATTCTTCCGGATCTATGGTTTCTTCTTTCAATTCCCAAAAATTTTTTTTAAATTTTAGAAAATCTCTTTGGCAAAGGCCATAATTATAAATCTCTTCAAAAGTTGCTGAACTTTTATCTAAAGGGCAAATATTTTTATATTCAATTTCAATTAATTCTTGGTTTTCTTTCATAAATATATTATAATAGTAAAGAAATTGAAAAATGGCCCCGTCGTCTAATGGCGAGGACACCGCTCTTTCAAGGCGGAAATACGGGTTCGATTCCCGTCGGGGCCGAAGTGGCCGCTATCGTCTAAGGGCGAGGACGCCAGCTTCTCAGGCTGGAAATACGGGTTCGAATCCCGTTAGCGGCACCACTTCGTTCTGATTCATGGGCCCGTAGCTCAGTGGTAGAGCACCGGTTTTGCACACCGGAGGTCAGGGGTTCAAATCCCCTCGGGTCCAGTTTTTGTCACTTACCATCTTAAACAAAATTCTTCATTCTAATTTAATTTTTTGTTTTAAAATAGAAATTGATGTCATTTAATTATCTTCTTAAAACGAGTGAAATAATTCTCAAAGGCAAAAACAGACCTCGATTTGAAAAAATTTTAATTGAGAATATTAAAAAGAAAATCGGAGAAAACTTAGTTTTTGTTAAAAATCTTGGAGGGGTTTTTTGGCTTCAAAGTAAAAAAGAACTTGATGAAGATTTAAAAAAGATTTTTGGTATAAGTTTGTTTTTAAAAACAGAAATTTTTGATGACCTTGATCAGGTCATAAATTTTTTAAAAGAAAAAATTGAAAAAAGAAAAATTGAAAAAGTAAATTTAGAAGTAAAAAGAGGAGATAAAAATTATCCTTTGACTTCTTTAGAGATAAAGAAAAAAGTTGAAGAGAATTTAGCACGAATTAAATCGAAAAACAATCTCGAAGAGGAGATTTTTTTCGGAGCCAGCGTGCCTCAACCCCAATCAGATAAACAACAAACAATTTACCTTGAGTATCGAGCAAAAAAGTTTTTTGTGAGTTTTGAAAAAATTGATTGTTTTGATGGTTTACCGGTTGGTTCAAGTGGTCAGGGATTAGTTTTATTATCAGCGGGTTTTGATTCGCCGGTTGCCAGTTTTTTAGCCATGAAACGTGGTTTAAAATTGACTTTTTTACATTTCCATGCTTATCCTCAAACTTCTTTAGATTCAATAGAAAAAGTTAAAAACTTAGTTAAACTTCTGAATGAATATAATTTGCAGAGTGATCTTTATTTAATGAACATTTTGGAAATCCAAAAATTTTATTTTCAAAATATTCCTT
>FWWM01010079.1_pt1 | contig 17035 bp, 19 predicted proteins | sample 2228351 | NCBI WGS metagenome assembly FWWM01 (sample SAMEA103939774, study PRJEB20133) | metagenome | reverse complement strand
CATGAGTGATGCTCCTATGGTTTTCAGAATACCTATAGTATGCATCAACTCGCGAGCAGCGATTTGTTAAAAGTGTAAGGGAATCAGATCTTGCCTATCATCTCCGCGCTCGCCCGCTGAACCAGCTCCATATTCGCTATCAACGTCTTTGCGGCATTGCCGCAGGCCAGGATATAGTTGGCCGACGACTTGAACGGGTCATCTATTCCAGATAACGCCCCACGATGTAGGCCACCGAATCGACCTGAAGCTCTCTGACCGGCTTGGGAATCCTGGCAAGCGCATCCTCAATCGTCATCCACTGTCTGTGAAGCAGCTCGTGCCCCCACTCGCGGATCAAGGTCTTGGTCCTCCGTCTTGAGTCCAGCCCGGCCTGCAGCTCATGGCTCTGCTTGAGTTCTTCCACGAGAGCAGCCCACCCTTGCTCAACCAGCGCTTTGAGAGCGGCGGCCCTCTCCTCCTTGCTGAGGCTAGATAGGTCTGGCTGGCTACGGTGTTCCCGCTTCTGGGTCATCTAATTCATCATTACACACCCGTGCAAGCTCCACCAGGTCCTGACATCCCGTTATCCGAAGGAGTTTGACTTCGGTGAGGCTGTGGCGTTGGCCGGCCCTCTCAACCACCTCATTGAAGTCAATCTCTCCAGCGAAATCAGCCGAGCCCTGGATTTCTCGGCGAATATCGGCGATGATGTCTTTGGCGTCTGGCTCTCGGTCGTTCATCTTCGTTTCTCGACGGCTGCCCGGTTGAGTCGCTGTTCGTCTTCCTTATGCCGCCACCATGGGCGACTTCTTCCAGCAGTCCTCATAAACATCGTCGCTGGCGCGCCTGAAGACCCGTAGGGCAGTCTTTGAGACAGAAAGATACATGTTACCCGTCAGAAAGACAAAGGCCTTGCAAACGCTCTCAGGCGGCCAGACGAGCCCACCCATTGCTCCTATAACGGAAAGCGGCGCTGGAACTCCGCCTTAGCGCGGTCAAAATCACGCTCAGATACGGGAAGCGCGTCCCAATAAGCCTGCGCCAGCCGGGCTAATTCAGCCAGGTCACGGCGCATAGGGAAGGGGTGCTCAAGCTGCTTGGTGTAGCGGTAGCTGAAATCCTCACCAAAGAAGTCAAACGACAGCGCCGGCTGAAGCGCAAGCCTCTCCACATACCCGCGCTGCTCCTCATCCCCCACATTGAGAAAGGTCTCCAGAAGAAAGGGGGCATCGGGGCGGTCAAGGATAGCGACGTGCAGCCGCAGGACCGGTGCGGTCGGCAGGCGATAGAGTTCCCACCGGTAGAGCACCGGCTTGCCTTGAAAGGACACGATATCCGCCTCGCTGGCCTGTGTGACGAAGGCAATCACCTCGCCGCGTTGGACGGCGAAGCAACCAGGGCCTTGTTCGGCGAAGACGGCGCGCATCTCGGCGGAAAGCTCCAGATGGAACTGGCTCTGCCAGGCGTGCACCTCTTCGTTCCAGGTAAGCCGAAAGCAGGGGGCGGGAGGGTGGTCCAGCAGCGGAAGCAGGGCACGCTGAATGTCAGCGGACTTCTGACCGGCAAACTGGCGGACGAAGGGCGCGCTCTCCTGAGCGATGACCATCTCGCACACGATCCCGCGCTCGCCAGCCGCGGTCATAGGCACCAGTTCATAGCCGCCAAACGTCGCCGCAACACCCTCTAACCAGGCGGGATCGGCCGGCCTGGGGCGGTCCACCAGGAGCAGGCCGACGAGCCGGTCCTTTCTGCCAGCCTCCGTCGTGAGGCCGTAACCGGAGAACAGGGCCTCGCTTCCCGGGTGCCAAAGATAGAACAGCTCACCCCGTTCAGGTAGCTCTCTGCCCTCTTTCCCTGACGCCGGTCTCTCACGCTCCTTGCCGGTCATACAATGATTATACAGGATGGGTGCAATCAACGAGGTGCATAGGCTCTTCCCAGCCTGCCGCCAACACCTGTGCCCCGGAACGATAGCGCGCATTCAGCGTCGGTGGCCATGCGCAAACAGCCTCTTGACATAGCCGTAGCTGAGGTGCTACTATTGGAGACAGGCTTAACACCACGATGCGAGGCCGAGATACAGGGAATTCTCGCCTCACATCGTGAAAAGAAAGTATGTACGAAGCCCACTTCGGCCTGCGTGAGCGGCCGTTTAGTACCAGCCCGGATCCGCGTTTTCTCTTCCTGACGGCACAACACCAGGAAGCGCTGGCCAAGTGCCAATCGGTCATCGAGAGCCGCATGGGCGCCTCGGCCATTTACGGCGATATCGGCGCGGGCAAAACGACGCTGGCCCGCAGGCTGATTGACCTGTATTCTCTTCCCTCTGAGGAGGGACCGGATAGCCCAGGCTACAATGTCGCTTATCTGGTCCACCCCACCTACCCGACCCCGTTTCAGTTCGTGCGCCAGATCCTGTTTGAGTTTGGCCTGACACAGCCCAAGCGATCGCTCTCGGACTATCTCACCGCGCTCCAGGCCTTCCTGCAGACTGAGCACGATAAGGGCAGAATCAACGTGCTGATCGTGGATGAGGCCCATAAGTTCACCCCTCCCCTGCTGGAGATCATCCGCCAGTTGCTGAACTTCGAAGGCGCGGATGCCAAGTACCTTCAGGTGGCCCTGTTCGGCGAGACCGAGCTGGCCACCAGGCTGGACAAAAGCCCGGCGCTGAAGGACAGGGTCGCCAGCTTCGGGGCGCTCACCTCGCTCCGCCGCGACGACGTGGAGGCGCTGATCTCCTTTCGCTGGAAAGTGGCCGGAGGCGACAGCCACCCGTTCACAGCGGAGGCGGTTGACCGCATATTTCTCTATTCTCAAGGGCTTCCCCGGCGCATCTGTAAGCTGTGTGATTCCGCCCTGATTCGCGCCTATGCCAATGACCTGAGAAGCGTCGGCGCCGACATTGTGGAAATCGCTGCTGAGGAGTTAAGGCTTACCCGGCCTTTCTCCTCTGGCGAGCCCAAAGAGGTTTCCAGGAAACCACATGAATAATAAGAGCCAGCCAGTTGAACCAGTTGAAGGAAAGGAGCGCATCCCGCCGCCTGGGACGATGGCCTACGCCCAGTGGAAGCGGCGCCAGGAACTCAGCGGGCAAACCCCAGAAACCCGGAAAACCGGGAAACCAGCCAGCCCGGAAACCGGTCAGGTGGCCAGCCATAAAGCAGGTCAGGAAGCCATACAGCCAGTTGACAAGGAACCCAGGCGGATGGCTTCCCGCCAGGCCAGCGGACCGGCCGGGAGCACCGTGATTGCCGCTGAAGCCGTCCTCACAAAGCGGCTCAAGCCACTGGCAGACGAGGAGCCTACCAGAAAGACCACGTTTCTCGTGACCCCCGATGAGGCAGAGATCCTCGAGGAACTCAAGCTTCAGTTGCGCCGGCGCTTCAAAGTCAAGGCCACGAAGAATGACATTGTACGGGCCGCCATCCGGCTGGTGGGCCAGGACTTTGCCAAAAACCAGCAAACCAGCTTTCTGGCCAGGAAGCTGGGCAGGAAGTAAGCCGGTTGGTTAGCCCACTGGTCATACGGCTGACCAGCGGGACTCTATAGCATGAAAGACGAAGGGACGATTCTGACGCGCAACACCATTGTCATTCGTGACCCCTTACTCAGGCGGGGATTCACCATCGTCCCCAATCTCCTGTTCGCCATCAAGGGGCTGTCGCACGGTGCCCGCCTGACGTATGTGCTCCTGCTGAAATATGCCTGGCGTGAGGGTTCGTGCTATCCGGGCATCGAGCGGATGGCGGAGGAACTGGAAGTGGAGCGGAAGAGCGTGATCCGCTACACCAGGGAACTGGCCAGGCGTGGGCTGATCACGGTTAAGCGGCGCGGGCTCGCCCTGACCAACGTCTACTACATCAACCGTCTTCCCTCAGACCTATCTGAGAACGGCGAAATTGAAGCTGAAGTCCCCTCCATGGGACTTCAAGAAGTCCCACCGATGGGCCCTGCGGAAGTCCCGCCCAGGGGACATAAAGAAGATGCAGTGACAAAGATTCAAAACGGCGTTAACGACGCCGCTGATAAAGCCAGCCAGCCATCTACCGGGCCAGAGGGCGTTGGCCGGACCGTCAAGCCCGCTGGTCAGGTCTGCTATCTTGTAGAGGAAATCCTGAAGGTGTGCGGAGACCAGGGGAGCCGGACGTACTACACGCACGTTGCCAGGATGCTCCCGGATGAGGTCATCTTCAGGTTTCTGTCGGAGATCAAGGCCGATTCACGGGTGCGCAACCGGGGTGCGGTCTTCACCAGCAAAGTCAAAGCCTACCTGACGCAGAAACGAGAGCACGGTCCACGCTAAACTATGCCATCCAATGTGACGCGGGGAGCGTGCCGGCGGGAGAACGTAAACACGATGTGAGTTCGCCGGTGCAGCGGCCTTCCTTACCCTTCAAATCCCAGTCCTCGCTCTCTCAAAGAGACCCATGAGCCTCTCCCAACGATAATATGGTCAGCCAGGGTGAGTTCCAGGAGTCTGGCGATCTGCTGGGCCTGGCGGGTGACGGCGATATCTTCAGGGGACGGCATCGGGTCTCCGCTGGGATGGTTGTGGCCCAGGATCAGGCCGGAGGCGTTGAGGCGGATGGCCTCGCGAAAGACCTCCACCGGGCGGACCGAAATTGAGTTGATCGTGCCGCGATAGACCATTACCTCGTGCGTCACCCGCATGCGGGTGTTGAGAAGCAGCGCCCACAGCTCCTCTTGGTCAAAGGCCTCAAAGGGGGTGAAGATCTTTTCCAGGAGGTACGCGGCGGCCAGGGCGGGGGAGGCCACGGTGTACTCGCCTTCGACCTCGCGTACAAAGCGCGCCAGGCGCTTTTCCTCTAACCCCAGCCCGGCAAAGTACTGTGGCGTGACATCCACGGGCGGCCCGTCAAAGCGAAGCTGATAGATCCTCTCCTTCACACAGACAGTATAGCATAGGCAGAGCTGAGGCGTTGCGGGAAGGGCATTCAGCCCATATCACCCGCACGTATCCCCTCTCCCCCCCGGTCCCACCCCGGCGTCATGGGCTGACCTGCGGATAGGGATGTGATACAGTGGAGAAAGGGTGGGGGAGGGCCAGGATGCTCCACCCCCTATGTAGCCGAAAATGGGCAGGGTCACTATCTCTAAATCTGATTATCTGCAAGCAGGGCAACTGTTTCATTGGGCCACGGCGGAGCATTACCGGGTGTGGTTTACCGGATGCGCGGCGCGGAGACATAAGCGCACCGAGGCGATGCTCCCCCGTCTGGTGAAAGAGGGAAAGCTTGTGGCGCGAAGGTTCGGCAGGCGCCTGGTCTACTCCGTGCCCAGAAGGTGCAGAAGCAAGCTGCCTAACATCGAGCACGGCCTGGCCTGCACGGAGGGGCTGGTCAGGTTCTGGCGGGCGTGGATGGCAGGCGAGATCGTGCCGGAGCGGTTCTTCCGCGGCCTGGGATGCGTCCCGGAATGGGGCATCCTCTACCCAACCGGCACGCTCCTCATGTACGAGTTCTCCACCGCCGCCAACTTCAACCGCGCCGGTCTGGTGAAGGGCAAGCTGGCGAAGTATCGCGCCCACCTGGCCGGTATAGAAGCGCAGTTCCAGGCGAAGGGATTGGTCGTGTTCGCTCTGGACGTGCCCAGGGCGACGGTGGTGCGCTTTGTGCGGCGCCTGGCGCCCCTGGGGCAGTCCTTCTTCTTCACCGACTACGACACATTCTTGCGCGTGCCGATAGGGGAGCAACTCGCCGCCCCCATCTATCTGTGGGGCGGGGACGCCCAGGCATATACACTTAAGGACAGCCATGGACCTGAGTCGGATTAAGACACTCTTGTTCGGTCATGCTCCCGGCTTCCCCCAGCTGGTGGCCAGCCCGGATGGGGATGACCTGCCGCCGGACGGCCTGACGATGGGCACCCTCTACATCGGCCGCCAGGGCACGGGCAAGACCTCCAGCCTGGCCCGACACCTGGTCGCCTCCTTCAAGCGCTATCCCGACCGCGCCCTGTTCGTGCTCGACTGGTCCGGCTCCATCACCGATCACCTCCTCAGACTCGTGCTGCAAGAGCCGCCAGCGGAGCGCGAGAAGCTCTTGAAGCGCCTGGTGTACGACGCCATGGGCCACCCGGAGTGGGTCATCCCCCTGCCCGAGTTCTCGGAGCACTACGGCACCAGCTTCGAGGAGCAGGTGCAGCGCGTTAGCCAGAACCTGGTCAAACTGGCGCCGGAGCTGGTGAAAGACGCGCCGTTTCTGGCGGGGCTGGGGCTGCGCGAGATCGCGCCGCAGATCGGGCGGCTGCTCGTGGCCATCAGGAACGAGCACGGGGAGACCTGGCAGATCACCGAAGCCAGGAACCTCCTGGCGGACGTGGGCCTGTTGCGGGAGAAGCTCAACACGTTCGGTTTCCAGGCGCCTGAGGCCAGATGGTTTCTGGAGCGGCTGTACCTGAACCTGGCGCCGAACGAGCGGGAACTGCGCAGCTACGCGCTCGTGGCGCTGTTGGGCGCGATTGAGCCCAGGGAGATCAGAGCGCGCCTTGGATTCTACCGGCCGGGCTGGACGCCGAAAGAAGCGATGGCGCGGGGGCAGATGGTGATCGTGGACGGGGCAGGGCTGATCAATCGTAAAGCCGCCCAACACTACCTGTTCACCCAGGTGTATTCCTTGATTATAGCCGAGATCAACAGGCGCCAGCCCGGCGACCCCAGGGACAGGCCGGTCTCCCTGGTCATGGATGAGGTGTACAGCCTGCTGTCCATCCCCGGCATGGCGGAGGAGGTCGGGATGCTGTCGCCGCTGTATCGCAGCCGGAAGCTGCAACTCTACCTGGTCTTTCAGGCCTTATCGCAGCTCGCGCCCAGCTTGAGGCAGCAGATCTGGTCGGTCGGCAATATCGTCTGTTTCGCCGTCTCCAACGTGGATGAGGCCTACGAACTGGCCCAGCAGCTTTTTCACTACGAGCCCAAGCGCGTCAGGCTGGAGGCCAGAACGGAGACACAGCAGCCGGTGCTTGAACCCGACCGGGGGCAGTATCTCGCCATCGCCAACTGGATACAGCGGCTCAATCACAGGGAGTGCATTGTCAGGCGCTACCGCAGCGAAAAGGTGCTCGACCCCTACATCCACCATGTCGCCCGCACCCGCGAGAACCCGGCGGCGGCTGTATCGGAAGAGGCGGTCATGGAATTGAAAGAGAGGCTGCTCAAAGAGCGTGGGGTGCGGGTGCGGGAGGCGTTGGAGGTCATCAACCAACGCGCGCCCGTGGAGATGGTGAAGCGACCGCCGAAGGTCGCGCCGTAACAGAGTGGGCTACCCCAACGGCTGGCCCTGTCACACTGCGAGGATCGGCTTCTCTCTTGGTTTGCGCAGGCCGTTTCGGGACAGCAACCGGTTAGCGTAATCATGGGAATCCAACCTGGCCTCAGCCCTTCGGTGACTCCTTCGGTCGCTTCTTCGGTCACCTCTTCGGTCACACCGAAGGGTTTTCACCCGCATCCGGACCACTGGCTGCCCCCACATATGCCGTAGAAGGCCGCTTGTATAGCTAAATCCCGGTCATTTTGCCGCCTGCGTTTGTCAGATACAGCGTCCGGGCCGACCCCGACTACCTTAATAATCAGGCTCCTTCTCCACTGTCTGGCACGACGCGAGGCACAGGCCACTGATCCCATATGCTATGATTATCGAGCCTGGGGATCGAAGACCGCACTCCCTGGCTCATCGGCCTGCCTTCACAACCCGACGGGAGATCTTACCTTCCTTATCAGTGGATGAATGCGCAGGGCCAGGAGACCGCTTCCTTGTTTCCCAACAATCGACAGGCACTTGAAGAGCTAGCAATTAGATTCCTGGCGGGGCGGTGAATCACCCGGCGTGTATCTGGACTCAAGCGCGTCCAGCCGACTTAATGCCTCCTCGATCTCCGGATCGGCCTCCAGCCCGGCTCCCTCGCAGAGTCGAGCCACTTCCTGATAAGAGCGTTTCGCTTCCTGAAACCTGCCCTGTTGCTCCTGGATCACGCTGAGCCGCTCCAGGCCAGAGGTCGCTTTCTGCAGATTCCCCAGACCGACCATGATGTCCACATAGCGGCGGAGATAGCCTTCGGCGGATGCGAGGTCGCCTTCGTGTTGCCCCACCTCCGCCAGACCCTCCAGAATCACCACGACCTCCGTCGGGCTGCCGTGGCGCTCAAATAGCGGTAAAGCAGCCAGGAAGTGTGCTCTCGCTTCAGCCCAATTCTCCTGCTCAAAAGCCAGCGTGGCCAGAAGCAGAGAGAGACGCCCCTGCTTCTGCGGTGCTTTCGTTTCCTCAACCAGCGCCCGGTACTCTTCTCAATGTGGCGCTCCGCCCTGGCATAGTCCCTGGCGTCCAGAGCGATCTCCACCAGGTCCTGGAGGGCGATGTCGCGCTGATCAGGGTCACCCATATCGCGCGCGAGGCCGAGCTCTTTCTCCGCATAACGGTAAGCCTCCTCAAGGTCGCCGCTGCGCCTTTCAATCGAGACCAGGAGCGAATAGACGAAGGCGAGCAGGTCCTTGAGTTGCGCCCTGTCAAAGACCCGGACGGCTTCCAGCGCAAACGTCCGGGCCTCGTCCAGGTCGTCCTGGTCATACGCCATTGTGGCTAGCAGGTGATAGCCCGTCCCCGCAGCTCTGTCATCGGCAATGCGCAGGCCGATGGCCAGGCCGCGCTCGAAATACGCCCGGGCCTCTTCAAACTCTCCCCGGTTGCGGTGGGTACTGCCCATGACGAAGCACAGGTGGGCCATCTCTTCAGCGTCCCCCAATAGCTCGGCGATCTGGAGGGCTTTGCGGGTGCGCCGCAGCCGCTCTTCCCAGTAACCTCGCCGGTCCATGAAGGTGTGCAGGAGGCCGACGAGTTGCGGGACCAGTGTCGGCTCTTTGTGCTCGTACCATTCGATGGTGGCGAAGAGGTTGCCCCGCTCCTCCTCCAGCGCATCCAGGTCTTCGCTGTATTGGAGCGCGTAGTCAAGGAAATAGAAGGCTGCGCTTCGCTCAAAGTATGCGCGGTCCTCTCCCAGCTTCTCCAGACCGTATTCCCTGACCACCGCGTGTAGATGGTATCGCCTCCGGTCGAACCGCACCAGCGACCGGTTGACCAGAAAATCAAGCGAGGGGAGGGAGTTGGGGACTTCACACACCTGTTCCGTCGCCTGGGCGGTGAAGCTCGCACTGAAGACCGACAGGCGCGGGAAAAGCGTCCAGGCCCCCGGGTTCTCTCTGGCGAGCAGGTCGTAAGACAGGCCAATCGAAAGGCGCATGCTGCGGTTCACATCAGTGCGCTCGCGATCAACCAGCGTCTCCATCGCCCGGGTGTGCAGGCCCCGCAGGATCTCTCGTAGCGGCCAGGAGCGCCACAGGGCTGCAGCGATTTCAATGGCGCCTGGATGGCCCTGGAGCAGGTCGCCGCAGATGATCTCGACCATCGTCTTTTCCTCAGCGCTTCCCAACCGCCGCTCATATCTGGCCCCGATCTGCTCAAAGAGCGCAATACCTTCTTCCACACCGAGCTCGTAGAGGGGGATGTTGTGTCCCAGCCTGCCAGGGATGTAGCGGCGTGAGGTCAGAAGGACCGTTGCCGGCGGCGCGATCTGGGACAGATAGGTCAGGATGTCGTCGAAGTCCTGGGCGGACTCCAGGTTGTCCAGGAAGAGAAGGACGCGGTGTCTGGCGAGCGCACCCCGGATGCGTTTGAGTTTCTCAATTTCCGTCCTTGGGGCCTGTCTGCCCACGAGTGCGTCCCACAGGAACAACTCGATGTCTTCACGGCTGCTTGCCTCCCGTTCCCTGGCATCCCCCCAGAGGACAACCCGCCCCCGCTCAAAGAACTGGTGGGCGAGCTTTTTAGCCACTGTCGTCTTGCCGATCCCCGGGTCGCCCACGATGTTGACGATCTGGCCCTGCCGTTCGAGAAGCGGCTTGATCCGCTGGATCTCAGCCTCCCGCCCCACGACAGGGCTATCCAATCTGGGGAGAGGCGGTAACCTTTTCAGTTTGGGCGAAGGGCGCGTCTCCTCGGACGCCCGATCAGCTTGATGGACATCGCGGGCCAACCGGGCGGCTTTCACGAATTTAACCCGGTCTGCTCCCTCAAGCTTCAGGCACCCGGCAAGTGCGTTGACGATTTTCTCAGCCGGTGGCCGGTCTCCCCGCTCGAGTTTGGAGATATAGCTCTCGCTTACCCCCGCTTTTTTCCCCAGGTCTTCCTGGGTCAGCTCTCGCTGCTGCCGCCACCGTCGCAAGAGCGCGCCGAAGTTTTCCTCATCCATCGACTTCTCACCCTGTTGTGCGTCTTTTGTCCAGTTTGTGCCTGTCAACCATGCCCTTGAGCCTGTATTGTATAGCTAATATGAGCTAGGGCATAGCGGCCTCTGAACAGGTCGGGAATGAGGGCCGGTGAGGGTGGGATATCCTTTACCTGTTTGGTGGCTGGAAGCGGATATCCAGCATGTGGGTTAGAGGAGGTCCTGCCGATGTCAGCCATTGCAAGGAGAGCAGCATGTTCAGGGAGATGAAAGAAGTCAACGTCTTCATCCCGCTCAACGATAACGGCGGCAGACCGTTCTCCCCGCACGACCTGCAATGCGTTGAGGAGAGCATGGCCGCCCGCTTCCGGGGATGCACCCTGCATCCGTCGCTCCTGGGGGTGTGGATCAGCCCGCAGGGCGTGCGCTACCGCGATGCGATCATGGTCGTCGCCGTGGTAGCTGAAGACTGCCCTGACCTTCTACCCCAGTTGATCGCGATCGGTAGCTTCATCCGCCAGCAGTTCAACCAGGAAGAGGTCTTTATGACCATCAGAGCGGTGGGTGTGGTCTCTGTTGATGAGCGTGACTGAGTGGGCAGGCCAGGGAGAGCCACGCTTGAATCCCTGTGTTGACCTTACTTGTAAAGGAGGTATTCCCGATGATGTTCAACTCAATCAACCCAATCTTTGTGAGCGGCCCGGTTGTGGCCGGGCTTGGTCTCCTGGGCCTCTCCGGCTGGAGGCGCGAGAAGGCGCGGCAATTTGAGGAGGCCAAAGCGGCCGAGGAAGCGCGACGCAACGCGCTCCTCCTCGACGCCTGCCGGCTGCGCCCGGACTGGCAGACCTGGAAGCGGGCTCAGGGCCGCGGCCAGATCGCCATCCTGGCCGTCGGCACGTACGCCGCCAACCTGCTTCCCGCCGTGCTGGAGCAGTTCGAGCGAGCTGGCGCCGCGGACTACGTGGGCTTCATCTACCTGCTCGAACTGGACCAGGCCCACCGCGCCATGTGCCTCAACAGCACCCCGGCCCAGTTTCGGTCGCGGGTGGTGGAAGCCATCTGTCCCAACTTCCCAGGCGGCATGCTCGCCGCCCCGGTGGAGGCGGTCCTGGCTCAGCAGGAGTTGTGGCGTCCGGATGTCATGGATAAAGCCCAGGCCTGGCTGGCGCGCATCCAGCGGGAGAGCGCCCCGATGTTCCTGCTCGTCCTGCTCTCGCCGGGCGGCATGGCCGCGCTGGGGCGGCCCGTCGTCGAGGCCTTCCGCTGGCGCTATCCGGACAAGCCCGCCTATGTCGTCACCATCCTGGATGACAAGACCGCCGTGCGCCAGCGGTTCCCTGATGTCCGCCGGCTGTACAGCCAGGACGGCCTCATGCGCGGCTGTATCCTCACCGACAACCGGCGCTTCAAGCGCCGCTCCGACGCCGGGATAGCGCTGCTGTTTGCGGGCATGGCGGCCTCCACCTGGATCTCGGACCAGCCGCTCGACCCCTGGAACGCGCTCACCCATGTCTTCGACGCCAGGAAGCGGCCAGGCAGGCTGGCCACGGTCAGCGTCTGGGCGGAGACCTTGCCAGTGTACCATCTCCCGGCCTGGAGAGATGCCCTGCCTGAGGTCGTCTACACCCAGGCCAGCCTGTTGGAGGAGAAGGCCATGCGGGGCATCCGGGCGGTGATGGAACACCCTGAACTCCAGGGGCTGCCGCTCGAGCCGGCGCCGCCGGGCAACACGCGCGTCGTCTGCGTCGCCGCCCCCATCGTGCCCAAACCGGATTTCCAGCTCAGGGCACGGCGGATCGAGCAGGCGCTGGAGACCTGGCGGGCGAAGACCGACCCTGACCTCTCCATCCAGTACGCCAGCATCGCCACGCCCATGAGCCCGGAGACGCAGGAAGTGCCGATGTTCGTCGTCCTCTTGCAGCCGCTCAAGGCGACGGCGGAGGAGGTGGATGCCCTGGCGCTGGGCGCACCGGTCGCGCTCAAGTTTCTCCCCGGTCCCAGGCGACCACGCCAGATCGCGGCCAAAGCCACGAAAAATCGTTCACGGAGGTAGGGGGACATGCATACCGATCTCTTCGATGTCAAGCCGGAGCGCTGGATCGCCGCTGGCGAAGGGGTTCGCCCCACCGGACGACCCGGCCGGCGTGGATGGGTGGCAGCCGCTGCCGCCCTCGCCCTTCTGGCTGTTTCGGCCTGTGCCTATCTCGTTGGCTACCGTGATATGGGCCCGATGCGCACTCAGGTCGAAAGCCTGAAGGCCCAACTCGCGGCGGTCCAGATGCAGTTGAGCGCGCTCAAAGCGCAACAGAGCGAAGCGACGTCCCGGCCGGTTTGCCGTTCGGCGGCGGACTGGCTGGAGACGATCACGCAGCAGGAGCGGGCGGCGCAGTGGCAGGTTGCCGCGACGAACGCCCAGACCGCCCTCTCAGCGCCGGGGCTGTGTGACACTGACCGCAAGGTCCTGGCCGAGAAGGCCGTGGCCGATGGGCTGGAGGCGTTGTTTGCGGAACGATTCGCCCCCGACGACGTGGCGGCGCAGCGCCAGTCGGTGGACCGCTATCAGGGCCTCCAGCGTCTGGCTCAGGAGCACCAGGTGCGCTTCCCCAGCGCCCGCCAGGTGGCCGGCCGCGCCTATGACGTGGGGCAGTTTCTCCTGGCGAAGCAGGCCTTCGAGGAGGCGCTGGAGCGTGGCGAGGTCACGACGTCTGACCAGGCGCAGGTCCAGTTCTACTACAGCACGCTCTACAACCTGGGCGCGTGGTGGGCGGAGACGGCGAGCGGCGCTACCCGCAGCGAGGGACTGCGGCTCCTGGCCGCCGCCAACCAGATTGACCGGCAGTATCGGATCGGCAATGGCCTCGCCTGGGCCAGGCTGCGGGAACTGGTGGGGCCGGACGAGCGCCAGTGGCCGGCGCCGGCGGCGACGCCGCTCCTGGATGGCACGGAATAGGGGGGAAACATGTCCCGGCACAGCGTTGAAGATGAAGTCGCCAGCGCGGCTGCCGGCCTGGCCGCCCTCCTCACGTTGATCGTCATGGCGGTCATCGTGACCTTCCTGGTGGCTATGGTCACCGAGGTCGTCCGCATCTACCGGACGCACGCGTTTCAGCCCACGAAGACGGCGCGCATCCTGTGGGTCGCCGCCGCCTGCCTGCTGGGCGTGTGGCTCGTGGCCGGGCTGTTGGCGACGCATCCGCAGTTCGCGCCCCTGGCCGCCTACCTGGCGAGCTGGAGTTTCCTGGCTTACTGCGTCGTCGTGGAGGTCTGCGACGGGATGGCGGGAGCGCATGAGGCGCCGGCGCTGCAGGCGAACGCGGCGGGTCTGCTCGAACAGGCGCCGGGAGGGTTTCCCTGGGACGGCCGCCGGAGCGCAAACCTGGAAGACCTGATTGGGGAGGGGGTGGTCTTGGGTGAAGCTCTCAGGTAATGGCAGCGCCCAAGTGCTGGCCAACGCCGCCCGGGCCACGCACCTGTGGGTCATCGGCCAGCCGGGCACGGGCAAGTCCAAGCTGTTGGAAGCGATGATCCTCCAGGACGTCCTGGCGGGGCGCGGCGTCGGCGTGATCGACCCGCATGGGGACCTGTTCCGCAACCTGCTGCACTTCCTGGCGATGCTCCTGGCGCGGATACCGGAACTGGCGCAGCGGGTCATCATCGTGGACCCCTGCCAGGACAGGTGGGTCGTGAGCCTCAATCCCCTGGAGGCCATCCGGGGCTTCTCCCAGGAACGCCTGGCGCTGTTCCTGACGGATGTGGTGGTGAAGGTCTGGAAGCTGGACCCGGCCAGCACACCGCGGATGGTCTGGCTGCTCACGAATAGCTTCCTGGCGCTGGCGGAGTTAGGGCTGGCGCTTCCCGACCTGCCCCGGCTGCTCCTGGACACGGCCTGGCGTGAGCAGCTTCTCCCCCGCATCCGGCATGAGGGCGTCCGGGCGTTCTTCGCCTTCCAGTTTCCCAAGAGCGAGGGCGCCATCCACCAGTGGGTCACGCCGGTGCTCAACAAGATCGGCGGACTGGTGTTCGACCGGGACATCCGTCTCCTGCTGGCGGGGAGGCCCACCTTCACCTTCCGCCAGGTATTGGACCGCGGTCTGGTGCTCCTGGTCAACCTGAGCAAGGGGGTGCTGGGCGAGGGGAGTAGCGCGCTTTTGGGGGCCTTTATCGTCGCTCACCTGCAGAAGGCGGCGCTGGCCCGCGCCGACACGGGGAAGCGCGAGCCCTACTACCTGTACCTGGATGAGTTCCAGAACTATACGACGGACAACATCAAGGACATCCTGTCCGAGTCGCGCAAGTACGGCCTGTCCTTGCAACTCTGTCACCAATATCTGGACCAGCTCTCGCCTGATCTGTACAGCGCGGTGCTGAACACGACCGGCACCCTGGTGTGCTTTCGCGTCGGTTACCACGACGCCTGGCAACTGGTCAAGGAGGTCTTCCCGTCGCGCGACTTCCTGGCTTCCTCGGCAGGGCTGGAGATCCCCCTGGGGCCGTTTGGCCTGTGGCTGCCCTGTGGGGCCGGCGGGCACGGCGAGCCGCTGGGCTGGGAGGGGCTGGCGCATCTGCTCGCCAACCAGGCGCCGCGCGAGTTCTGGGTCAGGCGGCGCGGCGCCTACCTCCCTCTCAAGCAGCGCACGCTGGACATGCCGGACCCGGTGCTCACCCCGGAACTTGAGGCCCGCCTGCGGGTGCTCCTGGATACGTCGGGCGCGCGCTACGGCCGGTTGAAGCGGGATGTGGAGCGCGAGTTGGGCCAGGGCCGGTCAGGGCCGGCGCCGGGCGCAGCCGGCAATGGTCGGGCTGAGGGCCAGCGAGACGACGGTGCGGGGTTGGATGACGTTCCATTGTGGGGAAGTTGATGGATACGGGCATGACTGTTCAAGCGCCAGGCGATACGCCCCCCGAGGCAGCGCCGGCGATACGTTTTCAGGCGCGGGATGGGGCGATTCTGCAGGCCATCTATGCCTATGACGGCGTGCTGGCCAGGCGGCAGATCAAGTGGCTGTTCTGGCCGCAGGCGAGCTGGCGGGCGATGGAGATGCGCCTGTCACGGCTGCGCCAGCAGGGCTATCTAGACTGGCCGAACCAGGAGCAGCGGCGGACGAAGCCCATCCCTGAACCGGTCTGCTGGTTGGGCTGGAAAGGAGCGCAGTGGATCGCAGGACAGCAGGGCTGTGACCTTCAGCCACCTGAGATACACAGCGAGACGCAGCTACGCCAGTTCGAACGCCAGTTGCGCCGTCAGGGTATCCGCTGGCTGCGTGAGCCGCGCTGGAGCCAGCTCAAACATGACCTGGCCGTGGTGGACGTTCGACTGGCTGTGGAGCGGTCAGTGAAGGAGCTGCCTGCGCTCACGATAGAGAGCTGGATACCGGAAAGCAACTTTCGAGCGGACATGGATGTCGTCGAATACACTGTGATGACGAGGGATCAGGGGGTGAAGCGGGGGAAACGCGGGGTGCGTCCGGACGGCTACTTCGTGATCGCCGATAAGGAGCGGGAGCGCGCCGGTAGCCCTGCGCGCATGCGGTTTCTGCTGGAACTGGACGAAGCCACACACGACCGCTCCAGCTTTGGCAGTGAAAAGGCGGGGCCGGGCTGGGCCTATCTGAAGAGCCCGCAGTATCGGGCGCGGTTTGGCGACAACGCCGGCCGCTGGCTGGTGGTCACCACGAGTCAGGTGAGATTGAGGGGGCTGATGCAGGAGACACGGCAGGCGATTGGCACGGGCGCCAGTGTCTTTCTGTTTACCACGTTTGAGCAGGTGACGGCCCAGAACGTGTTTACGGCTCCCATCTGGTGGCAGGTGGGGAGGGAGGGGCCAGCCGCGCTCTTGACGGGCGGGGAGCTGTTCAGACCGGCCGGTGGATAGTGTATGGTGAGGAGAGGTAGCGGCGCAGGGTAAACCATGGAGCGAGAAGCGCAGACCGGGATTGCCCCGCTTGTCCTGGCGGGGTTTATCCAGACCTTCATTAGAGCCACCTGAGCTCATGGTGAACGGCAGCCATGAGCAGGTCACGGCGAACACAACGGTGCATGACTTTGCGAGTCGGTATGTGGAACTGGACGGGAAGGGGAGGGGGCCCTGTCCGTTCCACGACGACCAGGTAAAGCGTTTCTCTGTGAACAGGCGGGAGGGTTACTGGAATTGCTTCGCGGCTGCGGCGGGTCGATTGTACACTTCTAGATGAAGCTTCAGGGCGTGGATTATCCGACGGCGCTCCAGGAACTCTCCCAGATGCCCGGCTAAGCCCTATGTTCTCGGGGGGTTTAGGGTAGGGGAGGAGGTATCAGGCGGCGTCGTACAATGTCGCTTTTGCGACGCATGATCGAGATAGTGCTGCCTGAGGACGGCTGGGCCGGGGGCTGGAGAGGAAACGATCGATCCCGAGCAGAGTGAGAACGCATCGCGGCGGGATGGGAAGCTGCGGTAGTGGAGACGGCAAGATGGACGAAATCATGACTGTGCCTGAGGTGGCCAGATACCTGAAGATCTCAAAGGCGAAGATCTATGCTCTGGTCAGCCAGAAGCAGATTCCACATATCAGGATACAAAGGAACGTCAGGATCAGAAAGGCTGATTTAGAAAAGTGGATCCAGTCCAATCTGTCCGATATGTCTGGGGATTCTATAAGGGGTAAATAAGGGGTATAAAGTGGCGGGAAAGGGATGAGGGGCTGGAGAACCCGCCACATCTGGCCTATCTTGGCTCTCTAACCCCTCTATTTAGGCACCCTCGGCGGGACTCGAACCCACGACCCCTTGGTCCGCAACCAAGTGCTCTATCCACTGAGCTACGAGGGCACGATAATTG
>FWWM01010076.1_pt1 | contig 17036 bp, 13 predicted proteins | sample 2228351 | NCBI WGS metagenome assembly FWWM01 (sample SAMEA103939774, study PRJEB20133) | metagenome | reverse complement strand
GGCGAGCCAGGCCAGGCCGTCTCTCCGATTACCGCGGTCCAGGGCGGCGACGGCGCGGAGTCCCAGGTAGGTCACGAGTCCGGCGAGAAAGGCCAGCAGGGCGTACATTCGGACTTCCTGGGCGTACCAGACGTAGAGGGGCGAGGCTGCGCCCAGGAGGGCGGCCAGCATCCCGGCCCGCCATCCTCCCAGTCGGCGGCCGGCGACGGCCAGGACCGGGATGAGCAGGGTCAAAAAGAAAACCGAAAGAAACTTGCCGGCAAAATCGGAGTCGCCGGCGAACCTGAGAAGGCCGTACAGCAGGAGAAAATAAAGGGGCGGCTGGGTATCCCGGCTCGGAACGCCCCCGATTGTGACCAGCCCGGTGACGGCCCGGTCAACGGCCGCTGCCCGGTGGAAGCTCAGGGCCTCGTCAAGCCAGATGCTCTTGGCCTCGAGGTCGTAGACCCGGAGGCCGAAGGCCAGGACGACCAGAACAAGTCCGAGGAGCCGCCAGCCGGTTCGCCGGGCCGACCCTTGCGCCGCATCCGGCGGCCCGGCGGGGCCCTCTTTCGTTGCCGCCCGCAGGGTTAGCACACCTGATATTTTAAACCGGCCGGCGTCACGCTTGACGCCGGCGGCAGGCCGTCGTAGGCTTAAAATAACCGGGGGTGATCCTCCCGGTCCGCCTTCCGAAAATTCTGCCAGTGAGGTTCAGGGGGATGACTTCGAGACCTGCGGCCGCAGTCACCTATATCGGCCGACGGATTCCGCTTGTTGATGGCAAGGAGAAAGTCACCGGTGCCGCCCGCTACCCGGCCGACCTGCGCCGGCCGGGCATGCTCTTCGGCCGGCCGGTTCTGAGCCCGTATGCCCATGCCCGAATCCGGGCAATTCGCACCGACCGGGCCCGGCAGGTGCCCGGCGTGGTAGCCGTCCTCACCGCCGCCGACCTGCCGGTCCAGCCGGAGCCGACAACCCGCTCCCGCCTCATTCTGGCCCGGGACCGGGTGATATTCCGGGGCCAGCCGGTGGCCCTCGTTCTGGCCGAGACCGAACTTGCGGCCCGGGACGGGGCCGATGCCGTCGAAGTGGACTACGAGCCGCTGCGACCCGTCGTCGACCCCATGACCGCCCTGGCCGACCGGGAAAACCTGGTCTGGCCCGGTGGCATACCCGGCGAGAAGCGGGAAGATGCCGACGTCCACGCCGGGCCGGTCAATGCTCTCGAGCAGGTTGTGGGCGGCAATCTGGCCGCCCGGGCAACGTTCGGTTGGGGCGACGTTGAGGCCGGATTTGCCGAAGCCGACCTGGTCCTCGAAACCACCTACCGGACCCAGTTTGTCCACCAGAACTACCTGGAGCCCCATGCCGCCGTTGCCGCGCCCGACCCCCTCGGCGGGGGCATAACCGTTTACACCAGCACCCAGGGCCAGTACATTGTGCGGGACCTGATTGCCGACATCACCGGCCTGCCGAAGACGGCGGTTCGGGTTGTGCCCCTGAAAATCGGCGGCGGGTTCGGGGCTAAGTACGGGACCCTCGAGCCGCTGGTGGTTGCCGCCGCCCTGGCCGTAGGCCGGCCGGTTGGCATCGCCCTGACCCGGGCCGAGGACCTGCTGGCCACGACCCCGGCCCCCGCTACGGTCATCCGGCTCAAGACCGGGGTTCGCCGGGACGGCACCCTCACCGCCCTGGACGCCGATATCTACATCGATTCGGGAATTTACCGGGCCGGCCTTTCGGGGATAATGGCGATGCTGCTCGGCGGCTACTACCGGTGGCCCAACCTGCGGATTCAAACCTGGGAGGTCCTGACCAACAAGCCGGCGACCGGGGCCTACCGGGCGCCGGGCGCGCCCCAGGCCACCTTCGCCATCGAATCACAGATGGACGAGCTGGCCCGCCGGCTCGGCCTCGATCCCCTCGAATTCCGGCTCCGCAACGTGGCCGGTAAGGGCGACCGGATTCCGGCGGCCACCGACCGCCGCTGGCCCGAAATCGGGGCGGCCGCCTGCCTCAATGTGGTCCGGAACCACCCCATCTGGCGGGACCGCCGCCCCAACGGCCGGGGCGTGGGCCTGGCCCTGGGCGGGTGGCCGGGCGGACTCGGCCCGGCGGCGGCCGTCTGCCGGCTGGAGGAGGACGGCACCCTGCAGCTCCACGTCGGGTCCATCGACCTGGGCAACGGCACCGACACGGCGTTTATTCTGATTGCGGCCGAGATTCTCGGCGTCCCGCCGGAGAAGGTCCGGATAATCTCCGGGGATACGGCCCTGGGACCCTTCGCCGGGGCCAGCGGCGGCAGCAAGATAACCTACACGGTCGGGGCCGCGGTGGCCCGGGCGGCCCAGGCGGCCCGGGAAAAGATTTTGCGGGCGGCCGCCGAGTACCTGGAAGCGAACCCCGACGACCTGGAGCTTAAAGACGGCTATGTCTCGGTGCGGGGGGTGCCGGGGCGGGGCATAAGCCTGGAGGAGCTCGGCCAGCGCACCTACGCCGGCCAGCGGGGGCTTGCGCCCATTGTTGCCGAGGGTGCCTCCAGCATCGGCCGACAGGCGCCGGGCTTTACGGTCCAGGTGGTCGAGGTCGAAGTTGACCCGGAGACCGGACAGGTCAGGCCGGGCAGGTTCCTGGCCGTGCAGGACGTCGGCCGGGCCATTAACCCGCTGACCATCGAAGGCCAGATTCACGGCGGGGCAACCCAGGGTCTGGGCTGGGCCCTGATGGAGCAACTGGCCTTCGACGAGCAGGGCGAACTGCTCACCGGCTCGTTCCTGGACTACGCCCTGCCCCGGGCGCTGGACGTGCCGGCATTTGAAGTCGAGCTGGTGGAGGTGCCGTCCGAGCTGGGGCCCTTCGGGGCCCGGGGTGTCGGCGAACCGCCCATCGTTCCGACCCTGGCGGCGGTGGCCAACGCAATCCGGGATGCGGTCGGCGTGCGGGTCACCGAATTGCCGGTGACCCCCGAGCGCCTCTGGCGGGCCCTGATGACGGGCCAGGCTCCCGGCAACTGAGTTTCGGGGCCACCGAGCGGTGACCGGGAAGCGGCGTCTGCGCCGGCTTAACGATTATTTTGCAACCGCTTAACCGTCCTTTCGCCCACGCATGTTATCTTTCTGCAAAGAACCGGGCTGAACGCCCGGAACGGCGGTCCCGCCGCTAAAATGAACGACGGAGGTTGATGCGGACGTGACTCTGAAGGTGTTTTCGACCCTGGGCCTCTTTTTAGCCGTCCTGCTGGCAGCCTGCGGCCAGCCTCAGGCGACTACCCAGGCGCCGACGGCCACGCCGTCATCGGGAACCCCTGGCCCGTCCACCGGCCCGACGCCGGCCACAGTCGCCGCGGCTGTATTTAGAATTATCCCCGACCAGAGTGAGGCCCGCTACCGGGTCCGGGAACAGCTCGCCGCCCTCCAGTTCCCCAGCGACGCCGTCGGCCGGACAAACGCCATCTCCGGGACCATCGCCTTTGCCGGCGATGGGTCGATTGTGAGCTCGGTATCGAAGCTTACGGTTGACCTGCGGACCCTCCGGAGCGACCAGGAGCGGCGGGACAACTTTATCCGGATGAATACCCTCGAGGTGAGCCGCTACCCGACGGCCGAATTCGTACCCCGGGAGGCCCGGGGCCTGCCGTGGCCCCTGCCAACTTCGGGCGAGGCTACATTCCAGCTCGTCGGCGACATGACCATCCACGGCACCACCCGGCCGGTGACCTGGGATGTGACGGCCAGGTTTGCCGGCGACCGGGTGACGGGGACGGCCACCACCAGCTTTAAGTTCGAAGATTTCAACATGCAGGTGCCCCGGGTTGCGGTAGTCCTGAGCGTGGAGAATAACATCCGCCTGGAGGTTGATTTCACCTTTGCCCGGGTGGCCACCTGACGCCCGGTCCGGCCCGGCGCCCGGAACCCTCCCGAGACGCCGGTTCCTGGCCGTCCTGGCCGGTGGCGTGGTCCTGGCGGCCTGCCGCCCGGCCGAGCCGGACCTGAGCTGGGAAAAAGTCCGGACGGCGGGCAGGTTGCGGGTTGCCCTCGACCCGAGCTACCCGCCCCTCTCGGACCTGGACCCGGCCGGTCAGCCGGTCGGCTTCGAGCCGGACCTCTGCCGTAGCCTGGCCGCCGAGCTCGGCCTGCGGGCAGAGTTTCTTCCGGATTCGGTGGAGGTCCTGCCCGACCTGGTGCTGACCGGCCGGGCCGACCTAGCCAGTGGCCTCAATCCCGGCCCGGAATTCGAAAAGCGCTTCCGGTTCACGAGCCCGTATATTGACGTGGGCTACTTTGTCGTGACATCGCCCGGAGGGAGGTCGGGCCGGCTCGGGTTCGAGGCCGCCGGCGAGGCTGAAAGCCGGGCCCGGGAGCTGGCGCAGGCCCGCTCCCTGCAGCCGGTGGGGTTCGGGTCGGCCCGGCAGCTGGCCCAGGCGGCGGCGGCCGGGGAGGTGGATGTCGCCGTCCTGAACTACGTAATCGCCCGGCAGGCCGTGGGCCTCAACCCGCGGCTCGTAATTGAGCCAACCCCCTTAGTTTCCCGGCCCCTCGGCCTGCTATTGCGGGCCGAGGCCCGGACCCTTTACGACCGGGTTGAAGGCGTTTTAAATAAGCTCCGGACTGCCGGAATCCTGGCGGCCCTGGAAGGCCGGTGGTTCGGCCGGCCGGCGGCGTAAAAACGCTCCGGCGGCCCAACCGGGCCGCCGGAATCCTGTGGTCAGGGCGATTTTGTCAGGCCGATTCGTCGACCGGCTCAGGGGTTACCGGCCGGTCGTAGCGGTTAAGCAGGATCGGCTGGGCCCGCTTGAGGATCGTGTCGGCGTTAATAATGCACTTGCGGACGTCCGGCCGGGACGGAAGCTCGTACATGACGTCCAGGAGCACATCCTCGATAATGGTGCGCAGGCCCCGGGCGCCGGTCTTGTGACGGAGGGCCTCTTCGGCGGCCGCCTCGAGGGCATCGGGGGTGAAGATAAGCTCGACCTTGTCCAGGGCGAAGATCTTCTGGTACTGCTTGATGACCGCGTTCTTCGGTTCGGTCAGAATTCGGATCAGCGCATCCTTATTCAGGCTGTCCAGGGTTACGATGATGGGTAGCCGGCCGATAAACTCCGGAATCAGGCCGAATTCCAGCAGGTCATCCGGGGTAACCTGCCGGAGCAGGGCGTCGACCGTTTCGGGCGCCCGCTTCTCGTTAACGGCCGTGAACCCGATCCGCCGGTCCTTGTTCAGCCGGCGGGCGATGATCTTATCAAGGCCCTCGAACGCCCCGCCGCAGATAAAGAGGATATTCTGGGTGTTTATCTGGATGAACTCCTGGTGGGGGTGCTTGCGGCCGCCCTGGGGCGGAACGTTCGCAATTGTGCCCTCCAGGATCTTGAGCAGGGCCTGCTGGACCCCCTCGCCGGAGACGTCCCGGGTAATCGACGGGTTCGGACCCTTGCGAGCGATCTTGTCAATCTCGTCGATGTAGACGATGCCCCGCTCGGCCCGGGCCAGGTCGTAATCGGCCGCCTGAATCAGCCGGAGGAGGATGTTTTCGACATCCTCGCCGACGTAGCCGGCCTCGGTGAGGGAGGTGGCGTCGGCAATCGTAAACGGGACATCCAGGATTTTGGCCAAAGTCTGGGCCAGCAGCGTCTTGCCGCACCCGGTCGGGCCGATCAGCAGGATATTGCTCTTCTGAAGCTCAACGTCGTCGATCTGGCCGCCCATCAAAATCCGCTTGTAGTGGTTGTAGACGGCGACCGAAAGAACCTTCTTGGCCCGCTCCTGGCCGATAACATACTGGCTGAGCTGCTCGTAAATCTGGCGCGGGGTGGGGATGCTGGTCGGTACCCCGCGGGGCTTCGGGGGCGGCGCCCCCTCCTCGTCGATGATCTCGCGGCACAGGTCGACACACTCGTCGCAGATAAAGACCGAGCCAGGTCCGGCAATGAGCCGCCGGACCTGGTCCTGGCTCTTTCCGCAGAAGGAGCAGTGGTACTGGACCCGTGAGTTGCGCGAGTTTGACATCCTCGACTCCGACTTCTCTGTAATACTAGGCGCCCCGGCCCGGTTTCGTCAAGACCTCATCGATGATACCATACTCGACCGCCTGCTCGGGCGTCATGAAGAAGTCACGGTCGGTGTCCCGGATGATCCGTTCGAGCGGCTGGCCGGTATGGTAGGCCAGGATCCGCCGGATCTGGTCCTGCTGGCGCAGGATCTCCTTGGCCATAATCTCGACGTCGGCGGCCGCGCCCCCCACGCTGCCGACCTGGGCCTGGTGCATGTGGATCGTCGAGTGGGGCAGCGCAAACCGCTTGCCCTTGGCGCCGGCGGCCAGCAGCACCGTCGCCATGCTGGCGGCCATGCCGACACAGATGGTCTGGACCTCCGGCCGGATAAGCTGCATCGTGTCATAGATGGCCAGGCCGGCCGTAATGACCCCGCCCGGCGAGCTGATGTAGAGGTGGATGTCCTTCTCGGGGTCTTCCCGGTCCAGGTAGAGAAGCTGGGCAATGATCAGGTTCGCCACCTGGTCATTTATCGGCGTGCCCAGGAAAACGATTCGCTCCTTGAGCAGGAGCGAGAAGATATCGTAAGCCCGCTCCCCACGGCCCGTCTGCTCGATAACCATGGGGATAATGGCCGAGTGAATCTCAGGCAGATACAGTCCCTTCGTCATCTCCACTCCCTTCCGTTGGTTCGGTCTCGGCGGCCGGCGCAGGCGACGCCGCGATTTCGACCAGCCGTTCCAGCGCCCGGCGCCGCCGGATGACGTTCGTAAGATACTCCTGGCCGGCGCCCTGGGTGAAAAACTCCATCACCCGGTCGCGGGCTTCCCCGGCCGGCCCCCCGATGCCCTCCGCTTCGGCCCGGATGTCCTCCTCGGTGACTTCGATTCCCTCGGCCTCGGCCACAGCGTCCAGCACGAGCTGTTCGAGGAGGATGCGCCGGGCCTGGGGCCGGAATTCTTCCCGAAGCTGCTCCTCGGTCCGGCCGGTGCCCCGCAGGTACTGGGCCAGGTTGAGCCGCACCTGGGCAAGCCGGTCGGCCAGGTCCTCCACCATCCGCTCGACCTGCTGTTCGACCAGCACCGGCGGAATCTCAACCCTCGCCCCGGCGACTACCGCCTCCAGCACCTGCCGCCGGTATTCATCTTCCGCCTGCTCCGTCTTCTGGCGGAGGAGCTCCGACCGGATATGCTCCCGGAGCTGGTCGAGGGTTTCGAACTCGCCCTCCACCATCCGGGCGAACTCGTCGTCAAGCTCGGGTAAACGCTCAACTTTAACCTCATTCACCGTGACCCGGAACCGGGCCTCTTTTCCGGCCAGCCGTTCGACCTGGAAGTCTTCCGGGTAAGTTAGGGTGAACTCCAGGGTCTCGCCCTTGGCCCGGCCGAGGAGCTGGGCGCCGAATCCCGGCGGGAAAATCGTCGGGTCCTCGCCCGCAACCAGCTCGTAGCCCTCCCGCCGGACAAACTCCTCGTCACCCACGTAGCCGGTAACGTCGGCTATCACCCGGTCGCCGGCCTCGGCCGACCGGTCGACCGGTTCGAGGGTGGCGTAGCGCCGGCGAAGCTCCTCGAGGCGGCCGGAAATCTCGTCCTCGGTCACGGAGATTTCGGGGCGCTCGATGCGAATCGACCGGTAGTCGCCCAGCTCAACCTTCGGTTTGAGCTGAACGACCATGCGGATGGTGAGGGGCTCAAGCCGGGCGACCTCGACGGCGGACCGGGCCAGGATGTCAAGGCCTTCGGTCTCCTGAACCTGCTCCAGGATTCGGGGCGCCAGGTCGTTAAGGGCCTCCTCCAGGAAAGCCTCGCGGCCGACAAACCGCTCGACCACCTGGATCGGGGCCTTGCCGGGCCGAAAGCCCGGTATGCGAATTGAGCCGACCAGACGCCGGTAAACCTTCCGCCTGGCGTCCTCGAACAGGGCCCGGTCAACCTCGACGTTCAGGGCAAGCTGCGCCTCGCCGACCTTCTCGGTACTGACCTTCACGGGCTGAACTCCGAACGCTGCGTTAATTGTCTGGCGCGGTTGTTAAACTCAGGGGCCTCGCAGGTCGGGTCCTGGCTGGGCTATTCGCCGCGCCCACAACCATTATAGCATCCGGGTCCTCCTTCCCGCACCGCCGGGGCCGGTCGGCCGGCTAAGCTGACAAGGGAAGCCCTTGACCGGGGCTTCCGGGACGTCGCACAATAGGTTAGAAATCCGTAATCTTTCTGCAGCTTAACATGGGTATTCGCAACGGCAGGTTAAGACCTGACCAGGTGCGGGCCGAGCTCCTGACGGTCCTGGAGCGCTGGGGCCGGCTGGTTGAAAGCGACCTTAAGCGGATGATGGACGTGGTCCTGGCCGTCCGCTTTGACGCCGACCTGCGCCAGCAGCTCGAGCGGGAAAACCTGGTTCGGGTTGAACGGGTCGGTGACGAGCTTGTGCTGGCGATAACCGGTGCCGGCAGACAGTGGCTGGAAGGCTACCGGCGCCGACGACTAAAGGAGCGCCGCCCGAAGGCCCGACCGCGGTCGCGGGGCCGACCGGTCAGGGAAGCCACACCCTCCCCTAATCGGGAGCCGGCTCCCGGGTCGGCGCCGGTTGGGACCGAAACCGCTCCGGGCTGAGGACGGTCAGGTCGACCGGCGCCGTCCCCTTTAAAATGAGCTCGGCCATTACCAGCCCGGCCGCCGGGCTGTGCTGGAACCCGTGGCCGCAGAACCCGACCGCAAGCCAGAAGTTCTCAAAGGCCGGCGCCCGTCCTAAAATCGCCCGGCCGTCGGGTGTCAGCGGCCGCAACCCGGCCCAGGCGGTCTTGATGGCCGCCCGCTCGAAAACCGGCACCCGCTGGACGGCCTTTTCGACCAGCTCGGGCAGGACCGACCAGTCCACCGCCGCCTCAAAGTCGGGGACGACCCCCTCATCTCCGGGGCTCATCAAGATGCGGTCCTGGTCCGAACGGAAGTAAAACCCCGACCCCAGGTCGGCCACCAGGGGCGTGGGGTGTTTTATCCAGGGAAAGGAGTCGGTCACAAAGATGTGCCGGCGCCGGGGCATGATGGGAATTGTGAGCCCGGCCATCGCCGCAACCTCCCCGGCCCAGGGTCCGGCGGCGTTCACCACGTGGTCGGCCTCAAACCGACCGTCGGGGGTGACCACGGCCCGCACCCGGCCGTCGGCAACCTCGAGCCCGGTAACCCGGACCCCCTCCAGGACCCTGACGCCCCGGCGGCGGGCCTGGGCGACGTAGGCCTGAACGACCTCGTGGGGGCTGGCGTAGCCGTCGGTCGGGCACCAGGCGGCAGCCAGCACGTCGTCGACCCGGACCTCCGGCATGATCTCAAGGACGTCTTCGGGCGAAATCAGCCGGGACGGCACGCCCAGGCGGTTCTGGAGGGCGATGCGTCGCCGGTGCTCTTCGACCAGCTCCGGGGACGGGAGCAGGTAAAGATACCCGACCTGCCGGTAGTCACAGTCGGCCTCCATCTCGTCCCGGAACCGGCTGAAAAATTCGATGCTCCGCAGGGAGAACCAGATTTCGGTCTCGGTCGCGAACTGTGCCCGGATCCCGCCGGCCGCCTTGCTGGTGGTGGCCGCGCCGACCAGGCCCTGCTCAAGCAGCAGAACGTCCGAACACCCGGCCCGGGCCAGGTGGTAGGCGATGCTGGCCCCGATGGCCCCGCCGCCGATAATGACCACGTGGGCGCCCCTGGCGGCAGCCGGTCCCATCACGACCCCGCCTTGCCCCGGCGGCCCCCGCCGGTCCCGTTAAGGAGGGCGACCCCAACAACCCGGTCCTTCTCGCCGACCCGCATGAGCTGGACGCCCTGGGTCGCCCGGCCCTGGGTCGGCACCTCGTCGGCGGGGATGCGGACGATGATTCCACCCTCCGAGACGAGCAGGACCTCACTGCCCGGGTGAATCAGGCTGCAGGCGGCGAGCTGGCCGGTGCGATTCGTAACCTTGAAGGTTACAACCCCGCCGGCGCCGCGGCTGTGGGTCGGGTATTCCGAGAGGGCCGTCTGCTTGCCGTAGCCCCGTTCGCTGACGACCAGCAGGCTGGCGTCGGGCGCGACAACCTCGAGCCCGACGACCTCGTCGCCGTCGTCAAGGCGGATACCCCGCACCCCGCCGGAACCCCGTCCCGACCGGCGGACGTCGGCGGCCGCAAACCGCAGGGCCTTGCCCTGCTTCGTAACCAGGATGAGTTCGGCGTTGTCGGGCGCGAGTCGGACCCAGCCCAGCTCATCCCCGGGCTCCAGGGCCATCCCGTTGAGGCCGCCGGCCCGGCAGTTTGCAAACTCGCCCAGGCTGAGCCGCTTCACCTCGCCCCGGCGGGTCGCCAGGACCAGGGAAAGCTCGCCGTTAAATTCCCGAACGGCCGCCAGGCCGGTTACGGTCTCCCCGGACTCGAGGCCGATCAGGTTTACCAGGGGCACGCCCCGGCCCTGCCGGCCGGCCTCGGGCACGTCGAAACAGCGGACGGCAAAGGCCCGGCCCCGGTTGCTGAAGAGCAGCAGGTAATCGTGGGTGTTGGCCACCAGCAGGTGGCGCAGGGCATCGTCTTCCCGCATGACCGTGGCCGCAACCCCCCGGCCGCCCCGCCGCTGGGCCCGGTAGGTGTCGGGCGGCAGCCGTTTAATATAGCCCCGCTGGGTGATGGTGATGACCACTTCCTGGTCCGGGATCAGGTCCTCTTCGGTGAGCTCGGCCGCCTCCTCCAGGACGATGCGGGTCCGCCGCTTATCCCCGTATTTGGCCTTGACCTCTTCGAGCTCGGCCCGAATCACCTGGTCGACCTGCTTCGGGTCGGCCAGAATCTGCCGGAGCTTCTTGATGGTGGCCTGAAGCTCGGCGTACTCTTCGAGGACCTTCTTGCGTTCGAGGGCGGCCAGCCGGCGGAGGGGCATCGCCAGGATCGCCTCGGCCTGGGCCTCGGTAAGCTTGAACGTCGACATCAGCCGGGTCCGGGCCGTCTCGGCGTTCTGGGCCCGCCGGATGATGGCGATAACTTCGTCCAGGTTTTCCAGGGCGATCTTGAGGCCCTCGAGGATGTGGGCCCGCTCTTCGGCCTTGCGCAGTTCGAACTCGGTCCGGCGCCGGACGACCGTCCGGCGGTGGGCCAGGTAGTTCTGGAGGAGGCCCTTCAGGGTGAGGACCCGGGGCTGGCCGTCGACCAGGGCCAGCATGTTTATCGAGTAGGCGGTCTGCATCGCCGTGAATTTATAAAGGGCATTGAGGACCTTCCGGGCATCGACGTCCCGTCGGAGTTCGACCACAACCCGGATGCCCTCCCGGTCGGACTCGTCCCGGATGTCGGTGATACCCTCGACCTTGTGCTCCCGGACCAGGTCGGCGATCCGCTCGATCAGGGCCGCCTTGTTCACCTGGTAGGGCAGCTCGGTAATAACGATCTGCTCCCGGCCGCCCCGGGCCGGCTCGATCTGGGCCTTTGCCCGGATGACGACCCGGCCGTGGCCGGTTGAATAGGCGGTCTTTATCCCTTCGGTTCCCAGGATGATGCCGGCCGTCGGAAAGTCGGGACCTTTAATAAACTTCAAGAGCTCGTCCAGGCTCGCCTGGGGGTGGTCCAGCAGGTAGGTCAGGGCGTTGCAGACCTCGGTCAGGTTGTGGGGCGGGATGCTGGTCGCCATCCCAACGGCGATCCCGTTCGACCCGTTAACCAGCAGGTTCGGAATCCGGGCCGGCAGGACGGACGGCTCCCGGTTCGTCCCGTCATAGTTGGGCACGAAGTCCACCGTCTCCTTATCGATGTCGGCCAGCATCTCCATCGCCAGCGGGGTGAGCCGGGCCTCGGTGTTGTGGTTAATAAACCCGTTGGCGACAAAGGAGTGACACCGGCTGTCAACCCGAATTGAATAAACAGGCTGTTCGCCCGCCGGCTCGATGGCCACAACCTGGTCGAAGAAATAGTTAAGCCCCGCTAGGCCGCTGACCCCGCCCACCAGGTCGGTCGGCAGGGCTTCCGCCAGGCGCGGCAGGGTGGCGGTCAGCCGGCCGGGCCGGTCGAAATTATGCCCTGCGAGCCATTCCCGGTGGCCGTAAAGGGCGTGGGTGCGGACAACCTCGGCCAGAAACGGAACGTCGTCGGTGCGGGCGAGGGCGCGGCCGGAATGGGAGGCAATGACCCGGGAAAGGGCATCCCGCTTCGGTGCGGAGACAAACCCGATTTCGGCTTCGAACCGGCTGAGGTTGTCCAGGCCGGTGATCAGCAGCCTGTGGAAGCGGCGGGCCCGGTCCTCATTTAGGGTCGCCACGATACCGAATCGTAGCAGGACCACCTGGACCTGCTTGAGGAGGTCCCGATTCCGGGCCATAAGGCTTACCCGGAGCAGGCTTCGGTCTGACTGCTCCACCTCCCCGTCGCCTTCAAAGAGGGCCCGGAGGAACGCGGCCACCACGGTTCGGGGCGACCGGAGCACAGGCTCCGGTATAAGCCGGGTGGCAGATTTGCCGGTCAGCCCCAGGTTCGTCAGGAATTCGATGACCTGGCGGTTGATGACCTGCATCTGCCAGAAAGGTTTCCGGCCGTAGCCAGCAGGCTGCCGCAGGAAAACGTGGAGGCGGCAGGTCGGAAAGACCCGGGCCCAGGCCGTTCGGAACGCCTCCGCAAACTCCCCGGGGCTGGCCGTAAACTGGATAACCCGGGACCGGAAAGTTCCCCCGGCGGCGAGGGCCCCGAGGATGAAGCCCAGCTCCTCGTCAAGCCGCTCGGGCAGCAGGTGGGCCCGGGCCCTTGACGGCGGCGGGTGGTAAGGCCGCAGGTCGACCTGCTCTTCCGGCCAGAGCTGCCCACTCCGGTCGAGGACCAGCCAGTCCCCCGGCCTGAGCTCGGCAACCGTCTTCCAGACGAACGTGCCCCGGCCCTCCTCACCCGGCACCCAGGCCAGGAGCGGGTGGTTGGCCGTTGCGGTGACTTCATACCCCCGCCGGGTCTGTACCCGCCAGGTGGGGAAAGGACCGCAGTTAAACCACTTGCTGGCGGTGTTGACCTCCTGGCCAACCGAAAGGACCCGGATATTGATGTCATCAGCTTCGGCCGGACCCAGCCGGTCGATCCGTACAAGCCCCCGGTCGGTTACCACCAGGGTGTCCCCGGTAACGCAGTAGCGCATTGCGGCCGGGGGGTCGTTGTCGATGCTGCCGAAGTTGCCCTGGCCGTCGACCAGGGGGTAGCGCATGACGAAGTCCTGGCCGAGCCTCACCATCGCCTCGTAAACGGCGTCGGGGCTGTGGGGGTGGAAGTTGCCCAGGACTTCGCCGACAATCTTGGCGCTCTTACGGTGGGGGCTGTTCGGCCCGAGGCCCATGTCGTGCATCGTGTAGAGCACCCGGCGCTGGACGGGCTTGAGGCCGTCCCGCACGTCGGGCAGGGCCCGGGCCACGATTACGCTCATCGCGTAATCGAGGTAGCAGCCCTTCATTTCTTCTTCAATTGAAACGACGCGAACGGTCCCTATCTCCATCGGCGGGTTATCACCTCACATTTCCGGCTGGGTTCAGCCAACCCGGCGGGCCGCCTCAACGAAAGCGGCAAAGAGGTTGCGGTAGCCGGCCGGCACCTCATCAGCCCGCTCGGGATGGCACTGGACGGCGAGAAGCCACCGGAATCCCCGGCCGTAAAAAGCCTCGACCAGGTCGATGGTCTCGCCGGTTCGGAGCCGGGCGGGGGCCCAGGCCACCGGCACGGCCAGGTCGGCCAGTTCGGCCGGTCCGACCCCCTGGTGGTGGCGGCTGTTTACAGCCCCTTCCCCCTCCGGGCCCAGAATCCGGGCAAGCGGACTGCCCCGGTCGAGGCGCAGGTCGTGAAAGGCCGAGCGGCCGTCGGGCCCGGCCCGGTGACCGGGCAGGTCTTGAATGAGCTTGCCCCCAAGAACCACGTTCAACAACTGAAGACCCCGGCAGATGCCCAGCACCGGCAGGTCCCGGGCGAGGGCGAGCCGGGCGAGGGGAACCTCGAACTCGTCCCGCTCACAGTCGACTTCGACCCCGGCTTCAGGGTCACAGGCCTCGCCGTAGTATTTCGGGTCGATGTCAGGCCCGCCGGTAAAGAGAATGCCGTTCAGGCCGGCGATAAGCCGTTCCGGGTCGGCCTGGCCGCCGGGGCCGAGAATAACCGGCTCGGCTCCGGCGGCTTCGACGGCGTCAATGTATCGCCTCAGGAAGCGACGGGGGGAACCGTGCTCGTCGAGGCCGTCACTACCGGTAGTGACCCCGATTCGCGGCCGGTTTTCCATCGGGCTTTAAGATTATACCATGCTCCCGCCGCCTGGCAGGCCCAGCCTGACATCCCCTTACCCTCTGGTCCCATCTCCCGCATGCGGGAGATGGCCGCTGGGGAACAATCGCCCCGGTTGCGGATTGATAAGCCCGGTGCGCCCTGCGGGCTGGGGGTATAATGGTAGTAGCAATCGATAATTCTGGGCCCGGTTCCAGCCGGGCAAAGGGGTGGCGCCTCCAGTATGGGTCCCGAAGAGCGCTCGGACGGCTACCGAGTCTACGCAATTGAAGAGTACCGGGTAAACCGGGAGCCTTTTTACCTGCCCATCAAAGACGAAATCGAAATCTTCGAGGCGGCCTACGCCGAAAAGCTGCCTGTCCTCTTAAAGGGTCCGACGGGTTGCGGCAAGACCCGGTTCGTCGAATACATGGCGTACCGGCTGGGCCGGCCCCTGACCCGGATCAGCCGGAAGGATGACCGGGCGTCGGCGAACGGCCTGCCCCTCGTAACCGTCGCCTGCCACGAAGACCTGACGGCCAGCGACCTGGTCGGCCGGTACTTGCTGGACGGCGAGACAACCCGCTGGGTGGACGGCCCCCTCACCAAAGCCGTTAAGGTTGGGGCAATCTGCTACCTTGACGAGGTCGTCGAGGCCCGCAAGGATACGACGGTCCTGATCCATCCGCTTACGGACCACCGCCGGATCCTGCCCATCGAAAAGCGGGGCGAAATTATCGAGGCCCACGACGGCTTCTTGCTGGTGATCTCTTACAATCCCGGCTACCAGAGCGCCCTCAAGGACCTCAAGCACTCGACCCGCCAGCGGTTCATCGCCATCGAGTTCGATTACCCGCCCAGGGAACATGAAACCAAAATCATCGCCCACGAGGCGGGCATCGACGAGGAGACGGCGGGCCGGCTGGCCAAGCTCGGTGAGAAGGTGCGCAACCTCCGGGAGCACGGCCTCGAGGAGGGGGTGAGCACCCGGCTGCTCATCTACGCCGGCAAGCTCATCCGGCGGGGCATCCCGCCGCGGAAGGCCTGCGAGGTGGCGGTCGTCTGGGCCCTCACCGACGACCGGGAGGTTCAGCGCAGCCTCGAAGAGGTCGTCTCCAGCATCTTCGAGTAGACCGCGGCTCCGGCCGGGTTAGTCCTCGCCCCGGACCGGGTTTCGGAGGACGCCGACCCCGGTTATTTCGACCTCGATGACGTCTCCGGGCTTGATCTCGGGCGTTTCCCCGGGTGTCCCGGTAAAGATCAGGTCACCCGGTTCGAGGGTCAGGTACCGGCTAACCGTGGCAATAAGGGTCGGCACATCGAAGACCAGCTCGGAAGTGGGTGACTCCTGCCGCACCGCGCCGTTCACCCGGGTCCGGAGGGTAAGTTTTGCCGGGTCGAGGCCGGTGGCAATGACCGGGCCGACCGGGCTGAAGGTGTCCGAACCTTTGGCCCGCCACCACTGACGGTCGCCCCGCTGCCAGACCCGGGCCGAGATGTCGAAACCGCAGGTGTAGCCGAGGACATACTCGAGGGCCTCTTCGGGCCGGACGTTTCGGGCCCGCCGGCCGATAACAACGACCAGCTCGCCCTCGGCGTCGACCCGGCCGGCGTCGGCCGGGATGATAACCGGCTCGCCCGGGCCGATAACCGAAGACGGCGGCTTTAAGAAGAGTTCGGGCTTGGTCGGGACCGGGGAATTGATCGCGTGGCTCGGGTAATTGACGGCGGCGGCCAGAATCTTGCTTGGGATTACCGGGGCCAGCAGCCGCACCTCCTCGAGGCTGAAGGTCTGTCCGGTCAGCCGACCGGCCGGGTAGGCCTCGAATGGGGTGCCGGCCAGCACCCGGAGCCGGTCATCCTCCAGCACGCCGTAGTAGACCTCGCCGGCGGCCTCAAATCTGGCAAACTTCATGCCTTCCTGCCCTCGTTTAACGGATTGGGTCTGCGCAAGTGTATCAGGAATCGGGGGCCGCCGCAACCCGGGCCAGGTCCTCGGCCACCTCCAGCAGGCTCCGCACCACCACCACGTTGGGCGGGTAGGGGAGCCCCCGGTTCATAAACCAGTCCCGGAGGTAGACCCGGGGAACCCCGTTCTGGGCCAGGTAAATCGCCGTCGGGCCGTCGTCGTCGCAGTGCTCCCGGGCCCCGACCTGGCGGGCAACCAGCAGCTTAAACCGGGCCGTGCTGAGCCGGGTGTTGTTAAGCCGGACGTCCGAGATGTACTCCCGAAGGCCGTAACGTCGGAGCCACCGCTCGACCCAGGGCCGGGCCAGCTCCTTCCGGCCGCTCACCAGGATAACCTTCCGGTGGCGGGCAATCGCCGCCAGGCCCTCCCGGGCGTCCGGCATGCTGACCCGTCCGGCGTACCTGAGCCACTCCACCGTGAGCCAGACCAGGCGGTGGACTCCCCGAAGTTCCAGCGGCGGTGGGGACTCGGCCGGGGGGCGTTTCTCCAGCCGGCGGCCGATCCCCAGGTTCAGCCCGAGGGGCGGGCGGCAGAGGACGCCGTCCAGGTCGCAGGTAAAGACCGGCAGACCGGCCGACATGCCCGTTCAGTCTTTACGGACGGCAATCTTCACTTCGGTGCCCGGCGGCACGGCGGTACCCGGGGCCGGGTCGGTGCTCAGAACGCAGCCGACGCAGACCCGGTTCAGCACATCGTCGGGGATACCCATCCCGTGGCCCTGGTACGTGACGGTCGGGAAGACGGCGAGGCCGGCCCGCTGAATCAACTGCCTCGCCTCGGCTTCAGGCCGGCCGACCACATTCGGCACGGCGACGTTGCCCCCGGCGCTCACAACCAGGGTCACCACCGTCCCGAGGGTTACCTGGGTTCCGGAG